>Ga0075423_10004522_pt1 | contig 12909 bp, 8 predicted proteins | sample SoiMethybrSBSTD2_FD_80114 | JGI IMG/M metagenome (GOLD analysis project Ga0075423, IMG submission 80114) | Bulk soil microbial communities from a Populus tree surrounding site in Tennessee, USA - Soil MetaG P. TD hybrid SBSTD2 | ecosystem: Environmental > Terrestrial > Soil > Tree plantation...
CGCGGCGGCCGTGGCCTGCGTGCGCTCCTCCGCGCTGCATCCGTTGCCGACCGCGTGCTCGTTGCCGGGGGCGGCCTGTTCCAGGATGACGACAGCCGGATCAAGATGCCGTACTGGGCGGCGCGAATCGCCTTCCTCAAGGCCTTCAACTCCGAAATCTCCGGCCTCGCGGTGGGAGCCGGCCCGCTCCGCCACCCGGAGAGCCGCGCGGCCGCACGCCTCGCCTGCGCCGCCCTCACGGGCATCTCCGTGCGCGACCGTTTCGCGCGTGATGCGCTCGCGCCTTGCACCTCGAAGCCGGTCGAGATTGTCCCGGACCCGGCATTCATGCTGGAGCCGGCGCCGCAGGACGAGGCTCGCGAGCACCTGCGTCGTCTCGGCTTTCGCGAAGGCAAGCCGCTGATCGCGGCGACCATCCGGCGCTGGTATCACGAGCGTGGCGGTTTCATCCCGAACCGCGTGCGGTTCGGTTTCGGCCTTGACCTCAAGCGCGACCACGCCCGCTTCGAAGGCATGCTGGGCGTCGTCTCAAAGTCGCTGGAAGCGCTTCGACTCCGCCTCGATGCCGACATCCTCCTGCTGCCCGGCTACACGACGGAGCACGAGGCCGACGATGCGGCGTGCGAGGCGCTCCGCTGGCGGATGCCCGGCGCGCACGTACGGATCGCGCGCATTGCCGAGCCCCGGCTCTACAAGGCGCTGCTCGGCCAGGCGGCCATCGTCATTTCCGCCCGCATGCATCCGCTCATCCTCGCAGCCGGCATGGGCGTGCCTTTTGTCGGCTTGTCCTACAACTCTAAGTTCGACGGGCTGTACGAGCTCCTCGGCCTGACGTCGCGCTCGCTGCCGCTCGACCAGTGCCCGGACACCTGGGGCGTCACGACGCTGGTCGCTGCGGCCGAGGCTGCGCTGGAGGCTCGTGTGGATCTCCGACAGCGCGCAGAGGCGCTTGGCGCTACAGTCCGGGAACATGCGATCAAGGCAGGATTCGGCGCCCAGGGATTGGAGGTCGCGCACGCATGAAAATCATTTCCCTCACTTATGAGTATCTGCCGATCGGCGGCGGCGGCAGCCGCGTGGCCGCCGCGGTCAATGAGGAGCTGGTCCGGAACGGAGACGAAGTCCGTGTGCTCACGTCCGCCATGAAGGGGCTGCCGCTGCAGGAGAAGCTGAACGGCGTCGAGATCCATCGCGCGTCATGCCTGCGGCGGCACGTGCACTACACCACGGCGGCTGAGCTGCTGACGACCCTCCTGCCGGCTTATCGGCTCGGCGCCGAGCTGATCCGGCGCGATCCGCCGGACGTCATCCACGCGCATTTCATCCTGCCTTCGGGCGCTGTCGCCTGGGCCCTTTCGCGGCGCTTCCGCATCCCTTACGTGCTGACAGCGCACGGTTCGGACGTGCCAGGCTACAACCCGGACCGGTTCGGCCTCCTGCACAACCTGCTGCGCCCTTCCTGGAAGCGCATCCTGCACGATGCCGCGGCGGTCACCTCGCCTTCGCGCTTCCTCGCCCGCCTGATTGCACGCGAGGGCGGCCAGGCACCCGTCTCGATCGTGCCGAATGGGCACTGGCCGCTCATGAACTTCGGTGAGCCGCGGCGCCACCGGATCCTGGTGGTCGCCCGCATGTTCCCGCGCAAGGGCATCCAGTATTTCATCGATGCCGTGTCCGGCATGGAGAACGGCTGGGAGTTGATCATCGCCGGCGACGGCCCGTATCGCGCGGAGCTCGAGGCGCGCGCCCGTCGCGTGGCGCCGAAAGTGCGCTTCGTCGGCTTCGTCGCCCCCGAGTCGCTGCGCATGCTCTACGAATCCTCGAGCATCCTGGTATTTCCTTCCGTCCAGGAGAACTTCCCCATGGTGCTGCTCGAGGCGATGGACGCGGGCTGCGCCGTCGTCACCTCGGACGCAGAGGGCTGCGCCGAGGTCGTCGGCAACGCCGGCATCGTGGTGCCGAAGGGCGACCCAAAGGGAATCCGGGAGGCGCTCGAGCGGCTCGTCGCCGATCCGGCGCTGATCGAAGAGCTTTCCGAGCGCGGTGTGCGCCGGGCGGCGTCACTCACCTGGAATCGCATCGTTCCGCAATACCGCGCCATCCTGAGCGCGGCCGCCTCGACGAGCGCGGTCCTCGACCGGCGCGAGGCTGCACGCGCCCCGTGATCAGGTGAACTGGTCGAGCAGGCCGAGGATCTCGGCGGTCTTTTCCTGCATCAGCGCAGTGTCGCGCCGCGACTCGACATTCAGCCTGACGAGCGGCTCGGTGTTCGAGCTCCGGAGGTTGAAGCGCCAGCGTGGATGCTCGATCGATAGCCCGTCCACCGTCTCGATCTTGACCGAGCCCGGCTGGTAGCGCTGCCGGACGGCGTCGACCGCCGCCTTCGGGTCGGCGATCCGTCGATTGATCTCGCCGCTCGACGGGAAGAGCTTCATGCGCTCGTCGACGAGCGATGACAGCGTCTTGCCGGTCCGCGACAGGTGCTGGGCCAGCACGACCCACGGGATCATGCCGCTGTCGCAGTAGGCGAACGCGCGGAAGTAGTGGTGCCCGCTCATCTCGCCGCCGTAGATGGCATCCGCCTCGCGCATGCAGTGCTTCATGAACGCGTGGCCCGACTTGCACTGTACCGGCCGTCCGCCCGCCGCGCGCACTATCTGCTGCGTGTTCCAGACGACACGCGGGTCGTGGACGATCGGCGCGCCGCGGTTCTGCTCGAGGAACGTGGACGCCAGCAGGCCGACGATGTAGTAGCCGTCGATGAAGCGCCCGTCTTCGTCGAAGAAGAAGCAGCGGTCGAAGTCGCCGTCGAAGGCGATGCCGAGGTCGGCGCGCGCGAGCCGCACCTGGCGCGCTGTCACCTCGCGGTTTTCCTCGATCATCGGGTTCGGCACGCCGTTCGGGAAGTCTCCGTCGGCCTCGTGGTGAACCTTGGTGAACCGGAACGGCAGCTCGTCCTCGAGCAGGTCGATCCACTCCCCGGCGCCGCCGTTGCCTGCGTTGCAGACGATGGACAGGGGCTTGAGGCGCGCGCCGTCGATGTACGAGAGGACGTGGTCGCGCCAGGCGGGCCTGATGTCGACGGGCGCGCAGCTGCCGCGCTTTGCGGCATCCGTGAACTCGCCGGCCTCGGCGAGCGCGCGGATCTCCTGCAGCCCCGTGTCGCCGCTGACCGGCCGCGACTGCCCGCGCACGAACTTGAGCCCGTTGTAGTCCGGCGGGTTGTGGCTCGCGGTCACCATGACGCCGCCGTCGAGCCCGAGCGAGGACGTTGCGAAGTACACGCATTCGGTGCCGCAGAGGCCGATGTCCGCCACGGCGACGCCCGCGTCGTTGAGCCCGCGTATCAGCGCCTCGGCGAGCTCCGTGCTCGAGTGCCGGATGTCGCGGCCGACCGCGACGCGGGACGGCTTAAGCCACGCGGCATAGGCCCGCCCGATCCGGTACACCGTCTCCGGGTTCAGCTCGTCCGGGATGCGGCCGCGGACGTCGTAGGCCTTGAATGCGGTCGATAAATCCATGTCGCTCACTGCTTGCCGTAGAACCCGGCGATCGTGTCGACGACGTATTGCAGCTGCCGCTCCTCGAGTTCCGGGTAGATCGGCAGCGCCAGCGTCTCGCCCGCGGCCCGTGCCGCTTCAGGGCAGTCCCCAGGCCGGTAGCCCAGGTACGCGAAACATTGCTGCATGTGCAGCGGCACGGGGTAATAGATCTCCGTGCCCACTCCCTGCTCGCCAAGGTAGGTACGCAGGCGGTCACGATCCGGGACCCGGATCACATACTGGTTGTAGATGTGCCGGCACCCCGGACGAGCGGTCGGCGTGGCCACCCGAGCGGCCGTCCTGGCCGCGGCGAAGGCGCGGTCATAATGGGCCGCGTTCCGCTGCCGCGCCGCGTGCCAGTCCTCCAGGTGCCTGAACTTCACGCGGAGCACCGCGGCCTGGATCTCGTCGATGCGGAAGTTGCCGCCGATGACGTGGTGGTAGTACTTCGGCTCGCCGCCGTGCACGCGCAGGATGCGGAGCTTCGACGCGAGCACGTCGTCGTTCGTGACGCACATGCCGGCGTCGCCGAACGCGCCGAGGTTCTTGGTCGGGAAGAACGAGAGGCAGCCGATCTCGCCGATGCCGGCGACGCGCCGCCCCTTCCATTCCGTCCCGATCGCCTGGGCCGCGTCCTCGATGACCGGCAGGCCGTACTCCCGGGCGACCACCATGATGGCGTCCATGTCGGCCGACTGCCCGTAGAGGTGCACGGGCATCAATGCCCTGATGCGCCCGCCGGTCGCGCGGTTGAAGAGCCCTTCTGCGCGCCGCTCGCAGCCTCCGAGGAACTCGGCCAGGAGCCGCGCGTCGAGGTTGAAGTCCACCGGGTCGATGTCGAGGAAGACGGGGCGCGCGCCGACTCGCGCGATGGTCCCGCCGGTCGCGAAAAACGTGTACGAGCTCGTGACGACTTCGTCCCCGGGCCCGATTCCGTAAGCCATGAGCGCGATGAGGAGCGCATCGGTGCCCGAGGAAAGCCCGATGCCATGCTTCGCCCCGCAGTACGCGGCGATCTCGGCCTCGAGCGCGCGCACCTCGGGGCCCAGGATGAACATCTGCGTCGCCGCGACTTGGAGCATCGCGGCGTCGAGCTCGGCCTTCAGCGCGCGGTACTGCGGCTTGAGGTCAAGCAGCGGCACGATCATGCGCCCCCCGCTTTCGGCATGCTCTAGTCCGTACGGCCTTGCCGGCCGTAAGTATCCTCGATGCGGACGATGTCGTCCTCGCCGAGGTAGCTGCCCGACTGGACCTCGATGATCTGGAGGAGCTCGGTGCCCGGGTTCTCGATGCGGTGGACGGCGCCGATCGGGATGTACGTGGACTCGTTCTCTCCGAGATCGAAGACTTCGTCGTTGCGCGTGATGCGGGCCGTGCCCTTGACGACGACCCAGTGCTCGGCGCGCTTCGCGTGCTTCTGGAGCGACAGCTTGGCGCCAGGCTTCACCGTGAGCCGCTTGACCTGGAAGCGCGGACCCGCGTCGACGCTGTCGTAGCTTCCCCAGGGCCGAAACACTTCCCGGTGCAGGCCGGGCTCGGTGCGCCCCGCCTTCTTCATACGCTCGACCAGGCGCTTGACGTCCTGGACGCGCGACTTCGGCGCGACCATCACGGCGTCCTTGGTTTCGATCACGACGTGGCCCTCGAGGCCGACCGCCGCCACCAGGCGGTCCGTCGAATAGAGAAGGCAGTCCTTCGCGTCTTCCGCAATGACGTCGCCGCGCGTGACGTTGCCGTTCTCATCGTCCGCGAGCGCCTCCTGGAGCGCGGCCCACGAGCCGACGTCGCTCCAGCCGGCCGCCAGCGGAACGACCGACGCTCGCGCCGTCTTTTCCATGACCGCGTAGTCGATCGAGTCCGCGCGGCAGGACTCGAAGGCCGCCTTGTCGAGGCGCACGAATTCGAGGTCGGTCGCCGCCGACTCGAAGGCCTTTCGGCAAGCGGCGAGCATCGCCGGGTCGAGTCGTCCCAGCTCATCGAGGTAGGCGCGCGCGGGCAGCAAGAACATGCCGCTGTTCCAGAAGTAGTCGCCACTCTCGACGAAGGCCTGCGCGCGCGCGGCATCGGGCTTCTCGATGAATTCCGCGACCGGCCGAGCCGGCCCGTCGCGGCCGCCTTGCCGGATATAGCCGTAGCCCGTCTCCGCGTGCGTCGGCACGACGCCGAAAGTCACGAGCCGGCCTTCACGGGCCGCGGGCATCGCCGCGATGACCGCACGCCGGAAGGCCCCAAGGTCCGACAGCACGTGGTCGGCCGGGAGCACCAGCAGCAGCGGCTCCTCCGTCGCCCGGCCCTCGCGCGCGGCGCGCGCGAGCGTCGCGAGCGCAGCCACCGCGACCGCCGGCGCCGTGTCCCGGCCCGACGGCTCCAGCAGGATCGCCGCCGGCGCGAAGCCCGCTTCGCGCAGCTGCTCCGCGACCAGGAAGCGATGCGCCTCGTTGCAGACGACGACCGGCCCGGTGACGCCGGGCAGGCCGACGGAGCGCTGCGCCGTCTCCTGGATCATCGTCCGCTCGCCGACGAGCGGCAGGAACTGCTTGGGGTAAAGCTCCCGCGACAACGGCCAGAGCCGCGTGCCGGCGCCGCCCGACAGGATGACCGGGACCAGCACGGCTCAGCTCTTGAGGCGCCCCTGCGCCTCGAGGTAGCGGATCACCTTGTCGACGCACTCCGGCACCGAGATCTTCGAGCTGTCGATGACGATCTCGGGCGCTTCCGGCGCCTCGTAGGGCGACGTCACGCCGGTGAAGTTCTTGATCTTGCCCTCGCGCGCCTTGACGTAGAGGCCCTTCGGGTCGCGCTGCTCGCAGACCTCCAGCGGCGTCGAGACGTAGACCTCGACGAACTCGCCCTGCCCCACCAGGTCGCGCACCAGCCGCCGGTCGCTGCGGAACGGCGAGATGAAGGCCGTCACGACGATGAGGCCCGCATCCACGAAGAGCTTCGCGACCTCGCCGATGCGCCGCACGTTCTCGATCCGGCCCTCGTCGCTGAAGTCGAGGTCCTTGTTGAGGCCGTGGCGGATGTTGTCGCCGTCGAGCAGGTAGCTGTGGTGTCCGCGCAGGAAGAGCGTCTGCTCGACCGCGTTCGCAATGGTCGACTTGCCGGCGCCCGAGAGCCCGGTGAACCACAGGATGCAGGGGCGCTGCGCCTTCTGGTTCGCGCGCTGCTCGTGGGTCACGCGCGTCGGTTGCCAGAACACCGAAACGTCGTGGGCGCCCTGCGGCGCGGCGCTCCGGAGGATCATGCCCGCGCCGGCCGTGCCATGGTTGACGCGGTCGACGACGATCAGCGAGCCGGTCGCGCGGCAGGTACCATAGGTGTCGAAGGCGGCCTGCTCAGCCAGCACGATTCGGCAGAGGCCGACCTCATTCAGCTTCAGTTCCTTCGCTTCGTGCTCGCTCAGGTCGTTGACGTCCACTCGGTGGTGGATGGTCTCGATCGTGCCGCGGAAATAGCGGTGCGAGAGCTTGAACTCGTACTGCCGGCCCGGCAGCAGCGGCGTGTCGCTCATCCAGATGATGTGCGCGTCGAAGATCCGGCTCACCGAGGGCGCGCGGTCCGGGTGCACGAGGAGGTCGCCGCGGCTGATGTCGATCTCGTCCTCGAGCGCGACGGTCACGGCCATGTCCGGGCCGGCGCCGCGGAGCTTCGCGTCGAAGGTTACGATCTCGCGCACCTTGCTCATGCGGCGCGACGGAACGGCCATGATCGGGTCGCCCACGGCCACGCGGCCCGCGGCGATCGTCCCGGCGAAGCCGCGGAACGTGTGGTCGGGCCGGTTCACGTACTGCACCGGGAGCCGGAGGTCGTCGAGCGTCGCGTCGCGGCTGACGTCGATCGTGTCGAGCACCTCCATGATCGTCGGGCCCTTGTACCAGGGCATGCCCGAACCGCGGGTGACGACGTTGTCGCCCTTCAGCGCCGACACCGGCACGACGGCCGCGTCGGCGCCCTCGATGCCGCGGATCTTGAGGCACTCCTCGCGGATGCGGTCGAAGACCTTCTGATCGTAGCCGACGAGGTCCATCTTGTTGACCGCGACGATGATGTGGCGGATCCCGAGCAGCGAGACGATGTAGGCGTGCCGCCGGGTCTGCACCTGCACGCCGCGCGAGGCGTCGATCAGGATCACCGCGAGGTCTGCCGTCGAGGCGCCGGTCGCCATGTTGCGCGTGTACTGCTCGTGGCCCGGGCAGTCGGCGATGATGTACTTGCGCTTCTCGGTGTCGAAGTAGCGGTAGGCGACGTCGATGGTGATGCCCTGCTCGCGCTCGGCCTGGAGGCCGTCGACGAGCAGCGCGAGGTCCACCTCTCCGCCGGTCGTGCCCCACTTGCGGCTGTCGTTCGTGACGGCCGCGAGCTGGTCCTCGAGGATCTGCTGCGTGTCGTGCAGCATGCGGCCGATCAGCGTGCTCTTGCCGTCGTCCACGCTGCCGCAGGTGATGAAGCGCAGGAGGCTCTTGGCCTCGTGACGCTTCAGGAATTCGGCGAGCTTGACGGCGGCCATCAGAAATACCCCTCGCGCTTGCGCTTCTCCATCGCCGCGGCCTGGTCGAAGTCGATCGCGCGGCTCTGGCGCTCGGACGTCCGCGTCACGAGCATTTCCTCGATCACGCTGGTGAGGTCGGTGGCCCCCGACTTGATCGCGCCCGAAAGCGGATAGCACCCGAGGCTGCGGAACCGCACCGTCTCGAGCCGCGGCTGCTCGCCGTCCTTCAGCGGCATGCGGCCGTCGTCCACCATGATCAGCATGCCGTCGCGGTCGACGACCGGGCGCGGCTTCGCGAAATAGAGCGGCACGACCGGGATCTTCTCGAGGTGGATGTACAGCCAGATGTCGAGCTCGGTCCAGTTCGAGAGCGGGAACACGCGGATGCTCTCGCCCTGGCGGATGCGGCCGTTGTAGACGTTCCAGAGCTCGGGCCGCTGGTTCTTCGGGTCCCAGCGATGCTGCGAGTCGCGGAAGCTGAACACGCGCTCCTTGGCTCGCGACTTCTCCTCGTCGCGGCGGGCCCCGCCGAAGGCCGCGTCAAACTTGTGCTTCGAGAGCGCCGCCTTCAGCGCCTCGGTCTTCATGATGTCCGTGTACTTGGAGCCGTGCGTGAACGGCGAGACGCCGGCCTTCGCCGCCTGTTCGTTGATGTGCACGATCAGTTCGAAGCCGAGCTCGCGCGCCATGCGGTCGCGGAACTCGATCATGTCCCGGAACTTCCAGGTCGTGTCGATGTGCATCAGCGGGAACGGCAGCTTCCCCGGGTGGAAGGCCTTGCGCGCGAGGTGCAGGAGGACGGAGCTGTCCTTGCCGATCGAGTACAGCATGACCGGGTTGTCGAACTCGGCCGCCACCTCGCGGATGATGTAAATGCTCTCCGCCTCGAGGCGCTCGAGCTGCGACATCTGTCGCTGTGTGATCGCCTTCGCTTGCCCCATGCCCGATCGGCTCCTTCCCTTGCCCTGCAAAGAGGTCGGATTGTGCCGGAAAACCGGCCTAGAAACAGCTACTTGAAAGCCAAACCGTGATGTGCGTCGAGACTGACAGGACTCCCGCGCCGCTCAAAATCAAGGACTTGTTCGGCTCATGCATCACGGATCCTGCATGGATTCCGGATCCGAGATCTCACGCGGCGGCCGCCCAAACAGCGCCCGCACGCGCAACGCCAGCATTTCCTGCGGGCCGAGCGCCACGGCCCGCGCGCGGACCCTGGCGAAGAGCGCGGGATCATCGGTGATGATGTTGTCGACGCCCCGGGCGGCGAGCTCGAGCATTGCGTCGGGCGTGTTGACCGTCCACACGTGCACACGCTTGCCCGCGCGATGGGCGCGGCGAACGAGAGCGGCCGTCGCGCGCGCGGCATTGAGGCTGAGGAAATCCGCCCGGGTTCCGAGCACGTTGCCGACCGCGGCGGTCACGATGTGTCCGGTCACGACCGCGGGATTGGCCGCCTCCACCTGCTGGATCGCCGCGTAGTCGAGCGAGGTGATGACCGCCTGGTCGAGGAAGCGCTCGCGGCGCAGGAGCCCGATCACGGCGGACGCCAGCGCCGCGTCCGGCACGTTGTACTTGAGCTCGACGTTGAGCCGCGCGCGGCCGCGCACAAGGGCGATCACGTCCTCGAGCAATGGCGCATGCTCGCCCGCGAACGCCGCGCCGTAGCGGGCGCCGACGTCGATGCCGGCGAGATCGGCCGCGGTGACCGCACCGACCTTGCGGGGATCCCCGCCGACCCGGAGGAAATCTCCGTCGTGAATCACGACGATTCGCCCATCGGCCATGCGCTGCACGTCGAGCTCGATCCAGTCACTGCCGGCATCGAGGGCGGCCCGGAACGCGGCCATCGTGTTCTCCGGCGCGGCGACGGACGCACCACGATGCGCCGTCGCCTCGACGCGCGGCCGGAGGTCGAGGCGCGACAGCGCGAGCCACGCGCCCGCACCCGCGACCGTCGCAACCGAGAGCACCGTGATCAACGCGCCAAGCGCGAAGCGTTCCGCATCACGCCCATTCGCAACGACCGCGCCGGGAACCGCCCCGCGGCCCGCTTGCCCGGTATAGCCGCGCGTCACGATGAACTGCTGGCCGGCCAGCGTGAGGCCGCTCAGAAGCAGCTCGATGGCGAACGCGGAAGTCATCGAGATCGCGACCACCGGCAGGACACGCGCCACCGACATGCCGGCCCATCCAAACGCCAGGGTGGACAGCCAGCGCCCGGCCAGGAGGAGACCGAGTCCAGCGGCCGCGGCGGTCAGCCACCAGGCGAGGAGCGGACGAAGTACGCGGAACAACTGTCCGTGGGTCGCGCGTGCGCTCTCGGCGAGTGACTGCCGGGCGGTCGAGGCCGGTTGCAGCACGAGCGCAGGCACGGAGTAGACCCACCGTGCGAGCTGCCAGGCGATCGCCAGCGCGCAGACGGTGCCAAGGATCGCCGCGAGCCACAACATCCGCACCCACTCGGGTGGCTTCGCGTCGAGGTAATAGTTGATGTCGTGCTCCCCTAGCCAGCCGCGCCAGGCGAGGCCCACCGCGAGCAGGAATGGGAGCGCGATCAGTGCAACGCGCACAACGATGCGCGTCGACAGCGCAAGGACCGCCGGCAGTCGCCGGCCGAGAGTGGCCAGCGTGCCGCCGAGCGTTGCAGCGCCGCCCCGGAACTGCTGACCGGCGATGTGAGTGAGACCCGCGAGCTCCGCGAGCACGAGCGCGACGCTGATCGCCGCTGCGGCCACGGCGAGCGCGGCGCCGGTGGGCGACAGCAGGAATGCCGCGATGTCGTAGTTGCTGATGACCCGGTCGCCGGAGTTCGCGAGCAAGCCGCGAAACGCGAGCGTCAGGAGCGGCGCTGCCACCGCAAAGCCCGCGGCCCGGAAGAACAGGTGCAACTGAAGTGCGGGGCGCCAGGCGCCGCGCAGGTCCCTCAACACATCGGTCACTCGGACGGCCGCTCTCCGTAGGGAATGCGCTCGCCCCGGCCGATGCCGAAGTATCGAATGCCCTGGCGGGCCATCAGCGACGGCTCGTAGAGGTTGCGGCCGTCGAACACGAGCGGCTGCTTGAGCACCGACTTGAAGCGTCCGAAATCGGGGCTGCGGAATTCCTGCCACTCGGTCACGATCGCGAGCGCGTCGCAGCCTTCGAGCGCAGCGACCGCGCTGTCGCACAGCTCGAGGTCCGCGCGCTTGCCGTAGATGCGCCGCGTCTCGGGCATTGCGACCGGGTCGTAGGCGCGGACGCTCGCGCCGGCCGCCCAGAGATTCTCGAGCAGCACGCGCGACGGTGCCTCCCTGAGGTCGTCGGTGTTCGGCTTGAACGCGAGCCCCCAGACGGCGATCTTGCGCCCCTCCAGCTTGCCGCCGAAGAAGCGCGAGATCTTCGCGAACAGCACATGCTTCTGGGCGTCGTTGACCGCCTCGACGGCGGTCAACACCCGCGCCTCGTGGCCGACGTCGCGGGCGCTTCGCTGCAGCGCCTTGACGTCCTTCGGGAAGCAGGACCCACCGTACCCCGCGCCCGGATAGATGAACGAGTACCCGATGCGCGGATCGGAGCCGATGCCGCTGCGGACCATTTCGATGTCCGCGCCGAGACGCTCCGCGATGTTCGCAAGCTCGTTCATGAAGCTGATCTTGGTGGCGAGCATCGCGTTCGCGGCGTACTTCGTGAGCTCCGCCGAGCGCAGGTCCATGATGATCATGCGCTGGTGGTTGCGCGTGAACGGGTCGTAGAGGACCTTCAGGAGCTCCGCGGTGCGCGGGTTGTCGGTGCCGACGACCACGCGATCGGGCTTCATGAAGTCGGCGATCGCAGCGCCTTCCTTCAGGAATTCGGGGTTCGACACCACGTCGAAGTCGACCTGCACGCCGCGCGCGATGAGCGTCGCGCCGACGGTCGCCTTCACCTTGTCCGAGGTGCCGACCGGCACCGTCGACTTGGTAATCACGATCTTGTAGTCGTTCATGTGTTCGCCGATCGTGCGGGCCACGGCGAGCACGTGGCGCAGGTCCGCCGAGCCGTCCTCGTCGGGCGGCGTGCCAACTGCGATGATCTGGAAGAGGCCGTGCGCGACCGCCGCCTTCGCGTCGGTCGTGAACGAGAGCCGGCCCTTTTCCCGGTTGCGGGCGATCAGCTCGTCGAGGCCGGGCTCGTGGATCGGAACCTCGCCGGCATTCAGGCGGGCGATCTTGGCGGCGTCGATATCGACGCAGACGACGTCATTGCCGGCGTCCGCGAGGCAAGCGCCGGTCACGAGGCCGACGTATCCTGACCCGAAGATCGTGATCTGCAAGATATATCCCTGATTTTTCTTGGAAAAGCGACGGGCAGACTAGCGAATGGCGCCTGCCCCATCAAGCGGCGGACAACCCCACCGTGAGACAGGTCTCAGGCGGGGCCCTGGGCCTCGCCGGGGGAAGCCTTGGGTGCCCGATGCGCCGTCGTCAGCACGGTCACTTTCGGGTCGGCGGGCGTGACCTCGGCGAGCGTGCGCCGCTGGCCGAACACGAGGTCATGGATGACCGGCGCGCTGCGGTATTCGCGCACCGCTTTCTCGAGCACCGTCATCACCTGCCGGTAATCGATCCGGTTGACGGCGACCGTGAGCTCCGAGAGGAGGTCCCGCGCCTCGTCCCACGTGGGCGAAGGCTCGATCGCGCGCATGATCATCGGGTGTTCGGTCCCGGTGACGTTGCTGCCGATCAGGAGCTCCTCGAACAGCTTCTCGCCCGGCCGCAGGCCCGAATACTGGATCTCGATGTCGCCCTCCGGATTCGTGGAGTCTCGGACCGAGAGCCCGGAGAGCTTGATCATCCGGCGTGCCAGCTCGTCGATGCGCACCAGGTGGCCCATGTCGAGCACGAAGACGTCGCCGCC
>Ga0075423_10004526_pt1 | contig 12901 bp, 14 predicted proteins | sample SoiMethybrSBSTD2_FD_80114 | JGI IMG/M metagenome (GOLD analysis project Ga0075423, IMG submission 80114) | Bulk soil microbial communities from a Populus tree surrounding site in Tennessee, USA - Soil MetaG P. TD hybrid SBSTD2 | ecosystem: Environmental > Terrestrial > Soil > Tree plantation...
ATCGGTCCGCATCAGCTCGAGGCCCAGCATCATGTTGGGCTCGATGAGGGCGAGGTCGATCTCGGGCACGCGCTTCTTGAAGATCTCCAGCGCGGCCTTGGGATTCTCCATCACGTCGCGCCAGCCGCGATACGAGGCCTCGAGGAAGTCCTTGAGCACCTTGGGCCGCTCGTTCATCGTCTTCTCGCTCGCCATGATGGACATGGAGTACGTGTCGAACCCGTGCTGGAACCACGGCATGCGAACGAGGTTCTCCTTGCCCACCGCCTTTTCCCAGAACGGCTGGCCGGTGGTGTAGTCGGGCACGGCGTCCGCGCGCTTCTCCGACAGCGCCACGAACTTGGCGGCGGGCTCGATGTTCACCCACTTCACCTTGCTCTCGTCGATGCCGTTGATGCGCGCGAAGGCGGGGAAGAGTTGGCGCTGGCCGTCACCCGGCGGCGCGGCCAGGGTCTTGCCCTCGAGGTCCTTGGGCTTGGTGATGCCGGTGTCCTTGCGCGTCCAGATGTTGAGCGGCGTGTTGTCGAACACCGTGCCCACCACCTTGACCTTGGCGCCCTTGGCGACGAGCGGAATGACCACCGCGGCATCCGCGAGGCCGATGTCCGCGCGCCCCGTGTCCACCTTGGCGATGGAGTCGCCCGAGCCCTTGGAGTTCTGGAGCTCGACCTCGAGCCCCTTGTCCTTGTAGTAGCCCTTGTCGAGCGCCACCCAATAGGCGGCGTGATCACCCACTGCGAACCAGTTCAGCGCGAACACGACCTTCTGCGGGGCCTGCGCCTGCGCGGGCGCGGTCAGGCCGAGGGCGACGACGACGGCGAGCATCAGGCGGATCATGGGCTCCTCCTCCTGGGAGATGTGGAGCGGGGTCGGGTCAGGACGCGTGTCCTGTCTCGGCCCACGGGGCGAGCCAGCGCGCGGCGAGGCCGACGGCGCCGTACAGCACGAGGCCGACGATCGAGATCCACACCAGGGCGGCGAAGGCCACCGGCGTGTTGAGGTTGGTCTGGGTCACCACGATGACGCTGCCGAGGCCGTACTGCGAGGCGACGAACTCGCCCACGATGGCGCCCACCACCGCCGCAGTGGCGGTGATCTTGAGGGCGCTCAGGATGTAGGGAAAGGCGTTCGGGATGCGGATGGTCCAGAACACCTTCCACTTGGGCGCGCCGAACACGCGGCCCAGATCGAGCATCTCGGGATCCACCTCCGTCAGGCCCACCGCGGTGTTGATGACGACCGGGAAGAAGCCGATGAGGGCGCCGATCAGCATGTTGGGGACGATGCCGTATCCGAGCCAGAGCAGGAACAGCGGGGCCACCGCCACCTTGGGCAGGGTGTTCACGAACACGAGGAACGGGACGAGCGCGGAGGACGCCGCCGGGGACCAGGCGATCGCGGCGCCGAGGAGCACGCCGACCATACCGGCGAGCAGGAACGCGCCGACGATTTCGGCGCTCGTCACCCACAGGTGGGTCCACCACGGGATGCGAAAGTCCACGACCGCGCGCAGCACCGCCCACGGGCTCGGGAGGAGGTACTCGCGGATCCTCAGGACGGACACCGCGAGCTGCCAGGCGACGAGGAGCCCGACGAAGAGCAGAATCGGGGGCCAGTGCCGGCGAAGGGCGCTCGTAACCATGTGAAAGATGGGCACATTGTCGGTCTCAGGGGCGGCGCCTGTCAATGCCGATTGTGATACCCTCGCCCCGATGCGCTGGCTGATCGTGCTGCCCTTCGAGCGTGCCGAGCACATGGGCATGGACATGCGGGACGAGCTGCGCGCGCTCGGCCACGAGGTGCGGACGTTCGCCTACCGTCGCGACAATCCCCTCTACAAGAACCGCGGCACCAAGGCGGCGTATCAGCTGTGGATCTTGCGCCGGCTCGAGCGCGCCTGCCTCGACTGGCGGCCCGCGGTGGTGCTGGTCGTCAAGGGCGGACCCGTCACGCCCGGCGTGATCCGGCGGGTCAAGGCGCGCATGGATACCCTCTTCGTGAACCTCTTCCCTGACAATCCCCTCTGGATGATCCCGTTCGAGTCCATCGAGGCCTACGATCTCTTTCTCACCAAGGAGCGCTACGCCCTGCGCTCGCTCGAGAGCGTAGGGCTTCGCAACCTCCACTACCTGCCGCTCTACTGCGTGCCCGAGATGCACCACCCGGTCACGCCCACACCGGCGGAGGCGCGCGCGCTCACCGGCATCGTCGCCTTCGTGGGAAGCCGCTACCCCTATCGCGAGCGATTCGTGCGGGAGCTGGCCGGCTATCCCGTGCGGCTCTGGGGCGCGGGCTGGGACCGCGCGACGGCCCCCGAGGTGCGCGCGCTCGTGGCGGGCGGGCCGGTGTGGGGGCACGCGAAGCTCGCGATCTACTCCGGCGCCACCTTGTCGCTGAACCACCATCACCCCATGAACGACATTGTGGGGGTGAACACGCGGGCCTTCGAGCTGGCGGCGGCGGGCGCCTGCCAGGTCGTGGACCACAAGGACGAGCTCCCGGCGCTCTTCACGCCCGGCCACGAGGTCGTGACCTACCGCGACACCCACGAGCTGCGCCGACACCTCGACTACTACCTCGCCCATCCCGATGAGGCGCGCGAGATCGGCCAGAACGCCCTCAAGCGGGCGCTGGGCGAGCACACCCTGCGCCACCGCCTCGAGGAGATCGCCGCCGAAATCGACCGGCGCTTCGGCGTCCACTGAGGGGCGTCCGGCGGACGGGTCCCCCGCAGAACTTGCGGTGTTGGTCTGACAGCCGGTTGACAACTCTGGGCGGTCGCTCGAGGAGAAATGACACCCGGCCGCCGCGCATCGCGGCGAGCCCGCTCCGCCCCGCTCGGTCAATGACCTTTCGACGTGCGGCGTTAGCGCGCGAGGATCGCAGTCGCGCCGCGCCCCGAAGGGAGGCATATCGCTTGCACTCTGCGGTTGCTCATGTCACCGATGCGAATGCTCGTCGCGCTCGCGCTGGTCCTCGTGGCCCTCTGGGGGGCCGCCCACGTCTCCGCCGATTCCGTCACCGACCGGCTGCGGCCAGAGATCGAGCGCGTGATCCAGACGCTCGACGATCCGGGGCTCAAGCCCAGCGCCAAGATCACCGAGCGTCGCCAGGCGGTGCGCGAGATCACCGGCCCCCTGTTCGACTGGGCCGAGATGGCGCGCCGGACGCTGGGGCGCCACTGGGAGGCGCGGACCGAGGCCGAGCGGGCCGAGTTCGCTGTCCTGTTTCGCGAGCTCGTCGAGCGCGCCTTCATGGCGAAGATCGAGCGCTACCGCGGCGAGAAGATCGTCTTCACGGGCGAGTCGGTGAACGGCGACCAGGCGACGGTGCGGATGCGCGTGCTCGCCCCCGGGGCGGAGGTCACCATCGACTACCGCCTCGTCGCCCAGGGTGACCGCTGGCTGATCTACGACGTGGTCATCGACGACGTGAGTGTGACCTCGAGCTACCGCTCGCAGTTCGACGGCTTCCTGACGAGGTCTTCCTACGAGGATCTCGTCCGGAAGATGCGCGAGCGGATCTCCTGACCCGGCGCATTCGCAGCCGCCGCGCCACCAGCGCGGCCATGTGAGGATCGCGCTCGACCCCGATCCACGGCCGTCCCAGCCGCTCCGCTACCAGCGCCACCGTCCCTGCCCCGATGAAGGGGTCGAGGACCGCGCCGCGCCGGGCGCTCACTGCCAGCACCCTCCGGATCACCGCCTTCGGCGTGGCGTCCCACCGGCTGTCCGTGTGCGAGCGCGGCAGCGGCAGCATCCAGGCCAGCGTGGTGGAGCGCGGGCGGACGGGGTGCGCGCCCATCCTGCGGAAGCGGAGCACGTGGTTGATGCGGTGGTCCCAGCGTTCGCGGGAGCCGATCTGCGCCCAGCAGCCCTTGGCCTGCAGCGTCCAGCCGGTGCGGCGCATCCAGCGCGTGAGCAGGCCGTCGATCCCCATCCACTCCCGGCCGTCGTGGCGATCGCCCAGCACCAACCAGCAATCACCGTCGGGCCTCAGGACCCGCTTCCACTCGCGACCGAAGTCCACGGCGAGCCGGCGGGCGTAGCGCTCGGCGGACGCAAGCCCGCGCCCCTTCACGAGATAGGGCGGCGAGGTCACGATCACCCCCACCTCGCCCGGGCCGATGCTCGCCAGGCGGCGCGCATCGGCCCGCAGCAGCCGGCTCCGCCCGTCACGGCTCTCGTAGACGGTCATAGCGGATAGGGCACGAACTCCTCCGCGACCTCCACCTCGCCGTCGAAGCGGCCGCGCGCCTCGGTGACCAGCTGGGCGAGCGCCTCGTGGTGAGGGAAGCCGATGTGGGCAAGGATCAGGCGCCGGACCCCGGCTCGGGCCGCGACCTCGCCCGCCTGCGCCGCCGTCGAATGGACGCCGTGCCGGGCCTCGCCCTCCGCGAACGTCGCGTCGTGGATCAGGGTGTCGGCATGGCGCGCCAGGTCGGCGACCGCCGCGCAGGGTTCGGTATCGGAGGAGTACACGATCGAGGGTCCGCCCGCGGCGTCGATGCGCACCGCGAGGTTGGGCATGGCGCCATGCGCGTTGGGCGACGTCGTGATCGTGAAGGGGCCGGTCACCCCGACGGCCGCGCGCTCGATGGCCGAGACGGGCTCGATCTCGATGGGGAACGAATCCGCGCGCCCGAGCAGCCGGAACACGCCGAGGAGGGTGCGAATGGGCTCGGCATGCTCCTCGCGGCACGCGATGCGTAGCGGCGCACGGCGGCCGAGCAGACCGAGGTTCCGGATCAGTGACGGCAGCCCATAGGAATGGTCCACATGTAGGTGGGTAATGATGACCCGGTCCAGCGCCATGGGATCGACGGCGGCCAGCAGGAGCTTCTGGATGGGGCTTCCGCCGCAGTCCAGCAGCACCCCCCCGCCCTCGCTCACGAAGACGATCGAGGTGTTGTCGCGGCCAAGCGAGGGCACGGCCCCGGAGGTGCCGAGGAACGCGAAGTGCACCGCCGGACCGTCAGGTGGGCGTGGGGCGGGTGCGGCGGAGCATGAGCGGAACCCCGACCACCGCCATGGCGAGACCGAGCAGGCTCACCAGCTGGGCCACCCGCATGGGACCCAGCATGAGCGGATCGGTGCGAATGCCCTCGGTGATGAAGCGACCTACCGAGTAGAGCCCGAGATAGGCGAGGAAGAGAGCCCCCGGCGCCCGCTCGAGCCGCCGCCGGAGAAAGAGAACGAGCACGAGAAAGACCCCCAGGTCCCACAGCGATTCGTAGAGGAACGCCGGGTGGAAGAAGTCGTTCTGGGCGTAGAGCAGCGGACGATGCGAGGGCGAGATGTAGAGCTTCCATGGCAGCGTCGAGGGCGTGCCGAAGGCTTCCTCGTTGAAGAAGTTGCCCCAGCGACCGATGGCCTGGCCGAGGATCAGGCTCGGCGCCGCGACGTCCATGAACTTCAGGAGAGGCAGCCGCCGCCGCATCGCATAACCGCCGCCGACGATCAGGCCGCCGAGGATGCCGCCGTGAATGGCGAGGCCGCCTTCCCAGACCGCGAGGATCTTCCGCGGGAACTGTGAGTAGTAGTCCAGATTGAAGAGCACGTAGTAGAGGCGCGCCCCCACGAGCGCGCCGAGCAGACTCAGCTCGGCGGCCTTGAGGAAGCTCTCGGGGTCGAGGCCGCGTCGGTGGGCGTCCCGATAGGCGAGCCACAGCCCCAGCGCCATCGCGAGGGCCATGAGAATGCCGTACCAGCGGATGCTGAGGGGCCCGAGCTGGAACGCGATCGGCCCCGGAGAGCGGAACATGGCGTTGTAGTTATACGATTAATTGACACGCTTTGCGAGCGTTCTGTATCATCAAATCCAGTGTTTTCCTCTCGTAGATCGCCTACAAAGGAGCCCTGAGTGCAAGGAAGCGGCAGCCTCAACTCGAGCGTGATGGAGCTCGTTCTCAACGCTGGGCCCGTCGCGAAGTTCGTCCTGCTCCTCCTGGGCCTGTTCTCCGTGGTCTGCTGGGCGCTCATCGTCGAGAAGTGGTGGGAGTTCCGGAAGATTCGCCGCGAATCCATGACCTTTCTCCGTGATTTCCGCGAGGGCCGGCACCTGGCCTCGGTGTTCATCGCGGCGCGGAAGCACCGTGACAGCCCCCTCGCCCAGCTCTACATCTCGGGCTGTCAGGAGGCGGGGGGCGGCGTGACCGGCGGCGAGATGCTGGAGCACGCCCTCGCCCAGGCGGAGGATGGGCTCACACCCGACCGTCTCGACGCGGTCAATCGCGCGATGCGGCGCAGCGCCTCCGTCGAGATCGCCCGGATGGAGCGCTATTTGCCCTTCCTGGCCACCACCGCGAGCGCGGCGCCCTTCATCGGCCTGTTCGGCACGGTGTGGGGCGTGATGAGCGCGTTCCACGGCATCGGCCAGCAGGGGTCGGCCAGCCTCGCGGTCGTGGCGCCCGGTATCTCGGAGGCCCTGATCGCGACCGCCGCCGGTCTCGGCGCGGCCATCCCCGCCGTCATGGGCTACAACTTCTTCGTGAACCGCGTGAAGCACTGGGCGGCGGAGATGGACGGCTTCTCCCTGGACTTCCTCAACGTCCTCTCGCGCCCGGCCCCCAAGCCGGCGGCGAGCGCGAAAGATGGCGTTTAGGCTCGAGTCGGCCGAGGGCACGGGGAGCCGCGCGCGGATCGGCACCAGCCTGTCCGAGATCAACATCATCCCGCTCGTGGACGTCATCCTCGTGCTTCTGCTCATCTTCATGCTGACCGCCCCCCTCATGCACCGGGGCATCGACGTGGCGCTGCCCAAGAGCTCGGCCAAGCCCACCTCGGTGGAAGAGCGTCTCGTGCTCACGCTCACCAAGGAGCAGACGATCTACCTCAACGACAAGCCGGTGCCGGTGGCCAGCCTCGAGCCGCGCTTGCGCGATGCGATCAAGGATCGATCGGACAAGACGATCTATCTCAAGGCCGATCAGGGGCTCCAGTACGGCTTCGTCGTCGAGACAATGGACCGGATCCGCCGCGCCGGCGTCGAGAAGCTGGGGATGGTCACGGAGCCGGCGAGGGAACGCTGAACGCCGCGAGTCTCACCGTGGGGCCCATGCTCGGCCGCCTCGGTCCCGCACTACGCCGCCGGCGCCTGCCGATGGCGGCGCTCACCGTGTCGGCGATCGCGCATGGCACCGCTGCGGCCGCCCTCGGGCTTGCAATCCTCTGGGGCGGCTTCAACGCCCAGAAAGTCTACGTGGTGAACCTCGTGCCGCAGATTGCCGCGGTGGGCTCGCCGACCGCCCCGCCGGCGCCGACGCCCTTGCCGCCGCGCCCCGCCACGCCCGCTCCCACCAAGCCGGCCGCGCCGGTGCTGCCGGAGCCCCGCGAGGCGCGCATGCCTGATCCGCCGAAGGCGCCCCCGAGCCTGCCCGACGCCTCGCTGCCGAGCTCCCGGCTGCCTCCCCGCCCCGCGGCGATGCCTCGTCCGGGGGAGAAGGAGCTGCCGCCGCTGGCCCCGCCGGCCGAGCGCCGGCCCGTCACCACCGCCGCAAAACCCGCCGAGACGCCGACCGAGGCGCGGCCGACTCCCCCGCCGCCGGCGGGGACGCCCACCGGCTCGACGTCGGGCACCGGCGTGTGCACGCTCGACGTGACCGACTTCCCGCACGCCTGGTATCTGCGGCAGGTCCTCACCAAGGTCGAGGCGGCCTGGCAGCGGCAGGGACAGATCGCCGAGCCGCCGCAGAAGCCGCTGGTCGTGGTGGAGATCCAGCGTGACGGCTCCATCAACACCCCGCGCATCGAGAAGAGCTCGGGCAACGCCTTCTACGACCAGGCGGCGCTGCGCGCCATCATGGAGGCGAAGCCGTTCCCACCGCTGCCCAAGGAATGGACCCGCCCGACGCTGGGCGTGATGTTTTCCTTCGATCTGGAAAGGGGACGCGGATGAGCACGCCGCGCCGACTCGCCTTCGCTTTCGCCGCGCTGCTCGCGGCCGCCGCCCTCCTGCTCGTGCCGCCGCCCGCCGCCCGCTCGCAGGCGCCGGACGTGTTGCTCAACGTGATCGCCGGCGGCGCGAAGAAGCTCAACCTGTTCATGCCCGACTTCACGGTGACGGGAGCGCCCGACCCCGCCGGCCTCTCGCGCTCCCTCGCCGAGGTGACCGGCAACGATCTCACGTTCTCCACGCTGTTCAGCGTGGTGGGCGGCCAGCCCCCGCTGCCCGCGGGCAATCCGGACGCGATGCAGAAGACGTGGACGGAGGCGGCGGCCGCCGGCGCGCACGCCGCGCTCCACGTGGTGGTCACGCCGCGGCCGGACCGACTCGAGGGCGAGATGCGGCTCTACGACCTCACCTCGCCGCAGCTGCGCCAGATCGCGACGAAGAAGTTCGCGGTGGTGCCGTCGGAGCCGCGCCGTCTCGCCCACAAGATCGCCGACGAGGTCGTGTTCCAGTTCACCGGAGAGCTGGGCGACGCCGACACCAAGATCGCCTTCGTGGCCCTGCGGGGCGGCGCGAAGGAGATCTACACCATGGACTACGACGGGGCCGCCCCCGTTCCCCTCACCGCGAACCAGTCCATCAACCTCTCGCCGCGCTGGAGCCCGGACGCGCGCTCGCTCGCGTTCACCTCGTACATGCGCGGCTACCCGTATCTCTACCGGCTCTTCGCGTTCGAGCGCCGCCCGGTGCAGCTCCTCGCCGGCTTCCTCGGGATCAATTCCTCGCCGGCCTGGAGCCCGGACGGCCGGCAGGTCGCCCTCACGCTGTCGAAGGACGGCAACCCCGAGATCTATGTGCTGACGCTGGCGAGCGGCGCGTTCCGTCGGCTCACCACGCATCCCTCGATCGACACCGAGCCCGCGTGGTCGCCCACCGGCCGCGAGATCGCGTTCGTGTCCGACCGGAGCGGCAGCGCGCAGATCTACGTGATGGACGCGGAAGGCGCCAATCTGCGCCGCCTCACGCAGTCCGGCTTCAACACGCAGCCGCGCTGGTCACCCAAAGGCGACACCATCGTGTTCACCTCGCGCCAGGGCACCCACGATCTGTGGGCGGTGGCGCCCGACGGCTCGGCGCTCCGGCGCCTCACCACCGGGCCTGGCGACAACGAGAGCGCGGCGTGGTCCCCGAGCGGGCGGCACCTCGCCTTCCAGTCGAACCGGCTGCGCGGGAGCAAGGTGTTCACGATGCTCGCCGACGGCTCCGAGCAGCAGCCGATCGCGAATGCGCCCGCGGACTCGGCAAGTCCTGCATGGTCGCCCCGCCTTCCGTGATAGGATCCATAGCGCGCAGCACCCGGGTCAACCGCGACATCAAAGGAGGGTTCGATTTCATGACGCAACGACGGGGTACCTTGCATCTTCTGCTGCCCCTCCTCGCCCTGATGCTGCTGGTCACGGGCTGCCCGAAGCGCCCGGCCACGACCGCCGCGTCAGCTCCCGCGCCGACAGCCTCGACGATAGTCCCGACCGCCCCCGTGCAGCCCACCCCGGCCGCGCCCAGCACGAGCCCTTCGACGAGCGCGCCTGCGCCTGCGCCCGCACCCGCCGCGCCCGCGACGGCAGCCCCGGCCACTCCCCCGCGGCCGAGCGAGTTCGCGGAGAACGCGAACCTGAGGGACGTCTACTTCGACTTCGACAAGTACGACATCCGTCCGGACGACGCCAAGACCCTGGACGCCAATGCTGGCTGGCTCAAGTCCAACGCCAACAACCTCGTGCTGATCGAGGGGCATTGCGACGAGCGGGGCACGAATGAGTACAACCTGGCCCTCGGTGAGCGCCGCGCCAAGGCGACCATGAACTATCTGGTCTCGCAGGGGATCCAGGCCAATCGCATCACGATCATCTCGTACGGCAAGGAGCGGCCGGTCTGCACCGAGAAGAACGAGGCGTGCTGGCAGAAGAACCGCCGCGCCCACTTCCTCGTGAAGGCCCGCTAGCCGGCGACGATCGGAGGGAATTACCTGTGCAGTACCGTCGACCGAAGGGGAGCCTCGTGCTCCCCTTCGGCTTTCTCGCCGTCCTCGCCCTCGGAGCGGGCGGGTGCAGTGACGCCACCGGCGCCCTGGAGCAGGACGTCGCCCAGCTCCAGCGGGACCTGAACGCGCTGACGCTGTCGGTGCACCGCAGCCGCGGCGACACCGACACGGTGGTCGGTCAGATCGACCGGCGCACGCGCGAGCAGAGCGCCGAGCAGAGCAAGCAGATCTCGTCGCTGTCGACGCGCGTGGATACGCTCTCCACCGAGCTCACGCGTGTGGCGGCGCGCCTGGACGAGCTCTCGCGCCGGGTGGAGAGCCTCAGTCGCGAGCTGGCCTCGCGGCCCAGCTCTCCCTCTCCCGCGCCGGGCGGCGCGCCGCCCTCGTCGACCCCGGCCGCGCCGCGCCCGTCCTCCTCCGGCGGCCCCACGCCCGAACAGGCCTATCAAGCGGCCTATCTGGATTTCAGCAAGGGCAATTATCCGCTGGCCATCGCCGGCTTCCGCGAGTTCGTGCGGCGCTACCCGGACGCGCCCCTCGCCGATCAGGCGCAGTACTGGGTGGGCGAGTCGCTCTTTAGTCAGGCCCGCGCGAGCCTCGCTGCAGGCCAAACCGACAAGGCCAATCGCGAGCTGGAGCAGGCGGTGCAGGAGTTCCGCAAGCTGGTGCTGAACTATCCCCGCGGTGAGCGGGTGCCCACCGCGCTTTACAAGGAAGCGCTGGCGCTGCTCGAGCTCAAGCAGACCAAGCTGGCCCAGACGCGCCTGCAGTACCTGATCGACAACTTCCCCCAGTCGGAGGAAGCGCCGCTCGCCAGAGAGCGTCTGGCGACGCTCGGACAGTCGGGCTGGCGGCTGTCGGCGGAGGCGAACACCCAGATCACGGTGACCCCGCGCTCGGGACCGCGATCGGGGGCCGAGTACACCATCACGCTCCCGTTCGGATCGGGCGTGTCCACGTCCTGGACGACCACGGGGGCGGCCTCCGCGATCTGGATTTCGCCCTCACCCGCGGGCCACAGCGACACCGCGAGCAGCACCGTGAGGGCGCCGCTGGTGGCCATCGCCATGCGAGGGTGGCCCCACACGGGCTTCCAGAGCGGACGCCACCAAGCCTCGCGTATCGGCCGCGCCGCCTCGGTGCGGAGGCGTGTCTGCATCCCCGACCAGAAGCCCGTCCAGTCCGGCTCCGCGACAACCGGAGCGCTGTCGCGCAGCTCGCGGCGCAGCACCACCATGTGCTCGACGGCCTGGCGGCATCCCCCGCAGCGCTCGAGATGACGCGCAGCGCCAGCCGCCCTGCGCGGAGACAGCGCGCCATCCGCGAGGGGGGCGAGCCGGGAGCGATTCCATAGACATCCGAGGCGGCGCATCGGTCGAAGTATACCCGTTGCTTCCGACGAGCCTCGGCCCTTAAATATTCCCGCGATGGAAGAATCCGTGACGCTGGACGTGCCGGGCGGGCCCTCCCTGGACGGCCGGCTCGCCGCGCCGCCCGGCGCCGGCGTCGGCGTGGTGCTTTGCCATCCTCATCCCCTCTATGGCGGCGACATGGACAATCCCGTCGTGGTGCGCGCCGCCGAAGTGGCCCAGGGGCGCGGGCTCGCCACGCTCCGCTTCAACTTTCGCGGGGTCGGCGCATCCGGCGGCACCCACGGTGGCGGAGCAGCCGAGATGGATGACGTGCGCACGGCCCTTGCCCGTCTCGGCGCCGCGCTGCCCGGAGGGGCGGGCATCGGTCTGCTCGGCTATTCCTTCGGCGCCTGGGTCTGCGGTCGCGTGGCCGCGGAGACACCGCTGCCGCTCTGCCTGATCGGCCCCCCGCTGGGAATGCTCGACTGGAGCACCGCGCCGCCGGCGCGACCCGATCTCTGCGTGATCGCGGGCAGCCGTGACCCGTATTGCCCGCTGCCGGAGCTCGAGCGGTTCACCGCGCGCCTGGCGCCGGCACGGGTCGCTGTCATCGACGGGGCGGATCACTTCTTCTTCGGGAAGCTCTTTCCGATGGGAGAGGAGGTGAATCGGTGGCTGGAGGGGTGGACGCCGGCCTCAGCCGCGCTGCCGGGGCAGCCGGGGCGGTGACGCCGTCCCCGCGGAAAGGATGATGCGAATGCCCTCCTCGACGCTGAGACCGGTCGAGATCGCCTCGTCGCGCGGGACCACGATCACGTCGCCCAGGTAGAGATTGTTGGTGGGCACGAAGACCGTGACCATCTGACGCTTGCCCTCCGGCCCCTCGAGCAGGAACTCCGAGGTGAGAAAGCCGAACGCGAAGGCGCCCTTCCGCGGGTGCTCGGCGAGGACGACTTCCTTGAACGAGCCGCGCTTCTCCGGAGAGAACGACGCGAACAGCTCCTTGATCGTGGGGTAGATGCTGCGGAAGATCGGCACGCGCGTCAGCAGGCGCTCAGCGCGGGCGAGGATGCGCCGCCCTACCACGTTGGTCGCGATGGTGCCCATCACCAGGATGAGGATCACTGCGGTCAAGAAGCCCAGCCCGGGGATGCGCCGGCCGAAGATGCGCTCGTATCCCGGCGAGAAGAAGCCGTCGATCGCGTCCCAGAACACGTAGAGGAGCCACGCCGTCGCGATCGCGGGCACGGTGACGAAGAAGCCCGTGATGAACCGGACCTTCAGCCAGTTCCTCACGTCGTCGTCCTCATGGCGGGCCGATCAGACCACGCGGCGCCGTGACAAGTCAAGAAATCGCCTGCTCCGTCGCGCCCTTGCGGCGTCACGCGCGCACCCGGAGCGCGCCTGGCGCCACCGTCACCTCGAAGGGGGCGGCGCCGCATGGCTCGCCGTCGAGCTCAAGGGGCAGCGGCCGATCGCTCGTCACCGCGACCGCACGCACGCGCTCGAGGGTGATGCCGGGATGGCGGAGATGGCCGCCCCAGTACACGGTGGGAAGCCAGCGGAGCAGCGCGGCGCGGGAGAGCGCGCCGAGGATGACGAGGTCCAGGAGCCCGTC
>Ga0075423_10004532_pt1 | contig 12893 bp, 9 predicted proteins | sample SoiMethybrSBSTD2_FD_80114 | JGI IMG/M metagenome (GOLD analysis project Ga0075423, IMG submission 80114) | Bulk soil microbial communities from a Populus tree surrounding site in Tennessee, USA - Soil MetaG P. TD hybrid SBSTD2 | ecosystem: Environmental > Terrestrial > Soil > Tree plantation...
CTCCAGATTGAAATCTTTATCAGGCGAAGCGTATTTGAATGTGTAAGGCTTTGAGTCCGGAACCACGCGAGGTCCCATCTCCTGCCGGCGAAATTCACGCGCGTCGTTGCGATTCAACCCTTTCGCGGCGATTTGCTTAGCAAGACCCATCATCGACTCGTCGTCCGGTTGCCGAACGATCTGAAGCAGCGACGACTTGGCGTTGATGTCTGCCTGCCTACAAATCTCTCTCACGTCATCAGGGATTCTCGCGATAGCCATTGCTTCAGTGACTGTCGTTCGACTCTTCCCAATTTTTCGGGCAACGTCGTCATGCGTGTAACCAAATCTTTCACACAGCGCGAGTAATCCGTCAGCCTCTTCCCAAACGGTGAGGTCCTTGCGCTGCATGTTTTCGATGAGCGCGATTTCCGCAATCGTGCCATCGTCCACCTCCATCTCAACGCATGGCACTTCCTTCAGACCTGCCTTCTGCGCAGAACGAAAGCGACGTTCACCCGCAATGATCATCCAGCGGCCAGTTAATCGATTGGGCTTTACGAGCAGTGGTTCGAGGACACCCTTTTCTGCGATTGACGCAGTAAGTTCCGTGAGGTCGCCGAAGTCCACGCGCGGTTGCTCAGGATTTGGATCGAGTTTATCAAGAGGAATCATTCGACCCAGTTGTGCGGGTCGATGTTGTGAAAGTTCCTCAACGTAGTGCGCGTCATGACGCATCTGAAGGCCAGTCGGCAGTCCCCTCTTAGACACGGCTCATTACCTCTTCGCAAAGTTTTCCGTACTCAATCGCGCCGGACGAGTTTGGCGCAAAACTAAAGATCGATTCCTTGTATGCTGGCGACTCTTCGAGTCGAACACTCTTTGTAATCACTGTGTCGAATAACTTCGTACCAAATACACTGCGAATCTGTTCGTGCACTTCACGCGCTAGTGTGGTCCTTTTGTCGTGTAGCGTTACTAAGACACCAAGGAGTTCCAGGTTCGGATTCGGACGCGCCTTAACCTTCTCAATTGTTTCGAGCAGATCGTCCGTTCCTTCAAGAGCAAAATACGACGACTGGATCGGAATCAAAACATGTGTCGCGGCAACGAGCGCATTTACGGTGATTAGGCCGAGAGTTGGCGGCGTGTCGATAACGATTACTTCGTAAGTTTGTCGAAACGGCTCAAGTCTATCTTTCAATCGAAACGGTGCATCGAAGTCACCAACAAGCTTTGACTCCATCTTAGCCAGGTTTATGCGAGCCGGAACGAGCTCGAGGTTCTCGACGGGCGTAGGGTAGACAGACTCTTCGACAGGAGCCTGGCCGTCCATCATCAATTCGTAAACAGATCGGTCGACGATTTGCGGATCCAGGAATGAGATAGAACTATTTCCCTGAGGATCGAGATCTAAAAGAAGGACACGTTTTCCGTGACGGGCAAAAGCGGCAGCCAAATTGATGGCCGTAGTCGTTTTGCCTACGCCACCCTTTTGATTGGCGATGGCAATTACCATTCGCTGCACAGTGGGAAGCTCGTGTTAAATGCGTTCATATAATGCGAACGGTTGCACCGGAGCTTACATCGGTAAATCGCCGGCTTCACCTATAACGTCGGGCCATTCTTCTTCGGAAGTGGAACCTTCGCCCTCCTCAACTTCATCTGTAGGCATTGTGTTCCGCGATGCTTTGATAACTTCCATATCGACGTAGATCGGACAATCAGCACGAAGAGCTAAAGCGATCGCATCAGATGGTCTTGAATCCAGACGCATAAGATTACCATCGCTACTCCGCATTTCAATCTCGGCGAAGAACGTGTTGTCCTGGAGACGAGTCACAACAACGCGTTCCACTTGTACTCCCAGTTGAATGATCAGGTTGCGCAGCAAGTCGTGCGTCATGGGGCGGGGAGGAGCAATTTTCTCAATCTCCAAAGCAATCGCATTTGCTTCGTATGCGCCGACCCAAATCGGCAGCATCGTATCACTCTGAACATCCTTCAAGATGATGATCGGAGTGCCGCTGTTCGGATCCATCATTAGTGCCCGGATCTTTACTTCGATTTCCATACAGTACCCCTTATCCTACTCCTAACGATCAACCCTGACGCCGTACAGACTGTTTGATTTCGCCTTGGTGATCAGCACGTCGAGTATCTCGCCTTCAAGACCGCTATGCCCCGGGAAGTTAACAACTTTATGGCAGGTCGAATGTCCTGTCAGATCTAATTCTGACCGCGAACTCTGTCGTTCTACAAGTACGCTGACGGTTTGACCGATGTAAGAGCGATAAATCTTTTCCTGAGCCTGCTTTTGAACGCGCTCGAGTTCCAGAAATCGCGCAGTCTTCTCCGCTTCTGAAACGGTATCGGTGAAGTTTGCGGCTGGAGTGCCCTTACGCTTGGAGTACTTGAAGATATAGAGGCTATCGTAAGAGCACTGTTCGATAAGACTCAAAGTATCCTGGAGGTCTTTCTCAGTTTCACCCGGGAAGCCAACGATCACGTCACTGGTCAAGGCGAGTCGTCTGCTTGAATTCTTGATTCGCTCAACACGCGCAAGATAATCGTCTCGAGTGTGACCGCGTCTCATCAGCTTTAGAATGCGATCGCTTCCAGACTGAACTGGTAGGTGCACCCAGTCACACAGATTTGTGTGCTCTTCAAGTGCGGAAACAATGTCGGAGTGAAAGTCGCGCGGAAACGAAGTTGTAAACTTAATTCGCGGCATCCCTGTCGCGGCTACGGCCCGCAGCAAACGGCTGAACATTGTGGCGCCATGGAAACCTTCAAGACCATCTTCGACTCTTGGTCGGTAACTATTTACGTTTTGACCAATCAAGTGAACTTCTTTGTAGCCGAGCTCTTGAAGTTTCCTAACTTCATCGACTATCTCAGCTGCTGGCCGGCTACGTTCACGACCTCGAGAATAAGGAACGATGCAGAAAGAGCAAAACTTATTGCAACCTTCGATAATTGGAATGAAAGCTACATGAGGGGAGTGTCGCTCAACTGGCGAAACATCCCAGGATTCGTGGAGATCGCGCTCCGCTAAATCGATGACTTTTCGTTCGCCGTCATGAGCTCGGTTCAAGAGCGATGGAATACGATCAGTTGCCCGGGTGCCTATGATTAAATCCACCGCGGCACGTTCAAAGATCGTTTCACCTTCAAGTTGGGCCACGCAGCCCATTACACCAACCAGAACTTTTCGTGCGGATGACTGTGATGAACGAATTTCACCGACGCGCGTAAAGACCTTCTTCTCTGCCTTCTCTCGTACCGAGCAGGTATTAAGCAGAACAACGTCGGCGTCCGCTTCGGACGTACACAATTCATATCCTGACGCACGGAGTCCGGTGGCTGCGCGCTCCGTGTCTGCCACATTCATCTGACAACCAAATGTTTCTATGTAGACTTTGGGCTTCATTAACCTTGCTTACGATGCTTGCAACATGCGGACAGTCTACCAGAAATCATTTATCAAGTGCGATAGCCTGACTTTTGATCAAATAGGCCTGCTTGATTCTTACTCGCGGCACGAGTAGTATCCCGCTGTCTAGAAAATCCCAGAACAGAAAGGCTCCTCATGTCCTTTAACAAAATTATTCTCGTGGGAAACCTTGGCAGAGATCCGGAACTGCGTTACACAGCTCAGGGAACTCCGGTTTGCTCGTTCTCAATGGCTACAAACGAGAGACGAAAAGATCGAAATGGTGAAATGCAAGACCATACGACTTGGTTTCGCGTTACTCTTTGGAACCGACTAGCCGAAACTGCCTCACAGTACCTTCACAAGGGCAAGCAGGTTTATATCGAAGGTCGTCTGCGTGTTGAAGAATTCGTCGATCGCGACGGCAAACCGCGACAAGCCCTCGAAGTATCTGCGACGGAGATGCATTTCATCGGTTCGCGAGATGATGCGGCTCCACATGAACGAACAGCGTCGGCTTCAGCGGCAGCATCACCGGCGGCGGCACCGGCAGAAGCGGCGGAACTGTCAGACGAAGATATCCCGTTTTAGAAAATCGACGAGAACGGTGGCGAATATTACGCGGAAGGTGGTGGGGCTGCTTCCTGATCAGCAGTTCCCCAGCGGCCGAAGCGGCGAAGTTTGCTGTAACGTCGCGACAATCTTTCTTCCTGTGAACAGCTGACGGCTTCTGCAAGTCGCTCGCTAAGTGCGGAATCGAGGTAGCGAGCGCTCTGATCGTAATCGTTGTGGGCGCCTCCCTCTGGCTCAGGAATGATTTTGTCTACGAGGCCTTCAGTGTAGAGGTGTTGAGCGGTCATGCAAAGTTCTTCTGCCGCACGCGGAGCTTGTGAGGAGTCTTTCCACAGTATCGCTGCACAACCTTCGGGAGTGATGACTGAATAAGTTGCGTTCTCCAACATCAGAACCTGGTCACCCACCCCGATTGCCAGCGCACCTCCTGAACCACCCTCACCGATAACCGTTACGATGATGGGAACTTTCAGTTTAGCCATCTCTCGTAAGTTGTAGGCGATTGCTTCGGCTTGTCCACGTTCCTCCGCATCAATGCCCGGATAAGCTCCAGGCGTATCGATAAAGGTAAAGATGGGCCGCCCAAATTTTTCGCCTAGTTTCATGACCCGCAGTGCTTTCCGGTAGCCTTCCGGTTTGGGCATGCCAAAGTTTCTATAACTGCGTTGCTTTGTGTCGCGTCCCTTCTGGTGTCCTATAACAACCACTGGCAAACCATGGAATCGAGCGAGGCCACAAACGATCGCCGGATCCTCCGCAAACCTCTTGTCTCCGTGTAACTCAACGAAGTCTTCAAAGAGTCGTTCCACGAAATCAAGTGTGTAAGGTCGATCCGCATGACGCGCCAGAAGAACCCGATCAAACGCACTCTTAGTGTCGTCCTGCGGCTTGGGTGATTCGGGCGGGTTATCAGTTTTCTTATCTTTGGCCATCAGTCATACGCTCTTTGCAGTTACGCCCGAGCCACCTTTTCTGCCAATACAATACACCCAATCTTCCTTAACTCTTCGTCCAGGATTGGGCTCCGCTTAACTCGCAGCGCGGTGTTTGCTTTGATGCGCACGATGGTTTCGTCATCGATTTGAGCTTCGAGCGCCACCTCACAGTCACCGGGATGCAGACTGAGGATCCCCAGGATTGAATCCAGCACCGCCGAGGAATCATCGCCTCTCGGCGTACGTAAAACCAAAAACTCTCCTCCCTCCGCCACGGCCTCCATCGTTTGTACTTGATCGACGATGATCGTCGGTGGGTTATCCTCGCTGAGTTCCAGTCGTCCCTTAATTATTGCCGGTAATTCACTGTGCAACACTGTAACGTGCTTTCGGTAAATCTCTGGCCATAGAACGCACTTAGTTCCGCCTGACTCATCTTCGAGCCTTAAAAGTGCAAATTTGTCACCCTTCTTGGTGGTGCGGATCTGTAAGTCGCTTACGATGCCTCCACAAACAATACGGCTACCGCTGGTGATGTTCGATAAGTCGGACGACTTAGTCGCTTTCACTCCCTCCAGCAGGTCAAGGTACTTCTCTAAAGGATGCCCTGTGATGTAGAAACCCAGCGCCGCTTTTTCAGCCGCGAGTAATTCTGCCGGCGTCCAACCTTTCGCGTTTCGGGATACTTCATTCGCATAATCGATCTCTTCGGGCACACTCCCAAACAAGCCGGTCTGTCCTTGAATGCGTTCTCGTTTGGCCCGCTGCGCCCTCGCCAGTGCTGTGTCGATAAGAGCAAAGAGGGCGCCTCGCCAGTCGCTGGCCGAGCGACTGTCTTTCAGAGAATCGAAAGCGCCTGCGCTCGTGAGGCTCTCAAACACTCTCTTGTTAAGTGTTGCCGTATCCACGCGTTCTGCGAAGTCGAAGAATGAGCGGAATGGCCCCTTCTCGCGGGCTTCAGAAATTGCTTTAACTGCGGAGTTCCCGAGGCCCTTAATCGCCGTAAGCCCATATCGAATTGCGCCGCTTAAGGGAGTAAAGCCGGAATTGCTTTCGTTCACATCTGGAGGAAGCAAAGCAATCTTCTGAGCTCTTAATTCTTTGGAGTACTTAAACACTTTAGCCGCATCCTGAGCCTCGCTAGACAGAACAGCAGCATAAAAGTGCTCAGGGTAATGAGCTTTCAAATAAGCAGTCTGGAAAGCCAGGTACGCATACGCAACACTATGGCTCCGGTTGAAGCCGTAATCTGAAAACTGAGCCATCAACGAGAAGATTTTCTCCGCTTTGTCACGCTTGATGCCCCTCTCCACTGCTCCGTTGATGAATTTTTCCTCGTGTACTGCCATCTCCTCACGCTTCTTCTTACCCATCGCGCGACGCATCAAGTCGGCTTCGCTAAGTGTGTAACCGGCAAGCTTCTGAGCGAGCTGCATGATCTGCTCTTGATACACGATAATGCCGTAGGTATTGCTCAGGATTTCCTTCATCTCAGGTACGAGGTAACGAACACTCTTCTTCCCGTGATGCCTGAGGATAAACTCGTCCACCATGCCGCCATCGAGCGGCCCGGGACGGTACAGAGCGTTAAGAGCGGCCAGGTCTTCGACGCCTTTCGGCTTTAGCTTGCGACAAATCTCCTGCATGCCGGAGGACTCAAACTGGAACACGGCTTCAGTCCTGCCTTCACCAAACACTTGCATAGTCTTAGCATCGTTAAGCGCGACGTCGCCCCAGTTAATCTCGTTATCAAGCGATCGTTTAATGCTAATTAAGCAGTCATTTATAACGGTAAGCGCGGTAAGCGCTAAAAAATCCATCTTAAGCATGCCGGTCTTTTCCAAATCCGACATGACGTACTGCGTGGTCAGTTCTTCCTTTCCAGATACCGCGATAGGGATAAGTTCCTGGAGTGGCAGCGGAGAGATCACGACGCCGGCAGCGTGCACCGAGGAATGGCGCGCACACCCTTCAAGCCGCCGGGCAATTTCAATGATTTCTTTGACTTGAGGATTATTCTCAACTTCACGTTTTAGTTCAGGTACTTGCTCAAGAGCCTGAGAGATACTGACATTTCGCCCTCGAACTGGAGGCGGGATCATTTTGGCGATTCGTTCAACCTCTGCGTAAGGTACTTCAAGCGCCCGCCCCACATCCTTAATGGCTGCTTTCGACGCCAGGGTCCCAAACGTGATTATTTGGCAGACGGAATCGCGTCCGTAGAGCTCCGCGACGTGATTGATTACGTCACCTCTGCCTCGGACACAGAAGTCGATATCAATGTCAGGAAGCGACACTCGACCCGGGTTAAGAAATCGCTCAAAGATCAGATCATACTGAAGAGGATCTACATCAGTGATTTCCAGGCAGTATGCCACCAGAGAGCCGGCCGCGGATCCACGGCCCGGGCCGACGGGAATTGAGTTCTGTTTCGCATAGCGGACAAAATCCCAGACGATTAGAAAGTAGCCCGCAAATCCCATCTGCTTGATCATGCCGATTTCATTTGCGAGTCGGGTCTGATAATCAGAAATCGGCTGCTTCAGTTCTCCACGAGCCGCGTGTGAATCCCAGACAGTCTGCCGCCTTCGTTCAAAACCTTCTCTGACTACCTTCTCGAAGTAGTCATCGGCTGAAAGTCCATGTTCCGACTCCGGTATCGGATACTTTGGTAAGTGATTAACGTTCTCTGGAAGGCGCAGATCGATGCGATCGGCAATTTCGACCGTGCGAGTCAACACTTCAGGCAGTTCGTCGCCAAAAATCCTCCACATCTCCTCAGGTGAGCGAACGTAAAAATTTGGACTCGCATAACGAAGTCGATTGGTGTCGTTCACCGTCTTACCGGAACCGATACAGAGCAAGACGTCGTGTGCTCGTGAATCTTCGGGCATCAGGTAGTGGGCATCGTTTGTGGCGACTAGAGGAATGCCTGTACGTTTTGAGAGTTCGACCAGCGGCTTGCGGATGCGTCGTTGAGCGTCGAGTCCGTGTTCCTGAATCTCCAGGAAGTAATTCCCTTTTCCCAGAATCTCTTCGAACTCGATCGCCGCGGCGGCAGCTTCGTCACACCTCTCTTGAGCAAGGTAAGCGGACGGCACACCCGACATGCAGGCAGATAGGCCTATCAACCCCTTGCTATGTTCTGCCAGAAGCTCTTTATCGATTCGAGGTTTGTAGTAGAAACCTTCGGTGTATGCCTTCGAAGTTAAACGAACCAGGTTCTGATACCCTTCATAGTTTTGCGCCAAAAGGATCAGATGGAAGTTCGCTTTCTCACCCGGGCCAGAGGCAGCTTTATCTTTTCGATTTCCTCGCGCGATGTAGGTTTCGCAACCGATGATCGGCTTAATACCTCGATACTTCATCGCGTTGTAGAACGAAATCGCACCAAACATGTTGCCATGATCGGTCATAGCACACGCCACCATGTTCAGTTCTTCAACCCGGTTTGATAGTGGTTTGATTTGAATGGCGCCGTCGAGAAGACTGTAGTCAGTGTGAAGATGTAGGTGTACGAATTGACGCTCGTTCTGCATTATTCCTTTAGCGGACTTGTTAAGAGTTTGAGATGAACAAACTATACACCGATTACTGTATCGCTGGCACTGCTCGATTCACTCCCATTCGATCGTCGACGGAGGTTTAGAGCTAATGTCGTAAACAACTCGATTAATGCCGCGAATCTCGGAAACGATTCGACCAGAAATACGCGCAAGCAGATCATGCGGAAGGCGCGCCCAATCAGCCGTCATTCCATCGACGCTTGTCACCGCGCGTATTGCTACAACTCGTTCGTATGTGCGCTCGTCACCCATCACCCCGACTGTTGATACTGGAAGGAGCACCGGAAACGCCTGCCATACGGAATTGTAGACGTCGGCCAACCGAAGTTCTTCGTCAAGAATTCGATCCGCAGCTTGAACGAGTCGAATCTTCTCTTCGGTGATTTCTCCGATGATGCGTACTGCGAGTCCAGGCCCGGGAAACGGATGACGTCCGAGAATCTCAGGTGGAACTCCCAGCTCTCTACCAATGAGCCTGACTTCGTCTTTGAACAATTCTCGCAAAGGCTCAATCAGTTTCAGCTTCATCTTCTCCGGCAACCCACCGACGTTGTGATGGCTTTTGATGACAGCCGAAGGACCGCGCACTGACACGGATTCAATTACATCGGGATAGAGTGTTCCCTGAACAAGGTAATTTACATCACCTAACCTTTTGGCCTCCTGATCGAAAACGTCGATAAAAATCCTGCCTATGGTTTTTCGCTTGCCCTCAGGATCGGTGATTCCGCGTAAAGCCTTCAGAAAAGTATCGCCGGCTTTTACACCGACAATGTTCAACTTCATGCTTTGTCTGAGTAGCCCTAATGTCGATTCATATTCACCTTCGCGCAGGAGTCCGTTATCAACAAAAATACATGTCTGTCGATCTCCTACCGCTCGATGAACCAAAGCCGCAGCAACAGTGGAATCAACTCCTCCAGACAATCCGGACACGACCCGACCCGAATCACCAAGCTCCGCCCTTATCCGTGCGACTTGCTCTTCGACAACTGCTACAGGTGACCAATCACCGCGACATCCACAAACAGAGAATAAAAAGTTACGAAGCACCTGCGCTCCCAGTGGTGTATGTGCCACTTCGGGATGAAACTGAACCCCAAAAATCGCGCGGGACTCATCCTCCATCGCATTCAAGGCATCATCGGTCAATGCCGTCAAACGAAAGCCGGGCGGGACTTCAGTTACGTGATCACCATGACTCATCCACACGTCCATCTCGACAGGCAACCCAGCGAAGAGCCGACTTGTAACGTCCAATACTTTGAGGCGAGCATAGCCAAATTCACGGTTGGGGGACGCGACAACTTTGCCTCCAAGCTCTTCAGCAAAGACCTGGAACCCGTAGCATATTCCTAGCTTCGGACAATCAATTGAGTTAAGAAGTCTTTCGTGAGGCTTCGGTGCTGCTTCGTCGTAAACGGAAGATGGGCCGCCAGAGAAAATCAGACCTTTTGGAGAACGCGCATTGATTGCTTCAATCGAAGCATTAAAAGGCAGAATCTCACAGTACACTCCGGCTTCGCGAACGCGACGAGCAATCAACTGAGTGTATTGAGATCCGAAGTCAAGTATTATTACGGTTTCATGAAGGCCGGCGTTGGTCAAGAAAACCTCGAGGTGCAGTCCTGTATCCAAATGTCGATTTGAAAGAGTGGCAAATTATACTTTCGGATCGGGAGAACGCCAACTGCAAGGCGGATCTAAATCGTAGATATAGAAATGCGAAACAAAGTAAAGAACTTTAAGAACCTAAAACCAGCTGGCGTGACTTTGTTATTGTTCTCGATCCTTCTTATGAGCAATCCAGCGAAGGGCGACGTCGTTCTATCGGAACCTCTCACAATTCGCTGGCGTTACGAATCGAGCATCACACTTAACTTGACCCCAGCCTCTGACCCGGAGCGGATTTATCTTCCACTCGCAGGTGGTGTAGTTGTCGCTCTAAGAGCAAAGGATGGCCAACTCTTTTGGCGGTCAGAAATCGGCGGTGAACTCTCTGCCTCGCCCGTAGCTGATGAGTCAACGATCTACGTCGCGTCCGAAATCGCTGAAGGCGATAGTAAACAGACTCGCACGTCCGGTGCCTTGCGAGCGTTAGGCCGCGATGCTGGCGTCACCAAATGGTTGACGCCCTTAGTCAGACCACTTCACGGCGCACTTACTTTGCGCGACGAAAAACTCTTCGCAGGGGGTAGCGACGGACGCGCTTATGCTTTTGACAAAAGAACTGGTGGCGTCCTTTGGTCGATACCGTTTGCTTCCCCATTCAATGGGCAGCCTGTCGCGGAAGGTGGGCGAGTTTATTTTGGCAGCGAAGATGGAACCCTACTCGCGCTCGAAAATTCAACGGGCAAGCTTCTGTGGAAATTCAAAACAAAGGGCGCGATTCGAGGACCCGTTGCAGTCTCACAGGGAAAAGTGTTCTTCGGATCGGCGGATGCCTATGTCTACGCGCTTGATGCCAAGAGCGGCCACCAGGACTGGCGAAAGCGTACCGGCGCAGGAGTTGAGGCAGTAGTGCTGAGCGGGGATTCATTGCTCGTAGCTTCGCTCGATAATTTTGCTTACCTGTTGAACCTCAAAGGCTCGATGTTATGGAAGCGGCTCTTACCCGGACGGATTTCGGCGCAACCGCTGGCTTTGCAGGAAGCCGCTCTGTTTATGCCGCTGTCCAGTTCGACTGCAGTTGTTTTGGCGCTGAAGGACGGTAAGCAGGTTAACTCACTACCAACTGGAGAGGAGATGACGAGTTCGGCGTCCCCTATCATCGTAGGTGACGCAGTATTCGTTACTACTGAGCACGGGTTCGTCGCTTTTTCACGGCCCGTTGACGCGGGCACCAAAAAGGTTCAGTGACTTGAGGGGCGGCCCACTGGAGTCGTCTCAATTTTCGGCTCGGCTGATTCGCTTCGCCGCCAGAATGCACTGAACACTCTCGAAAGCAAGCCGTGAAGGATATAAGCGAGTACGAGACCCAGCAGCACATACTGAGAGTAAAGAACGATCAATCCACCAATCGCTAATACGATAATGATTGTTCGCATGCTGCGGCTGCCTGTTCCAACAGTTTTGAAGCTTGAGAACCTGAGCGTGCTCACCATCATCACACTGAGCACTCCCATCAACAACATCAAGAGCGTCGTATAGATTCTGGCTCGGTCTGGCCCGTACCCTATCAATGGCAAAGGTGCGAAGTGCACGATAGCCGCGATCAGTCCACCAGCAACCGGGATTGGTAAACCAACAAAGCTCTTCTTATCGACTTTGGAAATGCCCGCAGCCACAACACGCGGTCTCGAAGCCTGCACATTGAAGCGAGCTAATCTGAAAGCTCCGCACATCAGATACATGAAGGAGAGAAACCAAGCAAGGCGATGAAGGTTTGTGCCTTCACTTAAACTTGCGCCGTACCCCCACACATAGGCCAACACCGCAGGCGCCAAACCAAACGTAACTACATCCGCAATTGAGTCCAATTGAATTCCGATTTCCGTGGTGGTCTTCGTCATTCGTGCGATGCGACCATCGAGCATATCGAAGAGCACTGCAAAACCAATCGCGATAGCAGCGTTATCAAAATGCTGAGTTGCTGCATCGGGGTTTGGTCCGGCAAGTAACTGGAATGCACGCAGCGACGACATAACCGAAAAAAATCCCATCCCGATGTTTGCGGCCGTAAAGACCGAAGGAATCAGGTAAAGACCCTTTCGCAGACCTCGTCGCGGAGGATTTGCAGGCTCAGGATCCATTTGCATAGGTTGAGGAGTACTCATGAGATTCTCCCAATGATGGTGATTCCTCCACGCACGCGCTGACCCGGCGAGACTGTGATCGAGACATGGCCTGGAACAATCACATCTGTGCGAGAACTAAACTTAATTAATCCGAATCGCTCGCCGAGATTCAAATTGTCGCCTTTCTTTTTCCAGCAAACGATGCGCCGCGCGAGTATCCCTGCGATTTGTTTGCACACAACGGTGATCTTTTCGTTTTGTATTGTCAGTATGTTTTGTTCGTTGACAAGACTCGCGTTCATATCCGTAGCCATCAGAAACTTGCCTGGCGAATACACAACATCTGTGATGGTTCCGGGAATGGGTGCGCGATTGATATGAACATCTAAAGGTGAGAGAAAAATACTAATCACAACAGGTGAGTCCTTAACGCCCTTGTCAAGGACCGTTACACGGGTCACCTTTCCATCTGCCGGCGCAACGATCACATTAGCGTCAATTGGCGGCTCACGCTTGGGATCGCGGAAGAAGAACGCCATGAACAACGCCACAAACAGACAAAGAACTACCAGACTCCACAACCCCAACGCGAACGACACGGCGGCCACGATCATTGGGACGGCAATGAATGGAATACTTTCTCTAAGAATTCTCACTTCCGTTATTC
>Ga0075423_10004533_pt1 | contig 12893 bp, 14 predicted proteins | sample SoiMethybrSBSTD2_FD_80114 | JGI IMG/M metagenome (GOLD analysis project Ga0075423, IMG submission 80114) | Bulk soil microbial communities from a Populus tree surrounding site in Tennessee, USA - Soil MetaG P. TD hybrid SBSTD2 | ecosystem: Environmental > Terrestrial > Soil > Tree plantation...
CGTGGCCGGACAACTCATGGGCGACCTCGTGCGCGAGGATCTGCCGCAGCAGCCAGCGCGAATTGTCGTTTTTGAACGCGGCGCGGGCCAGGTCGTAGCTGACGTAGATATGGCGGTCGCCGACGCTCATCCCGAGAATGTCTTTCCGCGGGAAGTCGGCGAGCTGGATGCGATAGCCGGCGAGTCGGTTCCGCTCCTGCGTCACTTTAAGGATCGGGGCGATCTCTTCCGCCACCTGCCGCTCGAGGCGGTAGTCGGGTACCGTAGGGATTCTGACCGAAGAGCAGGAAGAAATCAGCAGGAGACAGAGGGCCAGGCCGGAAAGAAGGACAAAATTTCGTTTGCTCACTAAGACGCGGTGCTCCTGAATCGAAGTGAATTAAGTCACTTTACTGGATTCAGGTTTTTACCGCAAGCTTTTTCAGGAAAATACCCGAGTCGCGGCCGGACTGGGAAATAACTGAAAAATAAAGGCCAAGCGCCTGATTTTAAAAGAAAATCAAGCGCCCTTGAAGCGCGTGAAAACGCTTTCGGCGTTTTTCTGGTAGATTTTGTTCTTCTGCTCCGGCTTCAGCCATTCGAGGCTTTCGATCATCGGCCGGACGTCGTCGTACCACCGGCCCGTGCGCGGATCTTTCTTCGAGCCGGCGCCCGGGCGCTCGGTGCCGAAGAGGCAGCGGTCGGGGCCGACGATCTTGAACAACAGATCGAGCGATTCGACGCTGTAAAGCGCGGTGTCGAAGTAGAGTTTCTTCAGCCGCTCGTCGAAATTTTCCGTGTCGTTCGGCCCCCGAAGCTGCGAGCGCCAGCGGCCGACTTGATAAGGAATCGGACCGCCGCCATGCGAAATGATGAGCTTCAGCTTGGGAAAATTGTCGAAGACCTTGGAGCTTAAGAGCGAGACGATCGCGATGCCCTCTTCGGTGATGAAATGGCTGTGGAACGACTCGCGCTGGTTGCGGCAGCTCGCGGCGTGGACGAGCGCGGGAACGTCGAGCTGAACGAGCTTTTCATAAAGCGGATACCAGTACTCGTCGCCCATGCCCGGCGTCTGGCCGTCGCCTTCGCCGGGATCGGGATTGATCATGATACCGACGAAGCCCAATTCGTTGATGCAGCGGTCGAGCTCGTCGAGGGTGTTTTTGGGGCTGACGCCGGCGCACTGCGGCAGTCCGCCGATGCCGCGAAAGCGCTTCGGCTCGAGCTTGACTTGCAGCGCGATCGTGTCGTTGACCGCCTCGCAGTACCAGTGGACGATTTTCTCCGGCTTCATCGAATGCATCATCGTGTACGGCCGCGGCGAGATGAAGGCCCAATCGGTACCGACCTCTTGCAAGACTTCCGCGTGGCTGTGGCCGTGCCAGCGCGCCTGCTTGATCGATTCTTCGGTCACTCCCGGCCTGCCTTTGCCGTGAAAACCGGCGCTGGCGATGAGCCCCGCCTGGTACGAGCCGAGCTCGCCGCCCGCCACGATATGGTTGTGGATATCGATGATCATCGATGTCTCCCTCTGTTTTCGATTTTAGACGAGCCTATCAGACGACCGGCGCTATTTGTCAAGCCGCCGGCCGGGATTGACGCTCTCGATGGCGATGCGGATGCGGCCAGCCGTCGCGCTTTTCTGCGACCAAAACGCCGCGGTGAGGTGATTGCGCTGGAGGAATTCCCGCGCCGCGCCGATGTCCATCGTCAGCCGGCGAGCTCCCACGCTCTGAACTTATCGACCTCGGACTTCACCGCCGCGAGCGCCATGGCGATCACGCCGGCGTCGTCCAGAAAGCCGATGCCGGGGATGAAATCGGGGATCGCGTCGATCGGCATGAGAAAATAAACCAGCGCTCCCACCAGGATGACGAGGCTGCGGTTGGACAGTTGTTTATAATCTCCGAGTAGGGAGGCGCGCACCAGACGAAAAATTAATTGCAGGTCGGCAAAAATCGTTCCGAGCGCCTTGGAGTGCGTGTTCATCTTCTTGAGCGCCTCTTCGACCACGCGGGAGAGCCTCTTCGCGTCGCCGACGACGCTCTCGGCCGTGTTGACCGCGCGCTGCCATCCGATAGGTTTCATGCTCACCTCAATACGCTATTTGTCCCAGAGCCGCTCGAGGATTTCTCTCTGCTTTTCGGACAATTTCCTTCCCAGACCCACCTGCCGCGCCAGGCTTACGATAAAGTCGCGCTCCCAATCGCTGAATTTCGGATCGTTCGCCTCTTCTTTCAGGCAGGCGACCAGATATTCGGCACGGGACTTTTCTTTGGGCCTCTCCGCTTCGCGGCGAACTCCTTTCACCAGCCGTAATGCCATGTGTCGTTGCGCTCCTTTAAAAAAATAATTTTCACCATAAAGGGCGGCGGACCCGCCGTCAAGAAAAAATTGGCCCCGGCGGTTGTTCCGCCCCATTGATTAGGGGGCGCCTTTCTGATTGCTTTAATTGGGCGTTCGTTTGGCGTAGGCGAGTCATGGAAATATCCATTAAAGTCTCTCACGCGGACTATGAAAAACTGCGGGACATGATTCCCCACGGCTCGCCGGCGCACGCAGCGCTCGAGAAGGCGACCTGGATCGAGCACGCGCTGAGCGGCGTGGTGTTCGAAGGCTACGACATCCCCTGCGACGAGAAGCAAGCCGGGGTGCTGCTCGAAACGGCCAGGCGGTGCTGCCCCGGCGCGGTCCACGACATCGAGAAGGCGATCGCGTTCGCAAAATAGCCGTCGGGTCGAAGGGTTCGCGCTCGGTGATTGTTCTTTTCTGCGGCATACCCGGATCGGGAAAAACCACGATAACGGATATCTTGGCCGCCCGCCTCGCGACACTTGGGCAGGTGAAGGTATTAAGCTCCGACCGGCTGAAGCCGCCGGTTTACCGGCGCATGTTTAAGATGCTCGAGACGGAGCGCGGCGCCGAAGATTTTCTCGTCCTCGATGCAACGTTTTACAGAAAAGACTGGCGCGAGCGGATCGAAGTCTTGGCGCGCGGCGAAAAGGTCCTGACGGTATATCTCGATTGCCCGCGCGCGGTCGCGCTCGAGCGGAACCGGGAGCGCCGGTCGCAGATCGCGGAACGGGCGCTTCACATCGTCTACCATAGGATGGAGCCGCCGGAATTCCCCGGCCTTAAAATCGACACGCAGTCCACGAGCGCCGAAGCGGCCGCGGAGCGCATTTTCGATCTGATGAAGCGTGCCGACCGGCGCTCCGAAGAGCGGCTTTAGCGGCCGCTATATTTTTTAGCGCTCCAGCTCCTGCCAGCGCGCGTAGCAAATCTCCAACTCTCCGGCGAGCGACTCCAGGCGCGCGGCCGCGGCGGCGATCTTTTCCCGCTGCCCGCGATGGAAGTTTTCATCCGAGAGCGCGGCGTGCAGCTCGGCCTGCTCCGCCTCCAGCGCTTCGATCTTCGCGGGCAGCGCCTCCAATTCCCGCTGCTCGTTGTACGACAGCTTGCCGCTTTTGGCCTTGGACTTCGCGGAGGGGGCGGACGACGGCGCGGTCGCCGGCGGCTCCGGCGCGGATGCCGCGTTGGCGATGCGCTCGCGATAGCGCGCCCAGTCCTCGTACCCGCCGACGTATTCCCCGATCTTGCCGCCGCCCTCGAAGACCAGCGTGCTCGTCACGACATTGTCCAAGAAGGTCCGGTCATGGCTCACGAGCAAGAGCGTCCCTTTGTAATCGGCGAGCAGGTCTTCGAGCAGCTCCAGCGTATCGACGTCGAGATCGTTGGTCGGCTCGTCGAGCACCATCATATTCACCGAGCGCGTGAAGATTTTCGCGAGCAGCAACCGGTTGCGCTCGCCGCCGGAGAGCGCCTTCACCGGCGAGTCGATCCGCTGCGGCGGGAACAGAAAATCTTTCAGGTAGCCGATCACGTGGCGCGCGCGGCCGCGGACGGTCACATAGTCGGAGCCCTCGCTCATGTTCTCGCGCACGGTCTTATCGGGATCGAGCCGCCGGCGATGCTGGTCGAAATAGGCGATGCGCAGCCGCGTGCCGCGCACCACCTCGCCGCTCGTCGGCGCGAGTTCTCCGAGGATCAGCTTCAGCAGCGTGCTCTTACCCGACCCGTTCGGCCCGATGATGCCGACGCGGTCGCCGCGGAGAATCGCCGTCGACAGATCGCGGACGATCGGGTCGGCGCCGTAGGCGAAATTCACGCGCCGGAGATCGACGACCAGCTTGCCGGAGAGATCGCCGGAGTCGATGCCGAAACGGGCCTGACCGGCGGCGCCGAGCCGCCCGGCGCGCTCGCGGCGCATCGCCTGGAGCGCCCGCACACGTCCTTCGTTGCGCGTCCGCCGCGCTTTGATCCCGCGGCGAATCCACGCCTCTTCCTCGGCGAGCTTTTTGTCGAACTTGGCGGCGGCGCGCTCCTCGATTTCCAACAGCTCGTCTTTTTTGCGCAGATAATGTTCAAAGTCGCCGGGGAACGAAACCACCCGGCCCCGGTCGAGGTCGACGATGCGCGTCGCGAGACGGCGCACGAGCGTGCGGTCGTGCGTGATAAAAATGAGCGCGCCGCGATAGGCGGACAGATATTTTTCCAGCCACGTGATCGCGGTAATGTCGAGATGATTGGTCGGCTCGTCGAGCAGCAGCAGGTCGGGCTCGCTGACGAGGGCGCGCGCGAGCATCGTCTGACGGCGGATGCCGCCCGAGCAATCGCGCAAGCGCTGATCGGCGGGCAGGCCCAGGCGCGTCAGGGCGGTCTCGACCATTTGATTCACGTTCCAGCCGCCGAGAGCGTCGATCCGCGCGTGTAATTCGGCGATGCGCTTCAATGTCTCGGGCGCCGCCGCGCCGGCGGCCTGCGTCGCTTCGTGGTACTCGGTCAACAGCGCCCCCAATTCCCCCAAGCCGCCTGCGACGACTTGAAAGACCGTCTCGTCGCTGTCGGGCGGCACTTCCTGGTCGAGATGGCCGATGCGAATCCCGTCCCGGCGCCACACCTCCCCTTCGTCGGGCAGCGCCGCTCCGGTGACGACGCGCAGCAGCGTCGATTTTCCCGTGCCGTTCCGCCCGACGAGACACACGCGCTCGCCCGCTTCGATCTGAAAATCGGCGTGCGCGAGCAGCGGCAGATGACCATAGGCAAGGGAGACATTATCCAAACGAAGAAGCGTCATGGAGACAAGTCAAAAAGCAAAATAAAAAGGTGAAAGTATATGAAAGGAAAGTTTACATCCCGGCTGGACCTCCAGGGAACGGCAAAGACGGACGATGTCTAGAGCGGAACTAACCGGCCTTTCTTTTATATCCCTGGGATGAGTCTCTGCCATTCGACTCTTATTTTTCTACTTTGTACTTTTGCCTTTTAACTTTTCTAGGCGTGCGCGTCGGCCCAGTTGACGCCGGTGTGAATGTCGACCGCGAGGCCGCAGCGCAGCTCGGCCGCCTGCGTCATCTCACGCTCGATCAGCGCGCGCGCCGCGCCGAGCTTTTCTTCGGCAATCTCGAAGACAAGCTCGTCGTGGACGGTGAGCAGCATCTTGGCGAGAGGATCTTTCCGCAGCGCGGCGTCGACCGAGATCATCGCCCGCTTGATGATATCGGCGGCGCTGCCCTGGATCGGCGTGTTGAGCGCCATCCGCTCGCCGAGCGCGCGCAGTCGGAAGTTGGGCGAATGCAGCTCCGGCAGGTAGCGGCGCCGGCCGAACATCGTGGTCGTGAAGCCGTCGACCTTCGCGCGCTCCACCTGCGCCGCGAGATATTCACGGACCCTCGGAAACTGCGCGTAATAAGTCTCGATGAAGCTCGCCGCCTCGTCCATCTCGACGCCGAGACGCTGCGACACGCCGTAGGCCGACATGCCGTAGGCGATGCCGTAAGAGAATTGCTTCACGCGGCTGCGCATATCGGGCGTCACCGCTTCCAGCGCGACGCCGTGGACCCGGGCGGCGATCGTCGCGTGAAAGTCGTGGCCTTCGTCGAAGGCGCGGCAAAAAGTCGCGTCCTCGGAGAGATGCGCGAGCACGCGCAGCTCGATCTGTGAATAATCCGCGGATAAAAGGATGTGGCCGGGCGGCGCGACGAAGGCGCGCCGGATGCGCCGCCCCATTTCGCCGCGAATCGGAATGTTCTGAAGATTCGGCGCGTTGGACGCGAGGCGGCCCGTCGCCGCCTTGGTCTGCTCGTACGTCGTATGGATGCGGTTCGTTTTCGCATCGATCAACGCCAGCAGCATCTCGGTAAAGCCGTTTTTCAGCTTCGACACCTCGCGGTATTCCAGCAGCGCGTCGACGATCGCGTGGGCCCCGGCGAGTTTTTCCAGCTCCGCGGCGTCGGTCGAGTAACCGGTCTTGATCCGTTTGGTTTTCGGCAGCCCGAGCTTTTCGAAAAGAATCCGCTGGAGCTGGGGCTGGGAGTTGACGTTGAACTCCTCGCCGGCGTGCTCCTGGACCGAGCGCTCGAGCGCCGTCATCTTCGCGCCGAAGTCGGCGTCGAGCTCTTCCAAATATTTTCGGTCGATGAGAATCCCGTGATGCTCCATGCGCGCGAGCACGCCGATGAGCGGAAATTCGAGCGCCGCCGCCAGCTCCCAGATGCCTTGCCGCCGAAGCTTCTCCTCCAGAGGTAAAGCGAGCGCGCGGACCGCGATCGCTTCACGCGCGACGGGCTTTTTCTCGTCCGCGCCGAAGGCTAACGCCGCTTGCTCGCCGGCGGCGAGAGCCGGCTGCTCCTCCTCGAGCGAGACGCCGAGGTAGCGGCTGGCGACATCTTTCAGCGGATAACCGGCCGCCGCGCCGGGCTCGAGGAGATAGGCGGCGATCTTCGTATCCAGGTACACCCCCTGCACGTCGATGCCTTCGGCGATCGCCGAGCGGTAAAGCGGCTTGATGTCGTGGGCGATTTTTCGTTGTGTCGGGTCGGCCAAACGTTTGGCCAGGCGTCGAGTCGCTTCGGCGAGAGGCACGAGGCGAGCTTCGCCGGGCGCGTCCGAAAGCGCCAGCCAGTTTTCATTCCAGGCGAACGCGACCGCGTCGCCGCGCAGCTCGCTTTCCGCGCCGAGGGCGCGAAGCTCTTTGACTTCGAGCGCGAGCGCCGGCGCGGCCGCGACGTGGAGCTGCAATTCCTTCAACCGCTCGTGCAGCGTGCGGAATTCGAGCGACGTAAAAAGCTTCCGCACCTCTTCGTCATCCCACGCCGCGAGGGTGATCTTCGCCGGATCGACTTCGAGCGGCACATCATCCAGAAGACGCCCGAGCTCCTTGTTGATCCTGACCTGCCCGGCATGCGCCTTGATCGCCGCGCCGAGCTTCGGCGTCAGCTCGTCCGCGTGGGCAATCACCTGCTCGATGTCGCCGTATTTCTGAATCAGCTGCGCGGCCGTCTTGTCGCCGACGCCGGGAACGCCGGGGAGATTGTCCGAGGTTTCCCCCTTGAGCGCGACGAAGTCGATCCATTTCTCCGGACCGACGCCGTAGCGCTCGACGACCGTCGGCGCATCGTAGCGAATGACATCGGAGATGCCGCGCCGGGTCATGATGACCGAGACGCCGTCGCGGACGAGCTGGAGGATGTCGCGATCGCCGGTGACGACCACGACCTCGCAGCCTTCGGCGCCGCAATGTCGCACGAGCGTCGCGAGCAGGTCGTCGGCTTCGTAGCCTTCGAGCTCGAACATGGGAATTTTCAGCGCGGTCAAGACCTCGCGGATGAGCGGGAGCTGCTGGCGGAACTTGTCCGGCGTCTCGGCGCGCCCGGCTTTATAATCCGCGTAGCGGTCGAGCCGGAACTGCGGCGCGCCCTTGTCGAAGCAAACGACGACGGCGTCGGGGCGCTCGTCGGCGAAGAGCTTGATCAGCATCGCGGTGAAGCCGTAGACCGCGTTGGTGACCTGCCCCGAGGAGGTGACGAGCGTGTCGGGCAGCGCAAAAAAGGCGCGGTACGCGAGCGAATGGCCGTCGAGCAGCAGGATCTTCCGCTTGTCGCTTTTCGCGCCGGCCGCGGCCTTGTTTTTAACCGGCGCCTTTCCCATTTTAACGGCCATGGCTTTGACTTTATCGGTTGACCGCGCCGACGGCAAACCCGTTGAGGTCATGATCGGGCTTCGGCGCGGATTGGCGAATGAGCAATCGTGATTTCAGTCGCGCGAGGTTCTCGTAGCGAGTTCTTCGTCGAACGCAACGGGGTCGGTGTAGATGCGCATCAGCTCGCCGAGCCCGGCGAAGCGGCGCACAAAGTCGGCCGTGATTTGAATGAAGCGCGAGCTCGTCAGCATGCTGACCTGGCGGAATGAGTTCCGATGTTTTCCCAACCATTGCGCCCAATCGCTGCTCACGTCGAGCGACGCGCCTTGAACGCGGCGGGCGTCGACGAACAGATCGATCGGGCCGCTTCGCACGTCGCCTTCGAGCTCCTGCATCGGACTGCCGCCGAACTCTCCGACGTCGCGGCCGGAGATGCGCAGAACGACGACGCCGGACCGCGGCCGCTCGATGGCGATGCTGCAATGCGTCCCGTCGAACCGAACCGCGGGTGGCGGATATTGCTCGCTCGTCATCGTCGGCAATGGTGTACGATCAAGATTTTCCGCGCAGGAGATTCCGCTCCTGCAAAGCCTTGAGAACGGTCTCGACGTAGGTTTTGATCGTGGCGCTCACGTTCTCCGGATCGTAGGTCCGCACCGTGCCCGTCCAAATCACGTCGTTTTTGCCGACGTCATAGAGCGTCGTCTCGGAGGTGTAGACATCGTAGCGGCGCACGCTCGGCCAACCGTAGAGCCCATAGCTCGCGCCGACGTGCGGACCGAAGAAACCGAAGGACGTATAGGGATAATAGCCGGGCCGGTATTCGGTTTTTTGTTCGACGCCTACCGACCGCGCGAGAATCACCGCGTCGGCGCCTGCCTGTTTCGCCGTTTTTTTTACTATGCTTTCGTCGACATTTTGGTCCTCGGGGATATATCGATAGCTGGGCTCCGCGTCGATGCCCCTCGCCTTGAGCTGCGCGACGAACTCGTCTTCGAGGTTGCGGCGGATCGCGCTCTCGCCGCCGACGGCGCCCACGAGAACTTTGTGAAAGGGCGGCGAGGTGTACGCGGGATTGCTCCACTGGCTGACGAGATAGTTCGGCGTCGAGCAGCCCGCGAGAGCCAGCGCGGCGGCAAGAAATATCGGCGCCCATAATCGCTTTTCCATGGTCATAAAAACTCCGAACTTCGCGACATCTGACAACATATCACGGCGCGGGCGATCTCCAAACGCCGCGGTTCGACGGCATCCAACCGTTCATGGTAATAATGCCTGTCGGCGCAACGGATGATCATGGAAAGCCCTGGGGTTCCGAAGAAACACTTTTCGATGCTGCGGAGCTACCGGCCGGCGGATATTCTGACGCTGGGGAACGCCGCGGCGGGAACGGCGGCGATTTTCGCCGTTATCAGTTATGTGGAGACGCCCGACCGATGGCGCGTCTACCTGGCGTTGTGGCTGTTGCCGCTCGCGCTCGCGCTCGATATCGCCGACGGACGGGTCGCGCGGCGGCAGAAAAAGCATTCGCTGTTCGGCGGCGAGCTCGATTCTCTCGCGGATATCGTAAGCTTCGGAGTTGCGCCCGCCACGCTCGCCTACGCTCTCGGCATGCGCGGCGGCATCGACGTGGCGATTCTGCTGTTCTTCGTCGCGTGCGGCATCAGCCGCCTGGCGCGCTATAACGTCACCGCCGCCGAGATCGCCGCCGCCGGCGAAAAGGTCAAGTACTTCGAGGGCACCCCCATTCCATCGAGCCTGATTCTCATCCTGATCCTCGGCGTCTGTTTCCATTGGAATCGCGTCGGCGACGCGCTCCCGCAGGGCGTCATTCGAATCGCCGGTCTCCAGTGGCACCCGCTATCGCTGATCTACTTCTTGAGCGGCGCGGGCATGATCAGCAAGACTTTACGCATACCCAAACTTTAATCCGGCTGGACCTCGACATCGTTTTCGCGATAATCGTCTTCGACCTCAGGCTCGTCCTCTTCGTCCTCATCGTCGGAATCGGCGGGTTTTTTGATGTCGGCGCTTTTTTCGGGCGGAGCGTCGGCGGGCTCCTTCACGGAGGGAGACGCGACACGCTGCTCCGCTACCGGCGTCGAAAAGAGGTAAACGACGAAAAAAACGATGATCCCGAGCGTGAGGATTCCGAGAATAAAGCGCAGCAAACCGGCACCTTGATTGGCACGGAGCTTATCACGGCGGCCTCAGGGCCGCCAGCAATGCAATCGAAGTGCGCGTATTAGGCGACCGCGCGCCGCTCGGATCGCGCCTTCATGCCGAAAAAGCGTCTGCGGCGCAGCTTCGGCCTGGACGGGAACGAGACGAGATGCCCGACGATCCCCGCGCGAACGCTTTCGTCGACTTCAGAGGTTTTATAATGCACGATAAACGAAGGCAGCTCCTCCAGCCGCATCGCCGGCACCGCCGGGGCGGAGACGCTTATGCTCACCTCGGGATCGGTGAAAGTCAGCACCGCCGCGACCGCCGGGACCGTTCGCTCGCCGTCGTAGATCAGGTGCACCAGCGTCTTCCTCAACGCCGCCGCTTTAATCTGAGCCGGGCGGCCGGGGCTCGGGACTCGCTTCCGGCCGACGAACCAATCGTGCCCCTTGCATTTTACCTCGCCGGTCCAGTCTTTGGTCTCGACCGCGAAAAGTCCGCTGGGCCCGGCGACGACGTAATCGAAGGTGATTCTTCCCTCGGGCAAAACCAAGTCTTTAAGCACAACGTATTCGTCCGGGAGATTCTCGAGCACCTCGCTCACAGATTCGACTGACGGCGCAAAAATCCATCCATGCCACATGACACATGCTCCTCTCATGAAAATTCAAAAACGCGCTGCGGGGGTTATCGCGGAGTTACAGCAAGAGCGATGCCAGAGCCTAAGACAATAAAATGTAACCAGGGGACAAAAAATTGCATGTGGGAAAAGTTAATGACGCTGGGCGATATCGAGGAGCGCGGTGGTGAGATTGCCGCGCCTTGGAATTCCGGCGGGGAAACAGCAAGAGTCAAGAGAACGGAACTGTCCAGCGATTTAACCAGAAAATGGCCGCGCCTCAGTCGTCCCCCGCCTCGATCTGCTCCAGGTACGCGACGTAAGCCTCGGGCAACCCCCAGTGCCTGGCGCCTTCGAGAATGAGTCGTTTGTAAAGCGCGCTCGGCGGCGGCGGGCATGCTTCCTTCTCAGCGATGTAAATCCAGGCTTTCACGTCTTCGCTCTTTTTCGGGATCGACACGCGTATCAGCTCGCGCCGGTAACCGTCCTCGAAGTTATCCAGAATTGGAAGCTCGCCCTCGTCGAGCTCATAAATGATCCCCCACACCTCGCTTCCGGTCTCCTCGATGATGTCGGCCGTGCCGCACAGGCGCCGACGCGATTTGCGCGTGATCGCGAGGCGATGGTCTTTGAGGCGGGCGACGCCGACAAACCGCGCTGAAGGGCAGCGCTCGTTCATCTGCGCCCAGCACATATTCGATCCGTAAGCGAAATAAAGCATATTCGCCGTCAAAACGTCTCCGGCCGCCACTATACCGTTTTGGCATGCCGGTCGTCTAATCGATTGTAGCTGGAATCGCTCGGGTAAACACCGGAGCAGAGTAAAACAAAGGACGGGAAAAGTGGACACCAATAGTCATGGAAAATTGAGAAAATTGTTCGCGGTCTTCGTGGCCGCATCATTTCTAATCGCGCCTGTGGCGATGACCGGTGCAAGGTTCGGAGCCGCGACGGCATCGGCGCAGGAATATTACCCTGACGACCGTTATCAGGGTCCTCCTCCGGACCGGTATCCCGATCAAGGATATCCTCCTCCTGATCGCAACCAGGGATACCCTGACGACCGTTATGGGCCGCCGCCTCCCGACGACCGTTATGCAGGACCGGCATCTCCAGGCAGCGGCTATGCAGACTACCGCCTGTCCCCGCAACAGCTCGAAAACTTATTAGCGCCGGTCGCGTTGTATCCCGACCCGCTCCTGGCGCAGATCCTCCTCGCCGCGACCTTCGTCGATCAGGTGCGAGATGCAGCCGGCTGGATGCATCGCTATAACGATCCGTACGGCGTCGACTCTCAGCCCTGGGACGTGAGCGTCAAAGCGGTCGCGCACTACCCCTCCGTATTATTTATGCTGGCCGAACGCGTCGACTGGACCGTCGCGTTGGGCCAGGCCTATGTCGAACAGCCTGCCGATGTGACCGCGGCGATCCAGCATCTGCGCTGGATGGCCCATAACGCCGGCAATCTGGTCACTAACGACTACTGGGAAATCGTTCCCACGGGCGGATTCATCGAGATTCTCCCGATCCGTCCGCAGTACATCTATGTGCCGGTCTACGAGCCGGCGGTCGTTTTCGTCTCCCCCTTCACGTTCGTCTTCGGGCCGGCTTTCGCCATCGGTCCGTGGCTCAACTGCGACTGGGATTGGCGCGGCCATCGGATTTACTACCATGGTTGGCACGGCCCGCGCTGGGTCGAGCGCAGCCGACAGTTCGTGCGCATCAACAACGTGTACGTCAACGATAGATTCCGGACGGTGCGCGTCAATCGCGATATCGTGCGCCGGAGCGTCAACGTCCAGAATTTGAACCGCTTCACCAGCGTTCACCGCGACGCGAATTTCGCCAGCGTCGAGCGCCGGAACACTTTTCTGCGCGAGCGCGGCAACGCCGTCACGAGCGACTCGAACCGGCGCGGCCAAGACCGCAGCCGCGCCGAGAGTCTCCGCGGCCGTCAGGGCACCGAGACGTTCCGCGGCCGTCAGGGCGCAAACCAGCCGCCCACGCGCGATGAGCGCGCCGCGCGCCTCCGCCAGGAGCGCCCGCAGAGTTTTCAGAACGCCCCCGGCCAGACGCGCGACGAGCGGCTCCGCCGCGGACCCGACGACCGCGCGGCGCGGCTAAACCAGGAGCGGCAGGCGCGGGCGC
>Ga0075423_10004535_pt1 | contig 12888 bp, 11 predicted proteins | sample SoiMethybrSBSTD2_FD_80114 | JGI IMG/M metagenome (GOLD analysis project Ga0075423, IMG submission 80114) | Bulk soil microbial communities from a Populus tree surrounding site in Tennessee, USA - Soil MetaG P. TD hybrid SBSTD2 | ecosystem: Environmental > Terrestrial > Soil > Tree plantation...
CAGATGGAACGCAGAGTCGGCGAGCAGGTCGCCGCGCGCGCCGAGCGGGGCGAGGCGCAGCGCGAGCGCGATCCCGAACGCCACGGCCAGCGCGATCGCCGGCGCCTGCCACCCGGGGGCGGCGCCGCGCGCAGGCGGTGGCGCGACCGGCACAGCTCCGCCGCCCGGCACAGCACCGCGCGGTGCGGGCCGCGCGCCGCGTCCGTGATAGTCTCCGCGCTCCTTGCGCATGGCCGGGCACTATCGGTTCCGATCCCGTCCGATTCAAGGCGTTTCGGAGCGACCGGAGGCGAGCACGCGATGAAGTCCCGCACCGACTACCTGGTCATGAACCTGCCGGCGCGGCGCGGCTTCCAGAACATCACGCCCGACGTCGAGCGCGTGGTGCGGGAGAGCGGCGTACAGGAGGGGATGGTGCTGGTGAACGCGATGCACATCACGGCCAGCGTCTTCATCAACGACGACGAGGGCGGTCTCCACCACGACTACGAGGCATGGCTCGAGAAGCTCGCGCCGCACGCGCCCACCTCGCAGTACCGCCACAACGACACCGGCGAAGACAACGCCGACGCGCACCTCAAGCGCCAGGTGATGGGGCGCGAGGTGGTGGTGGCGGTGACCCAGGGCAAGCTCGATTTCGGGCCGTGGGAGCAGATCTTCTACGGCGAGTTCGACGGCCGGCGCAAGAAGCGCGTGCTGATCAAGGTGATCGGAGAGTAGGCCCGTGAGGAACGGTCGGAGGGCCCGCGGGAACGCGGGGAAGGAGCGCCGCGCGACAGGCGCGCGCGGTGCACGCAGCATGGTGGCGACGATCGATGCGCCTCGGAAGCTCGTGATCCGCCGCGCGAAGCCGAAGGACGCGGCGCGGGTGTGGGAGCTGCTCCGGGGGCTCGCGGTGTACGAGAAGCTCGAGCACCGCGTGACCGGCTCGGCGCGCCAGCTCGCGCGCCACATGTTCGGGGCGCGGAAGATCGTGGACGTCCTGGTCGCGGAGCAGGACGGCGACCTGATCGGCTATGCCATGTACTACTTCATCTACTCTTCGTTCCGCACCCAGCCCATGATGTGGCTCGAGGACATCTTCGTCGCGCCGGACCGGCGTGGAACGGGCGCCGGCCGCGCGCTGATCCACGCGGTCGCGCGCGAGGCCGAGCGTCTCGGCTGCTGGCGGCTGTCGTGGGCGGTGCTCGAGTGGAACGAGCCCGCGATCGGCTTCTACGAGAACCTCGGAGCGGTGCGCGACGAGGGCGGCTGGTACGTGTACCAGTTCGACGATGCGAAGCTGAAGACGATCGCGAGAGGGAAGCCGGGGGACTAGAGTTCGGGCGCGGCGGCGGTCGCTTTGAGCCGCGCGGCCAGCTCCGTAGGCAGCGGCTCGGCGAGCAGGCGCGAGACCACGCGCGCATCGGCGCCGCGCGCGGCGAGCCAGCGCAGCAGGCGCTCCGACTTCTCCTCGCGCCCGAGCAGCGCGTATGCCACCGCCCACGCCTCGGGGCTCCCGAGCGGGACTTCTTCCAAGCGCGCGCTCATGATCGTGGGGATTCGCACGACGCCGGTGCCGGAACGGATCGCGAAGCCGCAGATGATCTCCACCGCGCCGCCCGCGAGCCGGATCTTGTGATCGGCGTGGATGCCCGATGAGCCGACGCGCTCCAGCTCCGTGCCCACGAACACCGCCGCTACGTCGTCGGGCGAAGCATCGGTGGTGAGGTCCCAGTCGTGCGCTTCGGTCCCGAGGCCGAGCGCCGCCAGCAATCCGCTCCCGCCGAGGGCCGTGACCAGGCCCGCGCTCTCGAGCCGCCGTACCGCTTCGAGCAGCGGCTCCGCGGGAGGGGAAGACTTCAAGCGGAACATGAAGGACGGCGCGATTCCCTTCGGAGCAGCCACAGGTTCAGCGTGTCCATTGCCCGCTCCTTCCATTCGCGGCGCCGCGGCTCACTCCGCGATCCGCACCGCCTCGGTCGCGCCCTCGACCAGCTGCTCGTGGAGCGCCCCCGCGATCTCGGCGAGTGCTTCGCCCGGCAGCGCCGGCGCCGCCATGTGCCGCGCTGCGGCCTCACCGAGCCGCTGCGTCACCGTGAGCGCGCCGGCCGCCCCGCCTTCCTGGCCGATCGCGCCGTACTCGGCGTAGCGCTCCGCCACGTGTGCGCGCCGGTCGGCCGCTTCCTGCCGGCTCGGGCCCTCGAGCAGGCCGAGCACGCTCTCGTGCAGGGCCTCGATCGCGTGGCCGGTCTCGCGATTGAAGCCGCCGGCCGCGACCAGCGCGCGCACGCAGGCGTAGAGCGCAAAACTCTCCCACTCCGCGCGCGCGCGCTCACGCGCCGCGGTCTCGCCGTCCGGAAGGGCGCCCGATTCCTCGAGGTCGCGGAACAGCCGGGGCGAGACCTCCCGGTAGAACTCGGCGAGCTCGTGGCCGCGGCGTGCCGGATCGGCGATCACGGGCCACTCGGCGAACGCGCGTTCATGCGCCGCTCAGCTCTCGAGCAGCTCCCGGGCGCGCTGCGTCGCTCGCACCACCGCCTTGATGAGCGTGACGCGCAACCCGCCCTCCTCGAGCTCGAGGATGCCGTCGATGGTGCAGCCCGCCGGCGTGGTGACGAGATCCTTGAGCTTGGCCGGGTGCTCGCCGGTCTCGAGCACCATCGCGCCCGCGCCCAGCACGGTCTGCGCTGCGAGCAGGGTGGCGACGTCGCGCGGCAGCCCGACCTTGACGCCGCCTTCGGCCAGCGACTCGATGATGATGTAGATGAAGGCCGGTCCGCTCGCCGAGAGCCCGGTGACCGCGTCCATGTGCTTCTCGTCCAGGGTCACGGTGCGGCCCACCGCGCCGAAGATCGAGCGCGCGATCTCGAGGTGGTTGGACGTCGCATGCGTGCCCGGCGCGACCGCGGTCATGCCCTGCTTGAGCAGGGCGGGCGTGTTGGGCATCGCGCGGATCACGGGGACCGCGTGATCGAGGTGCTTCTCGATGAAGGCGGTGCTCACGGAGGCCGCGACCGAGATCAGGATCTGCGGCGGCTTGAGCGCGCCGCGGATCTCGGAGAGCACGAGCGCCACCTGCTGCGGCTTGACCGCGAGCAGCACCAGGTCGGCGCCGATCGTGGCCTCGAGATTGCTCGCGGCGCCGCGGACGCCGAGATCGGCTGCGAGCTTCTCGACGCGCTCGGCATGGGCTGCAGTCACGGTCACGCGGTTCGCGCGCACCACGCCCGCGTCGATCAGCCCGCGCACCAGCGTCTCGCCGAGCTTGCCCGCGCCCAGCACCGCGAGCGACCGGTCCTTCAGCGGGGGCGCGCTCACGACGGCGGGTTGGTGCTCCAGTCGTAGAAGCCGCGGCCGGTCTTCCGGCCGTGGCGTCCGGCGAGCACCATGCGCTTGAGCAGCGGCGGCGCCGCGAAGCGCGGCTCCTTGAACTCCTCGAACATGATCTCGGCGATCGAGTACGTGGTGTCGAGCCCGACGTAGTCGCCGAGGAACAGCGGACCCATCGGATAGCCACAGCCCAGCTTCATCGCGTTGTCGATGTCGTCGCGGCTCGCGAGCCCCTGCTCGTAGACGCGGATCGCGTCCAGCATGTAGGGGACGAGCAGGCGGTTCACGACGAAGCCGGTGGAGTCCCCGGTGGTGACCACGGTCTTGCCAACCGCACGGCACCACTCACTCGCGTCGCTCACCGCCTGCGCCGAGGTCTGGAGCGTCTTCACCACCTCGACCAGCTTCATCAGCGGGACCGGGTTGAAGAAGTGGAGTCCGAGGAAGCGGTCCGGACGCTGGGTCGCGGTCGAAAGCTCCGTGATCGAGAGGCTCGAAGTGTTCGACGCCAGGATCGCTTCGGGCTTGCATCCGCGATCCAGCTCCGCGAACAGCTCCTTCTTGAGGGCGAGGCTCTCGGCTGCGGCCTCGACCACCAGGTCGCAGTCCGCGAGGTCCTCGAGCTTCACCGTGCACTTCAGATTCGCGAGCGTCTTCTCCATGTCGGCGGCCGCCATCTTTCCCTTGTCCACGCCGCCCTGGAGGAACTTGCGGATCGCGCCCATGCCCTTGTCGAGGACGGGCTGCGAGACCTCGCGCACCACGGTCGGGAATCCCGCCTGGGCGCTCACCTGCGCGATGCCGCTGCCCATGAGCCCACAGCCCACCACACCGACTTTGCGGATTGGCATGAAGCACGACCTCCTGAAGGAACTTGGGCGTTGGTCGAATCGGGTCCGGCGCGCAGGATAAGGGGAGCGGTTCGGGAGCGGCAAGAAGATGCCATGCGCGGCCGCGAATCGCGCGCGTTGCGCGCCGAAGCACGGCAGGCATTCGTCCCCGTGCATCGTGGATTGCCTCGTCGCGGGAGATTTGCACGGAAAACGCCGGGATCGGAGCGGAATCCAAAACGTGAGGGCGTGAAAGGCTTGACCGCCCTCGAATGCCGAAGCTAACGTTCGCGCAACGCTCCCAGCGTCAGACAGGGATGTCGGTGAGCCGCAAGGAGGACGCCATGAGTCGAATCCACGGAATCCGGATCTCGGTGCTGGCGATCATGGTCGCCGGCGCACTCCTCTCGCAGGTTGCGACCGCTCAACCCACGGGCCATCAGTCCGTCACCGGGACGATCTGTCGCGTCGACACCCGGGCCGGCTCGATCGATCTGCTGACCGCGGTCGGTCACGTGGTCCACATCAAGCGCGTCACCTACGCGCCCGGCGCGGGCCTCAAGGTGACCTTGCGCCGCGCCGAGGTCGGCATGGTGGCGCTCGTGCCCGGCACCGTGTGCCGCATCGAGTGCGACGTCGCGCCTTCCGGCTCGACCGCCACCGGCGTCGAAGTCCTGCAACCCGCGCCGGGAGGGGGTCAGTGAAGGCCGCGGGCCGGGCGCTCGTACTCCTCACCGCCCTGAACGCCGTGCTCGTGGCTTCGTCGTGCCCACCGCCCGTGAAGCCGGGCGATCCGCTGCGCGGGCTGACCGCCGAGGAGCTCGCGCGCTTCGAGAAGGGCAAGGAGGTCTTCGAGCGCGACTTCACGCCCGAGACCGGCCTCGGGCCGCTCTTCAATGCCGAAGCGTGCGGTGAGTGCCACGAGACGCCGGTGGTCGGCGGCGTGGGCGACGAAGTGGAGCTGCATGTTTCCGTGCTCCGCGACGGGTTCTGCGACCCGCTCGCGGATTCGGGCGGACCGGTGATGCAGCAGCACGTGACGCCCGCGCTCAAGGCGGCGCTCGGCATCGAGCGCGAGCCGCTGCCGACCGGAACGATCGACAAGCCGAACCGCAGCACGCCGGCGATCATGGGCTTGGGCCTGCTCGACGCGGTCCCCGACAAGGACATCCTGCTGCGCGCCGATCCCAAGGACCGCGATCACGACGGCATCTCGGGCCGGCCCAACCGCAACTTCGACGGTCGGCTGGGGCGCTTCGGCCGCAAGGCCCTGGTGCCGACGCTCGCCGAGTTCAACGCCGGCGCGTTCACGATCGAGATGGGCATCACCACGCCGGCGACGCCGAACGAGGAGACGATCGGCGGCCGCCCGATCCCGGCCGGCGTGGATCCGGTGACCGATCCCGAGCTCACCAAAACGGAGCTGGATCTGGCGGACGACTTCGTGCGCTTCCTGGCGCCGCCGCTGCCGCTCCCGCTCGATCTCGAAGGCGAGCGCGGCAAGATCATCTTCGGCAGCATCGGCTGCGCCGGCTGCCACGCGCCGAGCCTGACCACCGGCGACAACCCGGTTCGGGCGCTGCGCTACAAGCAGGTGTGGGCATACACCGATCTGCTGCTGCACGACATGGGCCCAGAGCGTGGCGACATCTGTCTCGGGCTCGCAGAGCCTTCCGAGTTCCGCACCGAGCCGCTGATGGGCCTGAGGCTGCGCGAGCAGTTCATGCACGACGGCGCGGCCAAGACCGTCGAGCAGGCGATCGAGCTCCACGGCGGCGAGGCCGACGGCTCGAAGGGGCGCTTCCACAAGCTTTCGGACAAGGATCGCAAGGCGATCCTCAAGTTCCTGGGCTCGCTCTAGTGCGCTCATGAATCCGGCCGCGGTGCTCGAGTCCCTGGTGCTCGAGGGTGAAACCAGGATCGTGCTCCTGGTCCTGGACGGAATCGGCGATCTGCCCGACGCCGCACGCGGCGGGCAGACGCCGCTCGAAGCGGCGCGCACACCGAACCTGGACGCGATCGTTCCCGCCGCTGCGCTGGGCCGGCTGCAGCCGGTCGGCCCCGGGATCACGCCGGGGAGCGGCCCCGGCCACCTCGGGCTCTTCGGCTACGACCCGATCGAGACCGTGGTGGGCCGCGGCGTGCTCGAGGCGCTGGGCGCGGGCGTGCCGCTCAAGTCCGGCGACGTGGCGGCGCGCGCCAACTTCTGCACGCTCGACAGGGCGGGCGTCGTGACCGACCGGCGCGCGGGCCGCATCCCGAGCGAGGTGTGCGCGCGGCTGGTCGGCACGCTCAAGGCTCAAGCTTCGCGGATCGAGGACGTGGAGATCGTGCTCGAACCCGGCAAGGGGCACCGCTTCGTCGCGGTCCTGCGCGGCGCGGGGCTCGCCGGCGACGTGAGCGACGCGGATCCCCATCGCGAGGGCAAGCCGGTGCCCGCTTCGCATCCGCTCGCATCCTCCCCGGCCGCGGAAAAGACCGCGCGCATCGTGAACGCGTTCGTTGCGCGCGCCCGCCAGGTCCTCGAGCGCGAGCATCCGGCGAACGGCGTGCTGCTGCGCGGGCTCTCGGCGCGTCCGTCGTTCCCCGGCTACCGCGAGCGCTTCAAGCTGCGCGCGGCTGCGATCGCGGCCTATCCGATGTATCGTGGAGTCGCCGAGTTGGCCGGCATGGAGGTGCTCCCCGTCGGGGAGACGCCGGCTGAAGCTTTCGCCCTTGCCGGGAAGCGGTGGCGCGACTTCGACTACTTCTTCATCCACGTGAAGGGCACGGACATGGCGGGCGAGGACGGCAATTTCGCAGCGAAGGTGGAGGCGGTCGAGAGCGTGGACCGCGCTCTGCCCGCGCTGCTCGCGCTCAAGCCCGACGTGCTGTGCATCACCGGCGACCACTCGACGCCGGTGCCCGCCAAGGCCCACTCGTGGCACCCGGTCCCTGCGCTGGTTCGCGCGCCGCTTTGCGGCGCGGACGGCGCTTCCCGCTTCCACGAGCGCGCGGCGCGCACGGGGAGCCTCGGCCTGCTGCGGAGCCAGGACCTGATCGCAGTCCTGCTCGCGAACGCCGGCCGCCTCGACAAATACGGAGCCTGACTCGATGAGAAGATTCGCCGTTCCTTCCGCCCTTGGGATCCTCGTCTTCTTCGCTGCGCCGGTTCGCGCGCAGCTTCCGGCCACCATCTCGCCGGATCTGTTCGCATTCCCCGGCGCCCACGTCTCGCCGGGCTCCGCGGCATCGGCCGGCCGCGCGCTCGCCGATCGCTGGCTCGGGGAGGAACCGTTCGACAATCCCGCAGCCTCGCGGCCCTATACGCTGGCGCTCACGCCGCTCCTGCTGCACACGAGCCGCCAGGACCTGCGCGCCGACCACCGGAGCTACGAGGAGACCTCTGCGTTCTTCGACGTGGGCGGCGGCTACTTCAGCATGGAAGCCGGCGCGCTCGGCGTTGCGCTCTACGGCTACCAGCCCGCGGTGCGGCTCGAGGACAACTCGTTCCTGACCGGATCGCTGCTCGGGCCCTCCGGCTCGGTGCAGAGCAACAGCGATTCGCGCGAAGTGCGGGGCGGGCTCGCGCTGTCCCTCGGACGCGGTCACGCGCGCGTCGGGGTCGCGGGCGAGTGGACGCACCGCGCCGATCACTACGAGCGCACCGAGGACGTTGGCCTCGCGGTTCCGAATACCTACGTCGCCGATTTCTCCGGCGACGCGGCCGGCGGCCTGGTGGGCGCCCGCTGGGTTCTGAGCGAGGGCCCGGGCGGAATCACGCTGGGAGCGGGCCTGCGTTACATGGCAGAGCTCGATCTGACCGGCGACCAGACGCTCGGGAGCGTCTCGGGCACCTTCCACAATTCGCTCTCCACCAAGCGCGAGGCCGGCTGGGAGGGAGGCGTCTCGGGACGCTACGGATTCACCGAAGCTTTCCACGCGCTCGCCGGCGTCGGCGGCCGGACCGCCCAGAAGTACGAGGGATGGGACAGGACGAGCGGGGAGGCGTTCGAGTGGAAGCTCGCGGGCGAATACCACGACGCGCGCGATCCATGGACCGTGCGCTTCGGCGCCGGCCAGGAACAGCAGAGCGACGTGCCGGAGCCGCGCTCCTTCGTGTTCGGGCTCGGCATCGGATTCGTCTTCGAGAGCACGATGCTCGATCTCGGGCTGCTGCACCGGAGCTTCGATCACGGCGATCATCCACCCTCGAGCGAAGACCGCATCGCGCTCAGCCTGGTGCAGAAGTTCTGAGCGCGGCGCGCCGGCGCCAGCCATGCGCCGGTGCGCCGAGAGAATCCTTGACTCGGTCGCGACGGCGGGAAACACTTTGCGTCGCCGCGCAAGGCCGCGACGCGGCGCCGGCATCGATCACTCGACCGGGACATGGGGAGGTTCGTCACCATGGCCCAGCACGTGGAGCCCGCCGTGCGGTTCGTGGGCGCTGCTGACGTTTCCGGACTCGCGTTCGCGCGTTCATCCCGACCCGCCGTGGTCGATCTCGCGCGCGTGCTCCGCTGCGCGTGCGTCACGTCGGCGATCCTGGCGCTCGCGGGGCCCGCGCGCGCTCTGATTCCGGCAGGCGGGTATCGCGCAAGGGTGCCGCTCGCGACGTCCGGCGCGTCGAGCTCTTCGCGCTTCGAGCGCCCGCCGTTCGCCCCCGATGTCTCACAGCCCGCGGGAGACGTGGGCACCACCGCCGAGCCCGCCGATGCGCGCTGGGACCAGCGGTTCTTCCTCGCCGGCACGAGCCAGGCGGTCTACGCGCTGACGGTGGACCCGAGCGGGAACCTGTACGCGGGCGGGGCCTTCACCGCAGCGGGCAGCGTGGCCGCGAACCGCATCGCGCGCTGGGACGGATCGAGCTGGTCGCCGCTTGGCACCGGCACGAGCGACGACGTCGGGGCGCTGGCGTTCGACGGGAGCGGCAACCTGTACGCGGCCGGCACATTCACCGCCGCCGGCGGCGTGAGCGCGAACCGCATCGCGCGTTGGAACGGCACGACCTGGTCGAACGTCACATCGGGGACGAACGGCTACGTCTACGCGCTCGCGCCGTTCGGGAGCGCGACCGTGTACGTCGGAGGCGACTTCAGCAACGCCGGCGGGGCGAGCGCGAGTTGCGTCGCGCGCCGCAACACCACGAGCTGGGCCGGACTCGGCACGGGGACGAACGGCATCGTCTACGCGCTGGCGGTAGACGGCAGCGGGAACGTGTATGCGGGCGGCGACTTCACCACCGCCGGCGGCGTGAGCGCGAGCCACATCGCGCGCTGGAACGGCACGACCTGGTCGGCGCTCGGCGCGGGGACGGACGGCAGCGTTTACGCGCTGGCGTTCGATGGCAACGGCAACCTGTTTGCGGGCGGAGTCTTCTTGAGCGCGGGCGGCGCGAGCGCGAATCACATCGCGCGCTGGGACGGCGCCAGCTGGTCTGCGCTCGCCGCGGGAACCGACGGCGATGTCTACGCGCTCACGCTGGATGCCGGGACCCTGTATGCCGGCGGCGTCTTCACCCAGGCCGGTGGCGGGAGCGCGCGTGGGATCGCGCGCTGGGACGGCGCGAGCTGGGCGGCCCTCGAGGCGGGTGTCAACGGCGACGTCTTCGCCCTGGCGGCGGATGACAGCGGCAACGTGTACGCGGGCGGATCCTTCACAGAAGCCGGAGAGGGGAGCGCGAACTGCATCGCGCGCTGGGATGGCGCGCGCTGGTGGTCACTCGGGCTCGAGGGCGCCGGAATGAGCTCGCTGCTCGATGCGCTGGCGCTGGATGGGAGCGGGTCCCTGTACGCGGGCGGGATCTTCACCAGCGCCGGCGGCGCGATCGCGAGGCGGGTCGCGCGCTGGAACGGCACGGGCTGGTCGCCGCTCGGCGCGGGCGTGAACAACGCCGTCTTCGCGCTGGCGGCGGGCTCGGGAAGCCTGTACGCCGCGGGCGACTTCACGAGCGCGGGCGGCGTGGGCGCGAGCCGCATCGCGCGCTGGGACGGGGCGAGCTGGTCGGCGCTCGGAGCGGGCGTGGACGGCCGGGTCTACGCGACGGCGGTGGACGGAGCCGGCGGCCTGTACGCGGCCGGCGCGTTCACCACCGCCGGGGGCGTGAGCGCGAATCGGATCGCGCACTGGGACGGCGCGCAATGGTCGGCGCTGGGTTCCGGTCTGAACGGCGAGGTCTACGCGCTGGCGGTAGACGGCGGCGGGAACCTGTGCGCGGGCGGTGGCTTCACCGTTGCCGGTGGCGCGAGCGCGAACCGGATCGCGCGCTGGGACGGAACGAGCTGGACGGCGCTCGGCTCCGGGATGAGTGCCGACGTCTATGCGCTCGTGGTGGACGGCGGGAGTCTGTACGCCGGAGGGCAGTTCCTGAGCGCGGGCGGTGTGAGTGCGAGCTACGTCGCGCGCTGGGATGGCGCGAGCTGGTCGGCGCTCGGATCGGGAACGAACAATCCGGTCTTCGCGCTGGCGGTAGACGGGAGCGGCGTGCTCCACGCGGGAGGTGCGTTTACGGCGGCAGGGGGCGTGAGCGCGAACCGGATCGCGAGCTGGAACGGATCGAGCTGGTCCACGCTCGGCTCCGGTGCGAACAGCAGCGTGACGGCGCTCGCGTTGGGCGGAAGCGGGGAGGTGTGGGTCGCCGGCTATTTCGCCGCCGCCGGAGGCAGAGCCTCCACATACATCGGGCTCTGGCACGGCGACATGACGGTCGCCGTTTCGGCGTCGCCCGCTTCGAGCGCGATGCTCGCGCTCGGCCCGCCAGCGCCCAATCCCTTCCACGGCGCGACGCGGCTCACCCTCGAGCTGCCCACCGCGGGCCGCGTGCGCGTGGCGGTATTCGACCTGAGTGGCCGGCGTGTGCGCACGCTGATCGATGAAGCCGTTCCCGCCGGTGCGCGCACGGTGGAATGGAACGGACGCGACACGCGCGGAACCACGCTGCCCGCGGGGGTGTACGTCATCCAGGCATCGGCGGGATCTGCGGCCGCGACGCGCCGCGTGGTGCGAATCCGGTAAAGGGGTCGAGCATGGCGCCTTCGAACCTCGAAGCTCGGACGTGGTGGAGCCTCGCGGCGCTGCTCGTTGCGATGTCGCTTGCGCCCGCGCGTGCCGCAGGCGCGCAGGAGCCGGGGGCCGCTGCCGCGATCCCGATCGAGCGATTGATGCGCGCGGACGGCACGCTCGATCTGCGGGGCGGATATCACGGGAGCGTGTCGCTCGACGGATGGCGCATGGCGCCCGGCCCGGGTGTGCCGCGCTTCGACCGCGCGCTCGGCGCACGTCGTTCGCTGCCGACGCGTGCGGCCACCACGACCGCGGACCCCGCGGACGCGCGTTGGGACGCGCGCTTCTTCAATGCGGGCATGGAAGGTCCGGTTTACGCGGTGGCGGTGGATGGGAACGGGAACCTGTACGCGGGCGGGGACTTCACGACCGTCGGGCTCGTGAGCGCGAGCCGCATCGCGCGGTGGGACGGCTCGAGCTGGTCGGCCCTGGGCTCCGGGATGGACGCGCCGGTCAACGCGCTGGCTGTGGATGGAAGCGGGAACCTGTATGCGGGTGGCAACTTCACCACCGCCGGGGGCGTGAGCGCGAATTCCGTCGCACGCTGGGACGGTTCGAGCTGGTCGGCTCTCGGTTCGGGGATGTTCGGCATCGTCCTCGCGCTCGAGGTGGACGGGAGCGGGAACGTTTACGCGGGCGGTGCCTTCAACACAGCCGGCGGTGTGATCGCGCACAACATCGCGCGGTGGGACGGCACGACCTGGTCGACCCTCGGCTCCGGGACGGATGGCGGGGTCTCCGCGCTGGCGATGGGTGGGGGCGGGATTCTCTACGCGGGCGGCAACTTCACGACCGCCGGGGGCGTGATTGTGAGACACGTCGCGAGCTGGAACGGGGCGAACTGGTCGGCTTTGGGTTTGGGGACGGGCGGCAGCGTGAGCACGCTTGCGGTGGATGGAAGCGGCAGCTTGTATGCCGGCGGGGGATTTTCCACCGCCGGAGGCGCAGGCGCGAGCCGCGTCGCGCGCTGGAATGGTTCGAGCTGGTCGAGCCTCGGCACGGGTGTCGCGGGTAGCGCGGTTTCTGCGCTGGCTGTGGACGGGGGCGGAAACGTCTACGTGGGAGGTGAGTTCACGATCGCCGGGGGCGGAAGCACGATCCGCATCGCGCGCTGGGACGGCACGAGCTGGTCGGCCCTCGGCTCGGGGCTCGACGCCAGCTGCAATGGCCTTGCGCTCGATGCGAACGGGAGCTTGTACGCGGGAGGTGACTTCACGACCGCCGGAGGCGGGAGCGCGAGCCACATCGCGCGCTGGGATGGCGCGAGCTGGCGGGCGGTCGGCCTGCGGGGCGCCGGGCTGAATCGCGACGTCGAGGCGCTCGCATTCGATGGGAGCGGAAACCTCTACGTGGGTGGAAGCTTCACGACCGCGGGAAGTGTGAGCGCGAACCGCATCGCGCGCTGGAACGGCACCGGCTGGTCGGCTCTCGGCTCGGGAATGGACAACAGCGTCGTCGCGCTGGCGGTTGACGGGAGCGGGAATCTCTACGCGGGTGGGTACTTCGCGACCGCCGGCGGCGTCAGCGCGAACTGCGTCGCGCGCTGGGACGGCGCCAGCTGGTCGGCGCTCGGCTCGGGGGTGGCCGGCACGGCTCCAGTCGTGTATGCGCTGGCGGTGGACGGGAGCGGGAACCTCTACGCGGGAGGAGGCTTCTCCGCCGCCGGTGGCGTGAGCGCGAGCAACATCGCGCGTTGGAACGGCGC
>Ga0075423_10004536_pt1 | contig 12886 bp, 21 predicted proteins | sample SoiMethybrSBSTD2_FD_80114 | JGI IMG/M metagenome (GOLD analysis project Ga0075423, IMG submission 80114) | Bulk soil microbial communities from a Populus tree surrounding site in Tennessee, USA - Soil MetaG P. TD hybrid SBSTD2 | ecosystem: Environmental > Terrestrial > Soil > Tree plantation...
GCAAGAGAACATCCACCATGGAGCTTTCGTCGAGGATGAGCGCCTGCTCCGTCAGCAAGCAATCTGCGTTCCGCGTGAACTTCTGCGCGCCACCGACGCCGTACTCTAGTAGGCGATGGATGGTGACCGCTGGGCGTCCAGTCGGTGCCGCGAGCGCCATCTTGAGACCCTGCGATTCCCAGAGTCGTACAATGGCTTTTGTTGTGTACGACTTCCCTACACCTGGACCACCCGTGAGCACGAGAAGGCCGTGCGTCGCGACGGCAAAGATGGCCGCGCGTTGCTCGTCGCTCAGGCCTGCGTTGATTTCCTCTGGAATTGTAAAATCATGATGACACTGTCTCTGTGTTCCTTGGGCTCGCGCGCGCAGCTGCGCGGCGATGCGCGCTTCCGCGCGCGCGAACACCGGAAGCGCGAATGTTGGTGAGCCAGCCTTCTTTCGGTCGACCACCAACCGACCTGCGGCTTCGAGTTCTCGTGCGCTCTTGACCTGCACGACGCCAGGCGGAATGTGCCCGAGTAATCGCTGGAAACCATCCCGCAAATCCGCGAGTCCGGTACGTGTGTGACCTTCCTGCGCGCGGTCCTGCAACACCTGATGAAACGCCGCCGTGTAACGCCGTGGGTCCGTGGCCCCAATGCCAGCCTGCCTTGCGACGGAGTCTGCGGTAGAGAACCCAATTCCATCCACGTCTTGCGCAAGCCTGTATGGGTCCGTCGCAAGAATGTGCGCGGTCTCTTTCTGGTAGGTCGCGCGCACTCTCGCGCGCAGCGCGGGGCCAAGCCCGAGAGAAGCGAGTCGCGCATCAAGCGCGCGCTCCTCTCGTCGTGCCTGCCAGGCCTCCTGCAGGCGCTTCGCTGCTTCCTCGCGCAACCCAGCGACGACCGGCCACGGAAGTGACCCGTCGAGCGCAGAGAGGGCCGCAGGCACGTCCTGGCAGGCCTCGACGAAGCGACGGGCGAGGCCGCGCCCAACACCTGTGACGAGACCAGACAACACCGCAACGAGCCCGTCTGCTGACACAGGGTCAGCGACCGCCGCCTCCGACGCGGCCAGCTGCTCACCGTACCTCGCGTCTACCGTACGCCGACCCGTCACCCGCAGCTGGTCGCCTGGCTGCACCGCAGGCAGCCGCCCGCGCACGACGTGGTCTACCGCTGCTGCGTCGCGCACGACGATGACCGCAAACCCGTCCGCCGCCGCGAACCGGACCCGCTGCACCGTCCCCTCCAACGTCGTCTCCGCGCTCATCACCCCGCCCATCACTCCGTTCATGGTCACGCTCCCATCTTGCACTGGTTCGTAGCTCCGTAGCTCAGCTCAACTGCACTTCTATGCTTGCGCTCAGTTGTCACAACCTCGGAGGTAGTGACAGAGGTAGTGACGGGCAAAACTTGAATCGAATCTTTGAGTTAGTTACCTGTCACTACTGTCACAACCTTTTTGTAAAAGTTCTGTACCGTCTCTCTCTCTCATACACCATCTTTTTTATAGGAGAGAGGTAGTGACAGGTCGTGACAGATGAAATAACAGTATGAATTCATTCAGAATTATCGGCGTCACGACCTGTCACGGAAGTGTCAAACTCTGTCACTACCTCACCGCTTGCGTCGGGCTCTTCTACGCTCGCGTCGTGTATTTCCGTTCTCTGTGGATTGTTTTGGCGCACAAGTTGCAAAGGAGGAACGGGGCACAAGTAAGGGTGAATGCGCGAGCCCGTGACGGGGTCGCGCCGCTGACGCCCGCGTCGCCAGCCGAGCCGGTGAAGGATTTCGGCGATGCGCATGTCCTCGCGCCTCGTCCAGCGGTCCGTCTTGAGCTTGAGCGCTTCCAGCATCTCTGTGACCGTGACAAAGCCGCGCGCCCGTAGGCGTTGCAAATGAACGTGGAGATAGAGAGATACCTTTTCCTCCCACGCGTCCTGCTGATACCGAGCTTCTTGATCGAGTTTGGCTTCCACCTCTACATCCTGCGTAAGCCACCATGGAACGCCAGCACGGTAAGCGACGATCGCTTCTGCGATGAGCGATTCCCTGTGTTTAGCAACCTCGTCGATTTTGATCTCACTCATGACGTGCGCTGACCAGTATCGACGGTTCCCAAACGACTTCGTCAGATACTGACCCGCGTTCGTCGTTCCCCAGAGAACGGTGATGCGTGGGAAGCTCTTCGAGAAATTGTTGTACTTCGGCGTGAGTGTATCGACCGTGCGAGAGATGAATCCATCCACCTCTTGATAGGACCCCGTCTTGAGTGCGGCCAACTCTCCGAACTCGAACATCCATCGACCTTGTAGAAGTCGAATCGCATCGTCCTGACCGCTTTTTCCAAGGTTGATGGCAGCGTCCGAGTAGAACTTATCCCCTGCGAGCGCACGAATCCCGCGCGACTTATAGATCCCTTCTACGCCTTCTAGGATCAACAAGTTTTGCATCTCACAGCCTGGCTCGAACGCTCTTGCGACGGCGCCGATCAAAAAACGCTTTCCATATTCACGTATGAGTGGAGTGTCCTCTGTCGTAAATAGATCAGGAAGCCATGAATGGAGTCGAGGTGTTCCATCGAACTTGTACGATGACAACTCGTCAGCGAGAGAATTGTACGTGTTGTCATCCGCGACGACAGAGAGCGCTCGATTGATCATGTCTGCGCTGACTGGCGCCTGCATGACTTCAGCAAACCAGCACTGTGCACGAGAGGTATCGATGTCCGTCCAAAGACCCGGCTGACCTCCCCATGGAGTCGCCAATCTTTTGCAGATGGCTCCACGAAAGGCGTCAAATCCAACGACGCCTCGCCAGGCCTCATTTCCTTCGCCGTCACCTTCGAGCACTTCACGCACGCAAGACATCGACAAAAAGGCGCCACGCCGCGGGTGGCCACCGTTCGGCTTCTGCGGGAACTCGCTCACGGATTCGCCCACGAACCCGAGATAGGCCTGGTTGACAGGGTCAACTGCCTTCGATACGCTGAAATCACGGCTCGGCCTCCCGCAAGGCTCGCTCCCAGACGCCGACAGACTTGCACCTGTCGCGCTGTCGCCTCCGCCCCGAGAGTGGAAAGACTCCGGGGCGTTGGTTTGTCCGGGCGAGTCCCTAGACAGTACGCCCGTAGGGTGTTCTCCGTCAACGCCTATCCCGTCGGGTGAATGCCCGTCAGGAGAGGACATGAGCAACGCGAGTCGAGCCGCGAGCGCGCGCGTATCCGTACCCTTCGGAGAGAAATCCATCCGGCTTGCACTGTAGAGGAAAAACAGGCACAAGGGTGTATGGGGCGCGCGCGGCGGCGGGGACGAACCCGGGCGGGTGCTGCCGTCACGGTCGCCGCGCGCGCAGCTGTGTGGGTGGCGTGGGTAGCTCTGTGGATTGCGCCGCTCGCGTTGACGTGCATGCGCATGCGGGATGGGTACGCCGCGCCAACGTTGGCGACCAAGGCCATCGAAGCAGATCGCGCACGACTCAAGGCGCTTGCAGCAACCTTTCCTCACGCAAGTCAGCTCGACATAGTCGGCGTCGTCGATGACATCGTCAAGCTGACGAGCGATCCCACCGAGCAGCGATTCCTTCTTGGCTGGGGATACTTCGAGTCCTTCTGGGGTAAGTTTCCGCTCGGAGACTGCACATGTTGGGCTGCAGGCAAGAAGACGAATTGTCCCCACTGGAAGGATCGATCTATTGGCAACTGCAAGAGCTTCGGCGTCCTACAGGTGCGAAAGCCACAAGCTTGGCTCGCGAGCGCGACGCCGAATGTGGTTATCGCGAATCGAGTGACTGGCCTGCAGGTCGGACTCCTCGCTTACCGAGCTTGTTTGAAGGCGACCAAATTCGACGAGCGCGCAGCGCTTCGCCTCTATAGCTCTGGCAGTCGTTTCAAGGCCTTTTCGCTTGTGGCACATCGCTGCAGCTTCGTGGGGTGCTGACCATGGGATGGAAAATCGCGTTCGCAGCCGCTCTGTTAGTATGGATTTGCTTCGAGATCCGAGGGTGGTGGCTACGCAGAGAAAAGCGAAGACTCCTCACGGACGAAGAATGCCGCAGGTGGTATCCCATCATGCAAGGCATCGTCTCCAACACGCGTGGCAAGCACGACGACGACCGTGTGTATGATCGGGTGTTGCAGTAATGCGCGCCGTCGATGTCGCACTGAACTCGCTGGGTGTCGATTCTGTCGCTGACCCGAGTCCGCTCCTCCTCAACAGTCAGCGTTACAGCGTGGTAGCTGGGTATCTCGGCAGCATCACGCCTAGTAAACTCGCACGCATCTTGGCGGCTGGAAAAACGTTCTCTCCCGTCACGTACGGCGGATGGCGCCCTGCGACGCTGACGGCAGAAGCAGCGTTGAAAGAACTCCGTCGACTCTCGATTCCTGCAGGCGTCACGATCTGGCTCGACCTCGAAGCGCAGCTGACGGGCTCCCATGGAGAAATCATCGAAGCCGTCAATCGATGGGCAGGACCCATCAACCAGGCTCAGTATATCGCCGGGCTCTACGTTGGTGCTGGACACCAGCTGACGAGCGACGAGCTACACAGGTTGCTGGTGTACAGGTACTGGCAAGGCTGTTCGAGGTTGACCGATCGATACGGTCAGATCGCTGAACCGAAGAATGGATTCTGCGGCAGGCAGGCGTATCCGCCGAATCAGATCATCGACGGTACGCAAGTCGACGTAGATTTCTATCAGCAGGATTTCCGCGGTCGCGTCGCTACGGTCGTTGCTGCTTAGAGGTTGAGGAAAGAGGAAAGATAGAAGCCATGGAACGGCAGTCACTGCAGGGAAGCGTGGTTGACCTCGCGGTGCTCATCCTCTTGGGTGCGCTGTCATTCAAAGGGCGAATGAACGAGACTGTGACCGCAGTGCTGCTCGGATTCTTCCTGTACGGGAGATCGAGCGTCGGCACACAGAAGACGCTGCTTCGCATGGTCCCCGCCGTGCTGCAGGCGTATCTGACGGGTGTCGGCGGCAGTGGTGGAGACGGCGGCGACGGTGGCGGCAGTGGCGGAGGAGGCGGAAGCGGAAGCGGCAGGCGCAGAGCAGCGATGCCTCAAGGCGGAGGAAGCGGCGGAGGAAGCGGCGACAGTGGACCGCCATCTGCTCGATTCTCGCTTCGAGCGCTTCGAGCACACAGCGGTGCCGTCTACGCGGTGGGCTCCGCCGTCGATACGGTGACGGCGTTTGGCGGACTGCGCGTAGCGGGTGTCACCACGCTCGCAATCCTCGTCCTAGGGATGCGGTGTTGAGGTCGCTATGCCTCGCCTTGGTAATGACCCGGTTGACGCGCTGCTCGATGCGCTCGATAGCTACGTCGATGAGCTAATACGCGCGGCGAACGCACCCGCTGAGCTGAAAGAGCATCACGCAAGGCTTGTCGCGCAAGAGCGCGGCAGCTTCGCGATTGTCTGGAGGCATGCGCTAGGGATGGCGAGGCCGAGCAGCGCGAGTCAGCGGATGCCAGCCGTCAAGATCGACAAGCCGACTGGCGAAGACGAGTAGCATTGGTAATTACATCACTGACGGAGCCGCGTGCATCTCTCGCCTGGTGATACTGTCTACGCCAGCAGGCGTGATTCGGCCCATATCGATACCCGTCGTCGCAGCCTTCGATGCAGACCGTCGTCGCCAACGCATGACTAAGACTCCCACTTATCGAAGATCGCTTTGAGCGATGGGTACAGCGCGTCCCACGCCGACAGCTCGTACGCAGGACGAAAGCTACGCTGACCACCGACAAGTGCCGTCAGGCACTCACGCACGAAACCGACGCACTGGACTGCGTCGACACGAACTCTGCCGATCAATTCTGGCTTGTTGTGCGCTCCGCGCTTCATGATGACGAACGAAAAACCTTCTGTCAGAGAGAAGTCGATACGAAACACCACGTCAATGCTTACGTGATCGACATTGACCCAACGAGCACGATACTGTGCTATCGGCATCATCGCTAATACGGCTTCTCATCTCGCGCACACGGATGGTCGCGATCCGCTGGACCGTTGCACACGCGTGGCGAGTTCGGCTTCAGATGAGCGCACCTCGGCTCTGACGCGACCACCGCAAGGTACTGCGCGACCCTCTGCGTCACAGACGACGCAAACAGGCCTTGCTCGAAGCGCACGATGCGGTGCCCCTGCTTGTGCACCCACGCTTCGAGCGTCTGTTGCGCTTCGGAGAAGTGCTGGAAGTGGTCTCCGAACTCTTGCAGCTCGGTCGCCACGCCATTGCGGTACTCGATCACGAGGACGCGAAACTCGCTTCGATAGGTCGCCGTCACCACGCTCATCGCTTGCTCTCCGTCGTCTCGACCGGCGGTGCAGGAATCGTCGGAACGACCTCCCGCACGTTGAGGACACTGTCTTCGCCGACGCGCTTGACATGATGCATGACGCGCATGGCGACGAGGTTTGCGCGCCCAGTGACCATGAGCGTGCGGCGTACGGCGTCGAGCGAGTCGAGGTCGATGTCGGCCTCGAACTCGCTCACTTCCTGGAAGCGGACGCGCATGGTCGCTACTTCGCGTCCGGTGATGCAGCTAACGTAGGAGCCGCCTCGGATTCCGGCGCAGGCAGCGTCGGCGCCAGAGAGGTCGGCTGCACCGCCGGCTCTGACAGTGCGTCGCGCAGCGTGTTCTGAATCTCCGTCAACGCGGCACGCGCGACCGTGCGCACCATGTTCACGTGGTTCATGAGCAGTAGCCGCGTGAACGCGTCTCGCGCGGCTTCGAGTCCGCCGATGAGCGATGCCATGCGAAGCGTGATGGAGAGGAGCGCGTCGCGGTTGTACTGCGGCGCGAGTCGTGTCATCTCGCCATCGCCGTTGGCCTCCGACGCTTCGGCAGATTGCGGAGGCGTCATCGCTGATGCAGCTGCAGGCGCGGGCGCATCGAGTTCGTAGAGCGCGCCGAACTGCTCCGCAGGAATGCAGCGCGTGACGACGCCTGAACGCACGAGCCAATCGCCCGGTCGAACGAGAACGCCCGTGCCAGCCACTGGGTATCCCGTCAGAGGATACGGCGGCAAGTAGCCGCACTCCGACAGGTTATCGACGGACCCAGACACCTTCATTTGCACAGGCGGGATCTCGCGCGTCACGCCTTCAACTTGCGGACCGTTAGGAAACCACTGAATCGCGTCGACGATCGAAGACTTGCGGCGGAACTTGGTCCAGAGTGCGAGTGTCATGGTGGATCTCCAGTGCGATGAATGAGGTGATGAGTAACGAAAGACTAGGCCGCAACAAGCTTCGAGCGCAAGCGTTGCCGCGCTCGGAACAGCTTCGATTTGATGGTCTGCGGCTTCAGGCGTAAGCGCGCTGCGATGACCTCGATAGGCTCCTCCTGGTCGTAGTGCGCATGGAGGAGTGCTACGTCCATCTTGTCGAGTCGAGCGCGCTTGCGATAGAGATGGGTAATTCTCTGCACCGTATCGATCTGCTCGTCTGGTAGAGGGCTATCATCCGGCAAGAGGTCAGCGAGCATCCCTGTCAGCGGCGTGAGCACAGCGAGGCGCCGTCGTTGACGAAGCCTTCGCTTGCGCATGAGAAACGTCGTACGCACGACAGTGTAGACCCACGTCGCGAGCGCGCAGTCGCCGCGAAACTGATCGATACGCTTCACGATGGTGACGAGCGCATCTTGGATGAGTTCATCTTGATCGTCGGTAAGGTAGCGGCGTGCAGACTTGTGCACGAGCGGTACTGCAGCGAGAATGAGCGCGTTTCGTTCGGCGGAGTTCATGATGAGCGTTCCAAGTTGCAAGCTACTTCCACACCGGATGCGTTCCGTCAGGGCACGAGCACGAAGTGGTCCCAAGGTAGACATGTCCCGCCATCGTCGTCGTGTACAGCCAGCCCGCGCAGGCGTCTGCCGTCTTGCGCCAGACAGCCTTGCGACCGTCGCCCGTCGCGCAGGCACCTTCGAGGTCGGTGCCTGCCTCGGGCCACGCGGCGCGCGCCGCGCGCGCCATCTCGACCGAGTAGGTCGCAGGGTCGCCCGGCGCCCCCAGAGGCGCGCAGAATGCGTAGGTCTGACCGAGGCCATTGGCGTGCGGGGAACCGCAGGCGTCAGGCGGAGGAGCGTCTACGGCGTCTGGCGGAGAGGTTTCGGTAGGAGCGTCGACAGGGGCATCGAAACCACCGTCGGACAACCCTGACTCTGGACCTTCGTCGCGCGCCTGCAGTCCGGTGTCCGCCTGGGCAGCGTCGAGCGAGTCAGATTGAACCGCATCAGGGGACGGTGGGGCGATGGAGTCTTGTTCCTCGAAGACGAGGAAGGATGGGTCAGAGCCGCATCCTGCAGCGAGCGCGAGCACTGTGGTGAGCGAGAGTAAACAGAGCTTCACGGCGTCACCTCGAAGTCTGGCCGCTTGCCGAGCGGCGACTGAAGTAGACGCTTGCGCACTGGATCATTCTTCCGCTCATCGAGCGGCGTCGAATCGAGTAACTGAATGGTTCCTTGCTTACGAATGTGGAAGCCTTCCCACATGAACCACGCATACTCGATCGAGTCTGTTCCCTTACCGACGAAGCTTGGTCGATTCGGAAGCGTGTAGAGAGTAGGCATGTACTTCTGAAAGAACGGCGCACGCTCCTCACTGCCGAGGAAGTTCATGCGAAGCAGCATAATGGTGACGCGCGCAATCGGAAGGCACGCCTCTAGGATTGGCATCGCCAGGCAGAAAGGTGGGTTCGTCATAACGCCGTCAAAGCGATGCTCACCATCTTCGTCGATCGACTTCTTGACTGCTTTGGCGTAGTCCAAGAAATCCATGATCCTGACGTTGAGTAGAGACGGCTTTAGTTCGGACAGCGGCCTCTTGCACTCGTCCCGAATCTCGACCGCAGTCCAGCCTGTTCCGTTTCCAGGTGCGTAGAATTCATTGCGTTGCGAATTCGGATCCTTGGAACGAAAGGAACGTTCTGCAGCAATGATGTCACCGTCACCCGCGCACGGCTCTAGCCAGTGCGTGGAGGTGCCGAATCGAACGTTGAGCGGCAGCGTCTCTAGCAAGCGGTGAACGCACCAGTGGGGCGTCGGGTACCAGTCATCTCGGCTGCGTTCAGCGCCACGTTTGGTGCTGCTCATGGCTGGTTGAGGTGCGCGAGAGGGCAATCGTTGCCATGAAGTCGATTCGCATCGCTGTCGAAGCTGCAGAAGTGGTATTCTCCCATATCTGCAGTCCAATCAATCGCTGCCTCGTAAGCAACGAGCGCCCGTCGCAAGACAGCTTCATGGTCGCCGACTGTCGTAGTAATCTGCTCTAGCCACTTCTGCGCAGCTAGCAGCCGATCGTATTCGACGAAAAGTGCGCTCGACATCGCTACGCTGCTTTCTTGTACGTGCCACGCCCGACCTTCTTGGCGAGGCGAGCGCACACGAGACGACGAAGCGAGTTACGCACCCACGAGTTCGCCTTCGCCTTGGGCTTGTTGGGAAAGGCCTTCATGAGGTCAGCGATGGACGCTTCACCCTTGCGACGGAGCAGCGTGAGTACCGCCGTCTCCTTGGGGTTGAGGTCGTCACGAACGAGGTCGAGCTTCGGGCCACTCTGACCGCTCGTCGGCTTCTCTGGCTTCGCGGCCTTCTTGAGCTTGAGCGGCTTCTTGAGCGCCTTCTTGGTTGACTTCGTCGCCTTGGTCGCCGTCGCTTTGGTCGCCTTCTTAGTCACGGGAGCCTCCAAACGGATAGTTGATTTCGTTCATGTCCGAGATTTCTAGCACACTTATATCGTCGACACCACGACTTCCATCAGAGCAGAGGAGCGTGATCGCGACCCCTTCACCAGAGGATAGAGCCACGATGTCAGCGAGCGAGAATTCACCCTCCCAGCGCCGCTGAAACTCGTTGTAGGTGACGCGGTCGAGATCCATGGGTGCGCCTTCGATGATGGATTGACGGTATACCTCGAAGCGGTGCGTCAGCTTCTGAGTGGTCTTCGAGTAGAAAACCCATCGGCTATCAGCCATCATGTTCTCTCTTGACGGTAGCCACAACACCATTCCTTTCGGATCGAGCGCATCATGAATCTGGCGCGCTCTGTCTAGGCATTCGTCGTTCGGCATGAAGAGCTGCAGTCGTTCACCGTCCGTCAGAAACACGTAGAGCGACACAAGATCGCATGAACACGAGACCATCGAACCTCGAATGTCGCCGCTCATGGACGCACCTGCACATTACAGAACTTGCACGGATACGAATCCTCATCCTCGCCGCGTCGCAATCCTGAGCCAGAGCCAGGCAAACTCAGGTTTGGACAATCTCTCGGATCGTGAGACTCCTCTACCGACCGCTTGCGACACCTCCCACGCGACATACACGCACGCGCGCGTCGAGTCGAAGACATCGAACAGCACGCCATCCTTGACGGCTACGACGTGTTGCGCGAGACGCAGGATGAATCGACCTTCGCGGAAGAGGCGACAGAAGATCGCGCCATTCATTCGTTGCATACCGCGCTTTGCTGGAAACGGTATTGGACGGATGACGCCGAAGCGCTCGTCGTTCTCACGGAGGCATTCGACGAGCGTGAAGCTACACGCCTGACGCTGACCTTGAATCTTGTAGAGGAGCGCCCAGGCGTCCTGATAGCGCATGCCGCGCGCAGTAGTGAGCGCGCGTACCTGGCAGTCGTTGCGGTCGCCGCGGGGACCACGCGCGACGACGCCTGCATCAAAGCGACGGAAGCTCATGACAGCTACTCCCTGGTCTCGAAGTAGTGGAGCGCAACCTCTCGGTCCGAGATATGTGCAACCACCTTCCAACCGAATGACTCCCATCGAGACTCACCAGCAGCGGGCGCGCGAACGGAGCCATCACGAGAGAATCGGCGCAGAAGAACACGCGCCCCACGCTCTGACTCGATGGCGTGAGAATCAGTCTCTCGCGCTGGAACGCAGGACGAGTAGCGCAGCATGTCGAGAGGAAACGATCGTGAACGCGAGGGTTCAACGATGACGAATGTCTCGTACCATTCCTTTTTCGCGCTCACGCGTCCCTCTCTTCCTTCGTCGTCTGCATCAACTTGTCTACGCGGTTCCATGTGCGATCAGACTCATCTTCCGCATTCGCATGCGCCACTAGCGCGTTACTCAGCGCAAAGAGACCAGCTTCGCGCGCCAACTTAGCGACGCGGCGATACTCTTTCGGGCCTGCGCAAACGTCCATCGCGTGCCGCGCTTCGTCCTTGGCGGAGCATCGCTTTTCGAGCCTCGTCATCGGGATCTTGGTTCGATAGCTCATGACGGATACTCCGCTACGTAGAACCGTCGCTGCTCACGGTCGTAGTTGACGTAAAACGAGCAGGTCTTGCGAATCTCTACGATGTGACTCCTCGCGATGCGACCCACCTTGCATGCGGTCGCTCAAGCGGTGCGCGATCTCACCTGGCGCAAACGAATTCGGCAACCCGTGCTCGTCCACCAGCTTGGCTAGCGCCTTCGCGATCTGCTGAGCGTTCATTGGAACACGTCGTCATCGTACGAGAACTTGATTCCGTCGCGCTCGACGAGCACGAATTCATGCTCGCCACGAATGCGGTACGGAATCGCTCGTGCGTAACCACCGCCGCTGAGCATGAATTCGCAGTAGCCGCCGGGCCACTTCGCTGCGTCAGCAGGCGTGGGCGCAGTCTCGACGACGTATGGAACATCAACGGTGCTGAGCCGCATCATGTCGAAAAGAGGGCTCGTGGAGAGCAACTTGTCGCCCACCTTCAACTCGTCGACGCGCACGAAGACGCGAACATGCATTGGTGTCCTGCGCGGTGACGATGTAGTGCTTGCGGTTCATGGTTACACATCCATCCCGCATCGCATCGTAACGAGCACCGCATGCTTGTAACAGCGAACGTGCGGCTCCTCAGCGAATGAGCGTCCAGGCCCACTGTAGTGTGGGTATGGCCAATCGAGCGTATCGACGAGTTCGCTGACGAAGTCGTCCGAACTCAGATCGAGGCCTTCGATGGAGAAGACGGCGAAGAGATAAGTGACCTCGCCACCCATTACTACATGCCCATGCTTCCTAAGGTTCGCCATCGTCCTCACCTTCCCACGCGATCGAGACCTGATTCACGTCTACAGCCTTTTTCGATCTTCGCTTCGCCTTTCTAGAACCTAGACGTTCGCCAGGCATCGCATATTCATCCATCGACGCAAGATCGGAATCCTCGTTCTTTTCAGCCACTTGCAAGGCCTCCAATCGATCTTGCTCGGCTTTTATGCGCCACTCTCGGCGCGCGGCAGCTGTCCTGGCGAGGTCGGATTCGATGCGCGCGCTACGCTTGCGCACGATCTCTACTTTTACCGATCCGTCATCGGTCTCGAAGAAAGGCTCGACGAGTACAGCGGGTCGATAGCCGTAGTGCGGCGTACCGGCGTTATCGTACTGCTTCCACCAGGCGTTAGGGTCGTCCCATGCGACCCAGAGGCGAGCGGAGCGTGCGGCGCGTTCGTCGTAAGACATGTGGCTGCTAGCCGACTAGCCGACTAACGCCGCCTTCGCGCGCGCCGCCCACGCCTGAAAGCACGGTGGACCACAGAACGACTGGTGATACGGAATCTGCGATCTGCCGCCAGGCGCAGGCTTATCGAAGCACCATGACGGGATGTTTCCGCAGCAGTAGGGACACTTCACCTTGAGACGCATCCCGCGTCCGTGCGCCTTCGAGATGGTGTCCCACGTGCCGCGTGCTGAGTTGAGCGGATTATTGATCGGCTCTGGCGCCGGAAAGGCGACGACACGCGTAGCGTCTGTAACGATGTCGGAGTTCCGCGCGAAGCAAGCGCGCGCGTAGCTCATCGAGCGAACGTACTTCGCCGGACGATGCTCAACGAATGGTAGACCGATGCGCTTGGCTTCGGCGACCGCCCAGGAGTCGACGCCGCGCGCGCCGCC
>Ga0075423_10004537_pt1 | contig 12885 bp, 13 predicted proteins | sample SoiMethybrSBSTD2_FD_80114 | JGI IMG/M metagenome (GOLD analysis project Ga0075423, IMG submission 80114) | Bulk soil microbial communities from a Populus tree surrounding site in Tennessee, USA - Soil MetaG P. TD hybrid SBSTD2 | ecosystem: Environmental > Terrestrial > Soil > Tree plantation...
GCGCGTGATCCCGGACGAGGCCAACATCGTGGCCGCCCTCCGCACCGGCCAGATCCACCACGCCTTCATCGAGGACAACAAGAACTACAACCTCCTCAAGGAGGAGAAGTCGCTCACCGGCTACCGCTCGTCGCGGCTCGGCTACGACTTCCTCAACATCAACGCCTCGCGCGGGCCCCTGAAGGACGTGCGCGTGCGGCAGGCCATCTCGTGGGCGGTGGATCGGGCCCAGGTGCTGCGGGTGGCCGCGTCGAGCTTCGGCCGCCTCACCGCCCCCGCCACCGCGCCCATGAAGCAGTGGCAGCTCCCCGAGGAGCAGTGGATGAAGTACTACAAGCCGGACGTGGAGCGGGCCAAGAAGCTCATGGCGGAGGCCGGCCAAGCCGCCGGCTTCACCGTGAAGCTCGGTGTCATCCCCACCTTCCCTACCATGGTATCGGGCGCGCCCGTCATCGCCGCGCAGCTCAAGCGCATCGGGATCAACGCGGAGATCGAGAACGTGGAGTACGCGATCTGGATCAAGCGGTGGCAGGCCAAGGACTTCGACATGACCATGAACACGACACCGGGCTACGCGGACCCCGACACCGCGTTCTTCCGGGCGCTGCACTCCACCAAGGGCCAGAACTGGAACTCCTGGAGCGTGCCCGACCTCGACGCGATGCTCGAAGAAGGCCGGCGCACCCTGGACCAGAAGAAGCGGAAGGAGATCTACGACCGGGTGCAGATCATGATCCTGGAGAACGTGCCGCATCTCTGGCTCTTCTCCGCGGACACCATCGACTTCACCCAGGCGAGCGTGAAGGGCTTCCGCCAGCATCCCACCACGCTGCTCTACGGCTTCGAGGGGGTCTGGCTCGACAAGGCCTGATATCGCGTGACCCGTTACATCGTCGTCCGGCTGTACTCGATGGCGCTCAGCCTGGCGGGGCTGACCGTGCTGATCTTTCTCATGCTGCGGCTGATCCCGGGCACGGTGGTGGAGCAGATGATCGGCGTGGACGCCGTCTACAGCCCCGCCATGGTGGCACAGCTCAAGGCCTTCTTCGGCCTCGATCAGCCGTGGTACGTGCAGTACGGCCGCTGGATCGGCCAGCTCCTCCAGGGCGACCTCGGCACCTCGTGGCGCACCGGCAAGCCGGTGGTGGCGTTGATCCTCGAGCGCCTGCCGGTGACGCTCGAGCTGACGTTCTTCTCCGTGGCGTTCGCGCTGGTCCTCGGCATGGCCGCGGGCGTGGTCTCGGCGGTGCGCCGCGACGCCGTCGTGGACCACGTGACGCGCGTGGGCACCCTCCTCGGCCTCTCCGTGCCCGTGTTCTGGCAGGGCACCATGCTCATCCTGTTCTTCTCGCTGTACCTCCGCTGGATGCCGCCGGTGATGTGGGTGGATTTCTGGACGGACTGGAAGCGCAATCTCACCATCATGGTGCTGCCCGCGCTGTGCCTCGGTACCGCCAGCGCGGCCAACATCGCCCGCACCACCCGCGCCTGTATGCTCGACGTGCTGCGCTCCGAGTACATCCGCACCGCCGCCGCCAAGGGACTCGCCGGGCGCATGGTGATCCTGAAGCACGCGCTCAGGAACGCCCTCATCCCCATCGTGACGGTGGCGGGCCTTCAGCTCGGCATTCTCCTCGGCGGCACCGTGGTCGTCGAGGAGGTGTTCACGCTGCCCGGGGTGGGCCGCCTCGTGCTCTGGTCCATCTATCAGCGCGACTATCCTCTCACCCAGAGCACCATCCTCTTCATTGCCCTGTTATTCATGACGCTTAATCTGCTGGTCGACCTCCTCTACGGCTACCTGGACCCGCGGGTCCGCTACAGCCGCTGACCGCACGCGGCCGGAGACGCTTTCATGCGCGCATCGGTGCTGTTCGAGCAAGGCAAGCCGCTGGCCGTCGAGGAGCTGGAGCTCGAGCCGCCGAAGACGGGCGAGGTGGCGGTGCGCATGACGGCAAGCGGGGTCTGCCACTCGTGCCTCCACGCCGCCGACGGCTCATGGAAGGGCGTGCCCGTACCCATCGTGCTCGGCGACGAGGGCGCCGGCGTGGTCACCGCGGTGGGTCCCGGCGTAACCGGGCTCGCCGTGGGCGATCACGTGATCCTCTCGTGGGCGCCGACCTGCGGTCGCTGTCACTACTGCGTGATCGGCCGGCCAAATCTCTGCGAGCGCCGCCTGCCCGGACGAGGCGTGCTCCCCGACGGCACCAGCCGTATGTCGCTGCGCGGGCGCACGGTGTACCAGTACGGCCACGTGGCGACCTACGCCTCCAGCACCGTCGTGCACGAGTCGTGCGCCATTCCCATCGATCCCGCCATGCCGCTGGATCGGGCCGCGCTCATCGGCTGCTCGGTGATGACGGGCGTGGGGGCCGTGCTGAACACCGCGCGGGTTCCGGCCGGCGCGTCGATGGCGGTGTGGGGGGTGGGCGGCGTCGGGCTCAACGTCGTGCAGGGCGGCGCCCTCGTCGCCGCGCACCCGATCATCGCCGTGGACACCGTGGCGGCGAAGCTCGATCACGCCGCCGCGATGGGCGCCTCGCAGCTCGTCGACGCCTCGAAGGAGGATCCCGTGGCCGCGATCCGCCGCCTCACCGGCCGCGGCGCCGACTACACGTTCGTGGCCGTCGGGGCCACGCGGCCCGTCACCCAGGCGCTCGAAGCCCTCGCGCCGGGGGGCGTCTGCGTGCTCATCGGCGTGCCGGAGACGGGAGCCACCATTCCCCTGGACGTGCGCCCGCTGGTGACGGCGGAGCGCGAGATCCGCGGCTCCTCCTACGGCAGCGCGCGCACCCGCGAGGACCTGCCGATGCTGGCGCGCCTCTATCTCGCGGGACGGCTGCGCATCGACCAGCTCATCAATCGCCGCTACGGGCTCGAGGAGGCCAACGAGGCGTTCCGCGCCCTCGCCGCCGGCGAGCTGGCGCGCGGCCTCATCGTGTTCTGATCTCATGCGCGAGCTGGTGTTCGCCCTCGAGTTTCGCGGGAGGGCGGGCCCCGTGCCCGGCTCGCCGGCCGAACGCCGCGCCCGCACCACCGCGCCGAGCCAGAGCCTCCGCGCGATCCTCACGCGCGGCGGCGTGGATGCGAGCGTGGAGCCGCTTCCCGGTGATGCCGCGGTGCTCGACTCGCGCGTCGAGCGCTTCCCCGACGGCTCCTTCGTCGAGGACGGCACCATCACCTATGGTGGCGCCGGTGCCATCACCTTCGTGACGGTCGGCCGGGGGATCGTGGGACCGAGCCCCATCGAGGGCTGGACGCGCGGCGCGGTGATCTGGGACATCACGGGGGGCGACGGACGCTTCGCGGGCGCACGCGGTGTCATTACCTCATCGTTCGCGGTCAGTCCGGACGGTGACGTGATTGACTACCACATTGCCCGAATTTACATCCCAGATTTACACTCTCCCGTTTTACTTCGATGAATCATCGTCGTGTTCGCTTTCTCTTACCAACTATAGGGGTCTGTGATCTGTGTGACGTCAAGGTGTCACCTCCTTTATCTCCCTCGACGGAGGTGTGTCTGATCTGTCACGCAACCGATGAGGATCCTTGATCGCTCCCGGTAAGAATTACTGGCCCGCGGATTGCTCATCTCGCACCGCGTGTCCGGGGGGCCCCTGTCTTTGCACGAAGCGATCAGTGCGTTCAAGCGTCGGCTCATCCTCCATGCGCTGTCACGTCACGACGGGAATCGCAGCCGGGCGGCCGCCGCCCTGGGGATCGAGCGGACCTCGCTGCTCCGTCTCATCCGCGACCTGGACATCGACGATCGGCGGCGTGGGCAGCGCGGCCGGTCGGAGACGCCCACGACGTCACACGGGTTCACGAAACATTGCCGTCGTTGTCACATCGATCTGCTGAGAACCCGGATCCTGGAGTCCCTCCCCACGTACAACCCACGGACGGCGGCATCTTGATGAGCTTCCTGCGGTCGCTGTGAACGACGAGCACGAGGTCCCCTTCCTCGCCGCCGAGGACATGCCGGCGTCACCGCCGGTCGTCAGGGCGCTGTCGCCGCAGTATCTCCGCCACTACGTCGCCTGCCCGGTGGCCGTCGAGGGCTCCACCGTGACGGTGGCTGCGGCGGATCCGACGGACCCGCTGCTCCTCGATGACCTCCGCCAGTTCCTGGGCGCCGGCGTCCGGCTCTGCCGAGCGCCCGCGGAGGCGATCCTCGCCGCGATCGGCCGCGCGTACGAGGGCGGCACCCCGCTGCAGAAGATCGTGGACGGCATCGGTCCCGCCGAGTCGGTCGCCGAGCCTCCGGCCGAGTCCGACGACGTCACCGTCCTCCGCGACATGGCCTTCGAGGCCCCGGTGGTCCGCCTGGTCAATCTCCTGATCGACGAGGCGGTGGCCGCCGACGCCTCCGACATTCACGTCGAGCCGTTCGAGGAAAACCTCCGGGTGCGCTATCGAATCGACGGGCTCCTCTACGACCAGGAGGCGCCGCCGCGCCGCCTCCAGGCCGCGGTGACCTCGCGCATCAAGATCATGGCCGAGATGAACATCGCGGAGCGGCGGCTCCCTCAGGACGGGCGTATCCGCCTGAGCGCGCGCGGCCGGCGCGTGGACATCCGCGTCTCCACGGTGCCCACCATCCACGGGGAGTCCATCGTGATGCGGCTGCTCGACCGCTCCTCGATGTTCCTGCCCTTCGACCGGCTGGGCATCGCCGAGCGGCCCGCGACCGTGTTCGAGGCGCTGGTGCGCCGCCCCCACGGCATGGTGCTGGTCACCGGTCCCACCGGCGCCGGCAAGACCACCACGCTCTACGCGGCGCTCGAGAAGATCAACGCGCCCGAGCGCAAGATCATCACGATCGAGGACCCCGTCGAGTATCAGCTCAAGGGCGTCAACCAGATCCCGGTGCGGCCGGCGATCGGGCTCACCTTCGCCAGCGGCCTCCGTCACATCGTCCGGCAAGATCCGGACGTCATCCTGGTGGGCGAGATTCGCGACCGCGAGACCGCGGACATCGCCGTCCAGGCCGCCCTGACCGGCCATCTCGTGCTGTCCACGCTGCACACCAACGACGCCGCCGGCGCGGTCACGCGGCTCCAGGACATGGGGTGCGAGCCCTACCTCGTCTGCTCCGCGTTGATCGGCGTGCTCGCCCAGCGCCTGGTCCGGCGCATCTGCACCGGATGCCGGGTCCCCGACCGGCCGGATCCCGCCGACCTGATCGCCCTGGGCGTGGAGCCGGGCGCCGACACGCCGCTCTGGCGCGGGCAAGGCTGCGACGCATGCCGCGGCACCGGCTACCGCGGGCGCACGGGCATCTACGAGCTGCTGAAGCTCACCGAGGACGCGCGCGAGCTGGTGCTCGGCAAGGCACCGGCGGGCGCGCTCCGCCGCCACGCGGTGGCGCGCGGCATGGTCACCCTCCGCGAGGACGGCTGGGCCAAGGCCTGCGCGGGCCTCACCACCGTCGCCGAGATCGTACGGATCACCCGGGAGGACGAGGCGGCATGACCACCTTCGCGTACCGCGCCGCCGACCGCCATGGGCGCACCCTCGACGGGATCATGGAGGCGCCGGATGCGCGCGCCGTGGTCGAGAAGCTGCGCGAGGACGCCTGCTTCCCCATCCGCATCGCGCCGCAGGAGGAGCGGGCCCGGGGGGGCTGGAGCCTCGCCGCGCTCAGGCCGCGCGGGGTGCGCGGCCGTGACCTCGTCGCCTACACGCAGGAGCTGGCCACCCTCGTCGAGGCGGGTCTGCCCCTCGACCGCGCGCTGGCCATCCTCGGCGAGCTGACGCCGTCGGCGCGGCTGCGGGCGGTGACGGCCGCGCTGCTCGCGGCGGTGCGCGGCGGGTCCTCGCTGGGCGACGCGCTCGCCCAGCACTCGCCGCGACCCTTCTCGCGCCTTTACGTCAACATGGTGCGGGCGGGCGAGAAGGGCGGCGTGCTCGAGGCCACGCTCACGCGCCTGGCCGAGTATCTCGAGGAGTCGCAGGCCATGCGCGACACCGTGGCCTCCGCCATGATCTACCCCGCGCTGCTCGCCACGGTGGGCGCGGGCGCGGTCGTCTTCCTCCTCACGTTCGTGATCCCGCGCTTCGCCGACATCTTCAAGGATCTGGGCGGTGGCATTCCCTTGCCCACCCAGATCCTGCTCGAGGTCAGCGGCGGCTTCCAGCGCTTCTGGTGGGCGCTGGCCCTCCTCGCGGTGGGCGCCGTCCTCGGCGCGCGGATGGTCCTCGCCGCGCCCCGCGCGCGGCTCGTGGTGGATCGTCTCGTGCTGCGCGCGCCGCTCCTGGGCGAGGTCGTGCGCAAGGGCGAGACCGCGCGCTTCGCGCGGATCCTCGGCACGCTGCTCCGCAGCGGCGTGCCCCTCATCGGCGCCCTCGCCGTCGTCAAGGAGATGCTGACCAGCCGGCCCCTCGCCCTCGCCGCCGACGGTCTCGCCGACGGCGTGCGGGGCGGCGCCGGCCTCCATCAGCCCATGGCGGCGGCGCGGGTGTTCCCGCCGCTTGCCGTCCACATGGTGCGAGTGGGCGAGGAGACGGGCCGGCTCGAGGAGATGCTCCTCAAGGTGGGCGCCGTCCTCGAGGCGGACACGCGACGGCGGCTCACGCGCCTCGTCGCGCTCGCCGAGCCCGTCATCATCCTGGGAATGGGCCTCGTGGTGGGCTTCATCGTGCTCGCCATGCTGATGGCCATCTTCTCGATCAGCGAGCTGCCCCTGTGAGCCGCCGCGTCGTCCGCGCCGCGCTCACGAACAGCCGCGGCTTCACCCTGGTCGAGCTGCTCGTCGTCATCATCATCCTCGGCCTCCTCGCCGGGCTCGTGGGCCCACGGCTGTTCGGGCGCGTCGGCCAGTCCCGCCAGGCCACCGCGCGCGCCCAGATCGAGCTGCTCGGCGCCGCGCTGGACCAGTACCGCCTGGACGTGGGCTCGTACCCGGCCTCGGCGGTGGGGCTCTCCGCGCTGGTGCGAAATCCCAACGTCCCGAGCTGGAACGGCCCGTACCTCAAGAAGAGCGCGGTGCCCAACGATCCGTGGGGCCATGCGTACCAGTACAAGTGTTGCCCGGGCGATCACGGCGACTATGACGTCTGGAGCGCGGGATCGGACGGCGCGCCCGGCGGCGACGGTGAGAATGCCGACGTCGTGTCGTGGGAGAGCAAGTGAGGCACCGAGGCTTCCTGGCTTCGCGGCTCGGCTCGCGGGGCTTCACCCTCATCGAGTTGGTTGTCACGATGCTCGTGCTGGCGCTGGCGGCCGCGGTGGTGGCGCCGCCGATGGGGCGAACCCTCGAGTCGCTGCGCCTGCGCGCGGAGGTGGCCGGCGTCACGTCGTTCCTCCGCGCCGCCCGCGAGCGGGCCATCACCCGGCGCGACGCCGTCGAGGTCGCGGTGGAGGCGGAGGGACGGGCGCTGGTGCTGCGCCACGGCGCCGATGCGGAGGCGGTGCGGCGCCTGAGCGCGTTGCGGGTCGAGGCCGATCCCCCGGGCGCGCCCGCCCTCACCTTCCTCGCCTACGGCGCGTCCACGGGCGGGCGCTTCCGGCTGGAGGCGCCGGGCGCCGTCGTCTACACGGTCACGGTGGAGCCCTTCACCGGGCGCGTGACGGCAACACGGAGCGAGTCGTGAGGGGCCAGCGCGGCTTCACCTTGCTGGAGGTCCTGGTCGCGCTCGCGATCCTCGGACTCGGCGCGGTCGCGCTCATTCAGCTGAGCGCCCAGGGACTGCGGCTCCTCAAGCAATCCGACGCGCATCAGGCCGCGGTGCTCCTCGCCGATCGGCTCGCCCGCGAGACGTCGCCCCTGGCCGAGGGTGTCGAGACCGGCAGCGCCGGCGACTTCGCGTGGGAGCGCCGCGTGGCCCCGGTCGGCACGCCGGATGCGCTCCATCCCGTCGGCGGGCCCGCGCCGCGACTCCTCGCCCTCACCGTGACGGTACGGTGGAGCCGCGCGTCGGTCACCCTCGCCACCCTCAGGGCGGCCCCCGGCACATGAGCCCGCGGCGCGACCCCGGCTTCACCTTGATCGAAGTGCTCATCGCGCTGGGCATCGCCGCCGTCGCCCTCGGCATCGCCTTCGGCGCGCTGCGCGTGGGGCTGGCCGCCTGGCGTCAGGGCGAGGCGCGCGCCGAGGGCCTGCAGCACACGCGCAGCCTGGTCGCGCTGCTCGAGCAGGTGGTGGGGGGCGCGCACCCGTACCGGACGGGCGCGGGCGACACCGGCCGCATCGTCTTCGACGGCGAGCCCGAGCAGCTCGGCTTCGTCACCGCCGCGCCGGCGGTGCCGCCGGCCGCACCCATTGCGTTCGTGGCCATCCGGGTCGCCCGCGAGGACGACGGCCTGACGGTGCGGCAGCGCGCGATGCCCGCGCGCGACCCTCTCGAGGGCGCGCCGTCCGTGCTCCGCGATCCCGTCGTCACCGCCCTCCGCTTGCGGTATCTGCGCCGGGAGAACGGGGAGTGGAACGATCGCTGGGACGGGGCGGACGAGCAGGGGCTGCCCGCCGCGATCGAGGTGACGCTGACCACGCCGCAGGGCGCCGGTCCGCCCGTGATCATCCCGATCCGGACGGTGGCCCCATGATCCGCCCCGCGTCCGATCAGCGGGGCTTCGCGCTCATGGCGGTGCTGCTGGGCCTCACGCTCCTGACGGTGGTCGTGCTCGAGTTCGCCTTCGCGATGCGGCTCGAGGCCTCCGCGGGACACGCGTTCAAGCAGGACCGGCTCGCCACACATCTGGCCGAGGCCGCCGTACAGCAGGCCCTGCTGGAGATCGCGAGCGGCGCCGCCGTGACGGCGGTGGACGCCAAGGGACGGCTCACCTTCTATCGAACCATCCCCGGCTCGACGCTGGCCACGCCCCTGCCCGTACTGGACCGGGAGGGGGTGCCGCTCGGCGCGGGAGCGTTCAGCTACCGCATCACGGACGAGGAGGGGCGTCTGGACGTGAACCGCGCCACGCCCGAGCGGATGGGCAAGCTCCTCGAGGGGCTCGGCCTGAACCGGCAGGCGCGCGACGTGGTGATCGACTCGCTGGAGGACTGGAAGGACGCCGACGAGCTCCACCGCGCGAACGGGGCGGAGAGCGACGACTACTACCTGCGCCTCCCCGTGCCCTATCGCGCGCGCAACGGGCTCCTCCAGGATCTCGCCGAGCTACGCCAGATCCGGGGCGTGACGCCCGCGCTCTACGAGGGCACCCCGGAGAGGCTCGGCCTCGCGGCGCTCACCACCGTGCACGGTCGCGGCACCATCAACATCAATTCGGCGCCGGCGCCGGTGCTGGCCGCGCTGGGGCTGCCCGAGGCCGCGGTCACGGACATCGTGCGGTCGCGCGCGCGCGCCCCGTACACCGTCGTGCCCGCGCGCTTCGAGGGAATCGGGCTCGGGGTGGGCAGCAGCACCTTCCGCATCGAAGCCGAGGGACGGGCGGCGGAAGGCCGCCCGATGCGCATCGTCGCGGTGGTGCAGCGCCGCGAGCCGCAGCCCTCGAGCGTCTCAACGGACGTCCTCAACACGCTCGGGCTGGCGGTGCTGGCCTGGCGCACGGGAGAGACACGATGAAGCGGTCGCGCGTGGGCCTGGTGATCGAGGACGAGCACGTGGCCGTCGCCGCCATCCGCAAGGGCGGACGACCCGAATATTTCCGCATGAGGGCCGACGAGGACCTGCCCGCGCGACTGGCCGCGCAGCTCCGGGGGCGTCGCCTCGGTGCCCACGGCGTGCGGATCGGCCTCGAACGAAACCGCGTGATGGTAAAGGCCATCGACGTGCCCCGCACCGCCGAGGGCCATCGCCGCTCGCTCGTGGCCTACGAGCTCGAGCGCCACGTGCCGTTCGCCGGTGAGGACACGCGCTTCGACTGGACGCCCCTGCCCGGCGGCTCGAATGGGCTCGGCCGCGTGCTGGTCGCGGCCGCCGAGGGCCGCACGGTGGACGGGGCGCTCCGCCTCGTCGAGTCGAGCCAGGCGCGGCCGCGCTCGATCACGGTGGCCTGCCACGCCCTGCCCATTCTCCTCGAGCGCGGCCGTCTCCCCAGCCGCGCGGTGTGGATCCACGGGCGCGGCGCACGCACCATCCTCCTCTTCCTCGAGCGCGGCCATGTGCGGATGAGCCGGAGCGTGCCCTCGAGCAGCGGCCCCGAGCTCGCCTCGGAGATCGAGCGGAGCCTGCCGCTGGCGGGCTGGACGCACTGCCAGGCGGTCTGGGTATCGGGGGACGAGACGCCGGAGTTCCGCTCGAGCTTCCGGCGCGGCTGCCTGGGCGTCGCGATCGCCGCGCCGCCGCTCGGCAAGACCGCGACCCAGCTCATGCGCCGGCTCCCTCTCGAGGAGCGCGGCAGCGCGCTGCTCGCCCTCGCGGTGGCCGCCGGTCACCGGCGCCCGCCGCTGGACCTGGTGCCGGCCGCGCTCCGCGCGCGAGTGGTGTCGTGGGTCCACGCCTTCACCGCGGGCATGGCGGTGGCGGCGGGCGGGCTCGGCCTCGCCCTGCTCCTCGCCCAGGGTCACGCGCAGCGCACGCATCTCGCGCGCCTCGACGCCGAGATCCGCAGGCTCGACCCCGAGGTGAAGGCCGTGGAGCAGCTCGGCGCCGACGTGCAGCTCCGCCGCCAGCTCTTGTCCGTGCTGCAGTCCATCCACGCGGGCGGGCTCCAGCCGCTGCCCGTCCTGAAGGATTTGACCGAGCTGATGCCGATGGATGCCTGGGTGAGCGCCGTGAGTATGGACCGACAGGGCCTCGAGGTCACCGGGCAGGCGACGACGGCGAGCGTCTTGATCCCGCTGCTCGAGGGCTCGCCCTGGCTCGAGCGCGTCGAGTTCACCGCCCCGGTGGCTCGCACGCAGGCCAAGGAGCAGTTCCGTCTCCACGCCGGCTGGGAGAGCCCGGCGCGGCCCTCCACCGAGGCGGAGCTTGCGCCGCCGCCGAAGAAGGGGCGCTAGCGTGAAGACCCTCCGTCCGCGGGAGCGTGCCGTGATCGCCCTCGGCCTCGTCCTGGTGCTCGGCGCCGGCGTCTGGGTGCTGCTGCTGGAGCCCGCCCTCACGCGTCATCGTGAGATGGCGGAGTTGATCCCCGCCCGCGAGGCCACGCTCGACGGCCGACGCGCCGTGGTGGCCCGGCGGGAGCGGCTCGCCGTGGAGCTCGAGGCGCTGGAGCGGGAGATCGACGAGGCCTCGACGGGCTTCCTGCCGGGTCCCACCGCGCCCCTTGCCGCCTCCGCGCTCCAGAAGATCATGAAGGATCTCGCCGCCCGCGCCGCGGTGGATGTGCGGAGCGAGCGCGTGCTGGCGTCCCAGGATCTCTCCGGCGTGCTGGAGATCCCGCTGGAGCTCACGGTGGCCGGCACCGTCCGCCAGGTGATCACGCTGCTGGCGCGCCTCGAGCGCGCCACCAGCACCCTCGCGGTGAAGGACGTGAAGATCCGCGTGGCCGCGCCCGGTCAGCCGCGCGAGCTGATCGCCACCCTCGTGATCGCGGGCTATCTGCGCCCGGGCACGAGCGCGCCGCCCGCGGCGGAACGGCCGCGATCCGGAGACGAGACATGATCACCGCCGCCGTGCGCTGGCTGCCCTGCGCCGCGCTCGCGCTGCTCGCGGTCGCCGCCGGCGCCGGCCTCGTGCGCGAGCTGACGTGGACGCGTCCGTTGGCGCCCCCGCCGCTCGCCCTCACCGAGCCCGCGCCGAGCCCCCTGAAGGTGGCCGGGCGCCACCCGCTGGGCGGCCCCGTGGAGACCGCGCAATACGCTATTATCGCCATGCGGAACCTCTTCTCGGCCTCGCGCGGCGAGCAGCCGGAGGAGGAGGCGCCGGTGGCCGGGTCCAAGCCGTTCCTCCATGGCGTGGTCCTCGATGGCAACCGGAGCCGGGCCTATCTGGAGGATCCGGCGACCCGGCGCGTGGCCGGCTACGCGCTCGGGGACGCCGTCGGGGGAGGAACGCTCGTGCGCATTCTAGAAGACCGCGTCGTGATCCGCCGGCCCGAGGGCCTGGTGGAGGTCCTGCTGAAGGACCCCGCGAAGCCGCAGCCCGCCCCGCCGGCGGCCCCGGCGCCCGGGGGCACCCCCCCCAACCCCGGGGCGCCGACCGCGCCAGGCCCTGCCGCCCCATCCGCGGACTCGGCCGCACCGGCCGCACCCGGCCTGCCGGTCCCGACGGCGGCGCCCGCGGGGCCGTCGGCCGAGGTCCTGCCGCCGCGGACGCCGCCGCTGGGTCCGCGATGAGAACGATCGCGCGCGTCCTCCTGCTCGTGCTGCTGGTGACGGCGTCGGCCACCGCCGCCGATCCGCCGCGCATGGTGGTGCTCAACTTCGACAACGCCGACGTCGAGGTGGTGGTGCAGGCGGCGGCGGAGATCGTGGGCTTCAACTACGTGTTCGGGCCGAACGTGCGGGGACGCAAGGTCACCGTGCAGACGGTGGGCAAGATCCCCCGAGAGGACGTCCTGCCGTTCCTTCTGACCGTCCTCGACGCCAACGGCCTCGCCGCGGTGCAGACCGACGGCGTCTACCGCATCATCACGCGCGACGGCGCGCCCCAGAATCCCGTGCGCACGGTGGTGGGCCGTGAGCCCGCGCCCGGGGTGGCCGGGGGCGAGATCGTCACCCAGGTCGTGCCCCTCTCCTTCCTGAGCGCGGCCGACGCGGTGACCATGCTGCGCCCCTTCGTGGCCGCCGAGGGCTCGGTGAGCGCCCATCGCGAAACCAATCTCATCATCCTCACCGACACCGGGTCGAACATCCGTCGGCTCCTGGACATCGTCAAGGTCATGGACGTGCCGGTGGCGCTCGAGGAGCCGCAGATCATCGCGCTCCAGTACGCGGACGCGCAGGAGCTGTCGCAGCTCCTCAACCAGATGTTCGTGGCCGGCCGGGTTCGTGGCGGCGGCGCCATCGTCGCGCCCGGCGTGCCCTCGGGGCCGCC
>Ga0075423_10004539_pt1 | contig 12882 bp, 12 predicted proteins | sample SoiMethybrSBSTD2_FD_80114 | JGI IMG/M metagenome (GOLD analysis project Ga0075423, IMG submission 80114) | Bulk soil microbial communities from a Populus tree surrounding site in Tennessee, USA - Soil MetaG P. TD hybrid SBSTD2 | ecosystem: Environmental > Terrestrial > Soil > Tree plantation...
CCGCGCGCGCCGCGAACATCTACGAGCGGATCGCGGAGCTCCCGGAGGGCTACGACACCATCGTCGGCGAACGCGGGTACAAGCTCTCGGGGGGCGAGAAGCAACGGCTCGCGATCGCCCGCGTGATCCTGAAGGACCCGGGGATCCTGATCCTGGACGAGGCCACCTCGTCGCTCGACGCCGAGTCGGAAGCGCTGGTGCAGGATGCGCTCTCGACCCTGCTGCAGAATCGCACATCGTTTGTCATCGCGCACCGGCTCTCGACCGTTCGCCGGGCCGATGTGATCGTTGTGCTCGAGCGCGGCCGCATCGTTGAAACCGGTACTCACGACGAGCTGCTGGCGCGCGGCGGCGCCTATGCGAGACTCTACGAGCTGCAGCTGGAAGAAGAGCCGTCGGAAATCGAGATGTAGATGATCAAATCGATGACCGGCTTCGCCTCGCTCACGCACGAAGACGAGCGTGCGACGATCGGGGTGACCGTCCGCGCTGTCAACCATCGCTTTCTCGATCTGCAGCTTCGCATCCCACAATCCATCGGCGACGTCGAAGCGCGCGTGCGCGCGCTGCTGCAGAAATGGTTGGCTCGCGGACGCGTGGAGCTTGGCATCTCGGTGCAGGTGCGCAACGCGGCGACGCCGACGGTGGAGCTCAATCAGGAATTCGCCGCCGCGTTGGCCGCTGCCATCGAGCAGGCGCGTGAGCGCGGACTCGTGTCGGGTCTGTTGACGCCAGGCGATCTGCTCAGACTGCCGCAGGCGGTCACCGTGCGCGAGCGGCCATCGGAATCCGACCCGGCGGCCGACGGCCGGCTGTCGGCCAGCGTCGTCGCCGCCGTTGAACAGGCACTGGGCGAGCTCGATGCGATGCGGGCTCGAGAGGGCGGTCACCTGCAGGCCGATCTCGACGCCCGTCGGCAGACGCTGGCGGAGTTGATCGAACGGCTGCGCATGGCCGCGGATGAAGGGCGCGCCGGCATGGAAGCGCGGCTCACCGAACGGATCGAAGAGTTGCGCCTCGAGCTGCCGATAGATCAGGCGATGATCGCCCAGGAGATCGTCCGGGCGGCGGCCCGCTCGGACATCAGCGAGGAGGTCACGCGGTTCCGGGCGCATCTCGCGCACTGGATGGTGCTCGTCGAAGGGGCCGAGCCGTGCGGCCGCAAGCTGGATTTCCTGCTTCAGGAGATGAATCGCGAGATCAACACGATCGGCTCGAAGGCCGACGGTCTCGGCGTGTCAGAGCTCATCATCAACGCGAAAGCGGAGCTCGAGCGGATGCGCGAGCAGGTTCAGAATGTCGAATGAGCGGGGGCGGCTGTTCATCGTGTCGGCCCCTTCGGGGACCGGCAAGACGACGCTGGTCGAGCGCGCTGTGCAATGTGTGCCTCATCTGCGCATGTCGCGCTCGTATACGTCGCGAGCGGCGCGGGTCGGAGAGAGCGACGGGGTCGACTATAATTTCATCAGCAAGGATCGCTTCGAAGCGATGATTCGCGACGGCGCGTTCCTCGAATGGGCCGACGTGTTCGGCAGTTATTACGGGACGTGCGCCGCCGATACTGAAGCGGTGCTGGCCGCCGGCGACGATGTCGTGCTGGTGATCGACGTGCAAGGGGCGCGTCAGGTCCGCGGCCGCGGCATCGAGTCGGTCGGCATCTTCGTGCTTCCGCCCTCCGCGGCCATCCTCGAGCAGCGCTTGCGGGGCCGCAGCAAGGACAGCGAGGATCAGATTCAGCGGCGCCTGGACGTGGCGCGCCGCGAGGTCAGCGAGTACGCACGATACGACTATGTGGTCGTGAACGACGAGGTGGAGTCGGCAGTCGACCGGCTTCGGGCAATCATCATGGCCGAGCGCGCGCGGACCACGCCGATGCGCGACACGGCAGAAGGCATCATCAGGACGTTTGCATGAAGGCGAGTCCCAAAGAGAATCGGTTCGAGTTCGTCGTCGTCGCCAGCGCCCGAGCGCGTCAGCTGCTCGCGGGTGCGGTGCCGCGCGAAGAGGGCACCAAGAAGGTGACGATCGCGCAGCGCGAGGTCCTGCGCCGCAAGGTCGAGAAGATCGACGACGGCGAGTCATCGTAGAGGCGGGTCTTGAGACCCGCCCGGTACACAGGCGGGCACATCACATGGCGTTCATCGCTGTCGGCGTTACCGGCGGAGTCGGCGCGTACAAAGCTGTCGAAGTGTGCCGCGGCTTGCAGAAGCGCGGCCACGATGTCGTGGCGGTGATGACGCGATCGGCGACGCGCTTCGTCGGTCCGCTCACCTTCGAAGCGATCACGCGCCGCCCGGTGATCACCTCGCAGTGGCGTCCGGGCATGAACGCCGACATCGAGCACATCGCGATCGCCGACCGCATCGCGCTGCTGCTCGTTGCGCCGTGCACCGCCAACGTCATCGGCAAGTTTGCCAACGGCATCGCCGATGATTTCCTCTCGTCGCTCTATCTCGCCACCAAAGCCCCGGTGCTGATTGCGCCGGCGATGAACACGAACATGCTGGCGCACGAGGCGGTGCAGCGGAACCTCGACACATTGTCGTCGCGCGGGGTGCGCTTCGTCGAACCGGGCGAGGGGTATCTCGCGTGCGGCTGGATCGGCAAGGGACGGCTGGCAGAACCCGCGGAGATCGTCGACGCCGCCGAGCGCGTGCTCACGCCTGCAGACGCACCCCTCAAGGGAACGCGCATCGTCGTCACCGCCGGACCGACGTACGAAGACATCGATCCGGTTCGCTACGTCGGGAATCGATCGAGCGGGCGGATGGGATTCGCGATCGCGGCCGAAGCGCGTCGGCGAGGCGCTGAGGTGACGCTCGTCGCCGGGCCTACTCGTCTCGAGCCGCCCGCGTCCGATGCCGTCGTTCGCGTGAGAAGCGCGGCGGAAATGCATGAAGCGGTGATGCGCGTCGCGTCGAACGCCGACGTGGTCGTCATGGCCGCCGCGGTTGCTGACTACGCGCCGACGTCGGTCGCCCCAGCGAAGATCGCGAAGAGCGACGATCCGATGACGCTGACGCTGCGACGTACGAAGGACATCCTCGCCGACCTGGGGTCGATGCGAGCCGGTCTGGCCTCTGCGCGTCCGCTGCTCGTCGGCTTTGCCGCCGAGACGGAAGACGTGCTGGCCAAGGCGCGCGACAAGCGATTGCGCAAGAAAGTGGATCTGATCGTCGCCAACGATGTGTCGCAATCCGATCGCGGATTCGATGCGCCGTCGAACGCCGTGACGATCGTGTCCGCAGATGGCGAGCAGCACGTGCCGCTGCAGAGCAAGGACCGCGTCGCCGGAGTCATCCTCGATCGGATCGAACAGCTGCTGCGCTCGCGCGCCGGCGCCACCGCTTCGCGTTAGCCCGTGACCCGCGATCAGATCAAGGCACACCTCGAGTTCTTCGGGGAACTTGGCGTCGATGGCGTGCGCCGAGAGCCCGAATGGCGGCTGCGCGCAGTCGCGCCGACGCGTCCGCCAGAACCAGAAGCGGAACCGGAACGGTCTGAACTCCCTGAACCCGTTCAGCCCGTTCACCTGTTCGCGAACGCTGATGAGGCGTTACAGGCACTACGCGTGGAGATCGGCCCCGCCTGCACGCGCTGCAAGCTGCACGCGCTCGGTCGCAAGCAGGTGGTCTTCGGCGTCGGCAATCCCACTGCCGACCTGATGTTCGTCGGCGAAGCGCCGGGTGCCGACGAAGACATCCAAGGCGAGCCGTTCGTCGGCCGCGCCGGCCAGCTCCTGACGAAGATCATCGAAGCGATCGGGATGAAACGCGACGATGTCTACATCGCGAACGTGATCAAGTGCCGGCCTCCCGGCAACCGTAATCCCGAGCCCGATGAGGTCGATCGCTGCGAGCCGTTTCTATTCCGGCAGATCGACGCGATCAAGCCGAAGGTGATCGTCGCGCTCGGCAAGTTCGCGGCGCAATCGCTGCTGCGCACCACGGAACCGATCACGCGCATCCGCGGCCGCGAGTACAAATATCGCAACGCGATCCTCATGCCGACCTACCACCCCGCATACCTCTTGCGGAATCCCGCTTCGAAGCGCGAAGTTTGGGAGGATATGAAGCGCGTCCGCGCTATTCTGCAATCGTCTTGAACCTTGTTTCAATCGCGGTCCCCGTTCCGTTCCTCGATCTGCTGACGTATCGCGTTCCCGAGCATCTCGCGCTCCCGTCGATCGGTGCGCGGGTGCGAGTGCCCATCGGCACGCGAACGGTGACCGGCTGTGTCGTCGAGCATGGCGTCAATGGCACACCGATCGAAGGCATCCGCGACATCGGCGAGGTGATCGATGGCGAGCCGTTCGTGCCGCCGCATGTCGTCGATCTCTGTCGATGGGTATCGGAGTACTACGTGGCCGGGATCGGCGACGCCATTGCAGCCGCGATGCCTCCGGGTGCGCGGCGACAGGCCTCGTCCTTCAAGACGCGTCGCATGGCCGCGCTGACGGCGCACGGGATCGGCGTCGCGCAGCGAGCTGCGAAGGAACGCGACGATGCGGAACGGCTTACGGCAAGACAGGTGAGCGCCCTCGACGCGCTCGCAGCGGCGACCGCGCCGATGCCTCTGTCCGAGCTTCGCGAACGCGGCATCACCGCGGACGTGATCGGCAGGCTGGCGGCGCGCGGCCTCGTGGCGATGACCGCGGAGGCCGACGAGCGCGATCCGTTCGAGCGTGCCGCACTGAGCACGTCGGCGCCTGACCTCGGGCGCCAGCTCACCGCCGAGCAGACCGAAGCATTCACACAGCTCGGCGCGCTCGCGGATCGCGGCGAGTTTCGCGTCGCGCTGCTGCACGGCGTCACCGGCAGCGGCAAGAGCGAGATCTACGCGCGTTTGGCCGATCGCGTGCGTCAGCACGGTCGGCAGACACTGCTGATGGTGCCGGAGATTGCGCTGACGCCCGCGGTGGCCGCGCTGTTTCGGCACGCGTTCGGCGATCGCGTGGCCATTCAGCACAGTGCGCTGTCGGACGGTGAGCGTCACGATCAGTGGCATCGCATCCGCCGCGGCGACGTCGATGTGGTCGTCGGCACGCGCTCGGCAGTCTTCGTGCCGCTCTCGCGTCTCGGTCTGATCGTCGTCGACGAAGAGCACGACACGTCCTACAAGCAGGAGGAGGCGCCGCGCTACCACGGACGCGATGTCGCGATTGTACGGGCCCAGCGAGAGCAGGCGCTCGTCGTCCTCGGTTCGGCGACGCCATCGATGGAGACGTATCAGAACGCCGAGAGCGGCAAGTACGTGCGCGCCACGTTGTCGCGCCGCGTACTCGATCGTCCGCTCGCATCGGTCCGCATCGTGAACATGCGCGAGGAATACGCCGAGCAGGGGCCCGACGTCGTCATCAGCCGCGAGCTGGCGACGGCGATTGCCGATCGACTCACGCGCCGCGAGCAGGTGCTCGTGCTACTCAACCGGCGAGGCTATGCCACGGCGGTGTTCTGTCGTCAGTGCGGCGACATGTTCGATTGTCCCAATTGCACCATTTCGTTGACGGTGCACTCGGCTCGAAACGGGTGGCGCGCGCGCTGCCATTACTGCAACTACTCGGCGATGGTGCCGAAGCAGTGTCGCAAATGCGCGGCTCCGTATCTCGAGCACGCGGGATTCGGAACCGAACGAGTGGAGCAGCATCTGCGCGATCTGTTTCCCGATGCGCGAATCGGCCGCGTCGATCGTGACTCAGTGCGTCGGAAGGGCGCGCTCACCTCACTGCTCTCGCGCTTTGCTTCGGGAGATCTCGACGTGCTCGTCGGCACGCAGATGATTGCCAAGGGGCACGACTTTCCGCGCGTGACGCTCGTTGGCGTCATCTCCGCGGATGTGGGCTTGGGACTCGCCGACTTCAGAGCGGCGGAACGCACGTTTCAGCTGCTGACGCAGGTTGCAGGTCGCGCCGGACGAGGCGAGCGCACCGGCGAAGCGATCGTGCAGACGCTCTATCCGAATCACTACAGCATTCAGCTCGCCTGCCGGCAGGACTACGGCGCGTTCTTCGAGAAGGAAGTCGCGTATCGTCGCAGCATGCGCTATCCACCGATCGTGGCCCTCGTGAATGCCGTCGTTCGCGGTCGTTCGTTCGACGACGCCATGCAGACGGCTACGGATCTCGTGCGGCGACTCGAGCCGCTCAGCGCAACCGCTGGGTTTCTGATCCTCGGGCCGGCACCCGCTCCCTTGGTAAAGCTGCGGGGTGAACACCGAGTGCAGTTCTTCCTCAAGGGCACACGACGCGCAGACATGAGGCAGGCACTCAAGACCGTGCTCGCCGACATGCCCGACATTCGGCGGCGCGTGACGGTCGACGTCGACCCGCTCAGCGTCCTCTAGTTGGCGTCCTTTAGTTAGCGTCCTGTCGTCAGGAGCGAGATCGGAATCGGTGTGAAGGACACGATCAGCATGATCGCGGCGAATGCGGCCAGCCACAGTCGGGTCTGATCCAGCGGTCGATCCTCGTCGAGTGTGCGCGGGTGATGTGGTCCCATCGCAAACAGCATGATGAGCAGGAGCACCGTCCAGAGCAGATATGACGGCGTATGCAGGACGACCAGCGAGTAGGCCGTCAATCCGATCAAGCATGCCGCCACGGCAATGGTGATCTTCGATGACGCGCGCCCGAAGACCGCATAGCTCACGTGGCCGCCATCGAGTTGCCCCGCCGGACACAGATTCAGCGCGGTGGCAAGGAGACCCCACCACGCGGCCCAGCCTGCCGGATGCAGATTGATCGTCTGGCCGTCATGGACCGACGGGAAGAACAGTTTTTCCACGAACTGGAACAACAGCGGCTCGTTGAAGTTCGTTCCGCTGAAATCGGGTGGAAGCGTCACTACGTTGGAGAGACTCATCCCCAGTATGAGCACGGGAATGACGACCAGGAACCCCGCGATCGGACCGGCGATGCCGATATCGAAGAACTGCAGTTTCGATGGGATCGGCTGTCGGATTCGGATGACGGCGCCCAGGGTGCCCGGCATCAGGAATGGCACCGGCATCGGAAGAAAATAGGGAAGCGACGCGTCGACGCGGTAATACTTGCAGGCGAAATAATGTCCGAACTCGTGAATGCCCAGGATGGCCAGCACGCTGACGCTGAACCAGAGTCCACCGAGCAACAGCCATGGCCAGGATGGCAGCGTCGACGTCGAGTTCACATCGAGGCCGGTGAGGAAACTGGCGTAGAACTCGGCGCCGACCAGCGTGGTCGTGATGAAGGTCACGATGAACAGCACGACATGGCGCGTGACGGGGACCGGCCGAGGCGACGGCGGCAACACGTAAGGCCGTTCGACCTCGGACGACTCCGCGGGCAGGCGGATCTCTGGTTCGTTTGGAAAAGGATGGCCCATGCGGGCGGACTGCTACCCGATATTCTGCAGATCTTTGCCTGGCTTGAAGCGAATGGTCCGGCCCGGCGGGATGCGGACTTCCTTACCAGTCCGGGGATTCCTGCCGATGCCGCGTTTGCGCGGCTTCACCTGGAACACGCCAAACCCGCGCAACTCGATGCGATCGCCGCGCTGCATCGAGAGCCGCATGGCGTCGAACACCGCGTCGACGGCCACCTCGGCTTTGACTTTCGTGATGTCGGCGATCTTCGAGACCTCGTTGACGATATCGACCTTGATCATGCGCAAGTTGCCTCGGCTGCAAACACGGTAACTACTATAAAAAGAATCACTTAGGCTGTCAACAATCGAGATAAGTGGCCCAAAGATCGCTCCCCTCCGTCGTCCTCGTCGGTCGCCCCAACGTGGGGAAGTCGACGCTCTTCAACCGCCTCACGGGTACGCGGCGTTCGATCGTGACCGCGATCCCAGGCACTACGAGAGACGTCATCACCTATCCCGTTGAATGGCAGGGGTCTCACTTCGATCTCACCGACACAGGCGGGATGTTTGGGGCGAGTGAGGATCCGTTGCATGCCCTCGTGCTCGAACGTGGCCGTCGAGCGATCGAAGATGCCGATCTCCTTGTGCTCGTTGTGGATGGTCGCGAGGGACTCGTGCCCGGCGATCACGACATCACGAAGGTGGTTCGCGACGCCGACAAGCCCGCGCTGCTCGCGGTCAACAAGACTGACGACCGCAGAGCGCGCGACGGCGTGCTCGAGTTGTACGAGCTCGGGTTCGATCCGGTGTTCGAGATCGCGGCCGAGCATGGGACCGGTGTTGGCGATCTGCTCGATGCGATCGTCGAGCGATTGCCCAAGAGCAGTCATCACGTTGAACGATCGCCGGAGCTCGGGGTGGCGATCGTCGGTCGGCCCAATGCGGGGAAGTCGTCGCTGGTCAATCGGTTGCTTCGCGAAGAACGCATGATCGTCAGCGAGATGCCCGGCACCACGCGCGACGCCGTCGACGCGCTGATGACGTGGCATCGACGCACGTTTCGCATTGTCGATACGGCTGGCATCAGACGCCCGGGTCGGGTCGCGAGCAGCGGCCAAGTAGAGAGTGTCAGCGTGCTGCTCTCCAAGCGGGCGATCGATACCGCCGACATCGTCGTTCTGGTGATTGATTCCGTGGAAGGCGTCACCGAACAAGACGCGGCGATCGCGGGGCAAGCCGACAAAGCCGGGCGCGGCCTCATCATCGCGGCGAACAAGTGGGATCTGATGAAGGACAAGGGGCCCGACTTCTCGAAGGTATTCGACGAGGAACTGCGGAACCGCCTGAAGTTCCTCGACTACGCAACCGTGCTTCATATTTCGGCGTCCACGGGCGAGCGGACACCCAAGCTGCTCGAGGTGATCGATGCGGTGGGAGAGTCGCGCCGCAAGCGGGTGAAGACATCGGACTTGAATGCGTTCGTCGAACGGATTTCGGCCGAGCACCCACCCGCCAGTCCCGGCCGCGCGCACGTCCGGATCCTCTACGCCGCGCAGACCGGAGTGGCGCCGCCCACGTTCGTGTTCTTCACCAACGTCGCCACCACGTTTCACTTTTCATATCAGCGCTATCTCGAGAACCGGTTGCGTGAGGAGTTCGGCTTCAAAGGAACACCCATCCGCATTCACGTTCGAGCACGCCGACGGAACACGAAAGGCTCACGCGGGGCGAACCCAAAGAACCGTCCGAGCCCGAGGAACAAGACCCACTGAACCCATGAACCCCTGAACCCTGAAGCAATTACTGCTGCTATACTCATCATCGTGACGCAACGGTGGTACAAGGCCGCTGAGGTCTGCGAGATGGCGCAGCTGCAGCCCTATATCCTCCGTTCCTGGGAGAAGGAGTTCCCGGGGATCGGTGTTCAGAAGTCGGCAGAGACTCCTCGCCTCTACCGGCAGTCCGACGTCGATCAGGTGTTGAAGATCAAGCAGCTCGTCTTCGGCGAAGGGCTGACCCTGTCTGGAGCACGGCGTCGCCTGGAGGAAAGTTCCTCACAGGGCGGCGGCGCATCCGATCAGGATGTCGCTGAAGTGCTCGACGCGCTGGCCTCAGACGCACGCACACGAATCGCGCACGTGCGTGATGGGTTGAAGTCGATCCTGCAGCTGCTCTCCAACGCACCTGGCACGGTGGTGGTCGTCGATGATTATCGCCTCGAGCCGCCGAACGGCGGGCCGCCACGCCGCGCGTTGGCGGTGCGACAGAAGGCGACCGCGTCGTCGAAGCGAGGAAATGCGAGGAAGCCCGCGCGGCCGGTGAAGCGCAAGCGGGCCAGCGCATAGCGTACGTCGTGTCCGGCTTTCCGCCTTCGCCAAGGCTACGGCGGACCAGCCGTAGCTGTAGCGGAGGCTGGTAGCCGGACTGTTCACGGTTCAGGAGTTCCGGTTCCTGTTCATCGTTCCCCAATACACGGGATGTAGCGCAGTCTGGTAGCGCACTTGACTGGGGGTCAAGGGGTCCCGGGTTCGAATCCCGGCATCCCGACCAGTTCGAAGCGAGAGTTCCCCAGGACTCTCGCGCTCTTTTTGATTAGGACCGCAGCGGCAGCATCTTCGCCACCCATTGCTGATACTGGCCGCGTAATGTCTCGACGCGTTCGCGCTGTTTCGACGCGACATCCGACTTCTCACCTGGATCGTTGGCGAGATCGAAGAGATGTTCGCCCGACTCGTCTTTCAGGTACTTCCAATTCCCGAGACGCGCGGCGTTCAGGCCGGTGACACGCCAGTAGAGTGCGCGATCGTACGGCTGACGCTGCCCGGTGCAGATCGGCATCAGGTTCTCGCCATCGAGCGGGAGCGCCGCATCAGCGGTAGTCCCCGTGACGCCGAGAATCGTTGCCGTCCAATCCATGGTGATGGCCGCTTGATCGGTGACACGTCCAGCAGGAATCACACCAGGCCAGCGCGCGATCGCCGGCACGCGCAGTCCGCCTTCGTTCAAGTAGCCCTTGGCAAACGAGAACGGCCAGTTGAACGAGTAGCGTTCACCACCGTTGTCGCTGGTGAACACCACGAGCGTGTCGCGAGCAATGTTCGCGCGATCGAGCGCCTTGAGAACCCGACCGATCCCGAGATCCATCCGCTTCATCATCGTCGAGAAGATCTTGAGCGAGCCGCCGTTGGTCATCGGGCCGGGGCCGTGATCGGTGTGTCCGATCGCTGCGTCCTCCGGTCCTTCCCACGGTGAATGCGGAGCCGTGTATTGCAGGCTGAGGAAGAACGGCTTGGTGCGCCGACGCAGGATGATCTCGATCGCTCGGTCCGAGAGCAGATCGGTCAGGTATCCGACGCGTTCGATCGGCGTGAGGTCTTGCCACAGGTCGGCGGCGCCGCCGGGCGCCGCATCGCCGCCGCCTGGTGCGTCTGGCGCGCGATGGGTGAAGTAGTCGACCGCACCACTCAAGATGCCGAAGAACTCGTCGAACCCATGTCGATTCGGACCGAATTCCGGTTTCCAACCCAGGTGCCACTTGCCCACGAGCGATGTCTCGTATCCGTTCGCTTTCAACAACGACGCGATCGTCGGGTGGTCGGGTGGCAGGCCCAGATCGCGTGGTGAGTTTGCCGTGAGCGGTTCAGCGAGTCCGACGGGAAGACGCTGTGGATATCGCCCCGTGATGTAGGCGCAGCGCGTCGGCGTGCACACTGGAGCAGCAGCGTAGTTGCTGGTGAAACGCACCCCTTGCCGCGCAAGGGCATCGAGCGTGGGCGTCTGGTAATCCGGTCGTCCGTAGCAGCTCAGGTCGCCGTAGCCGAGATCGTCAGCGAGGATGAACAGCACGTTCGGACGACCGCGATCGGCAGCATCGACGCGGCCGGCCGCCAATGCCGTCGTCGCCACCGTCGTCTCGATGAACTCGCGTCGTGTGACTCTACGCGGCACGCGCGGATTCTAACTTGACGTTGGCGCCGGCGGCATCTGTGCCTGCTATGCTACCGGACGCCACCACTGCGCCGACCTGATCGATGTCCACTCGCATTTCCTCCGCGATCACTCGTACGGCCACAGCACCACGTGTGCCAGTGAGGCGGGGCGAACGTTGGCTGCAGATCGGGCAGGTCGTCACCAGCCCTGAAACGCAGCTTCGCTACGAGGTCGAACGTCTCCTCGGCGAAGGCGGATTCGGGCAGGTCTATCTGGCGCGGCGGCTGAGTCGATCGACGCTTGTTCCAGAGGTCGTGTGCATCAAGATCAGTCATCACATCGACGGCTGGCTTCGCGAGGCGTACTTCGGACAGCTGCTCGACGGTCACCCGCGTGCAATTCGCGTCTTCGACACGTTTCCGTTGATGGACGGCGAGCGCTCGATCGCCTACTGCCTCGCGCTCGAGTACGCGAGCCAGGGCGATCTCAGCGCGTTTCTCCGGCGCAGTGCGCGTCCGTGGCCGGAGGCGTCGACGCGGCGCGAGATTGCCGGCATCCTCGAGGTCCTCGGTAAACTCCATCGCGGTCAGATGCTGCATCGTGATCTCACGCCGATGAACGTGTTCGTCTGCGATGGCCGCCGGCTGAAGCTCGGCGACTTCGGTATCGTGCGTCAGCAGAGCGATCGCCGCGGGATCACAGCCCGCACGATGAATGCGCTCACGGCACCGAGCGAGCTCCTCGATCGCGCGGCCCCGAAGTGGCAGGCACGCGACGATGTATATCAGGTGGGGCAGCTGCTGGCGATGCTCGTGAAGGGCGACGCGTCAACGCGAGTGCGAACGTCGGCGATCCGCGCGCTCCCGTGCAGCGATCATCTGAAAGAGATCATTCACCGCTGTATCGGCGAGCGTCGCAAGCGTTACGAAAACGCGAGCGACTTGATCGCCGCACTCCAGACACCGTCGCCGCGACTGAAGGCTGGTGTGTTGCGGAGTCTCAAGGGCGTGCACGTCACGTTCACCGGCATTCTGAACAAGCGTCGCCGTGATGCGGTGCTCGCAGCGAAGCGCGCCGGCGCCATCGTGCACAGCGGCCCGTCAACACTGACGACGGTGATCGTGCGCGGCCGCCCGAATCCGCTTCAAGCAGCCGGGCGTGATGGCGGGCTCAAGCTGATGGAGATCAAGCGGCTACGCGAGAAGGGGCATCGCATCACACTGCTCAACGAAGAGCAGTTCTGGAGGTTAGTGAACCGAAAGTAACGTTCGAGATTCGTGGCTCATGAGTGCGCGGGCAATCGCAGGCGCGCGGAGACGCCGCCGGTCGCGGACTCACTCAGCTCGATCGATCCGCCATAGAGCTCGACGAGGTCGCGCACGATCGCCAGCCCCAAGCCGCTGCCCGGGACCGCCTCGTCGGCGCGCACGCCTCGTCTCAACACGGTCTCGCGCATCATCAGCGGAAGTCCAGGACCATCATCGTCCACGGTGACGAGCGCGTGCCCGTTACTGACGCTCGACGACACCACGACGCGCGAGCGCGTCCACTTGCAGGCGTTGTCGAGCAGGTTGCCCAGCATCTCGTCGACATCTTCCCGCTGACACCG
>Ga0075423_10004540_pt1 | contig 12880 bp, 7 predicted proteins | sample SoiMethybrSBSTD2_FD_80114 | JGI IMG/M metagenome (GOLD analysis project Ga0075423, IMG submission 80114) | Bulk soil microbial communities from a Populus tree surrounding site in Tennessee, USA - Soil MetaG P. TD hybrid SBSTD2 | ecosystem: Environmental > Terrestrial > Soil > Tree plantation...
AGCTCGGAGGGCTTGCTCCGCCGAGCTGCGGTGGGCGTGCAGCAGTGGTACCTGCTGGAAGACTCGCAGGCACGAGACACCTGGATGGTTGGTGGTCAGGCGCAGGTGGACCTCAAGCCTCGGGAGCGAACCACCCTGAACCTGGCCGCAGGGTACTATGGCTACCCTCGCGTCGGCTCGCTGGCTCAGGCCGCGAACAGCAACGGCCAGCTGAACGTCTCGAACTCGGTCGTGCTCGAGGATGGGAGCATCCTCGAGGGAGGAACGCTCATCGAGCCGGACCCGGCAAACCCGTTCGACCACTTCGTCAGTGACTTTGGGCAGGCGCAGGTGTCAGCGGCCCTGCGGGTCGACCGGGTCGTAGGAGACGCTGAATTGCAAGTGTACGGCGATGTAATCAGCAACGTGAAGGCAGACTCGCTGAACACCGGCGTCCAGGTTGGCGTGGGCCTGGATCGAATGGGGAAGTTACCCGGCTGGTCGGTCGCGGCAGCCTGGGCGTATCTCGAGCAGGAGGCGGTCCTGTCGATTTTCAGCTACAGCGACCTCGGTCGGGGCGGCACGAACCTCAAGGGTCTCATCGCGGGAGCGCAATGGCGTCCCGTTCGGAACGTAACCTTCGCAGTGCGGGAGCACATCGTGTCCCCAATCAGGACCGTGCAACCAAACACCTCGATCAACCGCCTTCAGGTTGACGTCACGTTCGCGTTCTGAGCGCTCGGCGCCGATCGCGAGTGGCCATCCGCCGTGCCGCAGCGTCGCGAACGGCGCGCGTACCTAACGCGACTTAACCAGCGACCCAGGGCGGTAACGTCGTCCGCCGGTGTTCCGCCCTGGGTTTCGTCCTCGGTTCAGACGATCGCTTCGGCCGACTTCGCCCGCTCTCGCAGAACGAACTTCTGCACCTTCCCCGTCGATGTCCTCGGCAACGACCCGAACACGATCGTCTTCGGCACCTTGAACCGAGCGAGCTGGTCGTAGCAGTGCGCGATGAGCTCGTCTTCCGACACTGACTTGCCCGGCCTGAGCTCGACGAACGCGATCGGCGTTTCACCCCACTTCTCGTGCGGCTGCGCGACCACCGCGGCCGCGAACACCGCCGGATGCCGGAACAGCGCCTCCTCGACCTCGAGCGACGAGATGTTCTCGCCACCCGAGATGATGATGTCCTTCGCACGGTCCTTGATCTTCATGTAACCGTCGGGATGCGTGACCGCGAGGTCGCCTGAATGGAACCAGCCTCCGGCGAACGCCTTCTGCGTCGCGGTGGGGTTCTTCAGGTAGCCCTTCATGACGATGTTCCCGCGGAACATGATCTCGCCCATCGTCTCGCCGTCGGCGGGGACGCGCTCCATCCGTTGCGGGTCGAGCACGGCGGCGTCGCCCTGGAGCACGTACGGCACGCCCTGGCGTCCGTTCCGCTGCGCGACCTCGTTAGGCGCGAGCGACTCCCACTCCTCCTGCTTCGTGCACGCCGCACTCGGCCCGTACACCTCGGTGAGGCCGTAGGTGTGGGTGAGCTCGATGTTGATCCGCTCGAGGCCCTCGATCATCGGTGCCGGAGGCGATGCGCCGGCCACCATCGCGTGGATGTGATGCGTGAGGCCTTCGCGGAGCTCCGCGGGCGCCGACACCAACGTGTTGTGAACGACCGGGGCGCCGCAGTAGTGCGTCACCCGATGTTCCTTCATCAACCGGAAGATCGTTGCCGGTTCCACCTTTCGCAGGCAGACGTTCGTGCCGGATTGCGCGGCAATGCTCCACGGGAAGCACCACCCGTTGCAGTGGAACATCGGCAGCGTCCACAGATAGATCGGATACCGCTGCATGTTCCACGCGAGCACGTTGCCGATCGCGTTGAGATACGCGCCGCGGTGATGCGTGACGACGCCCTTCGGGTCGCCCGTTGTTCCGGACGTGTAGCTCAGCGCGATGGCGTTCCATTCATCGGATGGCGGTTGCCACGCGTACTCCGGATCGCCGCGACTCAGGAACGCCTCGTACTCCATACCCAGGAGCTCGCCGTCTCCATCGTAGACAGGATCATCCACGCCGATCACGAGCAGCCGCCGCTCGACCATACCTAACGCCGCGGTAGCGACCGCGGAGAATTCGCGGTCCACGAGGAGGACCTTCGCCTCCCCGTGGTCGAGCATGAACGCGATCGCCCGCGCGTCGAGCCGTGTATTGAGCGCGTTGAGCACCGCACCGGTCATCGGCACCCCGAAGTGTGCCTCGTAATGCTCCGGCGTGTTGGAGAGCAGGGCAGCAACCGTGTCGCCTGCCGTGATCCCCGTTCCTGCCAGCGCCGAGGCGAGTCGTCGAGCGCGCGCGTACGTTTCGGCCCAGGAGAATCGACGCTCGCCGTGAATGACGGCAATGCGATTCGGACACACCCGGGCGCTCCAGGCAATGAAGTCGAGCGGCGTCAGCGCAGCGTAGTTCGCCGGATTCTTCTCGAGTCCGACGTCGTAGGGATTGCTTCGCGTAGTCATCTTGGCCTCGATGCAGTTAGGCGACTGGATGGGCGGCCTGTCGCGAGTGCACAGACTGGAACTCGGTCGTCAGGCGATGCGGCATGGACTTCGGGAGCGCGAGCGCACCAATGAACGACAGGGCGCCCGAGATGGCCAGATACACGGCAGGCGCGAGCGAGAACCCGGTCCTCGACACCAGCCAGGCGGCGATCAGCGGTGTCGTCCCGCCGAGCAACGCAACGCCGAAGTTGTACGAGATCGAGAGAACCGTGCAGCGCACCCGCCACGGCGCGAGCTCAGCCATCGTCGAGGCCAGCACTCCGGCGGCTGCGGAAACGAGCAGCGAGAGGACCACCTGCCCGACGAAAACGGCGATCCACTGCCCGCCTGCCATCCACGCCATGAGCGGATACGACACCACCATCAGCAGGCCAGTTATGACCGCGACGACAGGCCGCCGCCCAAACCGATCGCTCAATCCGCCCGCAATGAGCACGGCACCGAGGGACAATGCCATCGCTATTGTGTTGATCTCGAACCCCGTCTTCGCCGTGACACCCGCGACCTGCTTCAGCCACGTGGCCGAGTACACGAACGTCGTGTAGAACCCGACACTCAGCCCGGCTACGAGCAGGATCAGGTGCACAATCGTGCGCCAGTGCAACCGGAATGCTTCGCCAATAGGCGACTTCGCCGGCGGCTGATGCGGAACCTTCTCCACGAAGTTGCGCCGAATGATGATTCCGCCGAGAGCAACTAGAATCCCGAACAGGAACGGAATGCGCCAGCCGTACGCCATCACTGCGCTGGGCGGCAAGGCCGTATTCACAAGGAGGCCGGCAGCCGAGCCAAGTAGCGTTCCCGCAAAGCAGCCGAAGGGGCTCCACGCGCCCATCAACCCGCGCTTCCCTGGTACGGCGCCTTCCACGAGGAACACTGACGACGCCATGTACTCGCCGCCAACGGCGAGGCCTTGCAAGAGTCGGAACACGAGCAGCAGCACCGGTGCGGCGAGTCCGATGGTCGCCTCGCTTGGCAAGAGCCCGATGGAGAACGACGGGAGGGCCATCGCGAGGACTGACCAGAGAAGAGCCTGCTTGCGGCCGAACTTGTCACCAATAAAGCCGAAGAACGCACCGCCGATCGGCCGCATGAGGAATCCGGCAGCGAACGTCCCATAGGCCGCAAGCAGCGAGGCGGTGGGGTTGGTGGCCGGGAAGAAGTGCGCTCCGATCTGCGCGGCGAAGAAACCGAACAGCGCGAAGTCATACCACTCGAGCATGTTGCCTACAACGCCGGCAAGAATGCCGCGGCGAACCGATTGAACGGTCCGGAACTCCTGCGTAACTACACCGGCAGGAATGATTTGAGGGAACTCGGTCGTCATTGGACGATTCCAGATGAAAAAGTGGTAGGCACGCCCGTACCGCTTCGTTGCAGAGTCCGGGGTTGTGGCCGGTTGTTCGCTTCCTATCTTGGAAGTCGACGTTTGGTGGGAAATCGGCTCACGCCGGTGTGAGCCCGCCGCGTCCCGCCGCTCGCGGCGCATGCGCCGACCGCGGTTTCACGGCGCGATTTCCCGCGGCGCTACGCACGATGGAGCCCGATTCACCTCGGTCCATCAGCCAGCTGCTCGATGCATGGGGGCGCGGCGATCGCGCGGCCCTCGACGCGGTCGTGCCCGAGGTCTACTCGGTCTTGCACGACCAGGCTCGCCGCGCGTTGCGCGATCAGCCCGACGGGCACACCCTGCAGCCGACGGCGCTCGTAAACGAGGCCTACGTGCGGTTGGCGAACCAACCGGGTGCCGGGGCCGAAAGCCGCTCGCACTTCCTGGCCGTCGCCGCGATGGTGATGCGGTCGGTGCTCGTCGATCACGCGCGCGCCCGTCAGCGGGCGAAGCGCGGCGGAAACGCCCGGGCATTGTCGCTCGGTGCCGCCGATGACGTGGCCGCCGCTGAGGAGGCGGTGGACGTCGTCGCGCTGGACGACGCGCTGGATCGGCTCGCTGCCCAGGACCCGCGCAAGGCTCGGATAGTGGAGCTCCGCTACTTCGTTGGCCTGAGCATCGAGGAGACGGCGAAAGCGCTGGACTCATCCCCGGCGACGGTCAAGCGCGAGTGGACCACCGCGCGCGCGTGGCTCCGCCGGGAGCTCTCGACGGGCTGACGTGACAGCGCGACGCCCGGCGGCGCCAGTCAGCGCCGAGCGCTGGCGTGCCATCGACGCGATCTTCGCCGATGCCATCGACCGCCCCTCGGCCGAGCGGTTGGCATTCATCGCCGAGGCCTGCGGCAGGGATGCGGAGCTTCGCTCGGAAGTGGAGTCGCTCCTCGCCGCGCACGAAGCCGATACCGACTTCCTCGAGACCCCTAATGCCGCCGCTCGCGGCCGCGACGCGCCGGACCTGGCCGAGCGGCTCCAGGCAGCGTTAGGCGCCGCGTTCCGGATCGAGCGCGAGCTCGCCGGCGGAGGGATGAGCCGTGTGTTCCTGGCCGAGGAGACGAAGCTCGGCCGGCGCGTCGTGGTGAAGGTGCTCCCGCCCGAGCTGCGCGCAGGCTTGAGCATCGAGCGCTTCCATCAGGAGACGCGACTGGCCGCGTCACTCCGTCACCCGCACATCGTTCCGCTGCTCGCCGCCGGCGAGGCGGAGGACGGCCTCGTGTACTTCACGATGCCGTTCATCGACGGCGAGTCACTGCAGCGCCGGCTCGAGCGCGAGGGGCGGCTGCCGCTCGCGGACGTCGTGGCAATCGTGCGCGAGGTTGCCGACGCGCTGGCCTACGCGCACGCCAATGGCGTGGTGCACCGCGACGTGAAGCCAGCGAACGTGCTCATCGACGGTCGCCACGTTGTTGTTGCCGACTTCGGAGTGGCAAAGGCGCTCGCGCTCGCCGCGGGCGAGCGCGAGCGTTCCGAGCACGCGTCAGGCGCGGGGAACCGCCCGGCAGGGCTCACAATGGCGGGGTTCGTGCTCGGCACCCCCGCCTACATGAGTCCCGAGCAGGCCCGCGCCGAGAACGTCGATGCGCGCACCGATGTCTACAGCCTCGGATGCATGACGTTCGAGATGCTCACGGGACAACTGCCGTTTCCGGATTACGGTCTCGAGGCCGTCGCGTACCGCAAAGCCGCACCAGCGCCGAGTGCGATCCGTCCTGACCTGCCCGCGGCAATCGACGCGGTGACGGCGCGCGCGCTCGCGCCGCAGGCTGACGAGCGGTTTCAGAGCACGACGGCGCTCGCTCAGGCCTTGAGCGACGCTGCAGCATCAGCGTTAGGCGCCGCCGGCGTGGCGATTTCCGTACGACGCCCTCTGTGGCGCCGTCCGTGGGTCGCCGCTGCGGCACTGGCGACGGTCGTGGGTGTCGCGGCCGGCGTCGTGGAGTTCCGGCGCGCGGCAACCGGCGCCATGTCCGGCAGTGCGATGCCCATCCCGGCGTCCGGGCCGGCGCTGGCGGTGCTGCCGTTCGAGAACGTCGGTGCTGCCGACGACGCGTACTTCGCCGCGGGCGTGAGCGATGAGCTGACGAGTCGCCTAACGAGCGTCGCTGGTGTCCGCGTGATGTCGCCTGGCAGTACGCGGCAGTACCGCTCCAGCACCAAGCCACGCGATCAGATTGGCCGGGAGCTCGGCGTCGACTACCTGCTCGACGGACGCGTGCGATGGGAACGGTCGGACACCGCCGCACGGCGCGTCCGTGTCACGGTCGAGCTGGTGCGGACGCGTGATGGCAGCTCCGTGTGGGCCGACCACTACGACACCAAAACCGAGGACCTGTTCAACGTCGAAGGCCAGATCGGCGAGCGCGTGGCCTCGGCACTGGAGCTCGCGCTCGGCGCCCGGGAACGGAAGACCATCTCGGGCCGACCAACGGAGAACTTCGAGGCATACTCCTATTTCCTGCGAGGCGAGGCGCTTCGTACCGCGGCGGAGGACGAGCTCCACAACATGCCGCGTGCTGTCGAAATGTTCGAGCGAGCGGTGACGCTCGACCCAAAGTTTGCGCTTGCGTACGCGCGGCTCGCGAAGGCGCACAGTAGCCTTTACGGGGCGAACACGGACCGCACGGCGAAGCGTCTGGCGCTCATGCGATCCGCCGCGGAGACGGCGGTGCGCCTCGACCCGGAGCTCCCCGAAGCGCACATCGCACTCGGCGCCTACTACTACCTGGGAGCTCATGACTACGATCGCGCGCTGGCCGAGTTCGCGATCGCAGCGGATCGGCAACCCGGCAGCGCAGAGGTCTACTCGAATCGCGGCACGCTGTTGCGACGGTTAGGGCGCCTCGGGGAGGCGGTAGCGAACCTCGAGCGTGCGTCGGAGCTCGACCCGCGCTCCCCGCAGGCCGCCTTTGGCGTTGCGAACATCCACGGTGCGATGCGCCACTACGCCGACGCGATTCGGTATGTCGACCGGACGCTTGCGCTGAACCCGCGATGGGCGGGCGTCTACGCGGACCGCGCGACGTTTGTGCTGGGTGAGACGGGCGACGTGGCGGCCGCCCGCCGTTCACTGCGGGACGGGATGGCGCTGCCCGACGGCGGGAAGATCATCGACCGGCTGCGGTTCCAGGCAGGCCTGTTCGTCGGATACACCGCGCGAGATAGCGCCGTGTTGCGGAGCCTAACGCCGGACCTGTTCCGTGGAGACACGGCACAGCTCATGATCTGGACCGCGGATTGGGCGCGGCGTGATGGACAGCGGGAGCGCATGCGGGCGTATGCCGACTCCGGGCGGACGATCCTCGAACGGCACGTGGCGGCGGAACCCAAGGAAGCGTTCATGCATATGCAGCTCGCGATTGCATACGCGCTGCTGGGTCGCAAGAGCGACGCGCTGCGAGAAGCAGCGCGTTCGACGGAGATCCTGACGGCGTCGCAGGACGGAATCGACGGGACGGACTTGCAGCAGGACTATGCGTTCGTCGAGACGCTGGTTGGTGAGACCGACGCCGCCGTGAAGCGGCTGGCCTTCCTGTTGTCGATTCCGTCGGACGTCTCGGTGAACCTCCTCCGCACGGACCCGACATGGGATCCGCTGCGTGGGACCGCGGGATTCCAGAGGCTCATCGTTAGGCCTGCGTCGTAACCAGGGAAGAGGGAACGGGGAACCGGGAACGGAGACCCTCTACCGGGATGATCGCGATCCCTCGCCTGACGGCTCGGGATGACGAAGGCCTGTCATTCCGAGCGCAGCGAGGAATCGCAGTCGTCCCGAGCGAGAGGCACGGTTCCCGGTTCCCCGTTCCCGGTTTTGAGCCGATTCGCGCCCGATTGTCGACTCGAGAGATAGGAGCAGCCACCCGCCACGCGTGCGGTGCTGGCGCTCCGACCAACTTTCGCTCTCGAGGTCGCAATGCGGTATTCGCAGTCGCTCCTCCGGTCCGCCATCCTGCTGGCTCTAGTCGTCGCCGCCGGCTGTGATAGCGATGTCGATTCAGTTATGGCTCCGACCAAAATGCCATCGGGGCCTAACGCGCTCATCGTCCCCACAGGTTATTCGGATGTCAGCGTTGGCGCCAACTTCGGATGCGCGGTTCGCGCTGTGGACGGCGGCCTCGTTTGCTGGGGCGACAACGACTACGGCAAGGCCACGCCGCCGACGGTGGGGAGCTACAGGCAGGTGAGTGCGGGGGTCAATAACGCGTGTGCCCTACGTTCGGACTACTATGTCGTGTGCTGGGGTCAGAGTGATTGGGGCGCGGCCTCGCCACCGTCGATCACGTTCAGCCAGGTGAGCGCCGGGAACCAGTATGCGTGCGGCGTGCGCATGGACAACCGATTGGTGGCCTGTTGGGGACGCAACCAATACGGTCAGATGAATGCGCCGGCGGTCGCATTCACGCAGGTCAGCGCTGGGCGACGTTCACACGTGCGGCGTGACGTTCTCTGACAAGAGCGTGCTGTGCTGGGGTTCGAACGACTACGGCCAGACCACTGTCCCGCCAGGCGTCTACAACCAGGTAGACGTGGGCGGGGAATACACCTGCGGCGTTTTGAGCACCGGCACGATGGCCTGCTGGGGAGGCAACCACTACGGCCAGGGCGTGGCGCAGCCGGGTACGTACACGCAGGTGAGCGGCGACTATACGCACACCTGTGCGATTCGCACGAGCGACCACGGTATCGTGTGTTGGGGCCAGGACCGCGTCGGCATGCTCAATGCGCCCGCGGGGGCCTACACCGAGGTGAGCGCCGGAGACAACAACCCTGATGCGCCATCGTCGCGGCGATCTCGCCCATGGCCGCGTCCATGCTTCGACGAGCCGTCGATACACCCGCGTTGAACGACGCGACGGCGCGTGCTCAGACGCTGCACTCGCTCGCCGCGCTCTCGTTAGGCGCCCGAATTGGAGCGTCGTAGAAACGGCGCAAGGCGGGGAAGGGTGCTGACGAAAGGCGCGAAATCACGAAGCGCGCGAAACTCCACACGGTGCGAATCCCGAGAGCGCAATGGGGGCAGGCGCGACGGCGGAGTGCGCGTCACCGCTGCATCCTCGCTTGGTCCAATTCCGCGAGCCCCAGGTCGGAGGCATCTTGCTGTCGTCGGCATTCCTCCCGCTCCCAGACCAGTCGTGGAACAAGTCCTCTCTCGCCAACAGGCCGAGCTCGTCGCGCTCGAGCGCCGGCTCGTGCTCCGCGCACGTGACGCACTCCTCCAGGTCGAAGGCGCGCGCACCGACGTCGATCGTCTCGCAAAGCTCGTGGATGAGATGGACGAGCTCTTCCTGCTCGTGATCGTCGGCGAATACAACAGCGGGAAGAGCACGTTCATCAACGCCCTCCTTGGCGACGAAGTGTTCGCCATGGGCGATCTGCCCACCACGCGCGAGATCGCCATCCTGCGCTTCGGCGACGTCAAGCCGCCCGAAACGATTGGCGACCAGAGGGTGCTCTTCCACTATCCGCTGGACGTGCTGCGCGACCTCGAGATCGTCGACACGCCGGGCACGAACTCCCTGGAGCGTATGGAGGAGGATCTCACGCGGAGCTTCGTGCCGCGCGCCGATCTCGTCCTCTTCGTCACCAGCCTGCTGCAGCCGCTCACCGCGACCGAGCTCGGGTTCCTCACACACATTCGCGAGTGGGGGAAGAAGGTCATTTTCATCGTGAACGGCGTAGACCGACGGAACTCGGACCAGCAGATCGACCGCGTTCGTGCCTATCTCGATCGGGAGATCACGGCTCGTCTGAGTGGCGAACCTCCGACGATCTACTTCATCAGCGCGCTGCAGGCGTTACGAGCGAAGATCGCGGCACGTGCCGTCACCGCCGGCGCGTCCTCGCTGCCTAACGCTGTCGAGTCACCGTTCTCGACCGTCGGGCCCGACCCGCACAACGCGTTCTCCGCCCTCGAGCGCTACCTGCTCGAGACGCTCCGCGAGCGCGAGCGTGTCCGGCTCAAGCTTCTCTCGCCCCTCGGCGTCCTGCGCCGCGTGCTCGAGCTGAACGTCGGGACGCTCAACAAGCGGCTCGAGGTCGTCCACGGCGACGGGCAGGTGTTGGGCTCCGTGCGCCGGCAGCTCGAGAGCTATGGGGCGGAGATGCGTTCGGATTCGGAGCGCTACCTGCTCGAGTTGCGCAACGTGCTCGCTGACGTGGAGCGGCGCGGGCGGAGTTGGCTCGAGCGGACCGTGCGCATCGGCAACATCAACTTCCTGCGCAACAAGGACGCGGTCGAGAATCGCTTCCGCGCCGAGGTCGTTGGGGATGCACCGCGGCAGATCGAGGACGTGGTGCATCGGATGGTCGATTGGACGGTCAAGCGGAACCTCAAGCTCTGGACGGCGGTGTTCCAGGAGCTCGACGCCCACACCGCGCGGTTGCGCGCGTCCGGCGCGCTCGCCGCGCACGCCAGCACCGACTTTCAGTACAACCGCGAGGAGTTGTTCGATCGTCTCCGCCAACCGGTGGAGCGACGACTGAACGATTTCAATGCCGAAGCCGAGGCGCGCGGCATCGTGGAGTCGATGCGCGAGGCGGTGACGCATGCATTCGGGATCAACGTGCTCGCGGTGGGGCTCGGGGCGGTGGTGATGGCCGTCTTCACGACTGCGGCCCTCGACGTCACGGGCCTGCTGACTGCGACGCTGTTCGCCGTTGCTGGGTGGTTGCTCATCCCGGCGCGTCGCAAGCGCCTCATCCGCGAGCTCGAGGAGAAGATCGCGAAGCTCAGCGCCGACCTTTCGGCCCTCCTGGCGGCGAAGTTCGACGAGCAGCTCCGGCGGTACGAGGCTGAGATGCTGGACGTGATTCAGCCGTACGAGCGGTTCCTCGCTGCGGAGCGGGAGAAGCTGGAGCGCGGGATAACGGCGCTCGGGGGTGCCTTGCAAGAAGCGACGACCATCGAGCGACGTGTCATCGAGACGTTCCCGTCGTAGAGAAGTCGTTTTTCATCGAGGCTGAAATGCGAGGCGCACAACGGAAGCACTCACACCGGTAGCCGCCGAGTCGCCGGGCGCGACGTCGAACAACTTCTTGAGGTTATTGCCGGCGAGGTCTTCCAGCTCGGTGTCCACGAGCAGTGCGTACGCTGCACGCGCCCACGGCTGCCTCGGTGCAAACGCCCAGCGTGTCTCGTGATCGGTGATGACCGAGACACCATCGATCCTCGCGCCTGCCGAGTCGTGCACGCTGACGAGGCGCGCGAGAAGCGCGCGGTCGAGCGGCTCGGGAAACGTGACGACGAGCGAGTCGGTCGTACCGGCGCGTGGCTGTGTGACACGCCAGGTCGCCGTCCGGATCAGGGCTCGATCCTGCAAGCCGACGCGAAACTGTTTCGTGAAGCTCCGCACGAGCCCGCGCCCTGCCGCGTCGGGCCAGGTGCTGTCGATCACGAGGCGATAGTGCTTGCCCGTGCGCAGCGGCAGCCCCATCTCCTCGTGCGGTCTCAGGTCCCGCTTGATGCGTCCGGGGTCGAACAGAATCGTTAGGCGTGTGTGGTCGGGATCCCAGAGCTCCACCATGCCGCCGGCCGTGAAGAACGGTTCCTCGACGAGCGAGTCGCCTTCGGCGTAGAGCTTCACGAAGTCGTACGCGTGAGAGCTGCTCATGGGTGCCGAGAACTCGACGTACATGCGCAGGAGGTTCATCGGGACGACGTCGGTGGTTGGATAGATCGCGGCCACGACGGTCGATGGAGAGCCGGCGGGTGGGTCGTACCGCCACGTCACCGCCATGGCTCCGGGTTCACCCCCTCTATCGGGACGACCGCGGTTCCTCGCTTCGCTCGGAATGACAACACGCGCGACGTACGTCACGCCGGGTGAGGGAGGGAACCGTGGGCGAAAATGCAATGTGTCGCCGGCAATCGTATACGTGCCTAACAACGGCAATGCCGCGGAGTCCGCGCCGACGCGAACCGAGAGAACACGCTGCCACGATTCCGCTGACGGCTTCGCCGACTCCAGCTTGGCCCGGACACGTCGGCTCAACGGAAAGACGCTCACCTCCCCAAGTCGCGCGCTGTCGGTACTGAACGCGATGGTTGGCTTGGGCGGAGCCGGATCATCTGCGCTGCCCCCGCAGGACGTTAGGCCGGAAAAAGCGCACGCCGCGCTGAGGCACAGCGCGGCGTGCGTGAGTGAAGCCTTCATCACCGGCTACAAGGCCGACTTCGCGATCGACTTGAGGTCGAACCCGTTTCCGTTGTGCTGCACGACCACAACGTAGTTCGCATCGAGATCCGCCATCTGTGCAATGCCCGTGGGCTCGGCCAGTGGCGTGCGCGCGATGCCCGCGACTTCGGGAACCGTGAGCGCGTTGCCGGTCGCGACGTCGCTTGCGTCGATGCGCATGAGCGGGCGGCGGTTGTTCACGACCATGATCAGGTTCTTGCCATCGCGCGTGAACGGAACGAGGTCGGTCGGCGTGTTGCCCGCCCCGAGCTCGGCGACCGTGCGGCCGACGACATGCTTGCCCGGCACGAGGTCCGACACTGCGAACGCAACGATCGGCGTGCAGGTGTAGCCGGCGACGACGTACTCCTTCCCGCCGATATTCTGGACGGTGAACGACGTCACTGGCGAACGCGTTTCGCTCTGGCGATGCGACACGTGATAGATCTCGAGCGTCGTCGTCTCCATCGCCTTGCCGAACGGGAACGAGAAGCGTCGGAAAGCCGATGCGAACTCCTCGTTCGACAGCCCGGCGACCCAGACCTGACCGTCGGCGTATGCGATGTCGGTGATCGTCAGCGTGCGCGGATTGCGACGCGAGCTCGGATCGTCCGCGGGCGCGTTCGAGATCGCCGCCGTCGAGAACTTCACGTTGGTGAGTGGCACCTCCTCGATCGGACGCGCTGCGTTGCGCGTGACGCGAAGCAGCACTGGCGTGGCGCTCGCACCGGACCCGCGCGTGACGGTGAGGTAAACGTTCTTCGACGCGGGATGCACCGCGAG
>Ga0075423_10004541_pt1 | contig 12878 bp, 16 predicted proteins | sample SoiMethybrSBSTD2_FD_80114 | JGI IMG/M metagenome (GOLD analysis project Ga0075423, IMG submission 80114) | Bulk soil microbial communities from a Populus tree surrounding site in Tennessee, USA - Soil MetaG P. TD hybrid SBSTD2 | ecosystem: Environmental > Terrestrial > Soil > Tree plantation...
AGGTCCAAAATCATAAAGCAGATCCTTCACTGCGTTCAGGATGACAGTCCGTTGCCAGGGCCAGATGAAGTCCGATTTTCATTCTCTGCGGGCGAGCGTAAGCTCATGAATCACTTCGTGGTTGGAAAGTAATTTGTCGCAAGGAGATACCATGACCACTACGTATCAGGTAGCCGATATGATGATCGGAGTGCGCAACATGATCGAAGCCGCGGATCTGCGCCCCGGCGATCAGGTGCTGCTATTGGCCGACACCCGCAGCGACAAAACCACTTTGGAGGCGCTCACCGCGGGTCTGCGCTTTTTCGGTGCCGAACCGATGACCCTTCTCACTGAGCCGATCGCCCGTTACGGCGCTGTGCCCCAAGCTGTCTTAGAAGCGATGCACGCATCGGACGTGGTTATTTGGGTGTGGCCTGTGTTCATTACATTTACCCCGGCCCATCGGGCCATGGGTCGCAATAGAGAAGAAAGCGGAAGCCAGCTCCACGAGCAGCGCATGAAGCCCTACCATATTTACTTCGAAGGCAATGCCGGACTTCTCGCCCGCGACTACGCGAAGTTTCCCAACAAAGTGCTGTGGAAATTGGCCGAGAAAGTGCGCGAAGTGGTCGCCGCGGGAAAAGTAGTTCGCCTCGAAGATTCCTTAGGCACAAACTTGACGGCGACCTACGATGGCAAACGTCTCTACGGCATGCAGTTTCGCGCCGGCGATCCTCCCGGGCGCTGCCATTTTCCGTGGGGACGGTGCGGCGTGTTCAACGGTGACGGACAGGCCAACGGCCAAGTGTATTTAAGCTGCGTGCAGGGCGTTGCCGGAAGATTGGCCGAGCCGATGCGCTGGAAGATGAAAGACAGCTTGATCACTGAAGTGGACGGCGGCGGTGAAGTCGGCGAAGAGTGCCGCAGATTATTTCAAGAAGTCCCCGAATCGAACCGCTTGATCGAAATCATGTTCGGCTACCATCCGAAAGCGTCAGCGCAACATGGCATCGATGATCCGATGCATTGGGAATTAATCAGCAAGATGCCTTGGGCCGGGCTGGGAACGCCGCGCAAGCATCCCAATTTCCGCCACATGGATGGCTCGGTATTCAACGCGCGCCTCTACATTGACGACCGGCTGATTGTCGAGAAACACGGCATGCTCGATCGCGCGCTGCTGCACCACCCTGAAGTGCTCGAGGCCGCATCCGAGTTCGGCGATCCTTACAAAGTTCTCGCGCCGGTGTCACACGAAGCGCACGGTTCGGGATCGACCTGGTAGAGTGCTTGGCTCAAAGCAATTTGATTAACTCGGCTTAGGCTTCATCGCTGGTCTAAATATTCTCTGAGAATGCGGCGTACTTCTTCGATCGTTTCGGGATGGGACTGTGTAGAATGCCCTGAGCGAAGGATTTTTTCTGATGCGACGCCGTCGATATGCGCGCTTTCGTAAGCGACCACGCCGTCGAGGGGCTTGCGGCCGCCGCCATCGACGAAAGTCATCAGACTAAAATCCACCCTCTCCTGGCGCAAGAGACTCGCGGTGGACGTGCCGCATTCGATGTCCACCTTGCCCGAAGCCACCATCTCAAGACGGTTCTCGGTCGTCACCGGCACCCAATTGAGCTTGAGATTGATGCCGAGTTGCTGCTGGATTCTGCTGGCAATATACGTGCAGAGGTCGATGGAATCACCAACGGGTCTTTTGTCCGGGCCCGGAAAAGAGAACGGCGCAGACGTGAGATGGCCAAGCGTGACCGTGCTCGACTCCTTGATCTTCTTGAGCGTCCCGTCCAATTCCTGCCCCAACAACGGGCTGGCCACAATGAACGCCGTCAACAACGTGCCAAACGCTGCCTTGCTATTCGCCATGTAGCTCTCCTTTAAAAACTCGAACCCCTCATGAAATGCTGGAATGATGGAATACTGGAATACTGAACGCACCGCTGCAAAGACTACGGTTTCATTTTTTCCAACATTCCAATCTTCCATCGTTCCATGCCCGCTCGGTTTCGGATTTCGTAATTCGGATTTCAAATTTCTTTCACTTCACCAGTTCGTCGCCGGTATTCCGTTACCACCGTCCATGAAAACCGCCCATGTCGAATGATCAACAGCGCAAAGAGGATTCGGCCTTTCATTGCTTCCGTCTTCAATTGTCAATCCGCCCAACCCGAAATAACTCGCACCGACGTTGGACAGTCTACGGAGATTTATTACTGAAGCGTGGCAAACTTGTCTATTGGACCTTGCTTGGTCCAATAGACCGAAGTGGCCTTATCAAATCGGCTTGTTGAATAGGACCCAAGGGGAAATCAAAATCCAGACCTGATATCTGACACACGAAACCTTCTACTCATCCCTCGACCCGAGCGTTCTCTTGTTCCTCCCTGCCTGGTTGACACTGTCGGTTGATAGTGGGAATATCCCACCATGATTGTAACTCTCGATTCGAAGCGCCGGTTGACCGTCCCCGCCGCCGTGCCCGCCAAACCGGGGGACCATTTCCTCGTCGATTTCGACGCCGAGGAAGACGCCTTGATGTGCCGCCGCATCGCGTCGAAACCGAACTGGTTGAAGGTGCTCAAAGCCTGCCCGGTGCCCATGGACGATCTCCCGCCGCGCCGGCGAGAGTACTTCCGGTCAAAGTTGTGAGTTGGCTGCTGGACGCCGATGTCTTGAGTCAACCCACCAAGCGCCAGGGCGACTCGCACGTGACAGCTTGGCTCGAGATTGAACAGGACAATTGCTACACCAGCGCAGTGGTCCTCGCGCAACTCGCCTACTGGGTGCGGAGCAAAGAGGGACGGCAAAGGCACGCGCTACAGGCTTGGTTGACTCGTCTTATCGCTGCCCTACACGGACGGATTCTTAGCTTCAACGCTTCGGTTGCGCACGTTTGGGCGGAACAGCAACGGGAGTTGGAGCGAGCAGGCCGGCGGATGCCAATTGAAGACAGCTACATTGCGGCCACGGCCCGCCGTTACAACCTCACCATCGTCACCGGAAACGACAAACACTTTCGCCGGCCCGGTTTGAAGGTCTTCAATCCATTCAAAGAGCTGCGACCGTAGATCTCAGCCCCGCGTCTCCATCCCTGCCTTTTGAGCGCCTAACGCTGCGCTGCTTTCTTAGCCCAATTTCGCTTGGTCACTCCATACCTGACACCATGTGCCGCTGGTCAGAGTGTAGGTACTACCCGGGTAATTGGGAGCGCGGCGCTCAACCAAGGACTTTCACTGTCGAGAGCGCGTGTGGCTTCGGCCTTAGCGGTATTGATCGACTGGGATTGAATGAGCGGTGATGTTTGGATCGATGGGCGAGTCGACCAGTGTGCGAATTAAGGGATTGCCCGGACTCATGTTGTCCACGGAGGTTGGCAGTCGACTGATTCCAAGATGGGCAAATTGCTGGCCCTTCAAAAGATCCTGAAATTGCGAAACCAGCGCGCCGGGAAGAGTCACGAGTCTGTGAATCAAGTCAAGCACGATGCCGGTGGCTCTGAAGCTGCCTCGGTGCGGCGTGGCAACGAAGATGACGCGCTTCACGGTAGGCACGGGCTTGAAAAACATCGCCTCGCGCAAAAGCTGCCGGGTTTCCGGCGCCATCTCCATTTCATCAAAAGGCCGCTTTGACGCGTTTTGCCAGAACCGGTCGCCGCTGCTGATCGCCATGATTTTGGTGAGCAATCCGCCCTGACTATGACCGATCACGACCATGCGTTGCAGTGCCGGATCTTTGCCTTCGGGATCGAGCTCACTTATGATCTTCGCGAGAGCGCGGCGCAGCAGCATCGCCGAATAGAGAATGGGCTGTCCGGTGTTGTATTGAAAAACCCAGAACTGGTAGCGCCCTTCGATGACAGGATCGTGCATGAGCTCGTTGTACATCTCCGCCCAGCGCACCGGGCTCGACGCCGTGCCATGCACAAACACGACCGGGATGCACCCCGGACGGTGCGGGTGCATCATGACGAGACCGTCGCCGAAAATCGCCGTTTGGTCCGCGAAGCGGAAACCGGCGATCTCAAAGTCCCAGATGGGCGCTCCTTCGAGCTGATAAGCAAGAGCTGCCGTCGGCTCAAGTTCCAAGGGCACTTCGCTTCAGCGTGGTGGCTAGACCCGCAGCGTACAACTCCAGCCGGCCGCGAATTTTTCCCTCGACAATCGCCTTCCGCGGCGCCTCGATACGAACGAACGCGGTCACTGGAACCTTCGTCCGAGGGCCGATTCTCCTTTGCACGAAATCATCGGCTCAAGCTCGGCCGCAAGCGGCGCGCCGATGCCAGCTTGACGATAACGATTGCGCAGGCCGCGGATGTCAAACTCGCCGACTGGAATAAACCGTTTCAAACGGAAGCCGCCCCATAAAAATCCCGACGCTTCCACGCTCAATGATGTGAGCAATCGCCTTGCCGGCCTAGTAAAGCGATGAGATCGGCTGAGTCGAGATCGTCGTTCAGATCATAGGTAGGGACCGTACTTAGTGCATATTTAGGGCCCCGGTGCTGTTAAGGCCCTTTTGTGAAAAGATGTAGACTAATAAAATTATTGGAATCACGGACCAGAGAAGGGCTTGTGTTGGCGCGGCTCCTTGAAATAAGGCACTCAGAACGAGAAGCAAGTTGAGGATGACTGCGGTCAAACCAAACCATCGCGCCCAGCTCTTGCCCAGCAGCGTGCCGACGACAAACAGAACATAAAAGAGGACCACAACCGAAATGAACAGCCCGCGCATGACCGCCACCGCACCGAGAAGAGGCAACAGCAACAGTCCCTGGCCGAACAGGTCGCTGCCGATTTCGACCCAGTTGTAAGCCCGTAGCAAGCCAAAGCCGCCTTGCACGAGCGCCAATAAAAGAATGATGTTTAAGCCGACCGATTTGCTCATAAAGCCTCCGCTGTTCTCGCTCACCCGTGTGTGCTCGAAAAAGCCAGGTTCACTGGATGGAACGACCGGTTGAAACCTATTCATCCTGCTTTTTTTCAATCCGCGGCGCGTTGTTTTTCGGGGATAATTGTTCCGACTTACCGCCACGCAGTTGGCGCAGGAAATCTTCCTTCGACTTAAACGTCCGGCCGACAAACTCTCCCTGGTGGCAATGGTAGCTCACCTTGTCCCTACCGCGATGGCAGCCATAGCCGTCAACTATTCCAGAGTGTGCATAGCCTGAACCGGTGAGTCCAAAAAAAATCCAAAGTACCAGCGCAAACTGCCACTCAACGGTACGAGGTGTATTCATAGCGAGCCTCTAATTTGCCACCGAGTGCGCAGCGCATACGTCTTGCTGCCATCGAAAAGACTGCCTTGGGTCCCCGCAAGACGGGAGCGGCCATTTGATATGCTCTATCAATCCTCTAGAAGTGACAATCCTATCGTCGGTGGTCGGGTGAAATGTTGAGGTCTTAGAATCTTTGCGGAACGGTATGGTAGTCATCGATCCGTGTTTCCGCTACCGAGCGCACGTCCAACGAATTATTCGGGCAGCCCGTTGAGAAGGTACATCGCCTGAATCGCCGGACTTGGTTTGCCGAAGACGCCGAACCAACGGTCGTAGATCGCCGCGATGTCACCCGACCGATAAAGCCCCGCCAGCGCGCGGTTCACAGCGAGACGGAACGCCGCGTCGTTACGCCGCACCATGAATCCATAAGGTTCGTAAGAGAACAAAATACCGGGAAGCGCAAAGAAGGTTGGGTCCTTCGACGTCACCGCGAGTCCCGCCAAAATACCGCGGTCCGAGGCAAAGGCTTCGGCCAATCCCTTTTCCAACGCGGCGAGTCCTTCGACGTGATTTTTGACCGGAACGTATTTGACTGAAACGAATTCTTCCTTGAGAAATTTGCTTAGCGCGGTCTCGGTGGTAGTCCCGGGGATGATCGCAATACGCTTGTCCGTCAGATCGGTCGTGGCCCGAAGATTGAAATCCTTTTTGGTGAGCAGGCCTCCGCCATCGACGAAAGTCATCAGACTAAAATCCACCCGCTCCTGGCGCGAGAGACTCGCGGTCGACGTGCCGCATTCAATGTCCACCTTGCCCGAAGCTACCATCTCAAGGCGGTTCTCGGTCGTAATCGGCACCCAATTCAGTTTGAGATTGACGCCGAGCTGCTGTTGAATTCTGCTGGCAATGTGCGTGCAGAGGTCGATGGAATAACCCACAGGTCTTTTGTCCGGACCGGGGAAAGAGAACGGCGGCGCGGAGGTGAGATAGCCAAGCGTCAATGTGCTCGACTCCTTAATCTTCTTGAGCGTGCCGTCCAAATCTTGGGCCATCGCATCGCCGGCCAGAACGACGGCCGTCAGCAATACGCCAATCGTAAGCTTTGTCTTGGTCATCGAAGTCCTCAAAGAAATTCCGCAGACTCGTCTTCTAGCGCACCAACGGCACGCCCGATGCAATGTCATATTTTACGACGGCTCGGATTTTGTTTTCGATTTGCAAATAACGCGCGACTTTTCGTACCGGCAGCACTTTGCTTAGCTTGGGAGCGTAGGTACTCTTGAGATTGGCCTCGGCCTGGTCGATCGCCGTTGCCTCATTGATTAGCGTCTTCGCCTTATCGTCGGTCAGAGACTTGCCGCGAAAGTCGTCCGCGTAGCTCTCCAGCAAATTTGCGACGCGCTGATTTATCTTTTGCAGATCTTTTTGGTACTGCTCATAGATCGGCCAAAAGCCTTTCGCCTCTGACTCAGTCAGCTCCATATTGGTCGCAACCACCAACTTTTTATCGGCTCTGATCTTGTCACGCAAAATTTGCATATTGTCGGCTGGCTTATCCTGTGCGACTGAATGAGGCGCGAAGCCAAACAACATTATCGCCAACCCTGCGCCAAGAGTCTTTTTCACGAACTTGAGTCTCATTGTCTTTCTCCTTCAGGTTTCAGGTGTCGGGTGTCAGGAAAAAGTTTCGTGGTCCTGAAACCTGAACACTGAAACCTGATGCTTTGTTGTTTCACCGACTGACGACTTTTCCACCACCTGTCCCCTACGGATTAGGATTAATTTTCGTGATCTTGGTTCCTTGAATACCGACACCGCCCATCAGCCCCTTCTGATCGAAGATAAAGGCATAGACGCCCTTCTGCAGCGTCGTCGTAGACAGATTTTTGCCGAAGCCCGCGTCAAGCACGACGAGGCTCGGTCCCGTTCCCAGCTCAAAGCCGGCGCTGTTGTCGAGATAGCGAAGCGAATCATCATCCATGAAAAACAGCACGTACCCGAAAGCCTGAACTCCAGCTTGAAATCCGTAAGATGCCGCCAATGAACGATAATAGGCCACTGACTTGCCGCCCTTGCGTAAAGCCCCGTCACCGAATTGTCCTGCAATGATGAAACCTCCCTTGACGATGCTGGGAAAAACCAAAATACCCACGGCTTTGTCAGCCAGCGCTTTTGACCCCGGCGTATTTTTATATAGTTTATCCAAAGTCGCTTTGGCGTCACGGTCGATGGCGCTCTTGCTTGCCGCCAGCGACATCGACGGGATCAAGAAATTGAGACCGGCCGTGATTAGAGCGGCGCCCATACATGTTTTTAGGAAATGAAATCTCATTGTGTGTCTCCCCTCAGTTTTTGGGAAGAGTGGAATGGCGGAATACTGGAATAGTGGATAGCGGAACGATGGCTTTTCGATTTTCCACCATTCCGACATTCGAATCTTCGGGGATGCCATCGTTCCAGCCTTCCAGTATTTCAGCATTCCACTCTAGTCCTACTGAACCAACGGCACGGTGCTTGCCAGGTCATAGCGTAATAAGATACGGTACTCGTTTTCTATTTGCAGGTAACGCGCTGCTTTCTTCGGCGGCAATGCTTGCAGTACCTTGGGAGCGAAAGCGCTCCGGCGCTTGCCCTCGTCCTGCTCAAAAGCAATCCACTCGTCAAGTAACTTCTTCGCCTTTTCATCGGTTAGCGACTTGTTTTTGTAATCCGCGGCGTAGCTCTCGAGTAAGCCAAGGAGTCGGTCATTATTCTTCTTGAGATCGCTCTGATACTCCTCGTAGACGGGCCAGAATTTTTTTGCCTCCGATTCGGTTAATTCCATATACTTGGCAACGATCAATTTTTTATCCGCTTTGAGCTTCTCATGGATGATCTCCAAATTGCTCGCCGGCTTGTCACCCCCGGCGGATTTTGTCTGTGCCGAACTCATTTTAGTGATCCCCGTAAAGCCGCACACCAGCGCCACCGCGATGAACTGTAAAACATTTTGCCTTCGCATAGTTCCTCCTAAACATGCATTAGGAACAAATCGAATACTGAGAAGCACAAAATTCCGATCCAGGTTCTCATCACTGAAATTTGATAGCAGAGAGCATACCCGACCGTATATTGGACTTTGGTCCAATATAGACAAAGCAAAAGGTCCAAATTTGATCCTGCTGAGTAATTGAAATAAGCGCGTCGAGGTTCCCTGCGGGGCAGAACTTATTGGTGCGCCGCGGTCGCGCCGAGATCGACTATCCTCCGGTCAGCTCCCGCTGTTCAACCGTTTCGTCGTCTATCGCACCCCTATCGATCCATGCGGTGAGCAGCGCATCGGCTACGGCCAGCACCACCGGGCCGACGAAGATACCGATAAGACCGAACGCGAGCAGGCCGCCGACTACGCCGGCGAAGATAAGGAGCAGCGGCAAGTCCGCGCCCTTTCGGATCAGGATCGGGCGCAGAAAGTTATCCATGGTAGCCGCCACAATGGTCCAGACGAGCAAGAATGTTCCCCAAGCCGAGTCGCCGCTCCAGTAAAGCCAAGCAATCGCACATCCAAGGACTGGGATAACGCCGATCTGCGCAATGGACAAAAGGAGCATCGCTGCGGTGAGTACGCCGGCGAAAGGCACGCCGGCGATTACCAGGCCGAGACCAGCAAAAATCGTTTGGGCCAGCGCGGTCACCACGACGCCGAGGGCAACACCGCGGATAGTTTGACCGGCGAGCTGGACTGCGTTTTCTCCGCCTGAACCTGCCAGACGCCGACCGAAGCGGACCAGCCGCTGTGTCGCAACTTCGCCATTGGCGTACATAACGGCAGCAATAATAACCGTCAACAAAAACTGCGCTAACAACACGCCGATATTGCCCACCTGGGCGACAAACCATCCGATAAAGATCCCGGCGTAGGGCGCCGCTCTCATGGCGACTTCATTTATTCCCGCAGCCGCGACGCGTTCCCATAACTCTACCGCTTTCGTGCCGATGAATGGCAGATCGGCAACCCACTGAGGGGCAGAGGGTGTTCTGAAGGAGCCTAGCGATTTTACCCATTCGACGATCTCATCGACGTTCGAGACGATCGCGCCGATCGCAAAAGTCAGCGGCAAGACCAGGATACACAAGAGAAAAAGCGTCATCACCGTGACCGCCAGTGCCCGCTTACCCCAGAGCCACCTTTGCAAGCCAATCATCAGAGGCCAGGTGGCTACTACGATCGTCGCAGCCCACACAATTGCTCCGAGAAATGGCCGCAATATCCAGATCGAAGAGCCGATCAGGGCGACGATGAAGAGAACTGCGAGCACGACGCGCGTGATGTCCCGTTGAATTTCAGCCATGGCCAAAACCCTCCATCTGTTTCTATCCACTGACCCAGCGGATCTCGAATGCCTTTGATGCCGCTACAAGGCGCAGCCGGACGAGTTCGATTAACCCGACGGCAACAAGCATTTTGCCCCGAATGGTTCCCATGGGTGCTCAAGCGAATGTGATTGTTTACCCGGCAGGAATCGTTATAACCGGGGCACCTTGCCTGCCTTCGGTCTCGGTGGGCGCGAAGAGAAAAATGATAAAAGAGAAAAGTCGTTTGGAAGCAAAATCTTTATCATCAATCCAGTACCAGTCTTGACGATATGACACGGCGACAAACGCATCGCCCGGGCTTTGAGGAGAGCTAGCAATTCTTATAAGCGGCGCCACCGCGGTGCCACGAACGACTTCCAGCGCTGGTGTCGGATATGTCCGCCGTTCCGTGATGTTGACGGCTGGAACATCTATGTAGGATGACAGATCGATGAGGATTTCGAGCATGGATCGGGTCAGGATGGCGATTTCTTTGTCATTGGCGGCCACTGAACCGTAAACCACGCTGAATTCCGCCGCCTGAGGATCGAGACCCAACAACCTACGCACTTCGGCGCGATCCGCCTCTAGGCCTGGTGTGGGCTGCTTACTAAACACGATCAAGGTCGCAGTCCGCTCGCCAGTTTTCTGCACCCGCATGCCGAAATCCCCGGAGAGCTGAATATTGCGTAATCTTTCCACCAACGGATAAAATTCAGGGTCGGCCTCGCGCATTCGCGCTGATCCACCGTAACGGCTGGATATGCCATTGATGCTATGCACGCAAAGCCGCAACACTACATCGACAGGATAGCCAGCCTGGAGCAGATTCAAAATCGCAGCCGGTGGAATTGGCGTCATCAAATTACGCGCAAACCTCTCGCCGCTTAGAGGCGAGTAAGTAATCGTGGGCCGATCCGTATATTTGCCCAAACTTGCCCAGCTGTGCAGCGCATTATAAGGCCAAGGGAGTTGATTATTCTGAGTCCAATTGCCTGAATATCCGATCGATCCTTCAACTGCATACTGATTAATCACTGAAGCAACATCGAGAAACACCGGCGCATCGCCGTAGCGAATCTTGACCAGATTGAGCAACATCTGAGATTTCCATGAGTCGGAGATCGCCGCGATATAATCAAATCGATCTCTCGCGATCGTGCCGGGACCGATGCTGGCGCAGCTATTCAGCCCAAGCGAAAGCAAAGTCAAAAGTGACAATATTTTCCACTGCATCTGTCTCTCCTCGGGGACCAAATTATGCCGTCAACTCTGGGCGAAACGTTTTCAGTTGGCAGACCGCCGCGTGGATGATCGTTTTCATCTCAGTTCTGAAACGACCGTCGGTTCCAGATGCGCCCATCGAGCCAGTAATGACAAAAGAGGCCGCCCACACCTAGCGGCGCCAGCCATGGAATTGCGAACCAACCACCGGCTGTTGCCCCTATGAAAGCGATAACCGGCCACAGAAGGAATGAAGCGGCGAACTTTACCTCACTTCGTAGCACGCCGCCTCCGTTGATTGAGGCTTTCGAAGCATTCTCCTGGGTTACAAACTCCAGACCAGTTTTTTCCATTCCGTGAAGATTTCCTGAACGCCGGGCGATGGCGTAGGTGAAATAGAGATATTGCACCTCATGGTGCACGGCGAGAACGAACAAAAACGAAGCATTCGATGCGCCAAGCAAGTAACCGCTGCCAAAAGCAACGGCATGCGCAAGAACCACCCACCACTCGCCTGGGTGAATTTCCCTCCGCACAGGTTGTGCCGCATCGATCAGCCGCACGCCAGAGTTGTGCCGTAGCGTCCAGGCAAGATAAGCAATCACCCAGAGCGCCGCGGCAATGCCCACGGTAGAAGTCATTTCTGCGCCGATGCTCAGGGCGATATAGGGTTCGCCATCATATTCGGTCGGCACCAGATAAGTGTAAGCGAGCAAAGACGCCAGCATCGGCAGATAGATGGCTCCGCGGAACAAGACATCGTGCGTCGGCGACGCCGGACCGCCTATCCCACGCTGGTAAAAGCGGGCCACCCCCAGACTCTGTCGCCCTCTGTGCCAGACGGCAGCGTACATGGCGATCGATGTGAGCAAAATCGTTTGGTCTCTGATCGACAAGGCATAGGTCAACGCCAGGATGACCAGAGGGATCCACACCACATCGACCTGGCGGGTACGCCAGAGCCGCCGCCGCAAAACAGCATCATAGGTCGCTCCGAGATGGAACTCGGATAACACTAAGTCCACCGCGTCGAGTTCACGGTCGCCGTGCAGGAATACTAGTAGGATCGACGCCAGCACTCCGACTGAAGCTCCACTGCAGGCGAACCAAAAATCTGCACGGCGGGAAAAAAGCCAGAGGCGCTGGTCAGATAGACAGTGAGTTTCCAACGATATGCCTCTAATCAAAAATCCGAAATCCGAAAAAAGGAGCGTCGGGTGTCGAGAGATGAGATTTTCGCGTCACTCAATACCAAAGTTGGGACCGAAACGCCTCTTTCCCCGTCACTCGGCACTCGTCACTTTTTTCACCGGCCAGCTAAACTCTCCCTAAACTAGAACAATATCCCGAACAACTTTTTCAGCAGTTCTTCAAGTGGCATCATGGTGAGCACCAGCGGCACAACCGGTGCGAGTGTCGCGGCCACCAGGCGAAGCAAGGCATCTCTTGTAATCGGCGCGATTTGCATCGTGCGCACCACCTCGAAGCTGTTGGCCAGGTCGGCGAGGGACTGGATGTCGCCGCTGCCCACCAACGGTTCGTCGGCCGGCGCGCCACGGCGCAGCCACTTGGCATCGAACTCGCGCACGTAACGCGCGGCCAGCGCGCCATACTCGCGATTGCCTGTCCGCTTCGCTTGAGCAAGCTGGGGCGCGAACACCAAGAGCGGGCCGAGCACCACGGATAGCAGAAAGACGGCAACGACGGCTATCTCGATCTTGAAATCCGGCAGCGCGGCTCCGAGGTAGAAAATACGATTGGCGATCAGTCCGGCAAGCAGCGCGCCGTGGGCCACCGCGAGCGGCATAAAGGCGTAGGCGGTGTTGGTAAGAAATCCCAGACCGCCGGCGCGGTCCGGATGGGTGGGGACGAGGCTCAAGTCGATGCGTGATACCTGCCACAGAAAGCGGATCCAGATGAACAGCCGAAAATACCACCGCCACAGCAGGAACTGGAACAGCGGCAGGCTCAGGTAGACATACCAATTCCCGGCGAGCGAGAGCTGCAAACCTCCGCCGATCGGAGCCGCGTACCACGTGGCCGTGTCGAGCGCTGTGTACTGGCGCCAGATGAGCGGGACACTGACGCCATACACGAAAGCGATCAGCAG
>Ga0075423_10004542_pt1 | contig 12876 bp, 4 predicted proteins | sample SoiMethybrSBSTD2_FD_80114 | JGI IMG/M metagenome (GOLD analysis project Ga0075423, IMG submission 80114) | Bulk soil microbial communities from a Populus tree surrounding site in Tennessee, USA - Soil MetaG P. TD hybrid SBSTD2 | ecosystem: Environmental > Terrestrial > Soil > Tree plantation...
GACCCGCCCGTTCAGCGCGCCGGCCTACTACGTCGCTGAAGAATCCCTGCTGGTCGCGAACGTGGGGCGACTGCCGTCGGAGGAGCGGGAACGCCATCTGGAGCTCCTCGGAGCGAACACCGTCGCGACGCTGCGCTCCCGCCTCCTGCCGACGCTCACCGGCGCCTGCGCGGCCACCTGCACGGCGCGCGTCGAGCGTCCGTCGCTCGACGGGCGAAATCACCTCTCGCTCGAGGTCAGCGCCGATCCCCGAGAGACCGTCATGCGGGTCGTCGGCCGGACCGTCCAGTTCCGGTCGCGGACGCGCGCGCCCCTGCGGTTGACGGTTCGTATCGCCACCGACGGTGCCGCGCTGACACCCCTCCCGCGCGATTCGATCTTCAACGGGACCTTCCTCGACTTCCTCGCCCGCGCACGAGACCGGGACTCGACGGCGAGGAGCCGCCGGCTCGAGCGCGAGGTCCGGAGCATCGAGCTGCTGAGCTCGGCCGAGAAGCTCATGGCCGGCCTGCCCAACTTCGCGACCTACTTCGGCCGCGACATGCTGATGGCGGCGCTCATGATGCGTCCCATCTGGCGGCCGGAGATGTCGGAGCACGTCATCGCCAGCGTCCTGCGCAAGCTCTCGCCGCGCGGGGATGTGAGCCACGAGGAGGCACTCGGCGGTCAGGCGATCCGGGAGAATGCGGGGGAGTACAATGAGCTGATGGCGGGGTATTTCCGCGGGGCGAAGCGAGCGGGCGGGCTCGCTGGAGACAGTGCCGCTGGTGAGGCGTGCGACACGGCTACCGGAGTCATCCTGACTCCGGGCTGCACGCTCCTCCGCGCCCGCGCTCTCCTCGCGAATCTCCAGCGGACCCGCGAGAACTACCACATGCTGGACGACGAGTTCCAGCTCCCCATTCTCGTGGCGCGCTACCTCGCCGACTCCACCGTCGCGCCCGAACGGAAGCGCGCGTTCCTGCTCGCGGCCGAGCCCGGCGGATCTCCGCGCCTGGGTCTGTTGCTCAAGGAGCTGGCGCTGGTTACGGCCGAGACGCGGGCCTATGCCGGTGACCCGCGACCCGTCAACCTGGTCAGCTTCGTCAAGCGCGACTCCACCCATTGGCGCTCCGCCAGCTGGCGCGACAGTGACGCGGGCTACGGCAACGGGCGGTTCGCGATGGACATCAACGCCATCTGGGCGCCGCGTGCGCTGGAGGCGATCGCGTCGATTGCAGCCGCCCTTCCCGCTATCGGCATCGGCCGGCTTCAGCTGCACTCGATGGCCCCGGAGACCATGCGCGGGCAACTGGGCGAGTACCTGTCCGATTCGACCCAGCTTCGCAGAGCGATACAGACCTGGCATGGAGCGCGGCGCCACTTCGCCGTGACCCTTTCGCGGCCGGAGATCGAGCGCGGCGTCGCCGCCAAGACGGACTGGCTTCCGCCGCCGGAGCGAGCCTACTGGCGGAAGCTCATGGCCGAGCAGGGTGAGGTGCGGGATTCCCTCACGTTCCTGGCCCTGTCGCTAGACTCGGCGGCCCGGCCGCTGGCCATCGTCAACACCGATCCCGCGACCGAGATCTTCCTCGATGCCACCTCCTCGAGCTCGGTGGCCCTGGACCAGCTCGACGCATTCCTGCGACCCTTCCCCGTCGGCCTGTTCGTGGAGCAGCTCGGTCCGCTCGCGGCCAATGATGCTTACGGGCCGCGGCGGGTGTGGGACGTGTTCGCCAAGGATCCCTATCACGGACCGCGGGTCGTCTGGGGCCGGGAGGTGAACCTGCTGCTCCTCGGACTGGCCAGCGCCATCGCCAGGGCGCCCGACGCGCGAGCCTCCGACGCGCTGCGGCGCACGCTCGAGGCGGTGCGAGCCTCGGGCCTGGAGTACAGCGAGCTCTGGAGCTACCGTATCGAGGGCGGTCGTCTCCAGCCGACCCGCTATGGCACCGGCTCCGACGTCCAGCTCTGGAGCAGCACCGACCTTGCGGTGCAGTTCGTGCTCTCCCGTCTTCCACAACAGTGAGCGCCATGGCACCCGCTCCCGTCACCCATCTCTCGCCGATCGATTACGTCATCATGGCGGTCTACTTCGGCGCCGTGCTCGGCGTCGGCTGGGGGCTTCGCAGTCTCACCCGCACGAGCACCGACTTCTTCCTCTCCGGCCGATCCCTGCCTGCCTGGATCACCGGGCTCGCGTTCATCTCCGCCAACCTCGGCGCCCAGGAGGTCATCGGGATGGGTGCGTCCGGGGCCAAGTACGGCATCGCCACGAGCCACTTCTACTGGGTGGGCGCCATTCCGGCGATGGTCTTCGTGGGACTGTTCATGATGCCGTTCTACTACGGCTCCCGCGCCCGCTCGGTCCCCGAGTTTCTCCGGCTTCGCTTCGATGAGAAGACCAGGACCCTGAACGCGGTCTCGTTCGCCGTCATGACCGTGTTCTCCTCGGGCGTCTCGATGTACGCCATGGGGAAGCTGCTGAACCTGCTGCTGGGATGGAGCTTCGACCTCAGCGTGCTGGTCGCGGCGGTCATAGTGCTGGCTTATATCCTCCTCGGCGGACTCACGAGCGCCATCTACAACGAGGTGCTGCAGTTCTTCCTCATCGTGTTCGGGTTCCTTCCGCTCGTGGCGCTGGGTCTCTACGCCGTCGGCGGTTGGGAGGGACTCTCTTCCAAGCTGGCCGAGGTGGCGACCGCGCGAGGGCTGCCGGCGACCGCGTATACCCACACGTGGTCGAACCTGGGCGACGCCTCGCGCAATCCGATCGGCGTCGAGTGGTTCGGCCTGGTGATGGGACTCGGCTTCGTCCTCTCGTTCGGCTACTGGTGCACCGATTTCCTGGTGGTCCAGCGCGCCATGGCGGCCGACTCGATGACCGCGGCCCGGCGCACCCCGCTCATCGCGGCGCTGCCCAAGATGTTGTTTCCCTTCCTGGTGATCCTGCCGGGGATGATCGCGCTGGTGCTGGGCGCGGGGCACGAGACGGCCGCCGCGGGCCAGGGCCTGGTGCCGGCCAAGCTGGCCGCGAACGGGACGCCGCTGCTCGACGGCGCCGGGCACGTGGTGCTCGACTATGACCTGGCGACGCCGATGATGCTGGTGCGGCTCTTCCCCGCCGGCATGCTCGGCCTCGGGCTGACCGCGCTGCTCGCCTCGTTCATGTCCGGCATGGCGGGCAACGTGACCGCGTTCAACACCGTCTGGACCTACGACATCTACCAGAGCCACATCCGGCGCGGCGCGTCGGATGCGCACTACCTGTGGATGGGTCGGGTGGCGACGGTTGCCGGTATCGTGCTCGCGGTGGCAGCGGCCTATGTGGCGGGCGCCTTCAACAACATCATGGACCTGCTGCAGCTGGTGTTCGCCTTCGTCAACGCGCCCCTGTTCGCCACGTTCGCCCTGGGGATGTTCTGGAAGCGGGCGACGGGCCACGGCGCCTTCATCGGGCTTGTCGCGGGGACCTTGGCCGCAGCGATTCACCACGGCCTCACGCTGCCGGCCGGCGTGCCCGTCGGGATCAAGGGCGGCTATCTGGGCGTGGTGCACACCTTTCCCAGCGAGCTGGCTCAGACGTTCTGGACCGCCATCATTGCGTGGGTCACCTGTTTCGTCGTCACCATCGTCGTCAGCCTGGTCACACGCCCGCGTCCCGAGGACGAGCTCCGCGGGCTGGTCTACTCGCTCACCCCACGTCCCAACGACCAGGGCCTGCCATTCCGCCAGCGGCCGGCGGTGCTGGCGGTGGTGGTCCTGGCGCTGACGCTGGTGTTGAACTTGGTGTTCTTCTGATCTTGAGGAGGCCGCAATGAGCTCAGCGTCCGGCCTGGACATCCGCCTGCCCATCGGCGGCCTGTTCACCCTGCTTGGCCTGCTGGTCGGCGGGTACGGACTCGGCACCGCCGGCGATGCCGCGCATTACGAGCGCTCGCTCGGCGTGAACATCGACCTGTGGTGGGGGCTGATCATGCTGGTGTTCGGGGTGCTGCTGCTGAGGTTCGCCTCGCGGGCGCGCCAGGCGACCGGTGTCCATCCCGCCGCGGACTCCAAAGAGGGCCAGGATACCGAAAAGCGGGAACACCGGATGGGGCTCGAGCGCTGAGGCGGGGAGCCGCGATCAGTGCATCGCATCCTGGAGATCGGCGCTCGACAATCCGGCGTATTTCTCTATGACCAGCTCGACGTAGCTGGAGGCCCGGACTCCTCGGATCGGCCCGACCCAATAGCCTCGGCCCTGGGTCTGGACCACCAAAAAAAAGTTGAGCCCTTCCGCGCAGAGCCGTCGCTCCCGCGATATCGCGTATTCCGCGGCACCCTGCTTCGGGACGGTCCCCAGCCATAGGGGGTCCCGATCACCGCACAGCAGGTAGACGTCCACATCGCTGGCGTTGTGGCTGCGGACGCCGACCGGGGTCTTGGCAGTCGGGTCGCCGCGGCCGACCAGAGCGCAGGCGGCCACCAGGAGCGGCGCGGGAGCGAGCAGCACCTTCATGTGCCGAACCCTCCCCTATAAGGTGCGCTGACCAGGAGGGATTCCGCCAGATGTCGCCTCGGCGGCCGCCGCGGCTACCTCGCGGCCAGGGACCGCCGACCCCGACGTCGTTACCTCTGCTGCGGCTTTGTCACGCCCTCAGCGCCACCCACAATGCGGCCGCCGACAGCACCACGCCGATGGCCATCTTCAGCGCCGCCGCCGCTGCCCGGCCGAGCACCGCTCCCCAGCCCGCTTTGGCCGCGATGCCGGAGCTCCGCGCGCGGGTGTACTCGAACAACGCCGCGCCCGCGAAGGCGCCGACGAAGCCGCCGATCACCGAGCCGATCAGCGGCACCGGCACACCCACCACCGCACCCGCGAGGCCGCCGAGCAGCGCGCCCCACCCCGCCCGGCTTGATCCGCCGTACCGTTTGGCAAAGCCGAACCCGATCCACGCCTCGACGATCTCGCCCACGGTGGCCAGGCCGACGGCCAGCGCGATGAAGCCGCCGGTCACCTGGTGGAAGTCGGTGAGCCAGCCGTAGCCGACGATGCCGAGGACGATCAGCCACAGGCCGGGGAGCCCGAACGGGATGAGTAGGAGCCCGGCGAGGACGGCGAGGAGCAGGAGCGGGGCTAGCATGGCCCTCTATCCACCCTTCGGCCGCACCACCACCCGGTGCGCCGCGCCGTCGTCCACCAGCGGGATGGTCTCGGCCTCGAGCGCTCGGCCGTCCAGCGTGACCTCCTGATTCCCGCGCTGCGCCGCGCCCGGTCGCTCGACGGCGATCTCGTAGGTGGTCCGCCCGTAGCGGTACGCGATCCCGAACTCAGCCCAGTGTGCCGGCGTGCGCGGATCCAGGCTGATCGTGTCGCCCCGCTTGGTGAAGCCGAGGATGGCCTCGAGCCCCACGCGGTACATCCAGCTCGCCGAGCCGGTGTACCAGCTCCAGCCGCCGCGGCCGACGTGGCCGGCGGCCGTGTAGACGTCGGCAGCCACCACGTAGGGCTCGAGCTGATACACGGCGACGTCCTCGGGCGTGCGCGTGCGGGTCAGCGGGTTGATCATCTGGAACAGCTCGAAGGCGCGGTCGCCGTCGCCCTGGAGCGCGGTGGCGAGCACCGACCAGAGGGCGGCATGGGTGTACTGCGCGCCATTCTCGCGCACGCCGGGCAGGTAGCCCTTGATGTAGCCCGGATCGTGCGGCGTCTTGTCGAACGGGGGCGTGAGGAGTGGGAGGATCCGGACGTCCTCCCGCACCAGGTGCCGCTCGAGCGACCGCATGGCCTGCGCCCGGCGCGTCGGGTCGCCCGCGCCGGAGATCACGCTCCAGCTCTGGGCGATAGAATCGATGCGGCACTCGTCGCTCGTGGCCGATCCGAGCGGGGTCCCGTCGTCGAAATACGCCCGCCGGTACCACTCGCCGTCCCACCCGGCGGTGTCGATCGCTCTCGCGTAGGCATCGGCGCGGCTCCGGAGCTCCGCGGCCGCCTGCCCGTCGCCGCGCCGCTCGGCATGCACGGCGAAGCCACGGAGCGTCGCGATCAGGAACCAGGCGAGCCACACGCTCTCGCCCCGGCCTTCGACGCCCACGCGGTTCATCCCGTCGTTCCAGTCGCCGATGCCGATGAGGGGCAGACCGTGCACGCCGGCCGTGCCCGCCCGGCGGAGGGCGCGAAGGCAGTGCTCGTAGACCGAGCCGAGCTGACCGGAGGCGCCGGGCAGGTCGTACACCTCCTGCTCGTGCGGCTCCAATTGGCGCATCGAGAGAAACGCCACTTGCTCGTCCAGCACCGAGGGATCGCCGGTGGTGCGGACATAGTGATCCACCACGTAGGGGAGCCACGCCAGGTCGTCGGAGAACTTGGTGCGGACGCCGCGGCCGGCGGGCGGATGCCACCAGTGCTGCACGTCGCCCTCGACGAACTGGCGGCCGGCGGCGCGCAGGATGTGCTCGCGCGCGAGCGCGGGCTCCGCGTAGACCAGGGCCATCGCGTCCTGGAGCTGGTCACGGAAGCCGTAGGCGCCGCTGCTCTGGTAGAGCGCGGACCGCGCCCAGATCCGGCACGCGAGGGACTGGTACAACAGCCACCGGTTGAGCATCACGTCGAACGACGGCTCCGGCGTGCGCACGGTGACCGTCGAGAGACGCTCATGCCAGCGCGAAACGTGGCGCTCGCAGGCGGCCCGCGCCCGTGCCGCGTCCCCGTGACGGTCGAGGGCCTCGCGCGCCGCGTCCTCACCCTCGGCGGCACCCAGGACGAGGACGACCTCGCGGGATTCGCCCGGCTTGAGCTGCAGCAGGCAGCGGAGGGCCGCGCAGGGATCGTGCGCCGCTCCCGTCGCGCCGGTGAGCGGGAACGCGAGCGACGCCGGCGCCGCCACCGTGCCGTTCCGGCCGAGGAATTCGCGGCGGTCCGCGGTGAAGCTCTCGATCGGCTCGCTCAGCGCGCAGAACGCGACGCTGCCGGCGAACTGCGGATCGAACGTGTTCCGCGCCAGGATGGCCCGGCGATCCCGATCGAAGCTGGTGCACACTTGGTGCTGGGTGTGCTCCCGCAGAGCGCCGAGGCTCCACTCGACGAACGCGGTGAGGGCGAGCCGGCGTGGCGCCTCGCCGACGTTGGTGACCCGGAGGAGCGAGAGCTTGATCGGCGCGTCCTCGGCGAGACCGACCGTGAGGGTCGTGGCGATTCCGTCCCGCCGGTGCTCGAACGTCGTCGAGCCGGCGCCGTGGCGCACCGTGTATTCGCCCGAGCGGCGGACCGGCGCGGGCGTCGGGCACCAGACGTTGCCGCTCTCCTCGTCCCGGAGGTACAGCACCTCGCTCGGCGGGTCGCTCACCGGATCGTTGTGCCAGGGCGTCAGACGGTAGAAGAAGCTGTTGCCGGCCCACGCGTAGCCCGCCCCTCGCTCCGTGATCAGGAAGCCGCCGCGAGCGTTGGCGATGATGTTGGCCCAGGGCAGCGGCGGCACGCGGTCGCCCTCGACCCGGATGGCGTAGTCGCCCGCCGCGGTCATGCCGCCGAATCCGTTCTCCTCCGTCGCCGCGCCAGCCGGCGGCGCGGTCACTTCCTCGGCACGGTGCCCGGCGGTGGCCAGGGTCGTCACGGCCGAGCCGAGGGCGCTTCGCGCGGTCCCCAGGGCGCCGACGCTGAGCACGCGGAGCAAACCCAGCGGCCCGCCCCGATGGCCCGAACGCGTCGGCGCCGGCAGCGAGGCGAGATCCTCCGTCACCACGTCGTCCTTCGCCGCGGCCGCCACGAGCACGCGGCCCAGGGCGCGGCCGTCGCACTCCAGGTGCACGCGCGCGGTGGCGCGGAGCATCGCGAGCACCTCGGGAGCCAGCAGGTCGCGGCGCCGCGAGAACACCCCCCCCGGCTGGTCCATCATGCCGCCGGCGTGCGAGGCCTGGATGGCGGCCATGATGCCTTGCTCGAGCTCCTGGAAGTAGCTCGTCGGGCGCAGGTTGAGCACCACTAGGTCCACCATCATGCCTCGGCGGCGCCAGTAGTGGTGCGCCGCAAGGAGCTGCCGGAGCGTCGGCAATCCCTCGGCGGAGTCGATGGTCGCGAGGAGGATGGGCCAGTCGCCGGAGACGCCGATGCCCCAGAGCAGCGGCTGCGACCCGCGGCTGCGCCGCAGCTCGTCCTCTGGGGCCCGGAGCGACGGGTTGGAGTAGAACAGGTGGCCGGCAAGCTCCTGGAACACGCCCGCGTCGCCGGGCGAGACGTTGAGCTCGCGCAGCTCCACCTGCGCCGAGGTCCACGCGAGATCGAGCGCGCGCTGCGCGGCGCGCGGGTGGTGATAGCGGTCGGCCAGCTCGAAGGCGCGCTCCCGCGTGGCGGCCACGAGCGTGGTGAACGCTACCGACGCGGATTGGCGGGGCTCGAGGCGCACCCGGGTTCGCAGCGCGAACACGGGGTCGAGCACCGCGCCCGTCGTCCCCGAGAGCCCGCCGGGCGTCTCCAGCGCCACCGGGTCCCGGGTCGTACGCCCCCGGCCGAGGAATCGCGCGCGGTCGGTCTCGCACGTCACCGGCCCGACGCGCTCCCGGCCGTCATCCACCACGTGCACGCACCAGAGCGACCGCTCCTGCGCCGAGCGCGGGCGGCGGGTCGCCGTGATCGCGGTGCACCAGTCGTGGTACTCTGTCTGGACGAACAGATTGCCGAACGCGGGGTGCGCGCGATCCGCGTCCGGCGGCGCCAGCACGATCTCGCCGTAGCTGGTGAGCTCGATCTCGCGTGGCGTGCTCGCGGTGTTGGTCACCGTGACGCGGCGTACCTCCGCGGCGTCCGCGGGCACCACGGCGATCTCGGTGCGGGTCTCGATCGCCCCGTCTACCCGGTGGACCGTCATGCGGTCGGTCGCCAGGAACGCCCGGTAGCGATCGGCCTCCGCGCAGACGGGCTGGTGCGTGGCCGACCAGGTCCGGCCGTCGGTGAGATCCCGGATGTAGCAGAACTGGCCCGTGTGGTCCCGCGTCGCGTCGGCCCGCCACCGGGTGACTGCCAGCTCCTCGAACCGGCTGTAGCCGCCGCCGCAATGGCTCACCATCACGGTGTACGGCAGATGGCCGAGCAGCGCGACGTGCGGGGCCGGGGTGTCCGGGCTGCCCACCTCGCGCACCACCGGCCGCTCGAGCTCGGGATCCGGCAGCGCCTCGTCGGCGCGGCTGATCTGCGGCTCCTGCAGCTCGAGCCGGCGAGGCGCCCGCTCGTGCAGCAGCAGCTCGACCGAGCGCACCATCGAGTCCGCATGGAACCGCCGCTGCCACAGCTGCGCCGTGAGGGCGTTGGACAGCGCGACCAGGCTCATCCCGACGTGGTGCGCCATGTAGGCGCGCACCAGGCCGAACGGACGGCCTGGATCCGGCCGGGTGTAGTCCAGAGCCTCGTGGAAGCCGTACCGGCCGAGCGCCCCCTGCTTCTCCAGCAGGCCGAGATTGGCGATCGCCCGCTGCGGCGCGATCATGGCCGCGAGCGCGGACGCGTACGGCGCAACGACGAGGTCCCGCCCCAGCCCACGCTTGAGCGCGAGGTCCGGCACGCCGAAGGCCCGATACTGGTAGGTCTGATACCGGTCCCGCAGGTTGTAGGCGCTCTCGCTGATCCCCCACGGTACCCGCCGCTCCCCCGCGTACGCGATGTGCCGCCGCACGGCGCCATCAAAGGTCTGGTCGAGCACCGTATAGGGGAAGGACCGCATCACGAGCGACGGCATCAGATACTCGAACATGCTGCCGCTCCACGACACCAGCGCCGTCGAGCCGGCCGCGCGGGTGAGCGTGCGCCCGAGCCGGAACCAGTGCTCTACCGGCACCTGGTTCCTGGCGACGGCGAGGTAGCTGGCGAGCCGCGCCTCGGAGGCCAGCAGGTCGTAGTGCGAGCCGTCGAGCCCGGGCGATCCCGATTGGTAGCCGATCGCGAACAGGCTGCGGCTCTTGTCGTAGAGGAACCCGAAATCCATCGCGTGCATGTAGCCGGAGGCGCGGTCGGCCAGGAGGTCGAGGCGGGAGAGCAGGCCGGCCGCCGCCCGCGAGCGCTGCGAGACCGTGCGCCACGACTCCGATCGGGCGACGGGGCGCGCGTCCCGTCCGGCCGCCGGAAGCAGCTCGAGGCCCGAGAGCCGAGCCTCCTGCTCCCTGAGCAGGCCGAGCGACCACTCGAGCCACGCCTCGGCCGGCTCGGCCGCGTCGCTCGGCGCGGGCACCACCGAGAGCGCGGCGCGCGCCCGCTCGAGTGCCGGCAGGACCGCACCCAGAACCTCCTCGGGCGCGTGCGCGTCCGCGGCGGCGAGCGCGGTCTGGGTCTCACGCAGCGCCGCCTCCGCCGCGATCACGCCGCGCGAGGCGTCGGCATCGGTGGCGCCGGTGTGATGCAACTGTTCCTGCGCCAGGAGCACGCCCGTCCGGGCGGCCCGCCAGGTGCGCCCGTCGAACACCGGCTCATCGGCGATGCCGAGGCAGGCCTGACGCAGCGCGATGAAGTGCCCGGCGAGGTTGCCGCTGTCCACCGTCGAGACATAGGCGGGCTCCAGGACCTGCAGGTCGCGCAGGTCGTACCAGTTGTACCAGTGGCCGCGGAAACGCCGCATCGCCTCGAGCGAGGCGAAGGTCCGCTCCAGGCGCTCGGTCATGTCCTCCGCGGTGATGAACCCGAGATCGTACGCGCTCGTCGTGGCCAGGAGTTGGAGCCCGATGTTGGTGGGCGACGTCCGCATCGCCACGACGGGGAGCGGATCCTCCTGGAAGTTGTCCGGGGCCAGCCAGTGGGTGTCCTGGGTCACGAACCGGTCGAAGTAGCGCCAGTGGAGGAGCGCGTATCGCATCGCCGCCGTCCGGCTGGAGGCCGGCAGGCGGCGCTCGCGCCGCACCGCGGGCGCGCTGATCGCGAACGCGATCGTGGGCGAGAGCGACCATAGCGCCAGGAGCGGGACGGCCGCGCCCACGAGCGCCGGGAGATCCACCGCCTTGCCGAAGCCGAACACCGCGACGGCGGTGGCCCCGGCAAGAAGCGCGAACGGCAGAGCGACGGCCGGCCACATCGTGCGCCAGGCGGCCCCCGCGCCCCTGGACATGAGCCGCTCGGTCTGCGACGCCGTCTGCCACTCCAGCAGCTGGCGCCGGCTCACCCACAGGCGCCAGAGGGTCCGCAGGATCGCGTCGGCCGAGACCCAGGCCTGGTGCGGCAGGAACGTGACCGCGAGCGCGACCTGCTGCATGCTCGTCGCGGCGTCGTGCCCCACCGCCGCGTAGTAGGCCCGCCAGGACTTGTCCATCGGCGGCTGCAACATCGCCAGGAGCAGCGAGACGAGGTGCGGCGCCGCGATGGCGCCGAGCGCGAGCAGGGTCCAGCGCAGCGGCCCGCCGGGGAGCACGGTCCAGCCCGCGATCAGCAGCGCGAGCAGCGCGAGCTCGACGGTGCTGCGCCGCAGGTTGTCCAGGATCTTCCACCGCGAGAGCAGCGACAGGCGGTTGGGCTCGGGGCCGTCCGGTCCCGGCACACGGTTGGTGAGCCAGCGAAGCAGCTGCCAGTCGCCGCGGATCCAGCGGTGCTTGCGCCGGGTGAAGGTGAGATACCGGGCCGGGTAGTCGTCGTAGACCACCACGTCGCTGGCGAGCCCGGCTCGGGCGTAGTTGCCCTCGATCAGGTCGTGCGACAGGAGCGTGTTCTCGGGGAATCGGCCGTGGGTCGCGCGCTCGAAGGCATCCACGTCGTAGATGCCCTTGCCGGTGAAGCTGCCCTCGCCGTAGAGGTCCTGGTAAACATCCGACACGGCGGTGGTGTACGGATCCACGCCGGGGCTGCCCGAGTACACGGTGGCGAACTGCGACTGGTGCGCGCTCGGCAGCGACACGCCCACCCGAGGCTGGAGGATGCCGTAGCCCCGGACGACGCGCCCGAGGCCGGAATCGTAGACCGCGCGGTTGAGTGGATGGGCCAGCGCCCCGATCAGGAGCACGGCGGTGTCCGGCGGCAGAAGGGTATCGGCGTCGAGCGTGATGACGTATCGCACCCGGCGGAGCGGCGCGGGGTTCCCGACGATGCTGGAGAACGCCCCGGTGTCCACGCCGCGCAGGAACCGGTTGAACTCGGCGAGCTTGCCGCGCTTCCGCTCCCAGCCCATCCACGCGCCCTGGCTCGGGTTCCAGCGCCGGGGCCGGTGGAAGAGATAGAACGGGTCCTCACCTCCGCCCGCGTACTGCGCGTTGAGCGCGCGGATCCCCGCTTCCGCCGCCTGCAGGATCGCCGCGTCATCCTCGCGGGTGGCCGTGGGCGCGTCGGTGAAGTCGCTGAGGATGGCGAACTGCAGGTGCGGTTCCCGGTTGGCCAGGTACTGCACCTCGATATGGTCCAGCGCCTCGCGCACCGCCTCGACGCTGCCGAACAGGGTCGGCACGACGACCACCGTGCGGAGGTCCTCGGGCACCCCGCCGTGGCGCACGAGGTCGAGCTTGGGCAGCCGGTGCGGCGGCAGGAAGGCGGTGATGAGCTGGTTCATCGCGCTCACGGCGATATCGCTCGCCGGGATCAGCGTGAACAGGAGCACCAGGGGCCACGCCGCGCGGGCGCCCGGCCCGCCGAGCCAGAGGACCGCGACCAGGGCCGCGACGATGCCAGCCAGGACCCCGCCGACGAAGACGATGTTCGGGTGGCGCAGCGCCGCGCGGTACACCCGCATGCTGGCCGGGGGCCGGAACTGGCACTGACGCTCCACCTCGGCCAGGCCGTCGTCCACCAGGTAGTAGCCGACGTGCCGGCGGCGCTGGGCATCGCTGGCGCCGTCGGTCGGCGCGGCGAGCGCCAGCTCGATGGCCAGCCGGGCGACGGTGGGCTCGTCCTGGCTGCAGCGCTTGGCGATCCCCTCCACCACATGGCGGTAACGGTCCCGGGTCTCGAAGGTCATC
>Ga0075423_10004544_pt1 | contig 12875 bp, 11 predicted proteins | sample SoiMethybrSBSTD2_FD_80114 | JGI IMG/M metagenome (GOLD analysis project Ga0075423, IMG submission 80114) | Bulk soil microbial communities from a Populus tree surrounding site in Tennessee, USA - Soil MetaG P. TD hybrid SBSTD2 | ecosystem: Environmental > Terrestrial > Soil > Tree plantation...
AGCGCCGCTTTCATGGTGACCAGCGCTTCCCTCAAATCGAGATTGACTTGGTTCTTCACCACGTCGAGCTTATACAGTTCCTGGTTAAACTGGCTTCGGCTTTCTCCGATTCGCCCTTCTCGCTGTCCCCCATCGAAAATAGGAACCGACAAGTGCACGCCCACATTGTACGTGCTGAGCGTGTTGTCGATCTGAGTCCCGATTAAGCCGTAATCGCCCTGGGCAGAGACAGACGGAAGCCGCTCCCCTTTGATGGATTTAAGACTCAACTCCGCCGTCTTGATGCGTTGCAGTTGGGCCTTCAACTCGGGGCGATTGTTCACCGCCGCTTCCATCGCGCTTTCCAAACTGGGAACCGCTTCGACGAATGACTTCAATTCATCGGTCAAGACAATGTTTCCATCAAACCCGATGGCGAGATCATTCAGGAGCACGAGTTTGGCTCGCTCCACGTCACCTTTTGCCAACTCGAGGCGCTGTCGTTCATTTTCTAATTGGGATTCCAGCCTCGCCGTATCGAGTCCCGTCGCCATCCCACCCGTCTGCCGCGTTCTTACAAATGTCACGAGGTCTTCAAACAGTCCCACGTTGGCCACACGCGCTGCGACCGTTTCCTGATTACGCAGCACCTCAAAATAATGCAACCCCACGGTGGCCATGGTATCGTTCTGGGTTGCCGACGACTCCAATTCCGCCACTTGAAACGCTGAACGCGACGCTCGCCACCGATCGATGAGACTCAAACTGAACAATGATTGAGATAATGTCCCGCGTCCATCGAAAATGTTGAAGGGCTGCGAACGAGTCGGCGTGCCGCCGATTGTTCCGAAGAAGAATGTTTGATTGTTGTATTTTCCCTGCGATGCGAGATTGGGCAGCAACGCACCCAGCTGTGTCTTCGAAACGGAGCGTGCGGCTTCAATACGCTCACGATACAATTTGACGTTCGGATTATTGTCCAAGGCCGCCTGGATAGCGTCGGCCAAACTCAGCTTGAGCACCAAGGGTTCGTCCGTGCGGGAGGTTTTTATCCCGTCGTCTTGAGCCAAGACATCACTCGCTCCTGCCGACAGCAGTTGCATGGCGAAACCGGCGGCAATGCACCAGGATGGAAATCCTTTCAGGGATACATATGACATGGAACTCCCTCGCTCGCGATCCGCGCCTGGTACACTAAGGCACAACCACACCGCTTGTTATTCCGCTAATTGAAAGTCAACAGTGCAGCCAAGGCCCGCCGGCAAAGCATTGCTCGGGTTGGGCATCTCGAGACGTACTCCAAACGTTCCGCTGGCGCTGTCGGCAACTGGGTTCACGACGGTCACCCGCCCGACATGCACAGCCTGACCATTGCCTTCGGGACGTACAACCGCTTTCATTCCCGGCTTAACCTTGCCGAGTAAGGTCAAAGGTGCGAACACTTCGACGCGCAAGGGATCAATTTGAGCAAGCTTAAGAATCGGCGCTTGTCGTGCCAATTCTCCGGGAGACAACAAACGATCAACCACCACGCCGGTGAGAGGGCTATAGATGCGATGTAGATTCAACGACGCCGTCGCGCGTTGCCATTCGAGCTCGGCAATCCGCTTATTTTCCACGGCTTCTAAGTGTGCCATCTCGGCCAGAACCTGTTCAGTTTGTGCTTCGTCAACTTCGTGTTTGGCGATGGAGTTTGATTTATACAGATCCATCGCCCGCTCAAGCTTCCTCGTGCTGAACCCGACCTTCGTTTGCGTACTTTTGATCGTGGCCTCGGCATCAGCTTTCGCTTTTGCCCACGCAACCGTCGCTTCCTCAACACTCGCTTCCAGTGTGACAAGGATTTGCCCCTTGGTAATCCAGTCTCCCCGATCCACTCTTACCGTTTGGATGATCCCTTCTACTGGTGGCCCAACCGAAACCTCCATATAGGGTTTGATCACGCAGGCGATGTTACCCGCGAATGCACTTGTCGCTGAGGCCGCCGCCCACCAGGAGCAGCCGCTCACTAGCGCAATGATCAGGCAGCGGAGATAGTGCATTCCTACTCCTTGTTCTTGCCGAATCGCACAGTGCACTTCAATCCTCCAGGCAGCTTCAGGTCATGGTTCGGCAATTCGAGACGCACACCGAAGGTGCCGCTCGCCGCATCGACAACCCGATCGACGACGGTCACCTTTGCCGCATATTCTCCAGGCACGGGCGCTTCCGGTTTGACATAGGCCGAGGACCCGACGGTGATTTTCCCCAACATCGCGACCGGCGCGTACACTTCGACACGCAGGGGGTCGATCTGTGCGATCTTCAGAATTTTTTCCTGTTTGGGGAACTCTCCCGGATGCATGAACCGCTCGACGACCACCCCATTGACCGGACTTTTAATGGTGCGGAGAGCTACCTCGGCCGAGGTGCGCTGCAATTCCAAATCGGCCAATCGCCGATTCGTCAATTCTGCTTGCGCATGCTGGACGGACCCTGTTGCCCGCTCCACACTCGTATCGAGCGTCGCGAGAATCTGTCCTTCTTTCACGAGATCCCCGCGATCCACTTGTACGGTTTCCAACAGGCCTCCAACCGGGGTCGTGATCGTGATGACGACAAACGGTTGGATGAGACAGTTGAGATCTTGCGGGGCTGCCGTTACCAGTTGAGACCACCCCAGGAGAGCCGCTGCCACAGTTATCGCGACAGGTTTGCATCTACACATGACAGTTCTCCCGCTCCAGTCGTCATTCCATCCGCCCAGAAAAGGCCAGCGTGGATCCGAGTTGTTCCTCGCTCTGCAACAACTCTCGTCGAGCCCGCGCATGCATGCGCTCCGCGGAGATCTGCGCCCGACGCACAAGGAACCCCGCGACCCTGCCTTTCAGCGAGCCGCACGACTTCAGCAGGACGTACGTCATCCACCGTGAGAGACCGCCGCGAGTGGCCACCAGATCATCTTCGAAGGACGTCATGGTCTCGTGACTGCCAGGATCTCCTTGACGTCCCGTGCGCCCGTACAACTGACGATCAATCCGTCCAGCTTCATGACGTTCGGTCGCGACCACATGGAGACCACCGGCTTCTGCGACGCCCGGTTGCAATTTGATGTCTGTGCCCCGTCCGGCCATGTTGGTGGCAACCGTTACACGCCCCTTCTCTCCGGCCCTTGCCACAACAGATGCCTCTTCCTGATCTTGCCTGGCATTCAAGACGACGTGGTCAATCGACGCTTCGGTGAGCCTCGCACTCAGAAGCTCGGATGCGGCGACGGACCGAGTCCCGACAAGCACCGGGCGTTGCTGATCGTGTAATTCTTTAATGCGCTCCACGGCCGCATTCCATTTTTCATTCGCCGTCGCGAAGAGCCGCTCGCCATGGCAATGACGTTGCAGAGGACGATGCGTGGGAATGGTAGCGGTCGGCAGTCGATAGACACTCCACAATTCACCAGCTACCTCCTGTGCCGTCCCGGTCATGCCGGATAGCCAGAGATACCGACGAAAGAACCGCTGGTACGTGATCCGCGCTAATGAAGTTTGCATCGGCGTCACGGGGCAGCCTTCCTTGATCTCAATCATTTGATGAAGACCCTGCTCCCAGGAGCGGTCACCCATAATGCGCCCCGTGTATTCATCAATGATCTGCACCTTCTCATCCCGCACTAGGTAGTGCGTATCGCGATGGAAGAGATGCAGCGCCGTTAATGCCTGACGGACAAGTTCCTCACGTCGCCGAGGACCAGACCAGAGGCCGGTGAGTGCTGCCGCGCGTGCGTTCAGTGCGGCCCGTCCTTCAAGTGTGAACCGGATGCTTCGCTCGCGGCCATCGAGCAAGAAATCCTGGTCTCGCCGCAGCTGACGCGCGAGTTTCAGCGCCGTCTCGTAAATGGGTTTTTCTGGCGCCTGCCCACCAGCCCCGGAAATGATTAAGGGGACCCGCGCTTCGTCGATCAGCACACTGTCGGCTTCATCGACGATACCAAAGCAAAGGCCTCGCAGCACCAATTGTTTGAGTTTCGTCGCATCACCGTACAACCGCTCGAGCTGAAGCTGAATCCGATTTGGCTGCCGCCCAACCGCAAGGCGGTCGCGGAGATAATCAAAGGCCAATTCCTTGTTGCAACAGTACGTGATATCGCAGGCATAGGCGCGACGCCTGGCAACGGGATCGAGCTCATGGGTAATGGCGCCCACCGTCAAGCCCAACATCTCATAGAGCGGCTTCATTTCGCGCGCGTCCCGGTCGGTGAGATAATCATTCACCGTAATGATGTGGACGGGCACACCGGCCATGGCGGCGGTGGCCGCCGCCAAGGTTGCCGTGAGCGTCTTCCCTTCACCGGTCGCCATCTCGGCGATGCACCCGTTCAAGAGAACCCATCCCCCGAGGATCTGCACGTCATAGTGCCGCTGTCCGATTGTTCGTTCAGCAACCTCGCGGACCAAGGAAAACGCGCGATACACCAGTTCCTCTGAGAGGCCACCACGACGCAGACGTTCCCTCAATTCACCGGCCTGCTGGCTAAGTTGTTCGTCCGACTGGCGCGCGAGGATCCTCCCTCGCTCCGACACGCGCTCGACCACGTTGGTCGAAAGACAGCGCCTGACGCGTCGCCAGCGAATGACTGGGCTGATCAGCCGGCTGCCTTGAACGTCCCACCATCCTTCCCTTGGTGTGTGACGCTCCGGATAGGCGCTGTGGAGCGCGGTCCGTTCTCGCGCAAAATCAAACATTGAACCTCGTCAGGAAGAGCTGGCGTCCCTGTCGGTACCATTGGGCAAGCAAGGAATCCCACCCGTGATCGAAACGCACGTAGACACGTCCGCCCACGTTGACCAAGCCATGTTGGGCCGGCAATTCGAGGTCAATCTGAAAGAGCCGCTTCAGCGCTTTTTGGCCCTTGGGATCGTGCGGATCCAGTGGCACCAGCCCTCCCCCCTCGCTGCCGAGTGCCGCGCTGGGAAGCTCTTCGCTGGCGGCAGGCACCAAACGTTTCACCTTTGCTGTCATCGGTTCCGTCAATCGGTCGGCCAACCGGACTTGAACGCCCCGGATGCCATGCCGGATCAAATCGATGTCGTTCTGATCCACGATGGTTCTCACAATGATGGTGTTCACATCGACGACGTGGGCAAGCACCTCTCCTCGCTTCATGAACCGCCCAGGAAGATCTTCCGCCTTCGGCAACACGAAGGTGCCGCGCGTCTTGCTTCGAATCACCAGATCCGCTTCACGCTCCCGTGCTCGGGCGAGACGTTCTTCAATGTATCGCTGTTCTTCCTCAAGAATTTTGGACTTCACAAGATCGGTGACGGTCTGCTCGCGAATGCGGGATGCGATCTCCTGTAATTGTGCTTCGAAGACCTTCACGTCTTTGATGACCTCTGGGTCGCGACAGAGCATGAGCAAGTCACCGGCCTGCACCGTGGCCCCCGGCTTTGCTGTGACTCGCTCCACAAAGCCATCGACTTCGGCACGTACGATTGCCTCGTCCGGGATCCACACCACTCCTTCCGCTCTGGTACGAAAGGGCGCCGGAAACAGCGCCAGCAGCACAACGGCCACTGAAGCCATTGCGGTACTCACAGCCATCGCGCGTCCGCGCACCCGACGGATCCTTGGACTGCTGAACAAGTATTTCAGCCCCTTGCTTAACGGCAACACAAACCAGGTGAACACGGTCATGACCGCAAACAGGACCCCGAGGAGAAACAATTGATCGGCCAAATACATCAGAATCGCCACGACCACCAGCACCCGATAGATAAAAGAGGACACGGCGTAGGTCACAAACCACGCCCGCTCTCCGTTGGTCGTACGAGGCTCCTGCGCATCGGCAGATCCGAAAAGGTAGCGCTCGCACAGATACCCCAAATAGGTATTGGCCCGTTGGCGGAGGTTGGGGATTTCCAGCACATCTGCCAGGATGTAATACCCATCAAACCGCAAGAGTGGATTCGCATTGAAGACCACCGTCGAGATGCCGGCAATGAGAATCGCGTTATAGGCGAGCGTGCGCACGACGCCTGGCTCGACACTGATCCACACATACAGAGCCATCGCGGCAATTACCAACTCCACAATCATGCCGGCGGCGCCCACGATCGCCCGCTGCCACTTATTGCCAAATGCCGTGGATGCAGAAGCGTCAACATAGGGAACAGGCGACAACACCAGAAGCATGATTCCCATCTCATGAACATCGCCGCCGAACGTCTTGACCGCAAACGCGTGTCCGAATTCGTGCAAAATCTTGATCACCGGGAAGAGCAGCCATAACAGAACCAGATTATTGGGCGCGGTCACCCGATCGATCAGATTGGCCGTCAAGTCCGTCCAATGAGCAGCGCCGACGACCACGGCGGGTACCACGATCAGACACCAAAGCATGGCCCCCCACCAGGAGAAGAAAGGACGGACCAGCGGCACGAACTGCTGCAGGAACCGGTCAGGGTCGATGAGTGGGAATTGCCAGGCAAAGAAGTTCATCAATCGCCGCTGCCACTTTCGTTGCTGCTGTTTTTCGTAGCGCTCCAGCAATTCTGCCGTATCGGGAGGGATATCGCATTGCAGCACATCCGACGCATGCAACTGACTCAAGAGCTGCACCACGGCCGGCTGTGTCGGCGCATCATCGCCCAAACGGGAGGAGGACAACTCCCAAATTTCCTGCACAGAACGACGGCCATCCATCAAGCCGATGAACGAAAACACCGGAGGAGAAAATCGATGAAAGCGTTCGTTTGAAGAATCCTGCAGGACGTACCAGATCTGTCCGCGGTAGCGATGGCGATGCAACTTGGCATGACTTCGGAGGCGCGGCACAAGAGAGGCCACACGGTACCAGGAAGGACTAAACAGCGCTTCGCTCATCGGCAGGCCGTCCTCTCATCAAGGGAGCCATGTCCAGACAGCCAGCCGAACCCAATCGACCACTTGATGCGTCCAAATCCATACCAATAGCCGACGATCGACTTCGATCTTTCCGGCCCCCTCCATGGCAGGCCGCAACCGTTCGTCAGATTTCGCCAGAGCGGCCTCGACACGGAAGAAATTCCTTCCTTCCTTCGCCGTAGACACCGGCGTGACCTTTTGAACCGTCACCTCCACGGGGTCGGAAGGAAACGCCGAAAGTAAGACGTTGCCGCGCTGCCCGACCCGCACATCGGCGATGTCGCGTTCATCCACTTCCAGCACGATCCGGTAGCTGTCAAGCGGCGCGATCTCGAAGAGTACCTTGCCTTTCTCGACCGGCGATCCCAATGACTGACTCAAGTCTCCGCTGACGACAATCCCATCGAAGGGCGAGAGCACGCGGGTGTGTGCCAACTTGTCGTCGAGCAAAGCCATCTCGGCCTTGACCTGCTTCATTTGCGCCGTCAGGATCTCTGCCTTGGCCGCTTCCCGCTCGGCCATCGCCTTGTGATATTCCTTTTGATACTCTTCGAATTTGCTCAATGCCCGTAAGCGTTCCAATCGGAGTTCTCGATCGTCGAGCGTGCACAACAGGTCGTTGACGTGCACCAGATCACCCGCTCGCCTGGGCGCCTCTCGGATGTAGCCCTCGAATGGGGCTGCCGCGGCTCGCTGAACAATCGGTTCAAGCACCGTTTTGGCGGAAACGCGATAGTCGCCTTCGGCAAAGAAGCAGAACGCCAGCAGTGTCGAGATCATCATCGTCGTCAGCTTGACTGCCATATGGCGTGGTCCCAGCAGATTACGCACAAAGCGCGTAAACGATTCCCACGCCTTGACGCCGAGCCAACGGTCCTCGCGTCGCTGAATTTCCAACAGCGGCCCCACGAGCAGTCCCACTGATCGGCACAACTCCACCGTCTTTTGGTCGAACAACTGCCCGGATGGGCGTTCCAACAGCAAGGCCCCCACGGCTTGTCCGCCCGATTCCAGTGGGACGGTCAGGATCGAGCCGCCGCCATACTCTTTGACGAAGTGTTCGTGTGCCAACATGACGGCCGATGCTCCATCTTCGCGCGGGGGATAGACAATCGTTTCACGTTGGTCTATGGCCTCGTCCATGGCATCTGCCAGGCTTTGAATCACGTTGGCGTGCTTTTTGAAATCTGCGCTGTGAGACACGGCCTTCACACGTGCATGGCCATGATGCACAAACCCGACGCTCACCCGCTCGCAATGCAACTGTGTTGCTAACGCAGTCACCACAGCTATCGCGGAAGCGTAAAATCTCTCTTGGCCGACGGCGGTGGCCATTAGATCCAAGGCGGTTTGCATCCGCTCGCGGGTTTCCCGTTCCCCGACCACCGCTTCACGAGAGAACAACAACTCCAGCCAGGCCGCCCCCCAGTGCAGTTGCCGCATCAGCCCCTGCAAGGCAGCGTCCGATGTCGGAAGAACTTCTAGGATCGTCGCACCGTGCAGGGCCCCGCGGGCTTCGATCGGATAGCTGATCTCGTAGTGGCCATCGGGTGTTTCACCATCGACCGAACCTCCACGCGAGACTACGCCCCGGCGGTCGGCAAGCGTTTTTTCAGCTGTCTTACTGAGATGCTTGAGATTGTGGCGAGCATCCGGCCAGGTCGCCACAGCGCGGAACGGACCGCGATCGGGAGAGCCGAGCAGCACCATGCCTGCCCGAACTTCTCCCATCATGCGGCATTGCAAGGTCAGCCAGCATTGACAAAAGGATTGGACCGTCGCAGCCTCCGCAAAGGCAGTCCAGAGTGCCTGATCTTGCAGCACATTGGACTGCTCGGCAGTAAACAGTGCGCCTTCCGCTTTTGTCCACACACTCGTCCTATGCGAACCAGTTTGCTCGTCCATGCCTTTTCCGGTCTGGGAGTTATCGCAAATAATTTTTAAGGGGCTTGCTGTTGGATCACGCCCACATCCATGGTGCCGAAGCGCGTCTCATGTTGCTTGATAACGGAATCCAAGAGCATCGACAAACGCTTCGCCGAAAGGGGCTGAGAACCACACGACTACTTGACAGCACGATATTTTCAATCGACGGATCCCAAGGCAACACCCTTAGTAGGAGATGCTATACTCTGTTTCGTATTGCAGGAAGATTTTTCTCAATAAAAGCAACATGAAGCAACGAACACGAGAGCGTTTACTCAGCCTGTTCATGGCGGGAATCGTGAGCGCGATCACTGTTGCGCCGTCTAAGAGCTTCTCGGCACAAAGTGCCGAAGTAGAAGTGTTTGCTTGGCGCCTCCGTGCTGGTGTGGCGATCCCGACTCAGAAAGTGTTCAACAATTTTGGCAACGACACTACAGTCGCATCGTTATTCAACACCGACGTGAACTACGCCCTCAAAGAGTGGCTGCGAGTGGGAGTCCTGTACGAGTGGCATGAACACACGATCAACTTTAATGGATCGAAGTTCGGAAACTTGACCATCAATACGTTCCTGATGACCGTCGAATTCCGGGTGCCTCGCGCGCAACTGGATCCTCATGGAATCACTTGGGTGACGCCATATGCCTCCATCGGCGCAGGAGCCAATGTGCACGGCTTCAAAGAGCACAGAGAGGCTGGCGCCAACACTGCATCCTTTCCCACCACGTTCGCGTTTCGCGTGGCGACTGGGGTCGATATTCCCCTGACCGATTATCTCGGGTTCAACACGGAGATCGCGTGGAATAGGGACAGTGGCGCTTCCGCGTTCAACGGAGCCGATGTCTCCTTCAATGCCTCAACACTCAACATTCTCGGCGGCATCCGTCTGCGCTATTAGGCGTCGCGTTCAGGTCCCAATTATCTCCTTATTACGGTTATTCAAGCCCCGAAGAGTGGATGGAGCGGGCATATCCCAAGCGCATCTATTACAACAAGCTCGACAAGGGCGGGCACTTTGCCGCGTGGCAACAGCCGAAACTCTTTTCAGAAGAGGTTCGCGCGGGTTTCAGATCACTACGCTAGCTGTTAGGGGATACGGCCTGCCCAATAAACACGGGCAGGCCTCCGATTAATCGACCTGCGTGTCAGCCCTCCGCAGGTCATTAACCAAGGTTATGATTATATTACCGGATGCTAACCAGCCATCGGCACATGTGCTCGTTGTGTGCTCACCTCGGTCCGTTTGGCGTGTTGAGGAGGATTCAAGCCGAATGGTGCTTCGAGATGCTAAGGCTGCTACCACCTTGCTACCAGCTTGTGTCGAGCCAAGAGTACCCAGCATGATCCGATTCTTCGATTTTTCCTTGGGATGGCTTGTCTTGGGTTGGCTCAGTTTCGGTCTGGTCTGAACTCTTAATCAGCGGCCGTAGGTTCGACCCCTACACGGCCCACCAAAACAATCAAAAGGTTACACATTGGTAACGACGCCTTGCTCAAGTGGCGCGGAGCTTGGTGTCCGTACTAGTGTCCCCTCTAAGACTCCGACATGGTTTGCGTTGCCGCTTGGAATCCACCGAGCATAATACTTCAAAGTGATGGTTGGCTTGGCATGACCCAGCTGTAGGGCGACGTAGAGTAGAGGCAACGTGCCGGTCTCAGAGGGGAATAACCATTCAGTCTCCCAACCTCGTGCGATGGCCTCAGCCTCAAGCCACGTGATGTGACGACGTAGACGGTCCAATGTATTTGGTCCGAGATCAACCCAGCGAGGCTCGCCCGTCTTAGTGCTTTTTATGACACCGCCTATCGTGGCCGAACGCTCGACACGCAACCGCTTGCCCTGGAAGTCAACATCTCCCGCTTTGAGTGCGTTCGCCTCGCCTGGACTTAATCCTGTGTGCAACATCAAAAACAGTAAGGCGGCGTAGGAGGGCGACAACTGACCCGCCTCGTCTAATTCGGCCAGTTTTTGTTCGAAAATCTCTTTCTGCTCCCAGCTCAGCACACGCACCTCGGAGGCTGCTGGCTTGCTCCCTCGTCGTCGTTGGCGTTGACCGATCAAGGGATTGGTTGAGATGATCCCTTCTTCTGCGGCCTAAAGTGCTTGGCGAATCGAAAAGGCGTAATATTGCGGTTGATTATTCCACAACCGCGGGATCGCCACTTCGATTACGCGGTTTTGGGACATAATTTCGCAGGAGCATAGTGACCGAGGTGACCGCACTTTTACCCTTTTTGATACGACGAGGTAGTAATAAGTATAAGAAGATTGACGATTAGTGGCTCACCTCGTCCACCTCAGCTCGTTTGTACGAGTCGGCAGTCGGTCACGATGAGTGTTCTGCGGTTCTTGCGCGCTTTACTGAGTTCGACTTGGCGTCGTAACATGCATAGAATGCCTTAAAGGTATAATAGCTTTTAATATTTAGATCCAGTATGGAAGCTACTCGCGTTTTGGTTGTCGATGATGATTATTCGATTCTTGAAGTGCTAACACGCCTTCTGAACGATTATCCTGATGTAGAAGTGGTCGGCCAAGCAGTAACAGGCGATGAAGCGATCTCGAAAGCACAGTCCCTGCAACCACATATAGTGATTATGGATATTCGGATGCCCAAAATGGATGGCATCACTGCTGCCCGAGAGATTAAAAGCAAGTGTCCACAAGTGCAGATAATTGGATTGACGGAACTTGGACAGGGATACCATGCGGAAGCGATGCTCAAAGCCGGAGCCCTAGCCGTCTATCAAAAGTCAAACGCTCTCGATGAACTCTACCCTGCGATAAGAAGGATTACCGCGGGGCAATAGGCTCATTGATCTCCCACTGAAATTAATTCCCCTCTCTGGACGTTTCCTCATAAAGATTTTTTGAGATGACCCTGTTCGTTTGAACAAATCCGCCCGTCTTTCCTTCCACCTCTTAGTTCCAACAGGTCTACGGGGTGTATGAGACATTTTTTGTCTTAACACTTTTAGGGAATAGAGTGACTATTCGAGCACTGCTAGACTGCGAACCTCGACGAGGTGATGCCATGACACGATGGATGCAACGTCGCAAACGATACCAGCAAACGCGAAACGCATTCGTCCTCTTGACGATCAGCGGGGTGGTTCGCTCAGCCGATGTCGAGGTCCCATACTGTCGCGAACGGAGAGTTGCGAAGCGGAGCAATCCGGTCACCGATCCCGTTCCAAACGCCAAGCCATCCATATGGTCTGTGGACATCAGAGAGCTTGTCTTTGGAAAGGCGAATCGGCCACTCTCTATCCCTGGCAGACTCAACTCCTCTTATGTAAGACCACCTTTATGAGACCCTGGGTGGTTCGCATCACATTCCCTTCCAGTGCACTCCAGTACGTGGCTAACATCATCCTAAGCGTACTAACCGTGATGGGCACATTCGGCCTATTGACGTGGGTCGTCCTCGGTTCATAACCGTCTGAGTTCATTCTAAGGCCTCCCAAGCTGGTAAAATCATGACGCGCAGCGGGGCGTTCAGCGACACAATAACTACTGGCGACAAATTTCCGGAGCGGTGAACTATGGCTGTGCGAGACGTTTCCCTTTTTATTCTCTATACTTCTTCTGGACATATACTCCTTCAGCATCGGACGGATGACGCCTTTCGATTGCCAGGTTACTGGGCATTCTTTGGAGGGGGTATAGAACAAGGAGAAAATCCAACGGAAGCACTAAGACGCGAGATCCGAGAGGAATTATCCTACGAAGTGCAAGGCCCGAAGTTTTTCCTAGCGCAAAAAGTTAGAGATGAAGAGAATGACATCACGAAGTATGTGTTTGTTGAACAGTACCAGGACCAACCTCTTCAGTTAGGGGAAGGACAGGCGATGGGATGGTTTTCACCTGACGAAACACATGAATTAAAAATGATCGACCACGACCGTTTCGTTGTGGAACAAGTTCGAGATTATTTCAATCGACTACGTCATGAACGATAAAGAGGATTTAGCTGCTCGCCTTGCTGCGTTGATTGCGGATCAAGAGCGGCCGTTAGAAATCATCTGCGACGAACAGACTAAGTTGGTTCGGGTGGGTTGCGGCATTATGGTTTATCCGCGTTAAGCCT
>Ga0075423_10004546_pt1 | contig 12874 bp, 12 predicted proteins | sample SoiMethybrSBSTD2_FD_80114 | JGI IMG/M metagenome (GOLD analysis project Ga0075423, IMG submission 80114) | Bulk soil microbial communities from a Populus tree surrounding site in Tennessee, USA - Soil MetaG P. TD hybrid SBSTD2 | ecosystem: Environmental > Terrestrial > Soil > Tree plantation...
CTTCGGCATCGCGGTGACCGGCCTTTTCCGGATCGCGGATCGCGAGCCGGCGGTGCTGTTCGCCGCCTTCATGCTGTTGTGCTGCTTCCAGGTCGCGTTCATCGCGATCCTGAAGGTCACGGCGGAATGGGCGCTCGACCCGATCCCGTGGTGGTCCCTGGTGGTCGCGAACCTCCTGGCCACTGTCGGCATGCTGACCGTGCTCTTTCCGCGACACCCGACGGCGTGGCGCCCGTGGAGCCGGCGCCACGATCCGCTGAACGCGTAGTCAGAGAAAGGAGGACCTCAATGGATCAGCGCGGCCGAGTGCTGCCCTATCTGCTGCTGTGGATGCTGGGCGTGCCCGCGAGCCTCTTGATCATCTTGTTCCTGCTCGGGGTGGGCCGCTGACGCGCCCGACCCGGAGAGGAGGCCATGACAATGGACAGGCACACGGACAAGGACCGGGACCCGAAGCCGCCCTATGCACCTCAGCACGTCGATGAGATCGAGGACCTCGACGTCGAGGAGCTCGACGACGAGGATCTCGACGACGACGACCTGGAGGACGCGGAGGGCGAGGACGAGGATCTCGACGCTCCTCGACGGTAGCGCCGCGTCGGGGAGAGACGGGCGGTGGCGGTCCGAGACCACCACCGCCCGTCGTGCGTCGATCAGTCGGCCGGAGGCGGCGCGACGACGTCCTCGTAGCGGGGGCGCCGGGTGATCTGGCCGGCATGGATGAACACGTCGATCGCGACGTCGAGCGCCGGTCGCGTGATCTCCACGTGCGGAGTCCAGCAGCCCAGCGCCTGGTAGGCCGCGATGGTCGCGGTGAGGACGGCCCGGTCTATGTCGGGGAAGTACGGCGCCTCGGCCTCGGCAATCGCCGCCGCCGGGCTCGTCACCACCCAGGCGCGGGCCTTGCGGTAGGCGCGCATGAAGCGCCGTGCGGCGTCCCCCCGCAGCCACTCTCGGGTGGCGGCGAGGCTCGAGAACGCGCAGGGCCCGATGGCGGGTCCGACGGGCGCCACCACGTGGCCGACTTCGTCGTGCTCGAGCTGCTGCGGATGCGGTCCCTGGAGGTGGATGTAGTCGCCCTCGCCCTTGCGGAAGCGGGCTTCCATCTCGCCCGACGGCACATGAAGCGCCTGGATCGCCGTGAAGTCGAGCCCGCGGCGGTGGCAGGCGTACTTGAACATCGCGAGCGGCTGCCCGCCGTGGTCCACGAGCACCCGCGCGCCGCGCAGCTTGTCCCACGAGAAGGCGGCGTCTGCGGCGCGCCCGGTGATGAAGAAGCCGTCCATCTCGTTGATCTGCGCGAAGTGCACCGCGGGCGGCGCCTGGCCCCGCTCGAGCGGCCCGAATGCCTGCGACGGCGCGGACTGACAGACGTGCGCCGACCCGTCGACCAGTCCTTCGATGGCCAAGCGCCCGGCGGGGGCCACCGAGTGCCGCGGCCGGAAGCCCTCCTGCGCGAGGAAGCCGCCGGCGATGGTGGCGATGAGCGGCGTGTAGAAGGCGGAGAAGCGGGTGAACTGGATGCTGATGTCGTCGCTCACGGATCCTCCCTGGTCGGACTACAATCCTCCCGGCCATGCACGCCCGTCAACCGGCGCTCCGTCTCTCGGTGGTCCTCCTGCTCCTCGCGGCGGGCGCCGGCGCCGCTGCCGCGGACACGATGGAGACGCCGGCGCCCGGCGGCGCCGTCGAGCGCATTCCCGTGTCGATCACGCGCCCGAGCGGCGACGGCCCCTTCCCCGCCGTGGTCATCATGCACGATTGCAGCGGCCTCGGCCCTCTCTCGAGCCACGCGCCCGCGCGCTGGGCGCAGACGCTGACGACTCACGGCTACGTGACGGTGATGCCGGGCAGTTTCTCCACCCGCGGCTTCCCGTCCGGGGTCTGCACGGACGCCCGGCCCGGCCGCAGCAGCGTGTCGCCGGGCCGGCGGGCCCACGACGCCCATGCCGCCCTCGCCCACGCCCGAAGCCTCGCCTTCGTCGACGGGCGGCACGTCGGCCTGATGGGTGGCTCGCACGGTGGCTCGACGACGCTCTTCAGCCTCGTCGCGCCGCAGGCCGAGGGCGGCTTCTCCGCGGCGGTGGCCCTCTACCCCGCGTGCCGCGCGCGGCTCGGCGACTGGAATGGCGTGAGCGGCGTCTATCACCCCGTCGCCCCGCTCCTCGTCCTCATCGGCGCGCTCGATGACTGGACACCCGCCGAGCCCTGCCGCCAGATGGTCGAGGCCACGCGTGCCGCCGGCCACCCCGCCGCCATCAAGATCTATGGTGGCGCGCACCACTCCTTCGACAGCGCGAACCCCGTGCGCTACATCGGCACCCGCATCAATCCCAACGCGTCGGGAGGGCGCGGCGCCACCACCGGCGGCAACGCGGAGGCGTGGGCGGACAGCATCCGCGAGGCGCTCGCCTTCTTCGGCCAGCACCTCGCGCCCGGCGCGGGCCCCCGCTGATGGCCGCGCAACGCTCCCTCCGCACGCCCACCCTCGAGATCGCCTACGAGGAGTCGGGACCGCCCGGCGGGGCGCCGGTGGTGCTCCTGCACGGCTTCCCCGACGACGTGCGTGCGTGGGACGGAGCCGTCGGGCCGCTCGCCACCGCCGGCTTCCGCGTGCTCGTGCCGTATCTGCGGGGCTACGGCGCCACGCGCTTCCTCGACCCGAGCGCCCCGCGCATGGCGCAGCAGGCGGCGATCGGCCAGGACCTCATCGACTTCCTCGACGCTCTCGCGCTGCCGCCCGCCGCGCTGGCCGGCTACGACTGGGGCGGCCGCGCCGCCTGCATCACCGCGATCCTCCGCCCCGAGCGTGTGCGCGCGCTCGTCACCATCGGCGGCTACAACGTCCAGAACACGCTGGCGCCGCCGCGCCCCGCCTCGGCGCTGCAGGAGCGCGCCAACTGGTATCAGTGGTACTTCAACACCGCCCGCGGGGTGGCGGGGCTCACCGCGAACCGCCGCGAGATCTGCCGGCTGCTCTGGCGCGACTGGTCGCCGGGCTACCGGTTCGACGACGCCACCTTCGAGGCCACCGCGGCCTCGTGGGACAATCCCGACTTCGTACCGATCGTGATCCACTCCTACCGGCACCGCCACGGCCACGCGCCCGGCGAGCCGCGCTACGACGCGATCGAGCGGCAACTCGCCACGCGCCCGGCCATCACGGTGCCGAGCGTCGTGCTCCATGGGGCGGAGGACGGCGTGGCCCTCCACCGGCCGGGTGAGCGGGACCTCGATCGGTTTCCCGCGGGGACCCGGCAGGACGTGGTGGCGGGGGCCGGGCACTTCTTCCCGCGCGAGCAGCCCGGCGCGGTGGTGGAGGCGCTTCGGTCCCTGCTGGGCTAGCCGGCGGCCCTCAGGGCTTGGTCTCGCGCAACGATTTCTTCGCGGCCTCGCGCTCGAGATACTCGCCCTGCACGAGGCGATAGGCGATGTAGTACTTGTAGATGTTGCTCACGTAAGTCACGGTCTCTCGCCCGATCTTGTCCGCGGCCACCCGCTCCACGTTGTCGAACCACACGTTCCGGTCGATCCCGCGCTTCTCCGCCTCGCGGCGCAGCGCGTTGACGCGTCCGGCCCCGCAGTTGTAGGCGGCGAAGGCGAAGAGGCCCTTGTCGAGGTCCGTCATGGGTTCGTCGCCGTAGTACTGGTCCACCATGAAGCGAATGTACTTCACCCCCGCGTGGATGTTGGGCTCGGTCTTCGTGATGTCGCCGACCTTCAGCTCCTTGCCCGTCTGCGGCATCACCTGCATGACCCCGATCGCGCCCACGTGGCTCCGCGCGGTCTGGTCCAGCCGCGACTCCTGGTAGCCCTGCGCGGCCATCAGCATCCAGTCCATGCCGTACTGGTCGCCGTACTTGCGGAAGAGACCGACCAGCGAGCGGAACTTCCGCATCTCCGCCTCGGAGGCGGCGTCCTTCACGTAGCGCGTGTCCTTCAGATACTTCCGCAGCACCGTCTTGCCGAACGCGGAGTTCTCCCCATGGGTCTTGATGAAGGCGTTCAGCTCGGCCTTGAGCTTGGGGCTGCCCTTTCGGATCGCCCAGGCGATTTGGCCGCCCGTGCGCAGCGCCACGTCGCCGTGGACGACCAGCTTGGGGAAGATCTGCTTCCAGAAGGCGGCCTTGTGGCTGTCCACCACCACCGTCTTGATGAGGCCGGCATTGAGCATCTCGAGAAGGTCCTCGTCCTCGAGCTGCTCCGGAGCCGGCACGAGCACCGCCTCCGGCTTGCCCGCCTTCTTCCGTTCCTCGTTGAACGTCTCGAGGCTGTCCCAGTAGCTGCTGGACTTCCGGACGAAGATCTTCCGGCGACCGAGATCGTCGCTCGTCAGCGCCGGCGGCGAGCCCGGCCCGGTGACCACGATCTCGTTGATGCCGGTCAGAAGCGGATCGGTGAAGTCCACGACGGCGAGGCGGTCCTCGGTGATGGTCAGGTTGGCGGCGACGACGTCGCCCTTCCCCTCCGCGAGGGCCGGCAGCAGGCGGTCGCGCGACGTGGGAATGAAGACCACGTGCACGCGCAGGTTCTTGGTCTTGAGCTTCCGGTTCAGGGTCTCCTCGAAGGTCGAGAGCGCATCGTAGGAGACGCCGCGCGGCTGGCCCTTGTCCACGAAGTAGAACGTCTTGCTGTAGGGGACGAGCACGCGGATCTGGCGCCGGCCGATCATGCCGTCGAGATCGCCTGTCCAGACCGCGTCGGGCATGGCCAGGCCCATGCGCGCGGGCTTGGGCGCGGCGGGCGCGGTGCCGGCCTTCGGGGACGCCGCCGCGGCCCCCGGGGCCGACGGCTTCACCGGCGCCGCGGGCCGTGTGGGCTCCGGCATCTGGGCGGCCGCGGTAGGCACCAGGAGCAGCAATCCCGCCAGAACGCCGAGCAGTCGCACGCTCATGCGCGACATCTCCGGATCAGGGCGTTGAGGGCGGAGGCACCCGGCGCTTCGTCGCCTGCTCGAAGGCGTACCCCAGCTCGATCAGGCGCCCCTCGCTGCAGGCCATGCCCGTGAACGTGACGCCGAAGGGCGCCGGCCGCGGCACATAGCCCTCGGGGAACGGCGGCGTGGGCGCGTTGGGGATGAGGGCCCAGGGCACGATCACCGAGGGATAGCCGGGGCGCGAGGCAATGAGAGCGCCGGTAGCACCGGGGAAGAGCAGCGCGTCCAGCTGCTGGGCCTTCATGATCGCGTCGATGCCGTTGGTCCCCGCGAGCCGGATGTCCTTGGCGCGGTCGGCCTCGTAGCGCTCACGATCGGCCACGAGGTTCATCTCGTCGGAGATGTCGAGCTGGGACTGGCCGTACTTGACGGCGCCGCGCGAGAAGCGAGTCAGGTTGTAGTTGCGCAGCTCGGTCAGGCTCTTCACCGGCGCGGTGGGGCCGAGCGACTCCAGCCACCGGTTGAAGTCGCGCTTCATGCCGTACTTGAACGTCACCGAGCAGTTGGCGTCGGAGGCCTTGGCCCCCGGGACACCCGAGCAGAGGCCCCACACGGTGTGGTTCTGCGCGGGGTCGGGATCCACGACGCTGGGAGGGTCCGCGGGATCGACGATCACCGCGCCCTCGCGCTTGAGCACCTCGATGGCCTCGGCCATCACCCGCGCCTGATCCTCGTTGAGCCCGCCGCGCGCCGCCGTCTCGCCGGGCGGGGTGTACTTGTCGTAGAAGAACGCGCGCGGGATCCCGATGCGCGCGCCCTTGAGTGCCTCTCGCTTGAGGAACACGGTGTAGTCGCGGTTGGAGGTGAGCGGGCAGGTCCGCGTGGCGGGGTCATTGGGATCCGGCGCCAGGCCTTCGAGCGCGCCCAGGAGCATCGCGGCGTCGGTGACCGTGCGCGCCATGGCGCCCGCGATGTCCTGGTCCGCGGTGATCGGGATGATGCCGTAGCGGCTCACCCGTCCCACCGTGGGCTTGATTCCCACCAGCATGGTCTGGTTCGCGGGACTGAGAATGGAGCCGGAGGTCTCGGTGCCCACGTTGGCCGCCCAGAAGCTCGCCGCGGTGCCGATGCCAGAGCTGGAGCCGCCGGTGAGCAGGACCGGCCGGCCGTCGTTGGTCCACTCACGGGGATCGCGGCGCGGATCGTAAGGATTGAGCCCGTAGCCGGCGAGCCCGCTGTAGTTGGCGGGCATCGGCGTCGGCGGCCCCGCCACCCAGTTCGCCAGCTCCGTCATCACGGTCTTCGCGATGATGATGGCCCCGCCTTCGCGGAGGAGCCTCGTGATCGTCGCCTCGTAGGGCGGGCGGTAGCCCTCGAACGCGACGGCGCCGCCCGTCGTCGGCATGTCCATCGTGTGGATGTTGTCCTTGAGCGCGATGGGAATGCCGTGAAGCGGGCCGCGCAGCGTCCCCTGCGCGCGCTCGCGATCGAGAGCGTCCGCCTCCTCGAGCACGCGCGGGTTCACCGTGATGATGGCCTTGAGCTGATCCTCGTAGAGCGCGATGCGCGTCAGGTACGCGATGACCAACTGGCGGGAAGTCATGCGCCCGTCCGCCAGCGCCTGGCGGAGCTCGGGGATGCCGGTCTCGACGACGGTGAAGGGCTTCTGGCCTGCCATGGGCGCGGCGCAGCCCAGGGTGACGAGCATGGCGAGGAAGATCAGGGCGAAGGCGGGTCGGCGCATGGAGATCCTCCCTTTGGTCGCGCGTAGTGTAGCCGAAGAGCCCAAGAACCGGGTAAGATCGGGCGATCCCGCTCGGCCCCGGAGGCGCGCATGCCAGGAGAGACCCTGACCGTCGAGAAGCTCACCCCCCACATCGGCGCCGAGGTGCACGGCGTGGACCTGGGCCGGCCGCTGGATGAGCCCACGTTCAAGCAGATCCACGATGCGCTCATCGAGAGCTCGGTGATCTTCTTCCGCGATCAGCACCTCAGCCCCGAGTCCCAGAAGGCGTTCGGGCGGCTCTTCGGGGAACTGGCCGTCCATCCCGCCGCCCCGGGTCTCGTGGAGGGGCACCCGGAGATCCTCGTCATCCACGCCGACGAGAACTCCAAGCACGTGGCCGGCGAGGACTGGCACTCCGACGTTTCCTGCGATACCGAGCCGCCGATGGGCAGCGTGCTCTACATGAAGGAGCTGCCCGCGGTGGGCGGCGACACGCTCTTCGCCAGCATGTACGCCGCCTACGAGGCCCTCTCCGAGCCCATGAAGCGCCTGCTCGAGGGCATGACCGCCATCCATCGGGGCGAGCACGTCTACCGCGGGCGCTACGGCGTGAGCGACGCGGGCAGGGTCTTCCCCGAGGCGGAACACCCGGTCATCCGGACGCACCCCGTGTCCGGCCGCAAGGCGCTGTTCGTGAACCGCTTCTTCACCACCCGCATCGTCCAGCTGAGCCGCCTCGAGAGCGAGGGGGTGCTCGGCATGCTCTACCGGCACATCGAGACGTCGGAGTTTCACTGCCGCTTCCGCTGGCGCGTCAACTCGGTGGCGTTCTGGGACAACCGGTGCGCCCAGCACCACGCGCTGTGGGACTACTACCCGCAGCGGCGGCACGGGCACCGCGTGACGATCAAGGGCGACCGGCCTTTCTATCGCGGCTGAGCGGAGCCGGACGAGGGCGCGACGGCGGAGAGCCCGACGGGCAGCACGATCACGGCGAGGCCGGCGAGGACGAGGGCCATGCCGGCGAGCCGCACGAAGCCGAAGCGCTCGCCGAACACGAGCGCCGAGCCCGCCGCGGCGACGAACGGCACGAGGAGGGCGAAGGGCGCGACCGCGGCGGCGGGATAGCGGCGCAGGAGGGTGCCCCAGATCGCATAGGCCAGCACGGTGGCCACGAGCCCGAGATAGAGCGCGGCGGCCACTCCCGGCCACGGGGCGTGCGCGAGGGAGGCGACGAGCGCGGCGGGGCCATCCATGGCCACGGCGATGGCGAGCGCGGGCAGCGGCGGGATCAGGCTGAGCCAGACCATCAGGCTCACGGTGTCCGCGGGAGGCAGCCGCTTGAGGAGCACATTACCGACGCCCCAGCTGATCGCGGACAGTGTGGTCAGCGCGAGGCCGGCGACGGTGAGATCGCCGCCCACGGTGACGGCGATCAGCACGAGGCCGCCGAACGCGAGCGCGCTGCCCGCGAGCTGCCGCGGCGACGGCCACTCGCGCAGGGCGAGCGCGGCGAAGAGAATGGTGTAGAGCGCCTGGGTCTGGACCACGATCGCGGCGAGCCCCGGCGGCATCCCGAGGGCGATGCCGAAGAACTGGAACAGGAACTGGCCGGCGAAGAGGAAGAGACCCACGAGGATGAGCGCCGGCCACGGCACCGGCGGCCGGGCGAGGGCGAGCACGGGGACGGCGGCGATGACGAAGCGCAGGAAGGCCAGCAAGGGCGGCGAGAAGGTATCGAGCGCGATGCGCGTGGCCACGAAGGCCACGCCCCAGATGCACGCGACGAGCACGGCGAGAGCGACATGAGGGCCGGTCACGCGCGGTCCCTCGAGGAGAGAGGAGCGACATCGTGAGCGACGGTAAGACGGCGATGACCATCGTGCATCTGGCCGACACCGAGGTCGTGAAGTTCGGGCCCGACGCGACGTATCAGCCCATCCTGGGTGACGCCGAGGGGCGCTTCCCCATCCGCACGGGGATCCAGACCTCGCAGCCCGGCTATCAGGCTCCCCTGCACTCGCATCCCTACATCGAGGTCCTGCACGTGCTGGAGGGGCGCGCGGAGGCGTGGCTGGAAGGCCAGGAGGCCCATCCGGTGCGCCTGGGTCCCGGCGACACGATCGCGATTCCCGCGGAGACCCTCCACGCCTTCCGCGTGGTCGGCGACGCGCCCATGCGGCTCCTCGGCACCCACGTGTCGCCGCGGCGCATCGTGCGGTACGCGGACGGGAGCGAGACCGACGCCCGGGGATACCGGATCGGCGACACCTAGTCGCTCAGGCGCGCTCAGCGGCGGCCCCGTGGAGGGCGTCGAACAGCGTCGCCGGCGTGGCGGGCTTGACCAGATGCGCGTCGAAGCCCACCGCGAACGCCTGGCGCCGGTCCTCGGGCTGACCGTAGCCGGTGAGCGCGATCAGCCGCATGTCGGCCCCCGACGTGGCGCGAATGCGGCGCGCGATCTCGTAGCCGTCCATCCCGGGCAGGCCGATGTCGATCACCACCACGTCGGGCTGCAGGCGCAGGGCCGCCTCGAGCCCGGACGGGCCCTCCGTCGCCTCGTAGACCTCGTGCCCGTCCATCTCGAGCATCCCGCGTAGCATCACGCGCGCGTCCGCGTTGTCCTCGATCACGAGGATGCGCCGCGCCGCGCTCGCCCCGCCGCGCGCATGCGCGACGGCTCCGCCGCGCGGCGGACTGGCGATCGCGGGGAGCCGCACGGTGAACGCGCTCCCGTGCCCCACGCCCTCGCTGGCCGCCTCCACGCGACCGCCGTGGAGCTCGGCGATGCGGCGCACGAGGGTGAGCCCGAGGCCGAGCCCGCCCACTCCGGCGCGCGGCCCCCGCTCGACCTGCACGAACATCTCGAACACGCGCGGGAGCATGTCCGGGGCGATCCCCACCCCGGTGTCGCGCACGGTGAGGGCCGCTTCCCCGCCCTCCCGTCGCAGCGTCACCTCGATGGCGCCGCCGGGCGGGGTGAACTTCACCGCATTGCCCACCAGGTTCGTGACGATCTGCTCGAGGCGCGTCTCGTCCACGTCGGCCCACACGGGCTCGAGGTCGGTGGTGAGGTGGTGGCGCTCCGTGCGTCCCGCGGTGGCGAGCGCGGCCACCGCGCGGCCCACCGTCTCCGCCAGCTCGAGAGGCCGGCGCGAGAGCACGATCTTGCCGGAGGTGACGCGCGCCACGTCGAGGAGGTCGTCGACCAGATGCGCGAGGTGGCGGTTCTGCCGCCCGATGATCTCGCGCGCGAGGCGCGTGGCATCGGGCGAGGCCTCGGGGGACTCCAGGATGTAGGTCGCGCTGGCGATCGCGGAGAGTGGATTGCGTAGCTCGTGGCCCAGCATGGCGAGGAGCTCGTCCTTGCCTCGGCTCGCCGCCTCCGCCTCGGCACGCGCCGCGTGCTCGCCGGCGAGGAGCCTCGCCTTCTGCAGGGCCACCGCCGCGTGATCGGCGAGCGTGACCAGCGCCTGCTCGTCGGCGGCAGTGAACGGCTCCCGGCTCACGCGGTTCGCGTAGATCACACCCACCACCACCCCCGCGCTCATGATCGGCACGGCCATACAGGCCAGGATGCCGTCCGCCTGCGCGATGGGGAGATACGGATCGTCGCGGAAGCGGGGGTCCGCGGCGAAGTCGTCGCTGCGAATCGGCTGCGCGCGCGCCCAGGCTAGCCCGCCGAGGCCGCGGCCGCGCTCGATCACGAACCCGGGGGCCATCGCCGTGGACTCCACGGAGGAGAAGCGCAGCACGAGTCGCCCGGCCTCGTCCACGAGCGCGATGCGCGAGGAGTCGGCCTCCACCAGCCGACGCGCCGCGCCGAGCGCGGTGCGGAGGATGGCGTCGAGGTCCGGTGAGGCGTTGAGCGCGTGGGCCACCTCGCCGATGGCGCGGGCCTGCTTCTCCCGTCGCGCCGCTTCGTGCTCGCGCTGCCGCACGAGATCGGCGGCGTCCCGAAGCTGCTCGGCCACGGTGTTGACCTCGGCCACTCCGGTGCGCAGCGGCGCCGCCGGCTCGCCCCGCTCCAGCGAGCGCGCGATCCGCACCAGCGAGCCCATGGCGTCGGCGATGCGACGCCCGAAGACGAACGCGAGCCCGCCGGCGAGGGCCGCGGCCAGCGCGGCGCCCGCGAGGATCTGCCAGAGACTGCGGCGGAGCGGCCCTTCGACCACGTCGACCGGAGTCGTGAGGACCACGCGCCAGTTGGAGCGAGGCGCGGTGGCGTAGGCGGCGTACACCTCCCGCCCCTCGCCGAAGCGGCCGCGCACCCACCCCTCCCGCCCTGGCACGGGGCGCGCCGCCGGCCGCCCGATCATCTTGGGCTCGCCCTTGGTGCGCGCCACGATCACGTCGTGGCTGTCGTAGATGGCGGCCACCGAGTCACGGCCGAAGTTCTGGGCGCGCAGGACCTCGCTGAAGGTCCCCGCGGGGATCCCGGCCGCGAGCACGAAGCGCACGGCGCCGTCGCGGACCACCGGGACATAGACCCCGATGATGTTGGGGTTGAAGCTGCCGTCGAAGAGGTCGGATACCACCGGCCTTCGCGTGTCGCGCGCCCGCGCGAGCTCGCGCGGCTGCGGCGCGCGCGGCGGCGGGACACCCGGCCCCGACGTGGTGGTGAGCGCCTGCCCCCGCAAATCGAACAGGAACACGTTGGTCCAGCCGTGCGCCTTGGTCACCCGCCGCGAGTACTCGCCGAACTTGTGGAGGTCCGGGGCGTCGAGATGGTCGGAGTCCGCGAGCGCCTCCAGCGCAGAGATCGCGCTCAGCACCACCTCGTCGACGGTGGTGGCGATGGCCTGTGTGGTCTCGCGCATGCCGCGCTCGGTGGCCGCGAGCTGCAGCCGGTCGTTCTCGCGGATGACCAGCGCGGAAAACCCCAGCAGCGGGACGAGGGCGGCGAGGACCAGGGCGACGAGATGACTGCGAAGGCGCATGCTGGCGTCCATCCTACATCGGACGGGCCAGCGGGAACGCGGGCGGGCTAGCTTCGGCGGGACGCGCGACGCTCGAGCAGGCGCAAAACGGCCGCTTCCTCCGCGCTCAGGCCGCTCGATTCGCGCCCGCCCAATCCCTCCGCGAGCTCACCATCGGCGTGGGCGCCCACGATGTCGGGATGGATGTAGCACTTGCGGCAGATCGTGGGGGTGTTCCCCAGGCGCGAGGCCACCTCCACGATGGCGGCGGTGAGCCGCCGGCGGGCATCGGCCTCCTCGGCTGGCGCGGCGAGGGCCTGCGCGGCGAGGACGGTGCCGCCCCATGTGCGAAAGTCCTTGGCGGTGAACTCCTCGCCGCAGACCTCGCGGAGGTACGTATTGACGTCCGCGGAGTCGATGGCCTGCCGCTCGCCGTCCTCGTCGAGATACTGGAAGAGCTCGTGGCCGGGCAGGTCCTGGCAACGCCGCACGACGCGGGCCAGCAACCGGTCGCTCACGTCGACGGTGTGGTGCTTGCCGCCCTTGCCGCGGAACTCGAAGCGCAGCCGCGCGCCCTCCACGGTGACGTGGCGGGCGCGCAGCGTCGTGAGCCCGTAGGAGCGATTCGCGCGCGCGTACTCCGCGTTGCCGATGCGGATGAGCGTGGTCTCCAGGAGCCGCACCACGCTGGCCAGCACCTTCTCGCGGGACAGCCCGGGACGCGCGAGGTCCTTGTCGACGCGCTCGCGGATCGCGGGCAGCGCGCGGCCGAACTGGATCACCCGGTCGAACTTGGCCTCGTCCCGCACCGCGCGCCAGCGCGCGTGATAGCGGTACTGCTTGCGGCCGCGCGCGTCGCGTCCCACCGCCTGGATGTGACCGTGCGCCACCGGGCAGATCCACACCTGGGTCCACGCGGGGGGAATGGCGAGGCTGCGGATGCGCCGCAGCGTCGGAAGATCCTGCACCGGCTCGCCGTTTCCGCTGACGTAGCGGAACGCGCGGCGGTGCCGCACCCGCTGAATGCCGGGTCGCGTGTCCGAGACGTAGCGGAGCGACGCGGCATCCGCCGCCTCGCCCGGATCGAGCGCGATCCGGCGGAGGCGCGGCCGGCGACGGGGTTTCGGCAGCGACGGCGCGAGGGCCAGGGCCATGGGCCGCGTAGGCAGCAAGCCATGTGCCACGAGCGCCGCCTGAGGTTCTAACTATCTAGAAACGCAGGCGTAGAGCGAGGAGTAAACTGAGGGGGTGCCATGGCGGCGACTGTGGCTCGTCTGACCAACGCCGTCACCGGGAGGACGACCCGGGGCAGGCCGCGCAGAAGCTGCGCGGGCCTACCCTTCTCCCTCGTCA
>Ga0075423_10004547_pt1 | contig 12869 bp, 10 predicted proteins | sample SoiMethybrSBSTD2_FD_80114 | JGI IMG/M metagenome (GOLD analysis project Ga0075423, IMG submission 80114) | Bulk soil microbial communities from a Populus tree surrounding site in Tennessee, USA - Soil MetaG P. TD hybrid SBSTD2 | ecosystem: Environmental > Terrestrial > Soil > Tree plantation...
GCCGACGTCGACGAGCCACCGCATCTGCGCGGCGAAGTCGGGCTTACAGCGCCGCGCGGTGACCACGAGATGGCGCCACCCCCGCTGCGGCTCGCAGAGCAGAAACACGTTCGCCACGCCCTCGCGCTTGTACTCGTAGTCCTCGCGCGCCGCCCGGCCGGGCGCGGCGGCGAGCGGGGCCCGGACCTCGGCGACCAGCTGCACCGGCAGCTCGTCGAAACACACGACGGGCCGGCGCCGGTCGTACGGCTCGGCGTACAGGTCGAGCACGTCCTCCATGCGTGCTACGAACGCCGCGCCGACCGCCGGGATGCACCACTGGCGCTTCTGCCACGGCTTGACGACCCCGGCGGCGTTTTTTTTAGCGCGCGGCGGATGGTCTCGTACGAGCACCGCTGGGCGAGCCCGAGCTCGACGACCCGGTCGGCCAACAGCCGCAGCGTCCAGCGCGTCCGGCCCTCGGGCGGCGCGTTACACGCGAGCGCGATCACGTGGGCGTGTTGCTTGGTGTCGAACTTGGGCGTGCCGCCCTGGCGCGGCCGGTCGCGGAGCGCCGCGGCGAAACCCTCCTCGACGCAGCGCTGGCGGATGCGGTGGACGGTGGCGATGCCGACGCCGAGCGCGGCCGCCACCCCCTCGTCGGTGAGCCCCTCGTCGGCCTTGAGCAGCACCCGGGCGCGCGTTAGGCTGCGGGCGCCGCGCGTGCCGGCCCGCACCATCTGCAGCAGGGTCGCGCGCTCGTCCGCGCTCAGCGTGACAGTATACTTCGGTGGTGCCATGGCATCCTCGCTCCGCGAAAGATGCCAAGGGCCACCTGCATGCGGGATGCCATCACGTATCAACTTCGCTGTGACTGAGTACTAGTCCCGGTCCCTGGTCCCCAGTTCCCTCCGTCGAGTATCTTCTGCGAACCAGGGCCCTTAGCTCAGCCGGTTAGAGCAGTGGACTCATAATCCAACGGTCGCAGGTTCGAGCCCTGCAGGGCCCATTCGTCAACGCTCGATCACCGCGGCAGACAAACGACCCCGCTAGGAGACTGGCGGGGCGTTTTCACACCGATCCAGACGAGATCCAATCATCTCGAGCGAGCCGGCGGCTCGCATACCAGGGCCGTCGTCACCTTCTCGTGGTCCACGACTGCATCGATGATTCGGCGGCCATCGACAGTCGCGAGCGAGTAGCCTCTCGTCACGAGCTCGTCTCGCACGGCATGATGCTCCTCAGGACCGTGGAGCTCGAACCAAATCACGGGCGCCGTGGTATCGAGAATGTGACGGGCCCCACGTAGGGCAGCCGCGCCCCCGCCCTGCACATCGATCTTGATGAGATGCGGCACAGGGGCTCCGCCAGCTATTAGGCTATCGAGCGTCACGGTCCGCACACGAAGGCTCCGCGCGTTGTTCCCGGGGGCGGACGTCGGCTCTACATCGACAAGTTTGCCGCACGTCGGCTGTGTTGGCGCGAACAGGAACTCCGCAGAGCCAACACGATCACTGACTGCGGCGCATTCCGCTTGAATGTTGGTCGCGGTGTTGAGCGCGATGTTCCTTCGAAGCGCGCTGCAGATATCGGGCACCGGCTCGAACGCGATCACCTTCCCCAACGGGCCCACCCAGCGTGCCAGCGGTAGCGTGACGGCGCCGCGATTCGCGCCGAGGTCGAACACGACCATCCCGGGTCGGACTCGTTGCGACAATGCGCTGAGGTCGAAACCGCGACCGAGAGCGTAATTCACGCCGAGGCCCGGGCCGACTTCATAACGGACTCCTGCCGCTGGGCCACGCAATACCCGACGCACACTCCCATACGGGTAGGCGAGCCGCGCGGCGTGTTGCCGCATTCGACCGATCATCGGTGTGTCATTCTGCGGGTTCGCCGCGCAACCGGCCGGAAGAAGTGCTGCACGTGATGTGCCCGGCTTCGGGCCGCCACCGCGGGCGCCGGTCGGCCGGGGGTGGTTTGGAGTCATTGCCGGGATTAGACTTCGCCCTCGCTCCGTGCGATAGTCCTGCACGGATGCGGTCGCGTAGCTCAGCTGGTTAGAGCGCTGGTCTCACATACCAGAGGTCCGGGGTTCGAGTCCCTGCGCGACCATACTTGCCAGTCGAACACAGCGCGGCCGCCTTGGGATTCCCAGGCGGCCGCGACCGTTTCGGTTGCGGGCCTCAGAGATGCTGCGTCCGAGACACGCCTAACGCCTCACCCTCGGCGAGGGCCATGTCGCTCTCGACCATCATTCGCACGAGCTCCTTGAAACTCGTGCGCGGCGTCCAGCCGAGCGCCTCCCGCGCTTTCGTCGCGTCGCCGAGGAGCAAATCCACTTCGGCCGGCCGGAAGTAGCGCGGGTCGATCTCCACGAACTCGCGCCAATCCATGTCGAGGCACGCGGCGGCTTCGGTCAGGAAATCACCTACCGACCGCGTCTCCCCCATCGCGATCACGTAGTCGTCGGCGGTGTCCTGCTGCAACATCATCCACATCGCTTCGACGTAATCCCCGGCAAATCCCCAGTCACGCCGCGCGTCGAGGTTGCCGAGGTACAACTTGTCCTGCAGGCCCAGCTTGATCCGCGTTAGGCCGCGCGTCACCTTGCGCGTCACGAACGTCTCTCCTCGCCGCGGACTCTCGTGGTTGAACAGGATACCGCACGAGCCGTGAAGGCCGTAGCTCTCGCGATAATTCACCGTCGCATAGTGCGCGAAGACTTTCGCGCACGCGTACGGCGACCGCGGGTAGAACGGCGTTCGCTCCGTCTGCGGTGTCTCGACCACCTTGCCGTACATCTCGCTCGAGCTGGCCTGGTAGAACCGCGGTGACATGCCGAGGTTCCGCATCGCCTCGAGGAGCCGGAGCGTCCCGACACCACTCACTTCGACGGTGTACTCCGGGACTTCGAAGCTGACGCGAACGTGGCTCTGCGCGCCGAGGTTGTAGACCTCATCGGGCTCCACGGTAGCGAGGACGCGCTGGAGCGACGACGCGTCGTTCAGATCGCCGTAGTGAAGGCGGAGCCGGACGTCAGGTTCGTGCGTGTCAGCATAAATGTGCTCGATTCGAGCCGTGCTGAACGAGCTGGTTCGGCGGATGATTCCGTGAACCTCGTACCCCTTTGTGAGCAGGAATTCAGCGAGGTAGGAACCATCCTGCCCGGTAACCCCGGTGATAAGTGCTTTCGGCATTCGGTGAGTAGTCGCGCGGGAATCTGCCTGGACGTTATGAAAAATGATCAGAGTCGACTCTGACCCCAAGGATCAGTCTTCAATATGCCCTGCGCGGACTGACGTAGCCTTGTACGGAGTGGCGGTTGGCGCTTGCGATGTTCCGATAAGTGTCGTTCGGCGCCTCGCTGTTTTCCGCACGCCGGCCTCCATCACATCGCAATAGACGCCGCAGAGGACGCTCTTGCTCAGCGAGGTCTGGATCACCTCGGCGGCTTTCCGTCCCATTTCGTCGAGTCGCTCGCGCGGCATCTCCACCATCTCGCGCAGCACCCGCAACGCACCGTCCACATCCCCGTGTGCGATATGCCAACCGATCTGGTGCTTCTCGATCAGGTCCGAGACGTGGCACGGGTTCGGTCCCACCAGCAGGATCGGCCGCGAGGCTGCCATCGCACCGTACACCTTGCAGGGGTGCACGATGCCGACGACGTCGTTGCCGACACTCACCACGTGCACGTCCGCCGCCGACAGCGAGTACTTGATCTCGCTCAGCCGCTGGTACGGCAGCGAGTGGATGTTCCTCACGCCCCTGGCGACGCGGTCGTCCACTTCCTTCTTTCCGGCGCCGCCGCCAATGCACATGAACACGAACCGCGGGTCATCCTGGAGCCTCTCCGCCGCGTCGAGGAGCGTCGCCAGCGGGTTCGCCGGCGAGTGATTGCCGGAGTACATCACCACGAACTTGCCGCCCGCGCCATCGCCCAGCTCGTTCCGCTGGCGAAACGGGTTCTCCGCGTGCGGAATCTGCTGAAGCTCATCGTCGTGCGGCCAAGGCGGCATTACCGCCGCCTTCTTCGTGATATCCACCTTCCGGTTCGCCCGTTCGAGCATGAACCGGTCGAGTACGACCACATCGCGCGACTGACGGTACGTCATCCGGTTGATCCAGTCGAAAACCCGTACCGGCATCGAGCGAGGTCCGATCTTTCCCATCGCGATCATCTGGTCGGGATTCAGATCCATGAGCCAGAGCTTCAGCGGCACACCGCGCAGGCGCGAGATGATTGCGCCCGCCACCCCGCAGAACGGCGGAGACGTGCTCACCATCACGCCTCCGAGTCGCCGCGTGAAAATCCCACGCGCCAATGCCTGCGCCAGGAAGATCGACTGGGCGATCAGCCGGGCTGCGATCGACGACTTGCCAAAGCTCGACATTGGCAGCCGCCGGACCTCCACGCCGTGCAGGACCTCGTGCTTCGCGTACTTCCTGCTCGGGTCGTCGTAGCCCCGCGCCGAGGCATACACGACCACGCGGTACCCGCGGCGGGCCATCTCCGCCGCGGCATCGGCGATGTGCTGCCCAACCGAGGCCGGATCCGGCACGTAGACCTGCGAGATGATGAGAAACGTGGTCGGTCGCTTTGGCATCGGTTCACGCGGCGAAGCGACGGCTGCCTCCATTGTGCTTTACGGACCTCCGGAACCAGGGCGACAGGATTGGGGCAACGCGCTCAGCGCGGCTTGTTCCTCGCCCTGGGCTCCGACTTGGCGGTTTTCCGTGCCGGCTTGGCGGGCTTGGTCGGGGCGCCATACCCCACCGGAATGCCTTGCTTCCACGTCGTCATTTTGCGGCTCTCGCCGTTGTACCCATCGCCGGGGATGGGCCTCGCGCTGTGGCTGAAAGTGCTGACGAGGCTCTTGTGGGCCGTCATCGCGGTGTACTTCGCTGTGAACTCGTCGTAGATCCAACGGTAGGTCTTCTCCATCCCATCGCGCAGGCGGGTCCCCGGCTCCCAGTCGAGATACTGGAGGATCTTGGTGTTGTCGCTGTTGCGCCCTGCGACGCCGCGTGGCGCATCGAGCTTGTACGTGCGCTTCAGCTTCACGCCGGCGATGTCCTCAGCGATGTCCACGAGCTGATTGATCGAGACGAGCTCGGAGGAGCCGAGGTTGATTGGCTCGAGGATGTCCGAGTGCATGATGCGGTCGATGCCGCGTGTGCAATCGTCGATGTACATGAACGACCGTGTCTGCGTCCCGTCGCCCCATACCTCGATCGCGTTGTTGCCGGAGACGACCGCCGCGATCACCTTGCGGCAGATTGCCGCGGGGGCCTTCTCGCGTCCCCCTTCCCACGTCCCGTTAGGCCCGTAGACGTTGTGGAAGCGAGCGACGCGCGTTTCGAGACTGAAGTCCTCGCGGAAGTGGCGGCACATGCGCTCGCTGAACAGCTTCTCCCACCCGTACCCGTCCTCGGGCAGCGCTGGGTACGCGTCGGCCTCCTTCAGCGAAGTGCCGTTCGGATCCTTCTGCTTGTCGGCGTTGTAGACGCACGCCGATGAGGCGTAGAAGAATCGCTTCACCCCCGCCTCCTGCGCCGCGAGGAGCAGGTGCGTGCTGGAGAGCACGCTGAGCATGCACAAGGCCCTGTTGCTCTCGATGAAGCCCATCCCGCCCATGTCCGCGGCGAGGTGGTACACCTCCGTCGCGTCGCGTGAGACTTCCCGGCAGACCTTGAAGTCGCGGCAGTCCCCCTTGAGTGGGCCGGAGAAGTTCTCGACGTCGCGATGCACCTGGTACCACTCGTCAAGCGGCTTGATGTCCACAGCCCGGATGTTCTTCACACCCTGCTCACGGAACATCTTGACGAGGTGCCCACCGATGAACCCGCCCGCACCCGTCACCACGACCGTTCCTCTCGGCTTGGCCATCACACTCGCTCCTCGATCCCAACCATGGCGTTTCGTTCGGCCGGCTGTCGTCGCACGATCGTGTTGTGCAGCACGATCGCGTCCATGCGCGTGCGCATGAAGCAGTCGAGTGCCTGCTCCGGCGTGTCGACGATTGGCTCGTTCTCGTTGAACGACGTGTTCAGCACAACAGGGACGGCAGTGAGCTTCTCGAACTCCTTGATGAGCGTGTAGTACGTCGGGTTCGTCCGCGCGCTCACCGTTTGCAGGCGCCCGCTGCCATCGACGTGGGTGACCGCCGGGATGACAGCTCGCTTGTCCGGCCGTACCGGGTAGACCTGCTGCATGAATGGATCCGGTGCCGCATCCTCGAAGTACTCGTGCAACGCCTCCTCCGCGATGGAAGGCGCGAACGGTCGGAAGCGCTCGCGGAACTTGATCTTCGTGTTGATCAACTCTCGCACGTCGGAGCGACGCGGATCCGCCAGGATGCTCCGATTGCCCAGCGCGCGCGCGCCCCACTCCATGCGTCCCTGGTACCACCCGACGACGTTGCCCGATGCGATGAGCGACGCGGCGACTCGCGCGGCGTCCTCGTTCGAGTCACACACCTGGATCGCATAGCTCCATTCGTCGTCGCCAGCGGGAATCTCCGACAGTGCACGCTCCGCGTCGTGCGACGTGCCCCAGTAGCCGTGGTCCATCACGAAGTCACGCGCGTGTCCAAGCATCTGGTGCCACACGTAGCACGCCGCACCGAGCGCCGTCCCATTGTCGCCGGCCGCGGGTTGAATGTAGACCGACTTGAACGGGGTTCGCTGCCGCACCTTGCCGTTCGCCACGCTGTTCATCGCGCAGCCACCGGCCATGCATAACGAGTCGAGCCGAGTCCGCTCCCACAGTGCGTTCAGCACGTGCATTGCGCAGTCCTCGTACACGACCTGGAGGGAGTGCGCGATGTCCTCATCGCGGTCCGTGAGGGGAGTGGACGGTTCACGGGCCGGGCCGAGAAGCTCCGGAAGGCGATCGCTATGCACGCGTCCGAGCGTCGGATACCCGTCGTCCCACTCCATCTCGACGCCGTCGGACCAGTGACGGAAGTAGTCGAGCGAGAGCTCGAATTTTCCGTCGTCGATGAGCGTGACCAGTTGGCGGATCCTGTCGACGTAACGCGGACGGCCGTACGGGGCGAGCCCCATGACTTTGAACTCGTCGCCGTAGCCGGGGAACCCAAGGAACTGGGTGACCGCCGTGTACATCATCCCAAGGGAGTGCGGGAAGTAGACCTTGTCGAGCATCTCCAGGTGATTGCCGGTGCCGGTCGCCAACGACGTGCTGACGAAGTCGCCGAACCCATCGATGGCACAGCAGGCGGCCGACTCGAACGGGGAGACGAAGAACGCGCTCGCGAGGTGCGCGGGGTGATGCTCGACAAAGTGGATGGTCGGAAGATCGTCGCGCGGGATGCCTAACGCCGCAGCCAGCGGGGCATGGAGATCCCGCACCTTGGCGGCGTTGCGCACCCGGTCCAGCACGAGTCGAAGGTCCGGGCGATGTGTGACGGTGAACAGCCCTTTCCGCAGCAGGTTCGCTTTGGGGTCGCGGCTGACGGCGACATGCTGCACATCCTGTCCGCGAATGCGGGCCATGTCGAGCACGCTCTCGATCGAGCGCGTCGGGAATCCCGCCCAGTGCTTGATACGGCGGAACCGTTCCTCCTCCACCGCAGCGACGAGCTGTCCATCCCGCAGGAGGGCCGCCGAGACGTCTCCGTGATATGCGTTGATGCCCAGCACGTACGTCGCCATTCCCTACTCCTCCGCGGCGGCTGGCGCCGCCTCCGTGCGGCGGAGCCGCCGCTCGAGAATCAACGCGTCGACCAGGAACCGGAACCAGAAGCCCTGCAGGACGTGAAACACGAGCCCGGCGCGCCCGTCCAGAAAGCCGAGCCTAACGACATATCGGTAGAGGAAGTACGCGGTGGGCCGGACGAACAACGGCAATCGCGCGTACCAGTCTCGCAACCAACGACGCTGCTCGATCGCATTGTCGGTCGCCAGCCTCCCACGAATTCGCCCGACCGCATCCGGCGTCGCTTCGTGCTCCGCCGCCTCCAGCGCTGCCCACCGCAGATGCCTTGCGGTGAACGTGGCCAGGTCAGGTGTCAACGTGTCGATGAGATCGCCTTGCAGCTTTTGGACCGCGCCCGCGACGTAGAAATGCTGGTCATAAAGGCGATCCTCGCACCGACCCGCGCCCGTCCGTATGAGCCGTAAGTGCCATGCCGGATAGTGGCCGCCGTGCCGGATCCAGCGCCCCATGAAGATCGTGCGGCGCGAGACGAGGAAGCCGTCGGTCCGCTCGAGCGATGACGAGTCGCCGGCGAGTTCGGCCGTGATCGATGCCCGAAGCTCCGGCGTTATGCGCTCGTCCGCGTCGACGTGCAGCGTCCATGGTGCGGCGATCGGGAGATGGTCGATAGCCCAGTTCCGTTGCGCGCCGTAATGCTCGAACGAGTGCTCAAAAACCGTCGCGCCCGCTTCGCGTGCGATCGCGAGCGTTCTGTCGGTGCTGCCCGAATCCACCACGAAGATCTCCCGGACCCATCCCGCGAGCGATGCCAGACAGTCTGGCAGATTCCTCTCCTCGTTATGGGTCAGCACGACTGCGGCAACGGGCGCGACGGCGACGTCGGCGTTGCTCGATACGTCGGCCGCGGCGCCGCGCCGCGCGCGTTCGGAGTCCCGCGCGGTCGATGCGCTCACGCTCGTCGACTCTCCCGGCGCTGGCCAACCGCCAGCTCGTCATACAGCGCTGCGAGGCGGACACAGGTCGTATCCCAAGACAGTTCGCGACGCGCGAGCCGCCACGCACGGTCTCCCATTTCGAGCAGGGCAGCCGGATGCTCCGCTGCCCATTCGATCGCGGATGCGATCGCGGCCTCGGTCGCCTCGGTCACGACCCCCGCGCCGGCAGCCTGGACAGCCCGCGATAGCGCGACGTTCGGCGTCACGATCGCTGGCAGTCCGGCCGCCAGCGCCTCGGCCACTGCCATCCCGAAGTTTTCGTGCGCCGACGGAAGGACGAAGCAGTCGGCCTCGGCGAGGATACGCTCTTTGGTTTCGCCGGCGACATGGCCGACGAACGCCACCCGGTCGTGCAATCCGAGCTGGTCGGCGACCGTGGCGAGGTATCCGCGATACCTGGGATCTCCATCGCCCGCGACCGTAAGTGTTACCGGGCGACATGCGGTGGTCGCATTCGCGAGGGCCCGCAGGAGGAGCGGGACGTTTTTCACCTCGTGCAGACGAGACAGAAACAGGAGCCGGAGGGGCTCGCTCCCGCTCGCCGCTCGTTCTCGTCTTACCGGGCGCTCACCGGCGTCCACACCCAGCGGAATCACCCGCGCGCGATCGCCGTACCCCAGGCGCGCCACGTCTTCTGCCTCGGCCTCGGAGGTCACGTGAATGGCCGATGCCATCGCGAGGTGCGAGCGCTCGAGGAGCGCGTAATAGGGCCGCTTCTTCCAGCGCCGGCGGTTGAGGCTCCAGCCACTCAGCGTGCCTAACGGCCGAAGCACGTACGGCACGGGCGCACGCGCGGCTGCCCGACATCCCGGGATGGTGGCGTACGAGAACAGCGCGTGGACGTGCACGACGTCGTACGCACGGGCGTTCGTCCACAGCCAGCGTGTCATGGGCCACGAGAACTTCCACGATCCCGGCACGGAGCGGGCGAAGTAGCGAAAAACGACGCCGTCGTCGATGAGCGGTGTATCGACCGGCACGTCGAGCGAGTTCGGGCCCGATGCGTTGGTGGCTGCGACAGTGACCTCGATGCCGCTCCTGGCCAGCCCTCGCGCCATCGCGCGAACAGCGACGTTCGGGCCGCCGTCAATGGGCGCCGCTGATGGGATGACGTGCAGCACCCTCACTGCGCCGCAACCTCCGACACGGCCGGCTCGGCCGCATCCACCGCGCTGATCTCATGCGCCGTCGCCCAGCGCAGCAGCGCGAACAATGCCCACGGGCGCGACCACGTCACGCCGCTCTGGCCGCGAATGAATCCCGACCACACGGCACGGACCGCATCCGGGTTCATGCCAAGCGACTGGATCCGGTCGGCATCGCCTAACGTGGCGGTGACCTCCGCGGCCAGCGGGCCGTGCATCCAGCTCGCGAACGGGAGCACGAACCCCTGTTTCGGCCGGTCCCATACTTCCAGGGGAAGCAGATCGCGTGTTGCGTCGACGAGGAGCGGCTTCGTCACCACGCGCGACAGCTTGAGCGCATCCTCCACCTGAAACGCGGCGGAAATCACCTCCCGGTCGAGGAACGGGACGCGCAGCTCGAGGCCATGTGCCATGCTGAACACATCGGAGTCGCGAAGCAACGTGTTGCGCATGTATCCCGTGAGCTCCCGCCACGAGACCTGGCGGAGCACGGTGAGCTCGCGCGGAGCACCCATGGTGGCGAGCGCACGAGCACCACACAAGTCGCTGACCTGTCGGCTACCGAGCAACGTGCGTGACGCAAGGTAGGACGCATCGCCGGGTGAGCCGTTCCTGAGCCCCAGCGCCATTTTGGCACCCTTCACGCCACCAACGCGCGCAACGATGCGAGCCGCGACGCGACGTGCCGGGGCGGGAATGCGTGCATAACGCGCGAGTGCTCGGGCGCGGGCGAAGCTCGGATACCCGGCGAAGAGCTCGTCGCCCCCGAGCCCTGACAGCACAACCTTGGTGCCATGCGCCCGCACCGCTTCGCTCACGACGTACGTGTTGATTCCGTCGAGGGTCGGCTGGTCCATGGCGGCGAAGGCTCGCGGGAGCGCGGCGAGCAGATCATCGTCGCCTAACGGGATGAGATGATGCCGAATCCCGTACCGTCGGGCCACGCCGGCCGCGATGGTACTCTCGTCGAAACGCCGCTCGGAAAACGTGACCGTGAACCCGTCGAGCGTCGTACCGGCTCGCCGGGCCGCGAGCGCGGCGACGATGGACGAATCGATGCCGCCCGAAAGGAACACGGCGACCGGCACGTCGCTGACGAGGTGGCGGTCGATCGACCGCTCGAGCGATCCGCGGACGAGCTCCACTGCCGTGGCGCGGTCCGCAACGGGATCCTGGTCCGCGTCCGGCTGCACGGTTGGTACGGACGCGACCTCCTTCATCGTGCCGCTGGCGGTATCGAAGCACATGACCAGCCCGGGCGGCAACGCTCGAACGCCGGTGATGATCGTCTCCGGCTCGGGCACGGAACCAAATGTCAGATACCCGGCAAGCGCGCGGGCGTCGATTCGAGGGGGAACGAGTCGTGATGTCAGAAGAGCTTGTACCTCGCTCGCCACTAGCAGCCCCCGCCCGACGGGCGCGTAATAGAGCGGCTTGATGCCCATCGTGTCGCGCGCCACGTACAGCGAGCGATTCCACTCGTCCCATAGCGCGAAAGCGAACATCCCGTCGAGTCGATGCACGAACGCCGGTCCGAATCGCACCCAGCCTTCGAGGAGCACCGCGGTGTCCCCGTCGCTCGTGAGCCGCGCGCCGGCGCGCTCGAGCTCCGCTCGCAGCGCGCGAAAGTTGTAGATCTCGCCGTTGTACGCCACCACGTAGCGCCCGTTGGACGAGACCATCGGCTGGTGGCCGGCAGGCGTCAGGTCCAGAATGGACAGGCGCCGATGCGCGATCGCGCCTAACGGGACGCCATCGCGACCAGCGAGAAGGCGCATCCCATGGTCGTCCGGACCCCGGTGACGGAGCGCGCGCGACATCTCCGCGACAACCTCGTCTGCATGGCGGACCCCGACCGCCAACGCAATTCCGCACACGTCTACTATTCCCGCGTGGGCGCCGGAAATGCTCGCGCCAGCACTCCGGCCAGCCGCGTGCGAAAACGCGGGTAGGCGAAGACGTTCTCGAAGCGACGGTGCCCCGCTTCGCCCATGCGACGCCGCATCGACTCGTCGGTGAGCAGTCGCCCCAGCACACCCGCTATGGCGTCCGGATCCTGCCGGGGCACGAGGAGTCCCGTCTCACCATCCACGATGACATCGGCTGCCGCATCGTCTCGTGAGCCGACACACGGGACGCCAGCGCGCATGGCCTGGAGGTACACGAGACCGAACCCTTCGCCGCGGCTTGGCATGGCGAACACGGCAGCGTGGCGCATAACGCCGCGCAACGCGGCGTCCGGCAGAAACCCGGGGAATTGCACGCTTCGCCCGAGGCCAAGCGCGGCTGCCTTTGTTCGCAGGCGCTCGACGTCATCGCCACGACCGATCATGACGAGCGTCGCATCGGGAACTTCGGCGAGTACGCGTGGCCAGGCGAGCATGAGCTGATCGTGTCCCTTGTAGCGCTCGGTGCTGGCCATGCGACCGACAATCACGACTGCGTGCGGCCCATAGTCGACGCGTACGTCGGCCGGAACCCGGTCGGGCGCCTCCTCGTCAGGCAGGAGCGCCAGCATGCACGTCTCGATCGGAGGCAGATCCGGGTGTGCCGCGGCAACGCGCTGCGCCGTGTGAGGCGAGATGGCAATCCGCGCTCGGGCGTTTCGGAGCACGGCCCGGCGCGAGGAATCCAGCGTGGCGCTCCACGCCTCGATGCCGTTTACGAATACCGCGTACGGCCGGCGGATCTGCCGCGGAACTCTGAGCTGCGCCCTGGCAATGCCGACGTGGGTGAAGACGACCCAGTTCACCCGGCGAAGACTTTGCAGCCGTACGAGGGTCGCGAAGAATCGAACGCGCGCACGCAGCGCCACCGGCTCAGCGGCCGTGACGCCGAGCTCGATCACGCGCGCCTCCCTGCCAGCGAGGTCGGACATCGCGCGGTGAACGAGCCGCGCCTCGTACGCGATCCCATCGCCGGAGCGCGAGAGGGTGGCGGTCGCGAGCCCGCCGCGCGGCGCAATGCGCGCCGCCGCAGCGTCCACCGGGACGCCGAGCGGCTGCTCGAGGCTGCTCTTGATCACGGCACCCCGCCAACGCCGCCTAACGTGCCCGCGGAGTGCGC
>Ga0075423_10004551_pt1 | contig 12866 bp, 13 predicted proteins | sample SoiMethybrSBSTD2_FD_80114 | JGI IMG/M metagenome (GOLD analysis project Ga0075423, IMG submission 80114) | Bulk soil microbial communities from a Populus tree surrounding site in Tennessee, USA - Soil MetaG P. TD hybrid SBSTD2 | ecosystem: Environmental > Terrestrial > Soil > Tree plantation...
AGAGCGCGCCGAGGATGACGAGGTCCAGGAGCCCGTCGGCAGCATGGGCGCCCGGCGCGATGCGCATCCCGCCGCCGCAGGTCGCCCCGTTGGCGAGCATCACGCCGGTGGCGGCCAGGCTCCGGGCCGGCGCGCCGTCGACGCGGATCTCGAGGGGCCATGGCCGATGGTCGCGGAGGCTCGACACGACCGCGCGCAGGTATGGCACGGTGCCGGGACCCTGGAGCGCGAGGGCGCGGGCGGCGACCACCGCGTCGAACCCGGCTCCCGCGACGGTGACGAAGAAGCGGCGTCCGCCGGGCCAGCGGACGAGGCCGAGGTCGCGGGGCAGCGCCGGCGCCGCCTCCGCGAGGCGCTCGACGGCGCGGACAGGGTCGCGCGGTACGCCGAGTGTGCGGGCGCCGTCGCGGCCGCGGCCGGTGAGGATGACGCCGAGGGTCGCGAGGGGCCGGCCGTCCTCGCCGGTGATCCCGTTGACCACCTCGTTGAGCGTCCCATCGCCGCCCACGGCGACGACGAGATCCATGCCAGCACGCACTGCCTCGGCCGCGCGCGCCGTGCCCTCGCCGGCCGCGCGCGTCTCCACGGCCTCGAAGGCCAGGCCGAGCCGCACCAGACGCTCGCGGAGGGCGGGCCAGCGGCGCTCGGTGCGCCCCCCGCCCGCGGCGGGATTGACGATGCAGAGCGCGGAGATGTCTACCCGGGGCGGCCCATGGCGTGCAGGAAGTCCGTCATGGACGCGAAGCGCATCATGGGGTTCTGCCGCTTCTCCGCGCCGATCGTGGTGTGCGCGCCGCCGTAGTTGTGGCCGGGCAGCACGACCGTCTCGTCGGGCAGCGCGCCCAGCCGCTGGGTCAGCGACGTGTACATCTCCTTCGGATCGCTGCCGGGCAGATCGGTGCGGCCGCAGGAGCGGATGAACAGCGTGTCGCCGGACACGAGACGCCCGTCGACGAGGAAGCATTGCGAGCCCGGCGTGTGCCCCGGCGTGTGGATGAACGTCAGCGGGAAGCGGCCGACCCGGATGGTGTCGCCGCCCTCCACCTTCGTCACGTCCGAGCTCATGCCGCGCAGGAACTCGCGCTCGGCCTTGTGCACGTAGACCTTCGCCTTGGCCTTGCCGAGCAGCTCGGCCACGCCGGGAATGTCGTGGCCGAAGAGATGACCGCCCACGTGATCCTGATGCGTGTGGGTCACGAGCGCGCCGGTGATCTCCATGTCGTCCGCCGCGGCCTCGTCCACGATCGCGTCGATCTCCCACGCGGGGTCCACGACCACGCACTGCCGCGTGAGGGGGTCGCCGATCAGATACACGAAATTCTGCATTGGGCCCAGCTCGAGCTGCTTGATCAGCGGCGCATCGCTCATGGCGGCTAGCGGGCGTCCAGCAACGATTCCATCAGGCGACGGACCTCCGGCTTATCCCAGTCTAGCGGGCCCGCCAGCCGCGCGACCAGGCGGCCGTCACGATCGATCATGTAGGCGGTGGGAGGTCCAAACACCCCGTACACCCGACCGGTCACGTCACCGCTGGTATCGAGCAGCACCGGCGCGGCATAGCCCCGCTCCTTGACGGTGCGCCGCACCAGCTCCGCGTCCTCGCGGAAGCTCACGAGGAGGACGGCCAGCCCCTTCTTCCCCAGCTCCGTGTAGAGGCGATTGACGGAAGGCAACTCCTTCCGGCAATCCGGTCACCAGGTGGCCCAGAAGAAGAGAAGCGTGAGCTTGCCGCGCTGATCCGCGAGGGTGACGGGCTTCCCGGTGAGATCGGGAAGGGTGAAGGCGGGCGCCGTCTTGGGCGGCTCGTAGGGTGCCGCCCCGATCGAAGCCCAGTCGGGCGCCGCGGCCGCCGCGTGAGCGGCGGCCGCGAGCACGAGCAGTCCGGCGAGCCACCACGCCCGCCCGGAGGACGCGAGCCTCATGCTCCCGAATCCTTGAGGGCCTGCAGCACCTCCTCGGGCTTGAGGAGGTCGAGGGCATTGGTCTGAACCTTCATGTAGCGGACCACGCCCTCCTTGTCGATGACGAAGTAGGCCCGCTTGGCGTATCGGAAGATCGGGCTCTTCTCATCGGTGACGAGTGCGTCATAGGCCGGCAGCATCTGACGGCGAAAATCCGACAGCAACAGCTGCTTGGTGTTGTTGGCCTTTGCGAACGCGTCGAGGGTGGCGATGTGATCGGCGCTGACGCCCACGACCTGGGCGTTGGCGGCTTCGAACTTGGCGAGATTCGCCTCGAAGCCGTTGATCTCCTCCGTTCACGTCTTGGTGAAGGCCTGGATGAAAGTGTAGAGGACGATGGGGCCCTTACCCAGGAGTTCGGAGAGCTTGACCGTCTTGCCTCCGGCAGCGGGGAGCGTGAAATCGGGCGCCTTCTGCCCAACCTCCAGCGCCGGGACCGCTGTCACCACCCCGAGGGTCAGAACGATCGCCGCGGCGGCGGCGCGGATCAGAGCGCGGACACGCATCGACATACCTCCCCATGACTTGACCGACCATCAACCAACGCCATGGAGCGCGCGTCACGAGGCGATCCTCGCGCGCCGCTCAGGGGCTCCAGTATCCGGGCACCCAGTACGGCTGGTAAAAGCCCCCCTGCACCGTCTGCGACGAATAGTACCCCGCGACCCAAACGCCGTCGGTGTCGTAGTAGCCCGGCACCCAGGCGTTCGTCGTCGCCTGCTGCGGCACAAACTGATACGCCCAGTAGCCAGACACCCAGGTCCCGTAGCTCGACCCCGAGTAGGCGCAGCAACCGTAGCCGTAGGACAGGTACGGATAGCCCGGATACGGATACACGGGGCGATTGAAGGGCGGGTTCGGGTGCACCGGGAACGCGTGGCGGGGCAGCGTCACCTGCGCGGGCGGGGTGTCCGTCACGTGCGGCCGCTGCTGTCCGTGGAACTGCCCCGTCTGGCCCTTCCACGGGGTGGGACCCACCATCACCTTCGGACCGCCGGCCTCGGCTGTCCCGAGGGTGGCCGCGAGCAGCGCCAACCCCGCGATCAGGCTGCCGATTCCGACCATTGTCAGGCGCTTCATCGCGTGCTCCTTCTGTCCAAACTCGCCGGGAGCCCGCGTCGTTCCTCTTAGCCCGGGATCTCGGCCGGGGCCTTCTTGATGTCGGCCACCTGCTTGGAGTCTACCGCGTAGACGGCCGGCGCCGACTTGAGCTTCACGTAGGTGCGATCCCCCTCGGTTTTCCCCACGAGGAGACCGGCGATCTCCGACCCATCCTTATGTAGAAGCGTCACTTCCGCCTCGGGATTCTCGAGCCCGAAGCGCGGCGCGTCGTCGCCCTTGGGCGAGACGATCTCCCTCCAGCGGAGTCCCTTGAGCGCGAACAGCAGGTCTGCGACCTTGCGTTCTTTGGTGGGGCCGCGCGAGGGCTCGATCACCTGCCAGTCGGACTCGCCCTTGCGCTCGACGGTAAGCGACTTCCCCGCGCCGGCGAGGCGCGCGCGCTTGACGTCCCCGAGCTCGAATGCCGGCAGCAGGCTCTTATCGCGCAGATCGCCCGCGGACACGCCGATGTCGGTCAGGGCCTTGGCCTCCACCAGCATCACGGGGCCGTGGCCGGCCACCGCCGCCACCGCCGCGGGCTGGCCGCCGCGCGTCTCGCGCGAGGGCGCGAGGAGGAGCACGCGCGGCTCCTTGGCGCCCTCCTCCCACACCTTCACGGTGACGTCCGGCTTGGCGAGATAGCGCGGCACCGCGGCGGCGTCTTCCTCGAGGAAGCCGCTCGCGCGCAGGTCTCGAATCTTCCACAGGAGGTTGTTCACGCCTCCGGTGTCGGCCTTGAGGGGCTCGGGCGCGGTGAGCTTCCACCCGACCCCGTCCTTCTCGAGCATGACATCCCCGCGGGGACTCGCGACCTCGACCTTGCTCACCTTGTCGTACTGATACGCGAGCACGACCTTGTCGCGCAGCACCCCCACGGTCTTGGGCACCGCCGTCCAGACCTCCTCGGGCACCAGCATCACGCCGGGCTCGCCCCCCCGCATCACGTACACGCCCTTCTTGTCCTTGTCGCCGCGCCCGAAGAGCAGGGTGCGCGCGGCGCGATCCTTGTCCTTGCCAACCCACAGCGTGACCGTCGTGGGCTTGTCGAGGCCGAACGGCGCCAGCGACTTGGGAGCGTCGTCCACGAAGTCCTTGGCCTTGGCCGCGTCGAGCTTGTCCAGGAAATCCGCCACCAGGTCGGAGTCGGCGGGCAGCGCGCGCGGCTTCGCGATGCGCCACTTCCCGCCCTCCGCGCTCTCGATCGTGATCGCGTCACCGGGGAGCGCCAGATCGATCTGACTCACGTTCTTGCGGTTGAAGGCCAGCACCGTCCGGTCGCGCAGCTCGGTGACGGGCTTGGCGAGCTCGCGCGAGAGCATCTCGGACATGGCGAGCACCGCGGGCTTCGCCGACTCCTTGGCGAACACCCACGCGCTGGTCGGGCTCTTGCCGCCGACGAGGAGCGCAAGCGGCGGCTTCCCTTTCACGTCGACGGTCACCTCGACCTCAGGGGCCTTGAGGCCGAACTCGTCGAGCGAGGCAGGGCTCGACGCCACCTCGCGATCCACGCGCGCGGTGGCCAGGCCCGTGACGATGCCGTCGACGGCCCCGCGGTCGGCGCGGGTCTTGATGGGCTCGAGCAGCTCCCAGCCGGACTCGGTGCGCTTGACGCGGACGGTCTCGCCCTTGCGCTTGATCGTCAGGCCCTCGACGTCCTTGGGCTCGAGATCGGACCAGAGGCGCCCCTTCACCGACTCCTTCTTCTCGCGGGCGGGCTCCAGCCAGTAGGTGTCGTAGTAGTAGAAGCCGCCCAGTCCGGCGACGAGCAGCACCAGGACGGCGATGGTGATCCAGCGGCTCACCGGCTCCTCCTAGCGGGAGCGGCGGCGGCTCACGACGGCGAGGATCCCCACGAGGATGACCGCGCCCGGCAGCACCGCCACCGGCCCCCACAGCACCAGCTCGGCCTGGGGCGGGGTCAGGACGATCGGTGCCGACTTGGCGTCGCGCGCCCGCACCGAGATCGAGCTCTCGTCTTCGGCCAGCCAGGACACGATGTTCATGAAGAAATCACGATTGCCCTGCGCGCCCAGGAACTGATTGGACGCGAGATTCGCGGTGCCCACGACGACGAGCCGCGCCTTGGGCGCCTTCTTCGCGGCTTCGCCCTCCGCGGGCGGCGTCGCCGGCGCGGGGGTCGCGGCATCCCCTGGCTGCTCCAGCGTGGCCACCGCGGCTACCGGCAGTGGCCCCTTCTTGTCCTGCGGGTCCGGCTTGGCCTCACCCCGTGCGAGCGCGTTCTTGTCGGTCTCGCCCCACGACTGCGGGCTGGTCTTGGCGAGGGCCTGCGCGGTCACGCCCTTCGGCAGCCCCTTGGCCACGTCCACCGAGCGCGACAGCGGGAACAGCGTCATGAGTCCGCCGAGGTCGCGCGTGATCGGGTGCGCCTCGTACTGCGTCACCACCGGCACCTCGGGACCGAGCCCGAATGCGCGTCCGATGGGATTGAGCTCGACGACCAGGTCCTCGCCCAGGTCGAAGCCGTAGCGCGCGAGGTACTTGCGGAGCCCGTCGGCCTGGAAGGGCGCGAGCATGAAGAAAACCTTGCCGCCCTTGGCGATGTAGGCGTCGAGCGCGGTCAGCTCCGGGGCGAGCGGATCGGTCTTCGGGCCGGCCACGATCACCATGGCGGCGTCGTCCGGCACCTTGGCGTCCCGCGCGAGGGTGAGCTCCTTCACCTCGTAGTTGGCCTTCTCCATCTGCTCCTTGGCCTGGCTGAAGCCGGGGCGATCGGTGTTGGCGAGATCGCTCTCCCCATGCCCCTTGAGCACGTAGACGACGCGCTTGCCCTCGCGCGTGAGCTTGATGAGCCCGTTGGTGATGCGCTCCTCGTCGGCGTCCGTGACCTTCTCCGACTTGGCCCCGGCCTTCCCGCCCCGCTCGAGGACCACGGTGCCGTAGTTGTCCACGCCGTAGCGCTGGGAGAGACCGGGCGATCGGTCCGGATCCTCCATGCGCCAGGTCAGCTTGCCGTTCGAGTACGACGCGTAGAGCTTGAGCACGTCCTCCGTGGTGCGCTTCTGCGGCATGTCGCTCCGGTAGAACGCGATGGCCTCCACCGGATCGGTGAGGCCGCGCGCTACCTGGATGGACTGCGGTGAGAGGCTCTGACGGCGGTTCTCGGTGAGGTCCCAGCGGGCGCTGTGCTTGGCGGACAGGGCGTTGGCGAAGACGGCCACCCCGAGGGCGAGCACGATCAGCACCGCCGCGCCGGCGCCGTAGCGCGCCGAGCGCCGGCCCGCGAAGGCGCCGAGAGCCCCCGCGTTCAGGACGAGCGCAAGGAGGACGAGCGCGCCGCCCGCGATGACCAGCGCCCACTGCAGGCGCACCAGCCAGGGGACGAGGCGCCAGAGCGCGAGGGCGCCCACGAGACAGATCACCCCCGCAGGGAATGCCCAGCGGCGCGCGGTCTCCATCAACGTCCTAACCTTTCCACCGCTTCGCGTCGAGGGCGCGCAGGGTGAGGAAGAGGGCAAAGGCCGCCACCGTGACGTAGTAGACGACGTCCTTGGTGTCGATGACGCCTTTGCCGAAGCCATCCATGTGCTCGATGATCGAGAGGTACTGCAGCAGCGAGCGGAGCTTGCCGCCCGCGGCGTCGGCGCCCCAGCCGATGAGCCAGAACCCGAGCAGCACGCCGAAGGTGGCGGAGCCCGCGACGATCTGGTTCTCGGTAAGCGAGGAGATGAAGACGCCCACTGCGAGAAAGGCCGCCCCCAGCAGGAGCAGACCCAGATAGCCGGTAAGGACCGCGCCCCACTCGACCCGCCCAAACGCCCACATGAGCCCGGGATAGACCAGGGTGAGGGCGAGGAGGATCAGGTACACCGCGCCCGCCGCGAGGAACTTCCCCATCAGGACCTCGCCGTCGCGCACCGGGTACGTGAGCAGCAGCTCGATGGTGCCGGACTTCTTCTCCTCCGCGAACAGCCGCATCGTGAGCATGGGGATGAAGAAGAGCAGCACCACGCTCATGTTGGAGAAGACCGGCCGCATGACGTTCTCGGTCGGGTTGAGGTTCTGAGCCGCCATCGGCTGCATGAACGACCGCATGGACATCTCGCTGAAGATCAGGAAGATCTGCGAGAACATCCAGCCCGCGATCAGGAGGAAGAGGGCGAGGAAGGCGTAGGCGACCGGGGAGCCGAAATAGAGGCGCATCTCCTTCTTGAACACGGGAATCCAGCGCATCAGACCTCGCTCTCCTGCTCGCCCGCCACGACACGGATAAAGACTTCCTCGAGGCTCATGCCGACCTGGTGCAGCTCGAGCAGCCGCCAGTTGCGCGCCGCCACGAGCTGGACGACCTCGGCCCGGACGTCGCGGCCGCGGGGCGACTCGACGAGGGCGCGGGCGGAGCCGTCCGTGCCCGGCAGATCCTCCACGCCCAGCACGCCGGGCACGGTGCGCAGGGCCGCGACCACCGCGTCGCGCGGCCCGCCGATCTCGACCTCGATCCGCGCGGTGGGAAAAACCTGCTCCACCAGCTCGGACTGGGTGCCCTGAGCGACGATGCGCCCGCGGTTGATGATGACGACGCCGTCGCAGACCATCGAGACTTCGGGCAGGATGTGCGTGGACAGGATCACGGTGTGCTGACCGGCCAAAGACCGGATCAGCGAACGGATCTCCGTGATCTGCTTGGGGTCGAGCCCGATCGTGGGCTCGTCAAGGATCAGCACCTCGGGGTTACCCAGGAGGGCCTGGGCGAGGCCCACCCGCTGGCGGTAGCCCTTGGACAGCTTGCCGATCAGCCGCCGGCGCATGTCGGTGACGAAGCAGCGCTCCATCACCTCGTCCACCCGGGCGCGGCGCTCCCGACGGCCGACCCCCTTGATCTCGGCCACGAACTCTAGGTATGCGGCAACCGGAAGATCCGTATAGAGAGGCGCGTTTTCGGGCAGATATCCGATGCGGCGCCGCACCTCGAGCGACTGGCTGAAGACGTCGTAGCCGGCCACCCGTGCGCCGCCGCCGGAGGCCGGCATGAAGCACGAGAGAATCTTCATCGTGGTGGATTTGCCAGCCCCGTTGGGGCCAAGAAATCCCACGATTTTGCCCTTGTCGACGCTGAAGGAGACGTCGGACACGGCCGTGACGGGCCCGTAACGCTTGGTGAGATGCTCGACCTGGATCATCGGTGGTCTGAAGGGTCTATCGCGACGCTCAGTATACCATACAGTTAGCGCGCACCCCCTTCCGACGACCCTCCGGGTAGCGTTATTCAAACCCCCGTGAGACAATCGAATCGGGAGCGCCGATGACCCGCATCTTTCGGTCCAGTCTCCGTTCGCGTCTGCTCCTGCTGGTCCTCCTCGCTCTCCTGCCCGCCCTGGCCCTCATTCTCGTCACGGCCTGGGAGCAGCGCCAGCAGGCCGCCACGGACGCCCAGGAAAGCGCCCTCCGGGTGGCCCGCGTGGCTGCCTCCAACCTCGAGCGCCTGATCGAGGGCGCGCGCTCCCTGCTGATCGGCATCGCCCAGGCCCCGGCCGTGCAGCCCGGCAACCCGCGCGCCTGCGGCGCCCTGTTCGGCGACCTCCGCAGGCGCTTCCCCATCTACGCGAACCTCAGCGAGGCCACCGTCGCCGGCGACATCACCTGCTCCGCCCAGACGCTGCGGAATCCCATCAACGTCTCCGACCAGCCGTATTTCCTCCGGGCGCGCGCCACGCACGATTTCGTGGTGTCGGGCTACGCGGTCGAGCCCGTCACCGGGCGTCCCGCGCTGATCCTCGCCTGGCCTGCTCTCGGCCCGACCGGCGAGGTGCGCAGCGTCTTCTTCGCGAGCCTCGATCTCGGGAGCATCCACTCGCTCGCCGAGCGCGCGCATCTGCCGGTGGGCTCGACCTTCGTCGTGACCGACGCCGGCGGCGCGGTGCTCGCGCGCTATCCCGAATCGGAACGCTGGCTGGGCCAGCCCATGCCCGAACAGACCATCGCCCAGGCCATCCGCGCGCAGCAGAACGAGGGCCGGGCCACCGTCGAGGGCCTCGATGGCGTCACGCGCCTCTTCGCGTTCACGCCGGTAGGCGGCGTGTCGCCGGCCGATCGCCTGTACACGGCCATCGGCATTTCCCGGGAGGAAGCGTTCACCGAGGCGGACCGGAGCCTGGTGCGGAACCTCCTCTCCCTCGGGCTGGTCGGCATGGTGGCCCTCGGGATGGCGGCGATCGTCGGCCACATCCTGATCATCCGCCGCCTGCGCGAGGTGATGCGCACCGCGGAGATCGTGCGCGCGGGCGACCTCTCCGCGCGCGCGGACGTGGGCGGCAACGACGAGATCGCGGTGATGGGCCATGCGTTCAACGCGATGGCCGAGCGCCTCGCCGCCATGGTCAAGGCGGAGCAGGAGACGCGCGACGGGCTCGCCGAGCGCGTGACCGAGCTCGACCTGATCAACCGGCTGGGCGAGCTCCTGCAGGCCTGCCTCACCGTGCAGGAGGCCTACGCGGTCATCGAGCGCATCCTGAAGGAGCTGTTCCGCGGAGAGTCCGGCGCGGTATTCGCGTGCTCGCCCTCGCGGAACCTCATCGAGGCGGTGGCGCGCTGGGGCCCGACGCCGCAGAGCACCGCAGGCGTCTTCGCCATCGAGGAATGCTGGGCGCTCCGCAGCGGACGTGTCCACGTCGTGGACGACATGCGCACCGGCCCCCTGTGCACCCACCTGCCGACGCCCGCGCCCGCCGCCTACCTCTGCACGCCGCTGGTGGCGCAGGGCGACGCCCTCGGCATCCTCTACCTGGGCTTCCTCGGCCGTGGACGACTCGCGCCGGCGCCCCTGTCGGAGGCGCGGCGCCGTCTGGCCGCCGCCGTCGCCGAGCACGTCGCCCTCGGCCTCGCCAACGTGCGCCTCCGCGAGGTGCTGCGGAGCCAGTCCATCCGCGACCCGCTCACCGGCCTCTTCAACCGCCGCTACATGGAGGAGACGCTGGAGCGCGAGGTGCGGCGCGCCCAGCGCGCGGGCCGGCCGATGGCCGTGCTCATGATGGACCTCGACCACTTCAAACGGGTCAACGACGACTTCGACCACGACGCGGGCGACGCGCTCCTTCGGGAGATCGGCGCCGCGCTCCTTCGCAATCTGCGGCGTGAGGACGTGGCCTGCCGCTTCGGCGGCGAGGAGTTCGTGCTCGTGCTGCCCGAGGCCTCGCTGGTCGACGCCGAGCGCCGCGCCGAGGAGCTGCGCGCCGAGATCAAGCGGCTGCGCGTGTCCGACAAGGGACGCCTCCTCGGCCCCGTGACCATCTCCATCGGCCTCGCCGCGTATCCCGAGCACGGCCTCGCCGGCGACGCCCTCCTCCACGCCGCGGACGCCGCCCTCTACCGCGCCAAGCGCGAGGGACGCGACCGCGTCGTCATCGCGGAGGCCGAGGTGCCGCGGTCGCGGTAGACGCTCCGCGCATCGCGCGGGCCGGGAGGCCGGGGCGGGCTCGGAGGACCACGGGGCACGCGTCCGCGCGGCCGGCCGCGGGTGGGCTCCGTCCGGGCTCGGCGCGTCCGCGCGTTCGTCTCAGGGAAACGGGTCCCTCGAGCCCGCCCCGGCCTCCCGGCCCTCAGCGACGTTCAACAGCGAACGACAACCGCCCGGGCTAGAAGAGGCCGGTGATGCGCCCGTCGGGCGTGACGTCGACCCCCTCGGCGTTGGGCTTGCGCGGGAAGCCGGGCATGGTGGTGATGTCGCCGGTGATGGCGACGAGGAAGCCGGCGCCCGCCGAGATGTAGATGTCGTTGACGGTGATCCTGAAGCCGCGGGGGCGGCCCAGCAGGCTCGGGTCGTCCGAGAGCGAGCGCTGCGTCTTGGCCACGCAGACCGGGAGCCCACCGTAGCCCAGCGCCTCGATGTCGGCGATCTGCCGCTCCACGCGCGCGGGCATGACCACGCCGTCGGCCCCGTAGATGCGGCGCGCGATGGTCTCGAGCTTCGCCTTCACGGGCTGGTCCAGGGCGTACAGCGGCGTGAAGTCCGAGCGCTCGGAGGCGAGGAGGTCGCGCAGGCCCTTGGCAAGCTCGCCGCCGCCGTCGCCGCCCCGCGCGAAGATGTCGGCCACGTGGCAGCGCACGCCCCGCTTGTCGCAGTGATCGCGGACGATCCGGTACTCGGCCTCGGTGTCGCTCGGGTAGCGGTTGAGCCCGACCAACACGGGGACGGTGAACTGTCTGATGGAATCGATGTGTGCGTCGAGATTCTCGAGCCCCCGGCGCAGGGCGTCGAGGTTCTCCGCGTCGACCTCCTTCACCGGCAGGCCTCCGTGGTACTTGAGCGCGCGGTTCGTGGCCACGATCATGGCCGCGTCGGGGCGGAGCCCGGCCAGCCGGCACTTGATGTCGAAGAATTTCTCCGCGCCGAGATCCGTCGCGAAGCCCGCCTCGGTGAGGCAGAGCTCGCCGAGCTTCAGCGCCATCCGCGTGGCCACCACCGAGTTGCAACCGTGGGCGATGTTGGCGAAGGGCCCACCGTGGACCAGGGCCGGGGTGCCCTCCATCGTCTGCACGAGGTTCGGGTGAATAGCGTCGCGGAGGAGCGCGGTCATCGCTCCCGTGACATGCAGCGCGTCGGCGGGCACCGCCTTGCCGTCGCGCGTGAGCGCCACCACCATGCGCCCCAGCCGCTGCCGCAGATCGGCGAGATTCTCGGCGAGGCACAGGACGGCCATGATCTCGGAGGCCGCGGTGATGAGGAAGCCCCCCTCGCGCGGGACCCCGTCCATGCGGCCGCCGAGGCCGAGCACGGTGCGTCGGAGCGCGCGATCGTTCACGTCGAGCGCGCGCTTCCACAGGACCTGGCGCACGTCGATGCCGAGTGCGTTGCCGTGATGGAGATGATTGTCCAGCGCGGCGGCGAGCACGTTGTTGGCGGCGGTGATCGCGTGGAAGTCGCCGGTGAAGTGGAGGTTGATCTCGTCCATCGGCACCACCTGGGAGCGGCCGCCTCCTGTCCCCCCGCCCTTGAGTCCGAGCGTCGGGCCGATGGACGGCTCGCGCAGCGCGATCACCGGTCGCGCCCCCGACTTCCACAGGGCCTGCCCGAGGCCGATGGTCATGGTGGTCTTGCCGTCGCCCGCCGGCGTGGGCGTGATCGAGGAGACGACCACGAGCTTGCCGTCGGGCCGCGACCGCCGCGCGGCGAGCGCGTCCAGCCGCACCTTGGCCTTGGTGTGGCCGTAGGGGATCCACTCGCTCTCGGTGAGCCCGAGGTCGGCGGCGACGGCGGCGATGGGGCGCGGGACGCTAGGGTCGGACGGGGTCGAGGTCGGCATCGGGCATGATCTCCTTGAGCCAGTCGGGCAGGGCGATCATCTTCTGGGTATCGGGATTCCAGCAGGCATGGCGCGTGTGGCCGGTCGCCACGAGCTCGCCCGCCTCGTTATGGATCTCGTACTTGAAGGTGAAGCTCGCGCGCCGCCGCTCGCTCACCCGCGAGGTCACCGCGAGGAGGTCGTCGAGCAGCGCCGGTCGGGCGTAGTGCACGCAGGCTTCCACCACCGGCATGTGGACGCGGCGGTTCACCTCGGACATGGGCAGACCGCGCGCGCGGAGATATTCCACGCGGGCGACCTCGAAGTAGGTGAGGTAATTGCCGTAGTAGACCACCGACATCGTGTCGGTGTCCTTGTACCGCACGCGGATGTGGGTGAGCGACGGCATCGACCGGGCGCGCCGCCGATCAGAGGTACTGGCCGTAGCGGATCTTCTCGACCACTTCCCGGATGCGGCGGTACGCATCGAGCTGCTGGAGCAGGTCCTGCGTGGTGACGGGGCCGCCGTCGCGCCCCTCCCCCGCGTCCTGCACCTTCTGCTCGAGGG
>Ga0075423_10004552_pt1 | contig 12865 bp, 23 predicted proteins | sample SoiMethybrSBSTD2_FD_80114 | JGI IMG/M metagenome (GOLD analysis project Ga0075423, IMG submission 80114) | Bulk soil microbial communities from a Populus tree surrounding site in Tennessee, USA - Soil MetaG P. TD hybrid SBSTD2 | ecosystem: Environmental > Terrestrial > Soil > Tree plantation...
GTCGCCTGTCCGGCCAGCTCGCGCGCAAGATCGTCGATCATCGGCGCGATCGCCTTGCAGGGGCCGCACCAGGGCGCCCAGAAGTCCAGCAGCACCGGGCCCTTGGAGTCAGCCAGCGTGGCGTCGAGCATGTCCGTGGTGATGTGCAGCGCTCCCCCGTCGCTCATGGACGATCTCCTTTGTCCTGCTTTGGATGACTCCCCGGCCCGGTGGGATTCGGCCGGGCGCCCCTGCCCCCGGCAAGCCCCGCCCCTGCCGAAACCTTGCCCGATGATAGCATCCGAGTCGGAGCGATTCCCCCAGGAGACCCGACATGGAGCTCTACATCTTCGCCCGGTTTTACGCGCGGCCCGGCCAGGAGGAGGCGGTGGAGAGCGCGCTGCGGGACACCGTCGCCCCGTCGCGCGAGGAGCCCGGCTGCGTGAGCATCCACGCGTTCCGCTCGGTGCGCGACCGGCGGCTCTTCTACATCCACTCCCGCTGGAAGGACGAGGCCGCGTTCGAGGTTCACGCGGGCCTGCCGCATACCGTCCGGTTCATCGAGCGGGTGGCGCCGCTGATCGACCATCCCCTCGACGTGAACCGGACCGAGCAGATCGCGTAGCGGCGGCCGGGCCGACCGGACCGCGCTAGCCGAGGATCTCGCGCTTGAAGCGCTCGAGCTCGCGCACGTGCTCCTCGGGGCGTGGCAGGCCGAGCCCCATCGTGTTCACGCACACGTGCGTGATGCCGCGCATGTCGCGCCAGGCGGCCAGCTCCTTCTCGCGCTGATCCGGCGGCACGCTGGCCAGGGCCACGCGCCCCTCGATGCCGAAGGCGGCGGGATCCCGGCCCGCCTCGCGGACCTGGCCGAGGAGCCCGTCCACGGTCTTCTGCGCCGCGGGCCCCGGGCGGAAGGTCTGGAGCGTGATCCAGCCGTCCGCGAGACGCGCGGCTCGGCGCAGGACGGCCGGGCTCTCGCCGCCCATCCAGACGGGGACCGGCCGCCTCACCGGGAGCGGGTTGATCCCGGCGTCCGGTACGCGGTGCCACCGGCCCGCGTAGGTCACCAGCTCCCTCGTCCAGAGGAGGCGCATGACTTCGAGCTGCTCCTCGACGCGCCGCCCGCGATTCTTGATGTCCTCACCGAGCGCCTCGAACTCGACGGGGTTCCAGCCCACGCCGATGCCGAGGCGCAGCCGGCCACCTGAAAGGACGTCGACCTCGGCCGCCTGCTTGGCGACGAGCGCGGTCTGGCGCTGGGGCAGAATGAGGACCCCGGTGGCCAGCTCGATGCGGCGCGTGACCGCGGCGAGGAAGCCGAAGAGGACGAGCGGCTCGTGGAAGGCGTGACGGTAGTCGTACTGGCTGTCCCAGCCCCCGGGGCGGTCGGGGTTGGGCCCGACGACGCTGTCGAAGGCGAGGATGTGCGTGTAACCCATCGCCTCCACCGCCTGTGCGTAGTCGCGGATGATCGCGGGGTCCCGCCCGATCTCGGTCTGGGGAAAGACCACGCCGACCTTCATGGGGCCGACGCGGGGCGCGCCCTCACGCGCCGACCACCATCACGTGCTCGACCTCCCATCCCTGCTCGGTCGCCATGAGGCGCAGCGCCTCCTCGACGACCACGCTCTCGATCTCGTCTTCCTCGGGGGTCTCGAGGGTGAGGCTCACGACGAACGTGCCCATCCGGTCCTCCAGCGGGTGCGGCTTGGCTACGGATGGTCGCAGTCTAGCGCAACCGAGGGCGGCGAGCCCGTGAGCCGAGCGAGCTACCGAGGTTCGACCGGGGCCGAGTCGGGCTCAGGGTTTAGGATGTCGGCCTGCGTCAGGTACTGGCAGTCACGGCACATCAGCACGACCACGGAGCGACCCCACCGGGTGGAGCGTCGCAGGGATTGGAACTCGCCACCACATCTCGGGCAGGGCTTCTCCGGTTCTGACCTCTCGGCATCTGCGTCGGGCATATTCGCCTCCTGATCTGGAAGGCAATCGGCGTGCCGCCGCAAAACCCGCGAAAATGGCCGGGCGCGCCGCTCCCGGCGGTGCCGGTGCGTCATGTTGACCGTGATCAAGTTACCGCGTGAGGGTCACTCCGGGCGCTCGCGCCAGGTGACCTGGAGCCGCTCGGCCCGCACGTAGCTCGCCGCGTCACAGCTCACCGTTCCCCTCGCCTCCAGGCTCGTGAGCCGGCGCTCACTGGTCGAGTAGATCCTGACGAACTCGTCGACCCTGAGCTCGATAGCCACGATCGGGGCCGTGCCCTTCTCCTGCCGGAGCTCGAGGCGGATCGCCTCCAGCCGCCGCCTGATCCGATCGGTCATGGCCTTGCTCCGATCGACGCGGTCCGGCAGGGTGACGCCCCGGCTGATGGGCGGGACGATCGACACGATGTAGGCCAGCACCGAGCCGGTGCAGCTCGTGGTGAGCTCGACCGTCGCCTCATCGAAGAGCCCGCTCGTCGGCCACGTCTTGCTGGCCGCTGCCTCCTCGCGCACGTGCCAGGCGTGCCAGGCGCTCCACACCGCGTAGCCCGCAAGACTGACGACGACGCCGATGGCGAGTCCGGCCACGATGAACGTCCGGGTGCCTCGCCAGACGGATCGGAGGAGGCCGCGCATGAGAGCGGGAGCATAGCAGCAGCAGGTCGCAATTGCTTGGTCCGGGGCGGGGCCTCCCCGTATCGTGGGCCGCATGCGCCTCCGCTGCCTCGAGCAGGCCCGGTCCCGCTCGCCCATCTGGCCCCCGTCGTGGACCCCGCACGGCCCGCCCGACACGCCCGAGCTGCGCCGCCGCGGGATCCTGGCGAGCGCCCGGAGCATCGGCAATCGCCTGTCGGTGACCGTTCGGTTTCAGGGCCACGACTACGTGACCTTGCTGGAGGAGTGGATGCCCCCGCCCTCTCTCGAGCGGCTCCTGGCCGCGCTGACCGCGGCGGTCGGCCAGTGCATCGAGGAAGTCGGGGACGTCGAGGTGGGTGATGCGCCCGCTGATGATCGGAGCGTCGCGCCGCACCGGGCTCACGTCGTCGGCACGCTCGACGCCATCGAGGAGGGCTATGTCGTGGTCGCCGGGCTGCGGCTGGCACTCGCGCCCGAGCTCTCCGTCCCCGAGGTCATCCCGATGGGCTCGAGCGTCACCGTGACCGTCGAGGACTTCGGGGGCCGCGTGGTCGCCACGAGCGTCCAGCAGCAGTGGGACGCCCTGCGCGTCTAGTCGCCCAACATCGTTCAGGGTCCTCCGCCTCCGGTACATCCCCCGGCCACGAACCCTCGCCCCATCCGCTCGCATTCGCGGGCCCGCTCGGCGTCTCTCTCTTCCCATGCCCGACGGATCGCGTCCTGCTGGGCCGGCGAGATCGAGCAGCCGGGCAGGATACCGGCCACGAGCAGTCCGACCAGCAGTCCACCCAGCCAGCCGCTCACGACTCGATGACCTGATCCGCGCGTTGCAGGAGCGAGGGCGGAATGGTCAGCCCGAGAGCCCGAGCGGCCTTGAGATTGATCGCGAGCTCGAACGTGGTGGGCTGCTCGATGGGGAGATCGGCGGGCCGGGCGCCCTTGAGGATCTTGTCGACGTAGGTGGCCGCCTGTCGGTGAAAGCCCGCGATGTTCTGCCCATAGCTCATGAGGCACCCGGCCTGGACGCTCTCGTCGTAGATGCTGATCGTCGGCAAGTGGTGCTTGAGCGACGCGGCCGCCAGCCGCGGTCCCTGCCCCGAGTAGAAGGCGTCGGTGGCCACGATGACCGCGCCGGCCCCCTTACGCGACGCCACCGCGAAGGCGCCCTCGATGTCGTTCGGAACGCGGGCATCGGTCGGGACCACCTTCAAGGCGAGCCTCTCGGCCGCGGCCTCGACGTTTTTCAGAACCGCGGGATGAGTCGAGTTGCCCGGATTGATGAGCACCGCGACGGAGGCGAGCCTCGGCATCGCCGTTCTCAGGAGCTCGAGATGCTTCGGGCTCAGATCGACGCCGATGGCGGAGAGGCCGGTGACGTTGCCGCCGGGGCGACGCAGGCTCTCGACGATTCCACTGCCTACCAGATCGACCGCGGCCGCGACGACGATCGGGATACTGCTCGTTGCCTTCTTCAGCGCCTGCGCCGCGGCGGTTCCGTAGGTCACGATGACCTCCGGTTCCAGATGAATGATCTCGGCGGCCAGGTCGGGAAGGCTCTTGTAGTTTCCGTTGGCGTAGCGCCACTCGACGACGAGGTTCGCTCCTTCCACGTAGCCCAGGTCGCGCATGCCCTGGACGAACGCTTCGGAGAACGCATCGTGATCGGGGGACGACGGGCGCGATCGCGGCGTGAGGAATGCCAGGCGCCGCGCCTTGGGCTGCGCTCGGGCGGGCCCGGCGAGATGTCCGGCGAGGAGGCCACCTGCCAGCGTACCGATGAACGCTCGCCGCTCCATCACGGCCTTCATGCTGCCGCGGAGTCTAGCAAAGTCGGTAGTCTCTTCCCAGTTGGCGAGCCCAAGAGTTCCCGATGCGGGTGGGAAGATTCTACCGCTCCCGACGGCCGACTCGTGGACAGGCACACAGAATCCGCTTTTTAGCGGGGTGCCCCGCGTGGCACGAACGTTGTCATCACCCTCGCGGCATGTCCATCTCATCGGGTGCAGCGGAGAGCGGTCGAAGACCGAGCGGAGAACTCATGGGTGAGATCGAAGAGCTCCCGGAGCCAAGCCCTGTTGACACCCTGCTGGCAGACCTCAAGGCGAACACCGATCTAGCCCGGCTCGTCGAGCGGGTGGCGCGTAATGGCCTCCCCTGGGTCGTCGTGCCCGCCAAGGCCCTGGACGCGTGGGCCGAGCGCGACCCCGTCGGGTGGAGCAAGGTGTCGGACTGGCTGGCCGCGAAGGGAGTCGCCGTCATCCGGCTCTGATATTTCCATTGGCAAGAAGGTGTAGCTCGCTCCACGCCTGCTGGTATAGATTCACCCCGCTGGCCGATCCGTCACGTCTCCCTATCACGCGGCCAGAGGGAGGATCGGCTGGATGGATCGACGGGCGTTTCTTGGCAGCCTGGCCGGCGGACTCCTCGCCGTGCCGCTCGCGGCGGAGGCCAGTCTTCCCCGTGTCGGCCATCTCGCCATTGCGGGTCCGAACAGCACCCCCCAGCCGCCGCCGGAGAACTGGGATGCCTTCCTGGCGGCACTCCGAGAGGGCGGCTACGAAGAGGGGAAAACCTTCACGTTCGAGCATCGGGATGCCAGGAACCGACCGGAGCTCTTCCGCGCTGCCGCGGCCGAGCTGGTCCGCGCCAAGGTCGCGGTCATCTTTGCCAGAGGCGGGCACGCCGTTCGGGCGGCCAAGCAGGCAACCAATACGATCCCCATCGTAGCCATCGATCTGGAAACCGACCCCATCGTCGCGCACTTCGTGCAGAGTCTGGCGCGGCCCGAGGGGAACGTGACCGGGATGTTCCTCGATCTGGCGGACCTGAGCGGGAAACACATGGAGCTGTTGAAGGAGCTGCGCCCGAAGCTGACTCGCCTGGCCGTGCTCGGCGATCCCGAGGTCAATGGCTCCCAGTTTCGCGCCACCGAGTCGGCCGGCCGGGCGCTGTCGGTTCAGGTGAAGACGCTCGAGATCCGAAACGCGGATGATCTGACGGGAGCCTTCGGAACCGCCGCACGGAGCAAGGCGGGCGCCCTCCTGCTCCTCTCGTCACCCCTCGGGCTGGCGCATCGCCGACAGATTGCGGATCTCGCGGTCGCGCACCGGCTGCCCACGATGTTCGTGTATCGGTCCCACGTCGACGCCGGAGGGCTGATGTCGTACGGACCGAATCTGCCGGATATGTTCCGTCATTGTGGGGTCTACGTGGCTCGCATCTTGGCCGGCGGTAAAGCCGCCGAGATGCCCATCGAGCGCCCGACCGTATTCGAGCTGGTCATCAACCTCAAGACCGCCAAAGGGCTGGGCCTGACGATCCCGCCGTCGCTCTTGCAGCGCGCGGATCAGGTCATCGAGTAACTGCCAGAAGCGAACGCAAGAGGCCAACAGGAGTGATGTGCGTATGAGATCGATGCGGCATCTGGCTTTCATGAGCTTGCTGGCCGTTCTTTCATCGACGACCCAGGCCCAGGAACGTGTGGGCGGTAGCCCCCTGCGGATCGCATGGGAGCTGGACGCGCCCGCTCAAGGGTTCCAGGCGGTGTGTGGGCGGGTGATCAACGACGGACCGGTGGACGCCAAGCGCGTTCGAGTCCGGGTCGAAGGGGTGGACGAGCGCGGTGGCGTGATCACGCGACGGGATGGGGACGTTCTCGGGCAGGTCTCCTCGAAGGGCCTCGGGCGGTTTTGCATCACCATGGCTGCGGGCGCCGCCGACTACCGAGTGACCATACTCAATGCCGAATGGGTGGTCGCGCCCGAGTCCCCGTGACAGGAAGAGCGCCAGGTCGGTCCCCCATGGATCAGGGGCCTCCTCCGGCGCCGGTGCAGACACCGGCCGTATAGCGGAAGCCATGCCGCTGGCATTCTTGGGCCTGTTCGGCCTCTCCCTCTGCCCACGCCCGGCGGAGAGCCTCTTGCCGTTCAGGTGATATCGAACACCCGGGCAGGGTTCCGGCCAGGAGCAGAGCAACCATCGCCTCACACGCCACGGCTCGCACGGTCTTGAGGACGTCGTCGCTCGCACAATTCGGACACCTCGGGCGGCTGTCACTCATTCAATCACCTGATCCGCCCGCTGCAGCACAGACTGCGGGATGCCGAGGCCCAGCGCCTTGGCGGTCTTCAAATTGAGGGCGAATTCGAACGTGGTCGGCCGCTCGATCGGAAGTTCTCCGGGCTTTGCACCCTTCAGAATCTGGTCCACGTAGCCTGCCGCGCGCCGATACATGGCAGACAGATCCACTCCGTACGACATCAGCCCCCCGTCTTGCACATAGTCGCGGAATTCGTACATCGCAGGTAGACGGTAGCGCTGAGCCAGCCCAATCAAAAGGCGCCGATGAAAATTGAAGAAGGGACTCGGTAGCACGTGGATGGCCTGCGCGCGCCAATCACGGGCGGTGCGGAAGGCCCCTTCAAACTCGGCCGCCTGTCCGACCTCTAGCATCCGCACCTTGAGACCCAGCGCCTCGGCTGCCGCCACCACGGCCGCGGCCGTCGCGCGGCGCGCGCTGACGTTGTTCCACAGGAGGGCGAGCCGAGACAGGCCGGGAATCGCCTCAACGATGAGCTGAAGCTCCTTTGTGACGATGTCCTCGTACTCCGCTGCGATGCCCGTGATGTTCCCGCCGGGGCGCGCCAGGCTCGATACGTAACCGGCAGCCACCGGGTCGGCCAAGATCGCTGCGATGACGATCGGGACCTGGTTTGTAGCTCGTCGCGCCGCCTCGACCCCGACGCCGCCCGATACGACAATGAGGTCGCTCCGGGCTTCGACCAGTTCGACCGCCAACTGTGGTAAGCGCTCACTGTGACCACCTGCCCAGCGGTATTCGATGGTGAGCGTTTGCCCCTCGCTCCAACCCAACTCGCGCAGTCCCCCCCGAAACGCGTCGAGCGGCTCCGTCCCGGCGTTCGAGCTACCGTTCCCAAGAAATCCCACGCGGGGCAGGATCTTCCGGCCCTGCTGAGCGCCGGCCGGGAGTGGCACTGCGGAAAGACCTCCGGTCAGGGCAACTATGAAGGTCCGGCGATCCATCACTCGATCACCTGATCCGCCGGTTGAAGGAGCGACCGCGGGATCGTCAGGCCGAGGGTCTTGGCGGTCTTCCGCATCCCCTGCCTGAGTGCCTCGACAAGCACTGCCGCACCGGCTGCAGTGTTCGGACTGAGGTACCCGACCTTCGGGATCCTCTGCACCGGCTGCCCCTCGGCGGCGAGCGGCGCGGCAAGGAGGCCGCCAGTGACTGTCCCGAGGAGCGCGCGTCGTTCCACGAGGAACCCCCGCCTGACCGCCCGTCTAGGGAGGGATCGGGCGAATGGACGGCCAAGCGGGGCGAACTTACCCCAGCCTTCCCGGACTTGGCTAGGACTTCCTGTCGGCCTTGCGGGTTGTGATGAATATTCAGGGTTTCTTCAGGGGGACTTCAGGGAGGTTTCAGGGTCGCCCGCGTAGAGTACAGGACACCTGCGAGCGATGGCGAGGAAAAGGAGGAGCGTATGTATCTCAGAATCGTCCTTCAGGCGACGGCGGTCGGCGGGGCGCTGATGCTCGTGTCCGGGTGTGCGACGACACACACGCAGAGCGCGCAGAGCATCTGTGAGGCGGCTGGCGGCACGTACGCGCAGGACACCTGTCAACCGGGTACACCCAGGTCGGGGCGCCAGATCTGCGAGAAGATGGAGGCGCGTTGGGTCCAAAACTTGGCCGTGTGTGAGTTTCAGGGGCGCGGGGGGGCGTAGCAGCAGCTCATCTCGATTGTCCGCCGCCGGAGCGGGGCGCATTCTCGCCATCGGTTCCCGCTCCGCGCGGTGGACATTTTGTCTCCCGCAATGCCCTCAGGGGGCTGGAGGATGCTCGAGCGTCCGCCGGCGTTCACCCTGCGGCGCACAGGTCGTCCACCCGGCTAGTTCTCCTCCGCCCAGCGTCTGCCCCGGACGACTCCCGCACGTGACCTGGCTGTAGTAAGGTCGCGACTGGCCGCCAGGCCTGTTTCTCCTAAAACAAGGCGGCCACCTGAGGCTGGGAGTGGACCGACGAGCGTTCATCGGCACCGTGGCTGGCAGTCTCCTCGCCGCGTCGTTCGCCGCCGAGGCGCAGCCGGCGGGGAAAGTGCCGGTGGTGGGCATTCTGAATTCAGGCTTTACCGGTCAATCCACCGCGATAGCTGCCTTTCGATCAGGTCTGCTCGACGCGGGCCTCATCGAAGGCCAGACGATAGCGCTCGAGATTCGATCCGCGGGTGGAAAGCCCGAGGCTCTGGCGGCCCTCGCGGCGGAGTTAGTTCAACGAAAGGTCGATTTCATCATTGCCCTCGGCCCAGCGGCGCTGAAGGCCGCGAGGGATGCCACCGGCACGATCCCGATTGTGGCATTCGACCTCGAGACTGACCCTGTCGCGGGCGGCTTCGCTGCCAGCCTCGCTCGGCCGGGCGCCAATGTGACCGGGTTGTTCCTCGATCACCCCGGCTTGACCGGGAAGTGGCTGGAGTTGATCAGAGAGGCGGACCCCAAGGTTCGCCGCGTCGCTCTCCTGTGGGACGCGACTACCGGCCCCTGGCAACTAGCCGCGGCGAAGACCGCGGCCCGGGATCTCGGAATGGACGTACAAGTCCTTGAGGTTCGAAGCTCCGACGATTTCGACGCGGCGCTCCGAGGTGGAGTGAGAGGAGGACTAAGAGACCTCATCCAGTTATCCTCGCCCCTTGTCGATCGCAACTCCAAGCGGACCGGCGACTTCACACTGAAGAACAGGATCGTGGCGATCTCCATGTTCCGGACGTTCGCGGAGGGCGGCGGGCTCATGTCGTATGGACCGAACCGGCCGCAATATGACCGGCGCCTCACCAGCTACATCGAGAAGCTGCTACGAGGGGCGAAGCCGGCGGATCTTCCCGTCGAACAGCCGACCACGTTCGAGCTGGTCATCAACCTCAAGACCGCCAAGGCGCTCGGCCTGACGATCCCGCCATCGCTGTTGGAGCGGGCAGATCAGGTGATCGAGTGAGTCGCCCGGGACGTTCGCGTGACATAGCTACTTACCAGGAGTAAGGATGACACCCAAGGGGCTCGATCAGGTGATTCGTACCCTTCGGGAGAAGAAAGGATTCACCCAGGAGGAGCTGGCCTTCAAGGCCAAGGTCAACCCGGGCTATGTGGCCCAGCTCGAGCTCGGGCTGCACAAGAACCCGTCGCTCGACGTCGTCCGGCGACTCGCCCGAGCGCTGGGCATGCGGCTATCGGAGCTGCTCGGATGACGTGGCCCATGACGATGGCCGATCTGTTCAAGCTGGTGCTGATGGTGGTGAGCGTGGCGCAGGGTGTCGTCTATGTTGGACTGGCCCTGCTCTTGGTGGCGTTCATCTGGTGGGTCTTCCGGATGCACCGGCACCCGGAGTGGTTATTCTACGATGCGATCCGCGTCGTGCTGCTTGCGGCCGTTCTCGCGGGAGTGCTCGTGGCATTCGTCCCGTTTGTCCGCTGGATCCGGCAGCTCACGAGCTGAGGATGGAGCGGATGATCGCCGCCATTTCCGCCCGCCGGCACCCGATCGAAATCAGGAGGAGGGCCTGAACGATGACCGTGCGCGAGCAGGAGACGCTGCTCCGAGCGCTCGATCTTTGGCGTGAGGCCTTAGGCGCAATGGGCTGGGAGGCTCGAGCGGAGGCGGCGCTTGCCTTGCTCATCGTCAGGGACGACGAGCTCGAGGACCTCCGCCGCCGCATCCAGCGGGGAAAACTCCAGTGATGCGGAAGGAGCGGGAGCGGCTGGCGGAGTAGGTGAAGTAAAGGAAGGCTCAGCAACTCCTGCGGAAGTTGGTCAGCGGGCGGATCAGGTTCACTCCTGAGCTCGAGCAGAAGCGCTACCGGTTCGCGCCTCACACGGTCTGACGATTCCCCTGCTCGGCCGCGTGCGCGCACGGGTGGCGGCGTAAGATGCGCGGCCTAGAGCGCTGGTGGCGCGAGATCGAAGGCGACGGAAAAGGCGTCCCGGTGCTGCTGCGCCAGTACCTCAAGATCGGCGGCGAACTCCTGGCCTTCAACGTGCACAGGAATTTCTCTAACGCTCTTGACGGCCTGGTGCTGGTCGATCTGCGCAAGACCGATCCCGCGCGGCTGGAAACCTATATGGGAAAAGATGGGGTGGAGAGGTTCATGCAGCACCATGGGGAACTAGCTGCTAGCCGCTCGCTACTAGCCGCTCGCTCGGAATCGCGGAATCCATCGCGGCACTCGCGCGCAATAGTCTTCGTATTCCTTGCTGAATTTGCCCCGCAATGTCGGTTCCTCGAAGAGAAGCACCCAGACAAAAAACCCCAGCCAGACTGCCAGCCCGTATTCAAGCAGGGAAACACTGCCGAAAAGCAGCGCCTGCCCGAAGATCAGCGATACCACGGCCACGTATATGGGATTTCGCACGTACCGATATAGCCCAGTGACAACCAGCCGCTGCGGCGGCGCAACCGGGGCGGGTGTCCCCAGGCCTTGAATAGCGAAGCGCGCGAAGCAATCGAGGAGCACCGGCAGCCCCGCGGCGATCATCAGTCCGCCCAGAATTCGCAACGGCACAAAGCCCAGCAGCGGCGGAGCCATCCGCCAACGCGTAAATGTCCAGGGGACGTAGACGGCGAGGGTACCCGGTGCAATCACCAGAAACATCGCCGAACCGAGAAGGGCAAGAGCGCGCCTCATCGCGGAATCAGATTTTAGTCCCGGCAGAGCGGATTGAACATGGATTTTGCGCGGAAGTTCTCATAGCATGTTCTTGATGAAAAAGGTAAAGTCTCGGCGGCCTGCGTCAGAAGCCAGGAGAAACCGTCGCGTGAAGCCTTGAGCTGTGCCGTCGGCCCCTGGGTTGGCCGGCGTCCGAGTCCGGGAGGTTATGGTGCGGGGACCGGAGCCACGGACGGGGGCACCGCCGCCGGAGGGCGTTGATGTTGGCTATCCTTCAACCAGCTCAAGAAGGAGGGATGATTGGCCGCTATGATGCCCGGCCTCACGCTTCCGCCATCGCTGCTGCTGTGCGCGGATCAGGTGATCGAGTAGTGCGACGGTCGAGTCGGAGACGATCGATATGAGTCGACGCTTGATCGTCTTGTTAGTACTGGCCGCTATGGTTGGTGTAGCTGCCTGCGCTTCGATGTCGGTTCATCCACACCGGGAGATCTTCGACGACGTGCCAGCGACGATCGATCCAGGCGCCCGCTATCTCTTCCACATGCACGGCTGGGTCGTCGAAGAGTACGGTCCCGCCGGCGCCGTGCGCACCGGCTATTGGTGGCGGTGGACAATCGAGGCGCTTGCCGATCGTGGATTCGTCGTCATCAGCGAGGCGCGGCCGGCCCACACCGATGTCCAGGCCTATGCACTGACGGTCGCCCGCCAGGTCGCGAGGCTCCGAGCAGCCGGCGTTCCCTCGGATCACATCACCGTGACCGGTATGTCGAAAGGGGGGGTCATCGCGGTCGTGACGACGGCCGCGATCGCCGATCCCAACGTACGGTTCGTCGTGCTCGCGGGCTGTGCGCGCTCCTGGGACAACTGGATACCGGGTTTCATCGAGGCGTTCGGCCGGGCACCGCAAGGTCGTGTTCTGTCGATGTACGACCGGTACGACAGTGACGTTTGGAGTTGTTCGCGTTACTTCCGAAACTCCCCAGGGCTCACATTCAAGGAAATGATCTTCGACGCTAGCCGGGGGCACGCGCTCTTCTACACGCCAGACCGTCTCTGGGTGGATCCGGTGGTTGCGTGGGCGCTGGGCCGCGAAATCGACTGATCTCCGCCTCTGCGAGACCGACCTAGTGATCCGCCGCCTCCATTCAAGTAAGTCCGCAGATCGCCAAGCCTACGGAGGCCATCGCCCTGGGCGGGCCAGTGCAGTCGCTGGTGGGCGGGATCAAGGACCGGGAGCGCCAGCAGCAGATCCGAGCCGAGCTGGCGGGGCTCGCCGAGCTCGATGAAGTGGCCGAGCTCGGTCTCGCGGTCCTCGAGCGGGATCTGGGGAAGCTCTTGGTGGAGTGGCGGACGTGGATCGGCGGTCACAACCGGCAGGCTCGGCAGATCCTGGCCAAGATCCTGGTCGGGCGCTTGACCTTCACGCCGAAGATCGAGGCAGGGTCCCTGTCTACGAGTTCACCGGCACCCGGGCGCGGGAGCCCATCCTCGCCGGCTTGCTACGCCCCGAAACTGGTCAGGTTCTGACCGTGCGAAGCGATGGTGCCCCCGGGGTGACTCGAACACCCGGCACGCAGTTTAGGAA
>Ga0075423_10004553_pt1 | contig 12865 bp, 17 predicted proteins | sample SoiMethybrSBSTD2_FD_80114 | JGI IMG/M metagenome (GOLD analysis project Ga0075423, IMG submission 80114) | Bulk soil microbial communities from a Populus tree surrounding site in Tennessee, USA - Soil MetaG P. TD hybrid SBSTD2 | ecosystem: Environmental > Terrestrial > Soil > Tree plantation...
GACGGCCGCCCGGGCGAAGCCCACGCGGCCTCTCTGCGGCGCCGCCGAGTCGGCGCCTACCTCAGGGCTCGGTAGGCCATCGAGGCGAGCCAGACGGCGAGCGCGACCGCGGCGAGCGCGATCACCCAGCCGGCGCCGGCGTTCCGCGCCCCGTACGCCGCCGCGAAAGCGATCCCGGCGAAGCCGACCGCGAGCAGCGCGAACAGCGCGCCAAGCGCACGTCGCTGCTTCACGGGCGGCGGAAGGTCAAAAACCCCACGGCTACAATCCTCGCAACCCTAGGGGCGTAGCTCAGTTGGTAGAGCGGCGGTCTCCAAAACCGTAGGCCGGGGGTTCGAGTCCCTCCGCCCCTGCTGCGCTAGACAAGCGAAAAGCGACGTGTGTGCACGCTTTTCAGCACGTGCGATCCGGCCGCGCGCATCCGCTGGAAGGGTGCTGGAATCCGTTGGAGTCTGGACGTCGCAGCCTTTTTCTGGCTTTTCTAGCTAGGCATTGGCTACACCGCCCGCTCGGGCAAAGACTCTAGACTCCGGCCGCCAATGCCTGAACCGCTCCCCGAGAAGCCGCCCATCCCACCAGATGTGATCGCCAAAGCGATCGTACGGCTGACGTCCGCCGTCGAGCAGACGGGCGAATTGCTCGCAGCCACGAATGACCTGCATCGCAAGGTCGCCGAGTTGCACGGAATCTTGACCGAGCCACTTGTAGACCTCGAACAAGTACTCGCCGAACGCGACCGCCTGCCTGACGACGTGGATTAGTTCCAGGCTCGACGCGACCTCCTCGAACTCCGTCTCGCCGCCCCTAGCGGCAAGCGCCACGCCTTCGGCCAGTCAACGTCATCGACCCACGAAACGGTCACGTCGATGTGGTCGCCCTCAGCCCCTGTTACCGATGTGCCGCGCAAAGAGCGTCGATTGCGATCCCGTGTCGCGGGATCGCAGTCGGCCGCCCCTTGTAAGTGTGTGTTCCGAGGAGGAGACTCGTCGGAGTAGGACAGGCGTTCAAGCCCCGGTGGAGGCCGCTGGATTCTTGCCCTCCTGCTGGGCGGGACTCCCCACGTGACCTTCCCCAACGTGACGCCGCGCCGCAAACCTCTGGCGCCCTGGAGTCCCGCCCATTTTGCCTTGGGCTGCCGACCTATGCGATGACCGCCTGTATGCGCGGAAGGCTCAGGGGCCCGGAAGGCCGCAAGGGACGCCGATCGTACAACGGCGCGGCGCGCACGCCTGTTTCTAGGGTCGCACGCCGGCGGTCATTCGTCGCCGGGCCACGGCTCGTCACTCGCGCCCGCCATCTGGGCGTTCGTCGACGTCTCGCGCTCCGGCTGCTCGCCGATGTTCGCACCCCTGCCGGTCGCGACGGGCTCGCCGCCCTTGGCGGCAAGCTCGGCGTCCTGCGCGCCGGCGCCGAGCCACTGCTTCAGTCTGTCGACGATGCCCGTGATGCGGCGAGTATACGACCTGATCGGCCACTGAACGTCACGGCGAACGCCGGTTCATTCGGAGCGGATGATGCAAGTGGCCGCTTCGCTGCGCGCCGACATGCCCAGAGACGGGGCGGCGACACGGGCGATGGAGGTCTACCCGACGGCTAGCTCTTGACCAGGAGCACGAGAGTCTTCTGTGACCTCGCTCCGAGCGCGTCCCGGACCTCCAGCGTCACCCGGAACGAGCCGGACTGCCGCGGATTTCCGGCAAGCGTCCCGCCTCGCTGCGAAAGCACGAGCCCGCGCGGGAGTTTCCCCCGAGCGACGCGCCACGTCAGAGGCTGGACGCCGCCCGCCGTTACGAGCCTCACACGGTACGCACGTGACGGGGCGGCGGTCTTCAGACGCCGCGTCTTGATCGCGAGCCTCGTGACGACGCGCATCGAAGCACTCACGGTCGCCGTTCGTCCCTCGCTGTCTGTGGCGGTGACAACGAGCGGATAGTTGCCCGCCCCCTTGGGAGCTCCGCTGATCGTGCCGCTCGCCGCGTCGAGTGAGAGGCCGGCAGGCAAGGTGCCGGAGGACACCGACCAGGTGTAGGTGCCGCTTCCGCCGGTGGCCGTGAACGCCTTCCGGAACGCGATCCCGACTTCTCCCGTCGCCTGAGGTCCCGAGCCGAACGGCGACTGCACGACCACCGCCTGTCGCACGGAGAGCGTGTACGTCTCGCTGGCGGGCGGGGTGCCGTTCTGGAGATCGGCCCGGACGACGAACCGATAGCTGCCCTCGGCCGTCGGTGTGCCGGCGAGGACCCCGTCGGCGGACAGCGTCACGCCGGGCGGAAGCGAGCCCTGCTCCAGCGACCACACCGCGTGCGCGTCAGAGCCCGATCCCGACGTGCTGACGAGCCGCTTCGACGTCAACGTGTCGGAGTACGGCTGGCCGACGATGCCGGGCTTGACCGCGGTGCTGACGATTGCGAACCCGGGGTCGATCGGAATGCTGAACTCGCGTTGGGACACATCGTCACGGGCGCACCAAGGAGGCCCGCCTTCGGCGGCCGTTACGTCGTGATTCCAGAGCCAGAAACGCGTGAGGCCGGGGGACGTGGGAACGCCCGAGATGACGCCGCTCGGCGTCATCGAGAGGCCGTCCGGAAGCGAGCTGTTGACGACCTCAAGCCTGTAGTAGGGGAAGCAGCCCGACTGCTCGTCGACCGCGATCTCCACCTCGTACGGCTGGCCGACGTACCCCGTCGGACAACGCAGCAGAGCCGGATCGCCCGGCGTCTCTCGGCACGGGCCGTTATCGCCCTCGAAGTCCGCGGCGGACGCTCCGGACACGGCGACAGCCGCGAACGCACACAGGGATGCGAGGGCCACGCCGAGTCGTCCCGGCCGTTTCATAGTGCAGACCCCATGGGCGCGAAAAGGTAGCAGAGGCCCCGGTCGGTGCCCTGAAGCCCGACCGCCGCGGAAACCGGCTACGAAGAGGCTTTGCGGAGGCCCAGGCCGGTGGCCAGGAGCGCGGCACCGATCAGCGCGATCGCCCAGGCGGGGAAGCCCGTGAACGGGAGCTCCTGAGGGTTGCCCGCCGGCGCGGACGCCGCCGAGTGCACACCCTTGGCCTGCTTGGCCAGCTCGTGCTTGAGCTCGCCCTTCGTCGGCGGGGTCGAGACCCCGGCGACCTCGCTCGTCGTCGTCGGCGTCGTCGAAGTCGTAAGCGTGGTGGACGTCGTCGGTGTCGTGGAAGTCGTAGGCGTCGACGTGGTCGGCGTCGTCGAAGTCGTAGGCGTGGTGGAAGTTGTCGGCGTCGTCGAGGTCGTCGGCGTCGTCGAAGTCGTGGGCGTCGTAGAAGTCGTGGGCGTCGTCGAGGTCGTCGGCGTCGTCGAAGTCGTCGGCGTCGTCGAAGTCGTGGGCGTCGTAGAAGTCGTCGGCGTCGTCGAAGTCGTCGGCGTCGTAGAAGTTGTGGGCGTCGTCGAGGTCGTCGGCGTCGTGGTCGTCGTCGCCGCCAGGCAGTGGTCCTCGTTGCCGCGAGCATTGCCGTGGTCCTCGCAGTCCTTGCCGTTGTCCGGCTGCGGATCGGGCTTGCAGTCCTTGCCCGAGTTTCCGTGCGAGCAGTCGTCGCCCGGCGACCCCGGAACCGTCGGCGGCGGGTCGCCCTTCGGCGTCCCCGGGCTCGCCAGCGCGGCGGACGCGCCGACGCCGGCAATCAAGAGGCCGGCAAGTGCCAGGGCCTTCGCAGCATGGAGTCTCAGTTGCGCCATCACTCCCTCGATCGTGTTCGCGGGGAGGCGGCGACACTTCCCTCGAAGGTCCTGGGCGGCCTAGACCTTCGGCTTCGAATAGGCCGTTAGGCCCATGGACGAGGCCGTGCGGCTGGTGTTGAGTCCGTAGAGAGCAGTGCGGCACGCCTTTCGACTCCTCCTGACCCTCGCGGTCGCGGCTCTGCTCGCGGCGGCCTCGGCGCGCGACGTCCAGTCGACGCACCTGAAGCTCATCGTCGGCGTCACCGACGACACCGCGAAGTGGATGGTGCGCCAGGACGGGATCGTGGGGGTGCACCGCGACCTCCGGCTGATGGCGGTTCGCGTGACGGTGCCCTGGCGACCGACCCAGACGAAGCCGACGAAGCTCCAGGAGGTCTATCTGCAGCGCATCCGCCGGATGACGAACCTGAACGACCGCGTCGTCCTGTCCGTCTACAACACCGCCGAGCTCGCGCCGACGACCGCGGCGGAACGGAAGCGCTACTGCGGTTTCGTGCAAGGGGCGGTGAAGCACGTGCCGCTCATCCACGACGTCGAGATCTGGAACGAGGCGAATTCGCCGACCTACTGGCCGCAGTCAGCGGGCGCCGACTCGTACGCGAAGCTGCTCGCGCGCTGCTACGACGTGCTGCACAGCCGACCGTTCCCGGTCAACGTGATCAGCTCGACGGCGTCGCGGCACGACCCGGCGGGTTTCATCTTCCGACTCGGCGAGGCGTACCGGGCGCTCGACCGGACACGGCCGCTGTTCGACACGTTCGGCCACAACCCGTATCCGGAGAACTCCGCCGAGCCGCCGTACGCGATGCACACCGGCACCGACGTCATCGCGGAGGGCGACTACGAGACGCTCATGAACGTCCTCCACACCGCCTTCGGCGAGACGGCGCAGCCGCTCCCCGGCGACCGCGGCGTGACGATCTGGTACGTCGAGGACGGCTTCCAGACCATTCCGCCGCGCGACAAGATGCGCTACTACCGCGGCCGTGAGAACGACCACTTCGCGCTGCCGGCCGTCGCGCCCGCGGGCGTCGACCAGGCGACTCAGCTCACGGACGCGATCCTGCTCGCCTACTGCCAACCGGCCGTCTCCGGCTTCCTCAACTTCGGCCTGATCGACGAGGACCGCCTCGGCGGCTGGCAGTCCGGCCTGCTCTACCGGGACGGGACGCGCAAGCCGTCGTACGACACCTTCAAGGACGCCATCGCCGAGGTCCGCCGCCGCGACACGGACTGCTCCAAGGTGCGCGGCGCACCGCAAGGCTGACGGCCGCTCGGCGTCTACTCAATCGGCGAGGCGGGGAGGTCGGTCAGAGGGGCTTTCCTCGTCTCGCCTCTCCAATCGCTGCTTGAGCCGGTCGAAGTCGCTGCGGAACTGGCGCTCGGCCTGCCGCTTCGCCACGCCGCCCGCCAGGCGCAGCGCGCCGCCCAGCTTCGCCTCACCGTGGACGCGGACCCGCGTCCCGCCGTCCACCGCGGCGAACGAGTGGCGGATCGCGAACGTCACGGGTGAGTTCAGGGTCCGGATGTCGAAACGTCGTTCGGGCTCGAGTGCGGTCACCTCCAGCTCGAACTCGGCCGCTCGCCCCATGAAGTGGCGCCGCTCGCGGAAGCGGCGTCCCTGTTCGATCCACTCCGAGGACTCGGCGCTCTCCTGCCACTCCGGGACGTTCCGCACATCGGTCACGTAGGCGAACACCGCCGCGACCGGCCGGTCGATCGTGACCTCGAGATCGAATTCCACGGGAGGAGGTTAGGCTGCGCCGCCATGCGCGTGTCATTCCTCGTACCGGCGTACAACGAGGCGGCGACGATCGAGGCGCTGCTCGACGCAGTCTGGGCGCTCGAGCTCGAGAAGCAGATCGTCGTCGTCGACGACGGTTCGACGGACGAGACGGGAGGCATCGCCGAGCGCTGGCGCGACGGACGCGACGGCGTCGTCCTGATCAGCCAGCAGAACCGCGGCAAGGGTGCGGCGGTCCGTGCGGCGATCCCCCATGCCGACGGCGACATCTCCGTGATCCAGGACGCGGATCTCGAGTACGACCCCGCCGACGTGCCGGCGCTGATCGAGCCGATCGAACGCGGCGTCGCCGACGTCGTGTACGGCTCGCGCCTCTCCGGCGGACGGCCGCAGCGCGCGTACCTCTTCTGGCACCTCCTCGGGAACCGCTTCCTGTCGCTGCTGACGAACGTGCTCTTCAACACGACGCTCTCCGACATGGAGACGGGGTACAAGGCTTTTCGCACGGAGGTGCTCCGCTCGCTCGACCTCCGTCAGGACGACTTCGGCATCGAGCCGGAGATCACCGCGAAGGTCTGCAAGCGCAAGCTGCGCGTGTACGAGTTGCCCATCGCGTACTACGGCCGCACGTATGCAGAGGGGAAGAAGATCACGTGGAGGGACGGCTTCAAGGCGATCCGGGTCCTCTTCGGCGTGCGCCTCTCCGGCTGATCGCGGGCGCCGCGCTGGCGGCGTCGATGATCATCGGTGCGGTCGTCGTGCTTCCGCGCGTCGAACGGAACATCACGCGTGACTCGAAGTTGACTGCCCTCGAGCGCCGGCACGCCGCCGGGGACCGGCTCCGTCTCGACCCGTCGCCGTTCGACTCGTTCCGCGCGCGGTTGTCTCCACGCGAGCGATACGCGGTCGACGTCCCACCCGGAGAGCAAGGGCCGTTCATCACGCGCGGAGCAGTCGTCCGGGCCTACGCAGCCTTCTACTTCCTGCCCGCGATCCAGGTGCGGCACGCGCCGGTTGTCTTCCGCTACCGCTTTCGATGAGAGTCGCCGGCCTGCTGGGCGCGAACGCGCTGATCGTCTGCGTCGGACTCGGCATCCTGCCCTGGCTCGGCGTCGCCCGGTCGTGGCGCGAGCTCCTGTCGCGCTGCGGGCTGGCGTACCTGTGCGGCCTCGTGGCCACGGGGATTCTCGCCGCGCACCTCGCCCTCTTGCACGTCAGCTTCGGCTGGCCCGCGCTGGCGCTCGCCGCGGCCGTTTCGGTCATGTCGGGTGTCTGGCACCTGCGCGGGAGCGAGCGTCCTGTCTGGACGCGTCCGCGCTGGCCGGCCGTGGGCGCAGCGGCCGCCCTCGCCGCGCTGCTCGCGGAGTACGCGCGCGCCTTCGCCGTGGCCCCGCTCAACCGCTACGACGCGTGGGCGATCTGGGCGCTCAAAGGTCACGCGCTCTACGCGTTCGGATGGGCAGATCCGGCCGTGTTCGCCGGCAGCGAATACCGCTTCGCCAACCTGGACTATCCATTGCTGCTGCCGTCGCTCGAGGCACTCGACTTCCACGCGATGGGAGCCTTCGACACGCGGCTCGTGCACGTGCAGTTCGTGCTCCTCCTCGTCGCAGCGCTCGCGGCGCTCGGCACGGTGCTCGCCGGGCGTGTCAGCGCGCTCGTCCTGTGGCTGCTGCTCGGCGCCGTCGCGCTCGCGCCGGCAGTCTTCGACCAGCTGCTGACCGCCTACGCGGACCTGCCGCTTGCGCTCGTGTTCGCCGTCGGCGTCGCCGCGGCGGCCCGCTGGCTCGTGACCGACGAGCGCTGGTCGCTCGCCGTCGCGACGCTGTGCTTCGCCGGCGCGCTCCTCCTGAAGAACGAGGGCGCTTTGTTCGTCGCGGCCGCGTTCGCCGGCCTGTTCGCCGCCGCCTACGGGCGCTGGCGCACGCTCGCCGTCGCACTTGCGGTCGACGTCCTCCTCTTGCTGCCGTGGAAGCTCTACGTGCGCGCCCACGACCTGCGTGACATCAACTACAGCCTCGGCGACACGTTCGACGTCCACCACGTCAGCGGCCGGCTCGGCGTCGGGCCGATCGCGTTCCGAACGCTTGGCCGAGAGATGGCCGACCCGCGCCAGTGGGGTCTGCTGGCACCGCTCTTCGTCGTGCTGCTCGTGTTCGCCGCCGCCCGTGGTGCCCGCTCACTGGCCCTCTTCGGTGCCGTCACCGTACTGCTTTCGTGGCTCGGCCTGAGCTGGATCTACGTCATCTCGCAGTTCGAGTACAGCTCGTACCTCGATTCGACGAAGAGCCGCGTCGTCGCTTCGGTCGTCCTGGCTGCGGCTGCGCTGATCCCGCTGCTCGCTAGCGCGCGCGGCCGAGACCGGCCTCGTCGCGGCGCCGCGCCAGCTCCTTGACCTGCTCAAGGAAGCGCATGCAGTCGGCCTCGTGCTCGTCCGAGACGAACTGGCCGGGCGGATTGAGCCGCTCGTCCTTCGCCTCGGGCTGGCTCTGGGAGACCTCCACCGCGGCGCGAGTCTAGAGCCTCAGCGGCGCCTCGCATCCCCCGAACGAGGGATCAGACGAGCGCGAGCTGCTGGTGGCTGGCGAGGCCCGAGACGCCGACGCCGACGAGGCGCAGCGCACCGGGCCGGTCGGTGAGCGCACGGTCGAGCAGGCCGCACGCCAGCTCCCCGATCTGCTCGCCGTCATCGATGCCCACGCGCAGCGAGGTCGAGCGGCTGCGGATCGAGAAGTCGCTGTAGCGCACCTTCGTCGAGACCGTTCGCGCCGTCCTTCCGGTCTTCTGGAGGTGCTCGGCGACGCGGCGCGCCATTCCGCGCAGCTCAGCGTGCAGCTGTGCACGGTCCGTGAGGTCCCGCTCGAACGTGTTCTCGACGCTGATCGAGATCCGCTCGGCCGAAAGCTCGAGCGGGCGCGGGTCGATCCCGCGCGCACGGTCACGCAGCACCCGGCCGACGCTCCCCGGCAAGAGCCGCTTCAGATCCGCGTCCGCGAAACCGGCCAGCGCGCCGATCGTCTCGATGCCCGACGACACGAGCCGCTCCTCCGCCTTCGGCCCGACGCCCGGCAGACGACGGACCGCGAAGGGCGCGAGGAAGCGCGCCTCGGTGCCGCCGGGCACGACCGTCAGCCCGGCCGGCTTGCGATAGTCGCTCGCGATCTTGGCGACCACCTTCGACGTCGAGACGCCGAGGGAGCACGTCAGGCTCGTCGCCGCGCGCACGCTGGTCTGCACGGCTTCTGCCACCTTGCGCGCCGTGAGGAAATCCTCCGCGACCTCGCCGACGTCGAGGTAGCCCTCGTCCAGACCCGTGCGCTCCAATGTGGGCACGACGCCGCGCACCGTCTCCCACACGTGCTGCGAGTACTCGCGATAGACCGGGTGGCGGGGATGGATGAAGACCGCGTGCGGGCAGCGCCGCAACGCCTCGGCGCAGCTCATCGCCGAGTGGATCCCGAACGTGCGCGCCTCGTAGTTCGCGGTCGCGACAACGCCGCGCCCGTGTGGGTCGCCGCCGACGACGAGCGGCCTGGTGCGCAGCTCGGGATTCTCCAGCTCCTCGACCGCGGCGAAGAACGCGTCCAGGTCGAGATGCGCGACGATCAGCTGAGCACCCACTCCTCGTTCCGGAGAATCGGAACGGCGTTGCCGCCTGGCTCGACCCCGTCGACGTCGACGTCGGGACCGCCGATCATGAAGTCCGTGTGGACGCTCGACGTGTTCTCCGCGCCGTCCGGCAGCTCCTCGTCCGTGTTACGCGTGAACGACAGTCCCGACCCGTAAGCGATGTGACAGCTCGCGTTCTCGTCGAAGAGCGTGTCGAAGAACGTCACCCCCGTCTGGCCGACGCGCGACGACCCGTCGACGAGCGCGACCTCGCCGAGTCGGCGCGCCCCCTCGTCGGCGTCGAGCTGGGCACGGATGACATCCTCGCCCTTCGTCGCCTTGGCCTCGACGACGCGCCCGCCCTCGAAGCGAAGCTCGAGGCCCTCGACGATCAGCCCGCCGGCCGTCGCGAGCGGACGCGTCGAGCTGACCGTCCCTGCAGTGCGGCGCGCGTCAGGGGCGGTGAAGACCTCCTCGGTCGGCATGTTCGGGACGTACGGGCGGCCGTCGGCGGTCTCGATCCGCGCGGCGTCCCAGCGATAGCCGGGCGTCAGGCCGATCGTGAGGTTGGTTCCGGGACCGTTGAAATGAACCGCGTCGAAGCGCCGCTCGTTGAGCTGCGCGGCACGTGCGACCAGCCGGTCGACGTGCTCGCGCCAGGCGACGACCGGGTCCGGCTCGTCGAGGCGCACGGCCCGCGCGACCTCCGACCAGAGCCGCTCGACGTCGCCGTCGTCGAAGACCTTCTCGGCCCACCGCTCGGTGGGATAGGCGGCAATCGTCCAGGCGATGCGCCGCTCCTCGAACCGCAGCTGCAGCCCGCGTTCGACGAGCTCTTTCGGGCGTGCCCTGCCGACGCGGGTCCCGTCGAGCTCGGCGAACACGTCCGGATTCGGATCGCCGGTGATCGTGATGACCGCTCCGGACACGCGACCGAGATACTCCTGCTCCTCAAGCCGCCACGGCGGGCTCCACTCGAGCACGTCGTCGGCAGCGCTGCGGATCAGCTCTCGCCTGACGAACTGGTCCGCGTAGTCGGCCCACACGTAGCGCGCGCCGGCCTCGTATGCCGCGGCCGCGAGCGCCCGAACGAACGGGGCGTGCTCGACGTAACCGTTGATTGCGACGTCCTGGCCGTCCTTGACGTTCACGCCCACCCGGACGACCAGCTCGGCGTATCTCTGGAGGAGACTCTCGTCGGGCATGGCGCGATTGTAGGCTGCGCTCGATGGCCGTCCTCGAATCAGGGGTCCAACGGGACGAGCTCTTCGAACGCCGGCGCGAGCGGATGGAGGGACTCGTCGCCGAACTGCGGGAGCGCTCGGCGCAGGTCGCGCAGGGCGGCGGCGAGAAGGCGACGGAGCGCCATCGCTCGCGCGGCAAGCTGACTGCGCGCGAGCGCGTCGACCGGCTCGTCGATCCCGGCGGCGCGTTCCTCGACCTGAACGCGCTGGCCGCCTGGGACGTGTACGACGGCCAGGCGCCGGCGGCCGGCATCGTGACCGGGATCGGCGTCGTCGAAGGCCGCGAGTGCGTGATCGTCGCGAACGACGCGACAGTCAAGGGCGGCTCCTACTTTCCGCTCACCGTGAAGAAGCACCTGCGCGCGCAGGAGGTGGCGGAGCAGAACCGCTTGCCGTGCCTGTATCTCGTCGACTCGGGCGGCGCGTTCCTCCCGCTCCAGGACGAGGTCTTCCCGGACCGCGACCACTTCGGCCGCATCTTCTTCAACCAGGCGCGCATGTCGGCGAAGGGCATTCCGCAGATCGCCGTCGTCATGGGCTCCTGCACCGCGGGAGGCGCGTACGTCCCGGCGATGTCGGACGAGACGATCATCGTCCGCGGCACAGGCACGATCTTCATCGGCGGCCCCCCGCTCGTGAAGGCGGCGACGGGTCAGGAGGTCAGCGCCGAAGAGCTCGGCGGGGCCGACGTGCACACGCGCAAGTCCGGCGTGGCCGACTACTACGCGAACTCGGACGAGCACGCCCTCGCGCTCGCGCGCCAGATCGTCAGCAACCTGCACGGGCGCAAGCCCGAGCCGCCGTGGGAGGTCGCCGAGGCGGAGCCGCCTGCGGCTGATCCGGCCGAGCTGTACGGGCTCGTCCCGGAGGACTTCCGCCACCAGGCGGATGCGCGCGAGCTGATCGCGCGCATCGTCGACGGCTCGCGCTTCGACGAGTTCAAGGCCCTCTACGGCGAGACGCTGGTCACGGGTTTCGCGCGCATCGAGGGCTATCCGGTCGGGATCCTCGCGAACAACGGCGTGCTCTTCGCCGAGTCGTCCCAGAAGGGCGCGCACTTCATCGAGCTCGCGTGCAAGCGGCGTGTTCCGCTCGTCTTCCTCCAGAACATCACGGGGTTCATGGTCGGGAAGGAGTACGAGGCCGGCGGGATCGCGCGCGACGGCGCGAAGCTCGTCATGGCCGTTGCCAACGCCGAGGTGCCGAAGTTCACGGTCATCGTCGGCGGCTCGTTCGGCGCGGGCAACTACGCGATGTGCGGACGCGCGTACGCGCCGCGGCAGCTCTGGATGTGGCCGAACGGGCGCATCTCCGTGATGGGGGGCGAGCAGGCGGCCTCCGTGCTCACGATGGTCGGGGACGCCGACCCCGACGAGATCCGGGCGAGGTACGAGCGGGAGGGCAGCCCCTACTACTCGACGGCGCGCCTCTGGGACGACGGCGTGATCGACCCGCTCGACACGCGCCGCGTGCTCGCGCTCGGGCTTGCGGCCGCGCTGAACGCGCCGATCCAGGAGACGACCTTCGGCGTCTTCCGGATGTGATGTGGCGCTTCGGGCGTAAGCACAAGCAGCGCCTGCGCGCGCTCGGCGAGTCCGAGGCGTATCACCATTCGTACGGCGACGCGCCACGGGACGTGAAGGTCGTGAAGCTCGAGCCCCGGCGACCGCGCTATCAGCAGGTGCTCGCGGACGGTGAGCGGATGCGCCAGGCTTTCCTGCAACGGCTCGACAAACGCGAGAAGGAGGGTTAATGGGCTACTCGGTCGTGCACGTCGACGATCTGCCGCCGGAGGGCCCGGGCGGAGCCGTACGTTTCGTGCGGCGCCACCTCGGCGTCGGGGCATTCGGGATCAACTGGTTCGAGATCCCGCCGAACGCGGAGGGCCGGGAGCACGACGAGCACGAGTCGCAGCAGGAAGAAGTGAACGTGATCATCGCGGGCTCGGGCATCTACCGGATCGAGGGCGAGGACGTCCCCGTGCGACGCGGCAGTGTGCTGCGCTTCGACCCGGAGACGACTCGCGTCCCGATGGCCGGGCCCGAAGGCTTGACGATGATCGCCGTGGGGGCACGCCGTGGAAGCTACGACCCAAGGGGGCCGTTCTAGACATGCACACGATCGAACTCTCGGACGAAGAGCTGCGGATGGTCTATGCAGCGCTGCATTCGTACCTCGACGACTTCGGGCACGACGAGGCGGACGTCCTGCGGCAGATCAAGGCACTGATCGCAAAGCTGCCGCAGTTCGCTTGAGCGTCGTCCGCATCTTGATCTGGAGCCTCGCCGACTCGAAGACGACGCTGGCTGAGCTGCGGGAGCAAGTGCCGCCGCTCGACAACGGCGACCACTGGATAGCGAACGACGCACAGGAGCGCTTCGGTCTCATCTCGACGAGCGACGAGCTTCCCGGCCTCGCGGGCATACGCGACCTGATCGGCAAGGAGCCGGACGTCGCCGAGGAGTACGACCTGCTCGAGTGAACGGCCGTAGGGCCTGGTCCCGAAGGGCCAGACCCCGGCCGTTCGTTCTAACGGAGGTTTCGCCTGGTTGACGAGAGCCTCAAAGCAC
>Ga0075423_10004556_pt1 | contig 12861 bp, 14 predicted proteins | sample SoiMethybrSBSTD2_FD_80114 | JGI IMG/M metagenome (GOLD analysis project Ga0075423, IMG submission 80114) | Bulk soil microbial communities from a Populus tree surrounding site in Tennessee, USA - Soil MetaG P. TD hybrid SBSTD2 | ecosystem: Environmental > Terrestrial > Soil > Tree plantation...
CAAGAGATCGTGTTCGTGGGTGACATTCTCAACACCGCGGCGCGGCTCGAGGAGTACGCCAAGCGCGCGGGGCTCGAGCTGGTCGCCTCCGGTGCGCTGCTGGAACGCCTCGCCCTTCCGCCCGGCGTCGTGGCCTCCCGGTGCGGCGAGCTCGAGCTGCGCGGGAAGGACGCGCGGGTGACGGCCTACAGCCTCACGGCGACCTGACCCGCTCGCCGCGCCGCGAAGGCGCGGCTAGCGGGAGACGGGCGCGGTCGCGGGAGAGGCGGCGGCCGGCGCGGGACGGCCCATCGCGCTCGGCAGCATCGCCACGAACAGCGTGGTGAGCGCGGAGAGGCACGCCATCACCAGCAGGAGGGTGGCGAAGCCCGCGCCCTTGACCACGGGGCCCAGGACCCACACCGCGAGCGAGCTCACCCCGAAGGACACCGCCAGACGCATCCCCGACACGCGCGAGCGCATCCGGTCGTCCACGTACTGGACGATCATGGCGTCGATGAACGGGATGGCGCCGAAGACGAAGGTCATGAAGCCGAGGGCGATCGCGTAGAGCGCCCACCCCTCCGCCTGGGAGGCGAGCAGGAACAGCGGCACCTGCGCGGCCACGATCGGCAGGTACACACGCTTGAGCGGATAGCGGTCGATGAGCTTGCCGACCACGAGCTGGGCGAAGGCGGCGATGGTGTAGACCACGGCGAGGAGCACGCCCAGCGTGGCGGGATCGTCCACGATGCCCTGGAAGCGCTCGGCGAGGAGGCGGCCGTTGCCGTTGGTGGTGAAGTTGAAGATGAGGCTCCCGGAGATGGCGGCGAGCGTCATCACGAAGAACACGCGCACCATGACCTCTCTGGGTAGTTCGACGGACTTCTTGGGTCGCTTCGCGGGCGCCGTCTCCTCGCGCGGCACCAGAACGGCGAAGAGCAGCCCGCACGTGATCGAGAGGAGGCCGGGCACGGCGAAGGCGGCGCGCCAGCCCAGGATCTTCACGAGAAAGCCGGTGAGGATGGCGGCGCCGGCGATGCCGAGGTTGCCCGCGAGCCCGTTGACGCCGATGGTGAAGCCCGGATTCTTCGCACCCTGCACGATCATGGGAATGCCCACCGGATGATAGATGGACGCGAAGGCGCCCATGAGCACCAGCGCGGCGGCGAGCGTCCACGGTCCGCGGGCGAGCGCGACCAGGCAGGCCGCCGCGCCGAGGCCGAGGAAGAAGATCACCATCATCACGCGCCGGCCCCAGAGATCGCCGAGACGGCCCGACGGGAGCGAGCCGAGGCCGAAGAGCACGAAAGCCCCCGCGGCGTACGGCATGAGGTCCTGCCAGAGCATGCTCCACTCGCTCGCGATCGCCGCGACGGCGGTGGCGAAGATCAGCAGGAACAGGTGGTCGAGCGCGTGGCCAATGTTCAGGAGCAGGCTGGTGGGGCTCAGTCTGGACATGGCCCCTACTCTAGCGCTTGTCGGACCTGCCTGACTTGCTATAGTCTGCCAACTATCGTCGCGAATCGGACATGAAGTCCATGACCAGCCCAGCCGGTGCTCGCTCCACCGACCCACAGGACTATCAGCGCGTCCCCCGTCCGGTGGCCGCCATGGCCAAGGACTTTCCCGACGGCTTCCACATCGCGCCGCACTCGCACGAGCGGGCCCAGCTCATCTTCGCCGCCGAGGGCGCCATGCTCGTGAGCACGCGCGAGGGCACCTGGGCGGTGCCGCCCCAGCGCGCGGTATGGATGCCGGGCGGCGTGACCCACGAGATCCGCATGGCGGGCGCGGTCGCGATGCGCACGCTGTACGTGCGCAACGACGCCGCGCCCCACCTGCCCGCCCGCGTCCGCGTGCTGGCGGTGTCCGCGCTCCTGCGCGAGCTGATCCTCCGCGCGTGCGAACTGCCCGTGCGCTACGACGAGGCCGGCCCGGCGGGCCGGCTCATGACCCTGATCCTCGACGAGATCGCCGCGCTCCCCACGCTCGCCCTCGATCTCCCCATGCCGCGGGATCCGCGCCTCGCGCGCATCTGCCGCGCGCTCCGGGCCGAGCCCGGCGACACGCGCACGCTCGAGCAATGGGCGCGGGAGGCCGGAGCCTCACCCCGCACGCTCGCGCGTCTCTTCCTGAAGGAAACCGGCCTCGCCTTCGCGGGCTGGCGTCAGCAGGCGCGGCTCCTCGCCGCGATGGCGCTGCTCGCCGCCGGCCAGCCCATCACGCGGATCGCCGTCGACCTGGGCTACGACTCGCCCTCGGCCTTCACCGCGATGTTCAAGCGCGCGCTGGGCGCGCCGCCCAGCGCGTACTTCGCGGTGGACATACGGGAGGTCCCTAGCGGTTCCCCTGGGCGAGGTAGAAGGACAGCGACTCGAGCTCGATCGCCAGATCCACGTTCTTCAGGCGCACGTCCTTCGCGCCCTTGATACGGCCGGGGGCGAAGTTGAGGATGGCCTTGATGCCCGCGGCGACGAGCCTCTCCGTCACCGACTGGGCGGACTCCGCGGGCACCGCCACGATCGCGATCTGGAGATTCCGCGCCTTCACCTCGCGCGGGAGATCGCGCATCGGCATGATGGGGATGCCGCCTTCGGCGTGCCCCCACTTGGTGGGGTCGTCGTCGAACACGGCGGCGATGCGAAAGCCCTGCTTGGCGAATCCCTTGTAGTGGTAGAGGGCCGCGCCCAGGTTGCCGAGCCCGACCAGCGCCACCGGCCACTCGCGATCCAGGCCCAGGATCTTCTGCAGCTCCGCCTTGAGCCCGGCCACGTAGTAGCCGATGCCGCGCACGCCGAACTCGCCGAAGTACGCGAGGTCCTTGCGCACCTGAGCGGAGTTGAAGTTGAAGCGCTCGGCGAGCTCCTGCGAGGAGACCGTCTTGACGCCGTCCTCCTCGAGCTGCTGGAGGCACCGCGTGTAGACGGACAGGCGTCGCACGGTCATCTCGGGGATTTTCGGAATCTTGAAATGCGAGCGCGGCGCCATGCGAGCACCCCCCTCATCCTTCCCCCGCCCTCTGCCCTCTCCCCTGCGGGAGAGGGAAGGGCGAGCGGAGCGGAGAGGGAATCCCTGCGTTAAGACTTCACGAAGAGCAGGATGACGGCGATGACGAACACGAACAGCGTCAGTGACTCGATGAACGCGAGGCCCAGGATCATCGCGGTCTGGATGCGGTTGGTGTTTCCCGGCTGGCGCGCCATGGCGTCCACCGCAGAGCCGGCGGCGCGGCCCTGACCGAGACCGCAGAGACCCGCGGCGAGACCGAACCCGAGGCCCGCGGCCAGCGCCGCGAACGGCTTGACCCACTCGCCCGCGCCGCCCGCCGCGGCATCCGCCGCCAGCGCGATCCCTGGAACCGCGAACACCGTCATGAGCGCGAACATCAATGTACGTCGCACGGACTTCCTCCTTGGTATGTGGGTCCCCACTGCTAGTGATGCCCCGCGGGGGCGTTGTGCGCCTCGTGCTCCGCTTCCTCGAGGGCGCCCGTGATGTAGATCATGGTGAGCATGCAGAAGATGAAGGCCTGGAGGAACGCGACCAGGATCTTGAGCGGAAGCAGGAACCCGATCACGAACGCGGCGGCGACGATGGTCCCCGGCGCGCCGATCAGCAGGCCGCCGAACGAGCCGGTGAGCGCCCAGCCCAGCAGGCCGTCGAAGCCCATCATGAAGAAGAAGATGGCGATGAGGATGTGGCCGCCCGCCATGTTGCCGAAGAGCCGGAGGGAGAGCGAGAGCGGGCGGGCGAGATGGCTGATGATCTCGATGACGAACATCAGCGGCTTGAGCAGTCCCGGCACCGGCCCCGCGAAGTGCTTGAGATAGGGGATGACGCCCTGCTTGCGCACGCCGATCACGTGATAGGTGAAGAAGACGATGAGCGCGCACGCCGCGGTGGTGTTGAGGTTCGCGGTGGGCGAGGCCAGCCCCGGCACGAGCCCCATCAGATTCGACGTGAGGATGAAGAGACCGAGCGTCCCGATCAGCGGCAGGTAGCGCCGGCCGCCCGCCCCGATCACCTCGTCGAGGATCTGGTGGAACTGGTCCAGCACCATCTCCATGAAGTTCTGCGTGCCCGTCGGCACCATGGCGAGTCGCCGCGTGGCCACGAAGGAGACCACGATGAGGATGAGCATCGCGATCCACGTATAGGTGACGTGATCGGGGATGCCGGGCAGGCGGAGGATCGGCGGGTGGTCGATGATGTCCATGCGGTTCGGTCCTCAGTCTCGCGCGGCGAGAAGCCCCTGCGCCACCAGCGCCGGCGGCAGCACGAGCAGGCCGGCGGCCACCGCCACCGGATGCGTCACCCCGCAGGCAACGAGGCCGCCGAGCGCGAGCAGCGCGGCGACCTTGCGGAGGCCGAGGCCGGAGAGACGGCCCTCGCCCGTGGTGGCCCGGACGGCGTCGCGGGCCAGCCAGCGGAAGTTCAGGAGCGTGATGAGGGCGCCCCCGGCGACCCCGACGGCCGCGCCGGCGCCGCCGATGAAGGCAGCCCCGACGGAAAGGACGGCGGCTCCTCCCAGGCCCGTCAGGGTGACGCGGTCGACCAGCTCAGCGGCGATCATCACTCACTCGTCCATGCGGTTCAGCGCCTGCACGGCGCGGTAAAGGTTCCACGCGGCAGCCGCGATCCCGAAGCCGAGGCCCACCAGCAAGAGCCACGGCTGCGTGCCCAGGAGCCGATCGGCGAAGTACCCACCGATCAGCCCGACGATGACGCATGCGAACAGCGTCGTCCCCAGCTGGGCATAGCTCGCGATGCCACGCCATGACGACCGGTCCATCCCGGGAGCCATGTGAACCGAAACACTAGCACACGGCCCTGGGTCTGACAAGGCCCGACAAGATATCGATAACGTTAGCCTTTTCCCTCAGTGTCATCGCCAGGGTCAGTACAAAGGCTTACCCGAAGACGCCTCCCATCCGGGTCCCGGCCACGCGGTTGATCACAAAGGTGGCGAGGGCGGCCATCAGGATCAAGATGACCCCGAGCGCCGCCGCCTCGCTGGCGCTCCCCGCGATGTAGAAGGCGAAGATGCCGTTGGTGATCGTCTCCCAGCCCCCCAGCGCGAGGAAGAGAACGGCGGACGCCTCCTGGAGCGAGGTCATGAAGGAGAACAGGCTCCCGACGAGCACGCCCTTCCAGATCAAGGGCAGCGTGATGTCCCGGAAGGTCCGCGCGCCGGTCGCCCCCACGCTGGCCGCCGCCTCTTCCATGGAGCGGTGCACGAGCAGCAGCGATGCGTAGGCGCCGCGCACGGTGTAGGGCAGCCGCCGCACCGCCAGCACCAGCGGCATCACGATCCAGAACGACGTGAGCGGCCGGTCGAAGCCGGGCAGATCCCAGTGGAAGGCGCGAATGTAGGCGATGCCGATCGCGGTGCCGGGGATGGCCAGGATCAGGGTATTGAGCGCGTCGAGAGCGCCGCGCCCCGGCACCTGCGAGCGTCCGAGAAGCCACGCGATGGGCACCCCGACCACGACACAGATGGCCACCGCGATGCCCGAGTAGAGGAAGCTGTTCACGATGTACTTCGGCGTCTCCACGATCACGCGCTCGTAGAACTGGAGCGTATAGGCGGTGGGCAGCGGCGTGAGCGACCACCCCTTGCCCACCGAGGCCAGGGCGACGCCGACGTACGGTATGAACGACACGAGAAGGAGTGCGCCGAGGAACGCGATGGCGAGCGCCTGGCGGGCTCCGCGCAGGCGGCGGCGGGTGACGCGCGAGTAGGCGAGCGAGGAATAGTCCTTGAGCCCGACGTAGTGCCGCGCCGCGAGGAGGAAAAGCACCGCCAGGAGCACCATGAGGGCCGAAATCACAATGCCCATCCGGAAGATGCGCTTGTCCACGAATTGCACGATGTTGAGGTAGGCCTGGGCGGCGAGGAGATCCTGGACCCCCAGGATGAGCGGCGTGGCGAAGTCGGAGAAGGTCCAGATGAACACGAGGAGCGCGCCCGCGACGTAGCCGGGGGTGGTGAGCGGCAGGGTCACCGTCCAGAACTTCCTCCAGCTCCGTGCGCCCACGCTCTCCGCCGCCTCCTCCAGCGCGGGATCGATCTTGCCGAGAGCGTCGACCACGTTGAGCGTGATCATCGGGAAGAGGTGGAGCGTCTCCACCAGCACCACCCCGTGGATGCCGTAGAGGAAGTTCACCGGGCGGAGGAGATCGAGCCAGTCCATGAGGAGCACGTTCACCGTCCCCGCCCGCCCGAGGATGAACGTGAAGCCAAGCACCCCGACCAGCGGCGGCGAGATGATCGGGATGATGGTGAGGAAGCTGAAAACGTCGCGCCCGCGGAAGTCGTAGCGTACGAGGAGGAAGGCCACCGCGATGCCGAGCGCGCTGCTCGTCAGCACGGTGATCACGCCCAGCAGCAGCGAGTTCCAGAGCGAGCGGAGATAGAAGCGGTCGGTGAAGAAGTCGCGGAAGTGGGCGAGCGTGAGCTCGCCCGCCTCGGTGGAGACCGCGTCGTAGAAGATGCGGACGAGCGGATAGACGAGGAACAACCCGAGAAAGAGCCAGATCAGCGTGACCCCGACGGCGAGCGGGAGGCGCCGGCCCACGGGGCGCGGCCGCTAGGCCCGGCCGAGGCGCTGCCGCAGGTAGTCGCCGATCTCGAGCGTGCAGGCCATGCCCTGGGGAATGGCCTTGGTCAGCGAGACGAAGGCGTGGATCTGCCCGGGGTACTCGTGATACTGCACGTCCACCCCGGCCTTCTTCAGCGCCTCCGCGTAATCGTGGCCCTCGTCGCGCAGCGGATCGAAGCCCGCGGTGATGATCAGCGCGGGCGGCTGGCCGCGCAGGTCGCCCAGGATCGGCGACACGCGGGGATCCTTCTTGTCGGCCTCCCCCCGCAGGTACTGCTGCGCGTACCAGACCACCCGGTCGCGGGGAATGATGTGGCCGTGCTCCATCTCGCGGTGGGACGGCGTGCCGAGCGAGAAGTCGGTGGCGGGGTAGATGAGCACCTGACAGGCGGGCACGGGCAGGCCCGCCCCCGTCGCGAGCTGGGACACCACCGCCGAGAGATTGCCGCCGGCGGAGTCGCCGCCCACTGCCACGCGCGCCGGCTCCACACCCAGCTCGCGGCCGTGCTCGCGGATCCATCGATAGGCGGCGAGGCAGTCCTCGACCGCGGCGGGGAACTTGGCCTCCGGCGCCAGGCGATAGTCGATGGCCACCACGACGATCCCGGCGCGCTGGGCGATGCGGGCGCAGAGGCCGTGATGCGTTTCGAGATCGCCCTGCACCCAGCCGCCGCCGTGGAAGTACACCAGGGCGGGGCGCGGGCCGCCGCCGGACACCGCGTCGTAGACGCGGGCGGGGATGGCGCCCGCGGGGCCCGGGATCTTCATGTCCTCGATGCGCGCGAGGGCGGGGGCCGGCTCGTCCATCAGGCTGACCATGGTACGCAGCTGCTGGCGCAGCTCGGGCAATGGCGGGTAGACGCCGGGCACGCGGATCGACTTCACGAACTCGCCGACGAGCTGGGCCTTCGGGTCCATGGTGCGGCCGCCCAGGGTGATGCGGTGACCGGCAAGGAAGGCGAGGGCGGCGCCCTCGGGCATCAGGGTGTGGGCGAGCTCGAGCTTGGGCAGTGTCTGCTTGTCCGTCATGGCTCCTCCGGCAAGGCCAGGGTCACCGAAGCCGGGAAGGACACCGTCACCGCCCGGCCCACGGGCATGGGATCGTGATGCCACGGATCACGGATGTCGGCCTTGAGGACCAGGCCGCCGGCCGTCTCCACGTCGTAGCGCAGCGTGCTCCCGAGATAGGAGCTGAACGTCACGCGTCCGCTCACGGCGTTGCCGCCGTTGACGGCCCCGGCGCCTGCCGCGGCAATCGCCACGTTCTCCGGCCGGATGGCCAGCACGCAGCGGTCGCTGACGGCGGCCGCGGCATTGGGGATGGCCTCGAGCCGCCCCACGCCCGTGTCAACGAGCACGCGCGCCCCGCGCCGCTCGCGCACCTGGCCCGGCAAGAGATTGTTGGTGCCCACGAAGTCGGCGACGAAGCGCGTGCGCGGACGCTCGTAGAGCTCCTTGGGCACGCCCACCTGGAGCACGCGCCCGTCCTTCATCACCGCGACGCGATCCGAGAGCGATAGCGCCTCCTCCTGGTCGTGGGTCACGTAGATCGTGGTGATGCCGAGCTCCTGCTGGAGCTTGCGGATCTCCGCGCGCACCTGCACGCGGATCTTGGCGTCGAGGTTCGACAGCGGCTCGTCCAGCAGCAGGATGTCGGGGTTCAGCACGAGGGCGCGAGCCAGGGCCACCCGCTGCTGCTGGCCGCCGGAGAGCTGGCCCGGATAGCGCGACTCGAGCCCTCCGAGATTGACCTTGGCGAGGCCCTCCCGCACGCGCCGCTCGACCTCGGCGGCGGCGAGCCGGCGGAGGCGCAGGCCGTAGGACACGTTGCCCACCACCGTCATGTGCGGCCAGAGGGCGTAGTTCTGGAACACCATCCCGATGTTGCGCTCGTAGGGCGCGAGCCCGTTGACCTTTCGCTCCCCGAAGTAGATCTCGCCCGCATCGGGCTGATAGAAGCCGGCGAGCAGGCGCAGCAGCGTGGTCTTCCCGCACCCCGAGGGGCCCAGCAGCGTGAACAGCTCGCCGTCGGCGACGTCCAGCTCGGCGCGGTCCACCGCGGTGACCGCGCCGAACCGCTTGACGACCCCGCGGATGGCGATCTTCACGCTACTTCTTCAACTCGTCCCACTTGGCTTCGATGTCGTTGCGGAAGCGCGTCTTGAGCGCCTCCGACCGCTTGGCCGCGACGGCCTCGTCGTAGACGTTGGCCACCTCGCCGTCGAAGTATGACCGGACGCCGCCGGTGAACTGCACCGCCATCTCCGCGGTGGAGCCGGGCGGACCCTGCACCTTGTACTTGGGCGTGATCGGGAAGAGGCCGCGCTCCATGAACACGCGCTGCCCGCGCTCGGTGAGGAGGAACTCCACGAACGCGCGCGCCGCCTTGGGATTGCGCGCGCCGGCGAGGATGGCCATGGGCTCCGGCGTCACGAAGGCGTTCTTCGGGGCCACGAACCTGAGATCGAAGCCCGCCAGCTTCTCCTCGAACGCCATGTAGGACGGCACCGCGAAGCCGGCGGCGAACTCCCCCTTGGCGACCACGGTGGGCACGTCGCGGCTGCGCGCGGTGAAGTGGCCGGTGTTGGCGGCGAGCTTGCGCAGCCACTCCCAGCCCTTGTCCTCGCCCAGCATCGAGAGCATCACCTCGTAGGTCGCGTTCGAGGAGGACGAGCGCGTGGGCGCGCACTGGGCCACCTCGCCCTTGAGCTTGGGATGGAGGAGGTCCTCCCAGTCCTTCGGCTCGGGCACGCCCAGGCGCTGCAGCCGCCGCGGATGGTAGACGAGCCCGTAGGGCTCCAGCGCGGTGCCGACCAGTAACCGTCCTTGTCCTTGAGAGGAATGGGCTTCGGCTTGCCGATGGAAGCAGGAATGGAATCCCACGCCTCCTTCGAGATCTCCACCCGCTGGAGGAGCTTCTGCTCGGCGAGCTTCTCGAAGAGCGCGGATTCCCCACCCCAGAAGATGTCCACCTCGGGCTTGCCCTTCCACTCGGTGATGCGTCCGTACGCCACCGGGGTGCCCGCGGGGATCGCGCTCACTTTCACGGTGACGTTCCACTTCTCCTTGGCGTAGTCGGCGAAGGCCTTGAGCGCGGCGTCGTGGATGAACTTCGACACCGGCGTGATGAGGTTCAGCTCGCCCTCGATGGGCGCCTGGGCCGCGACGGGACCGGCGGCGAGCACGAGGGTGAGCAGGGTGAGGGCAACGAGGGCGAAGCGCGTCATCCATTTCCTCCTTTGAAGGATCATGCTTCGGGCTCGGCCCAGGCGCGGGCCCGCTCGACCGCGCGGCGCCAGCCGCGATGGGCGGCCTCGCGCGCGGCCGGATCCATCCGGGGCACGAAGCGCCGGTCCAGCCGCCAGCGCGAGCCCAGGTCACCCGGCTGCCAGAGCCCCGCGCCGACGCCGGCGAGATACGCGGCGCCGAGCCCGGTGGTCTCGGTCACCGAGGGCCGGAGCACCTCGACGCCGAGCATATCGGCCTGGAACTGGCACAGGAAGTCGTTGGCGGACGCGCCGCCGTCCACCCGAAGGCTCGTGATCGGCGCGCGCGCATCGGCTGCCATGGCGTCGAGCACGTCGCGGCTCTGATACGCGATGGCCTCCAGCGCTGCGCGCGCGAGATGGGCACGGCCGGTGCCGCGCGTGAGGCCCACCAGCGTGCCGCGCGCGTAGGGATCCCAGTAGGGCGCGCCCAGCCCCACGAAGGCCGGCACGAGGTAGACGCCGCCGGTATCCGGCACGGACTCCGCGAGCGCCTGGGTCTCGGCGGCCCGGGCGATGATCTCGAGCCCGTCGCGCAGCCACTGCACCGCCGCCCCCGCGATGAACACGCTGCCCTCGAGCGCGTAGTCCACGCGGTCGCCCAGCGACCACGCGACGGTGGTGAGGAGACCGTGGGTGGACACGACCGGCCGCGCGCCGGTGTTCACGAGGACGAAGCAGCCTGTCCCGTAGGTGTTCTTCGCCGCGCCCGGCTCGAGGCAGTTCTGGCCGAACAGCGCGGCCTGCTGATCGCCCGCGATACCCGTGATGGGAATGCCCGAGGGGAGCACGCCGCCGCCCGCCGTCTCGCCGAAGACGCCGGCGGAAGGGCGCACCTCGGGCAGAAGCGCCATGGGGACCCCCAGCGCGGCGGTCAGCTCCCCGTCCCACGCGAGCTTCTCGATGTCGAAGCAGAGGGTGCGCGAGGCGTTCGAGGGCTCGGTGGCGTGCACGCGCCCGCCGGTGAGACGCCAGAGGAGCCAGGTGTCGACGGTGCCGAAGGCGAGCGCGCCCTGCTCCGCCCTCGCGCGCGCCCCCTCGACGTGATCGAGGAGCCAGCGGATCTTGGTGCCGGAGAAGTACGCGTCGAGCACCAATCCCGTCTTGCGCCGGAACAAGGCCTCGAGCCCGTCCGCCTTCAGGCGATCGCACATCTCGGCGGTGCGGCGACACTGCCAGACGATGGCGGGGTGCACGGGCCGGCCGCTCGCGCGCTCCCAGAGCAGTGCCGTCTCGCGCTGGTTGGTGATGCCGATCGCGGCCACGTCCGCCCCAGTGATCCTGGCGGCGTGGAGGGCCTGGCCCGTCGCCGTCTCCATCGTGGACCAGATGTCCTCGGGGTCGTGCTCCACCCAGCCCGGGCGCGGGAAGTGCTGGGGCAGCTCAGCGTAGCCGCGCGCGCGCACCGCGCCGTCCCCATCCACCACGAGGGCGGTCGAGCCGGTGGTGCCCTGGTCCAGCGCGAGGACGAAGCGCCGCGCCGCGCTCACCGCGCGCTCATCGCCCCAACGCGGCCTTGGCGAGGTCCGGCCGGTCGGTGATGATGATGTCCACGCCGAGGCCGATGAAGCGCCGGATGCCGCCCGCCTCGTTCACCGTCCATACCCCGAGCGTCATCCCGGCCTTGCGCACGAGCTCGACGGTGTCGGCGTCGACCAGGTTCTGGTGCAGGCCCAGCATGGTCACCCCGGCGCGCTGCGCCAGCTCCATCTCCGCCCGCAGGGTCGAGCCGAGGTCGCCGATGGTGCGGCGCGAGTAGAGCGCGCACGCCCGCGCGTCCGGCCGGAGCGCCCGCACGCGCTTCCAGGTGTCGCGCTCGAACGACATGACCACGGTGGCGGCGACGGCCTGGTGGCGGTCCAGCACCTCGAACACCCGCTCCTCGATGCTGGGGTAGCGGTGCTCGTGATCGTCCAGCTTGATCTCGAGCAGCATCTGGCGGTGGGTGCGCATGGCGAGCCCCACCACGTCGTCGAGCGAGGGGACGGCCTCCTCGGTGAGCGCGCCGGTTCGGTCGCGCAGCCGCAGTCCGCGCAGCTCGGCGAGGGTATGGTCGCGCACCGTCCCCCGCCCGTTGGTGGTGCGCTCGAGGGTGGGATCGTGGATCACGATCACCTCGCCGTCCTTCGAGAGGTGCACGTCGAACTCGAGGAAGTCGGCCCCGAGGGTCTCGGCGGCGCTGCGGAAGGCGAGCAGGCTGTTCTCCGGCCAGAGGAGGGCGCCGCCGCGGTGGGCGGCAAACTTGGTGACCCGCGACGCGGGCTGGGCGACGACGGGGCCGGCGAGGGTGGCGAGGACGCCCAGGGTGAGGCCGGCGAGCAGGGCCAGCTTCATTTCTCGGTCTCCACGAGCCCCTTCACGAACCAGCGCTGCATGAACACCACCACCGCCACCGGCGGGAGCATCGCCAGCACCGCGGTGGCCATGATCAGGTTCCAGTCGGTCTGGGCGTCGCCGGTGCCGATCATCTTGGTGATGCCGATCACGATGGTATCCATGCTGCGGCTCGTCGTGATGAGCAGCGGCCAGAGGTACTGGTTCCATCCGAAGATGAAGAGGATCACGAAGAGGGCCGCGATGTTGGTGCGCGAGAGCGGGATCAGGATGTCCTTGAAGAATCGCAGCGGGCCGGCGCCGTCGATCTTCGCCGCCTCCACCAGATTGTCGGGGATCGTCATGAAGAATTGCCGGAAGAGCAGCGTCGCGGTGGCGGAGGCGATCAAGGGCACGGTGAGGCCGGGAAAGGTGTTGATCAGCCCCAGATCGGACACCACCTTGAACGTCGGGATGATCCGGACCTCGACCGGCAGCATCAGGGTGACGAAGATCATCCAGAAGAAGAACATGCGGCCGGGGAAATGGAAGAACACGACCGCGTACGCGGAGATCACCGAGACCGCGATCTTCCCCAGGGCGATCACGAGGGCCATGACCAGGCTGTTGAGGAGCATCCGCGACACCGGCGGCGCCTTCACCCGCATCCCGCTGCCGTGGGACCACGCCTGCGCGTA
>Ga0075423_10004557_pt1 | contig 12860 bp, 11 predicted proteins | sample SoiMethybrSBSTD2_FD_80114 | JGI IMG/M metagenome (GOLD analysis project Ga0075423, IMG submission 80114) | Bulk soil microbial communities from a Populus tree surrounding site in Tennessee, USA - Soil MetaG P. TD hybrid SBSTD2 | ecosystem: Environmental > Terrestrial > Soil > Tree plantation...
ACCCACATCCTCCGAGGCGGACCCCGCCTCGGCCGCGCACTCGACGGCGAAGAGGGGTCCAGGCGCCGCAAGTCGACGGCGAGCTCTCTTGCCGATGGATAGCGATTCTCCGGATCTTTCTCCAAGCACTTGAGAACAATGCGCTCGAAGGCGGGAGACAAGTGCTTGTTGATGAGGCAGGGCGGGGTCGGCGGCTCGGTCAGAATGGCTGCGGCCAGATGCGTCCCGGAGGTCTTGTCAAAGGCTCTCTGGCCCGTTGCAAACTCGTAGAGCACTGTTCCCGCCGCCCAGATGTCCGTGCGCTCATCGACTCCCGCTCCACGCCACTGCTCCGGTGCCATGTAGGGGAAGGTTCCCAAGACCACGTTCGTTTCCGTGGATACCGCGCTCCGGGTATGCGCTTCCGGGAGGGTAGACGCCGGATACACCAGTTTGGCGAGGCCGAAATCCAGGATCTTCAGCCGGCCCTCCGGAGTCAGTCTCAGGTTTGCCGGTTTGAGGTCTCGATGAATCACCCCGCGCTTGTGCGCTTCCGCCAGTCCTTCGGCCAGCTCCACGCCCAATCGGGCCACTTCGTTCTCGGAGAGGCTGCCCCTCCCGAACTCAGCCTGCAACCGCTCCCGGCCACATATTCCATGACCAGGAAATCCATGCCGTCCTGGGAATCAAAATCAAAGACCGTGGCGATATTCGGATGGTTCAGCTTGGAAAGCGCGAGAGCTTCTCGGCGAAACCGCTTGCGCGCCGCTTCATCTGCCAGAGATTCGTGAGGCAGAATCTTGATCGCGACGAACCGGTCGAGGTGGCCGTCCTGAGCGCGGTAGACGACACCCATGCCACCACCGCCGATCCGCTCGAGGATCGTGTAATGGCGGAGAACTTTGCCGATCAGGGCGGATTCGTCAGTCACGGCCTGGGCCTCCGACAGGTCCCGCAAAACGCAGGCGCCCACTGTATCACAGGCTTCCGGGGGTCGCCCCACAGCGCATCGAGGTTAAGCAGCAGTTAAGGCTGCCCTCCTAGCATGGGGGCATTCATGGACGACAGCACGTGGAAGGCTTCGATCCGAGGCTGGACTCCTTGGCTGCGCCGGCATGGCGAATCCCTCGCGCTGACGCTGGCCTTTTTCGCGCTGACCGCGCTCCGAATCCTGTACGCGCTGCACCACCAGGTCGACTCCGACGAGCCGCAGCACCTGCATGTGGTCTGGGGTTGGACGCAAGGGCTCGTCCAGTACCGCGATGTATTCGACAATCACGCGCCGCTCTTTCATCTGCTGATCGCGCCGTTCGCGGCCCTGATTGGTGAGAGGGCGAATGTACTCACGTACGCGCGCCTCCTCATGCTCCCCTTCGTCGCGGTCTCGATCTGGGCGACGTGCCGGATCGGCCGATCACTCTGGTCGGAGCGGATTGGCTTGTGGGCCGGCGCCGTCGCCGGCTTCGTCCCGAGCTTCCTGCTCGCCTCGACCGAGTTTCGGGCCGACGATCTCTGGATGGCTTGCTGGCTGTCCGCGCTCGCCGTGCTCCTGGATTCTCGACTGACGCCACGACGCGGATTCCTCGCCGGGCTCTTGCTCGGCGCGACCATGGCCGCGTCGCTCAAGAGCGTCCTCTTGATCCTCGCCCTCGGCGCGGCATACGGGACCGTGCGGGTATTCGATCGCCGATCCGGGGATCGGTGGGCTCCGCCGACACAGCGCCCGGCCGTCGCGGCCCTGGTCCTCGGTTTCCTCGTCCTCCCGGTCCTTCTGATGGTCGCGTTCTGGCGCATGCACGCGCTGGGCGCCCTCGTCTACTGCACGGTGCGTCACAACATCGCTCCCGGTCTCGGTCTCTGGCACAGTGCTCCGCAACGTCTGCTCATCCTCCCCGTCGCTCTCGTGATCCTGACCACGCTCGGGTGGGCATCGTACCGGCGAGACCCGCGGAGCCGGGCACAGAGGCTCCGAGTCGTCCTCCTGCTCGCGACCGGAATCTACCTGGCGCTGCTGGAGTCGATCTGGCCGCTCATCACGGAAGAGGACTTTCTCCCGTGGATTCCCATGGTCGTGCTCCTGGCCGTTGCGGGCATGCAGCACGTACTCAACCGAGTCGCGCGACAGTTCGGGCCGGGTCGAATCGCGCGATGGAGGACCGCTGCAGGCGCGGCGGCCCTCGCCGCCTGTCTCGTCGGCGCGACGTTTCGAGAGTCGGCGTGGAGAGAGCCCGACCCGGGAGAGCGCCGGCTTCTCGCCGCTGTCCTCGAGGAGACTCGACCCGGAGAGCCCGTCATGGACCTGAAGGGCGAGACCGTCTTCCGCCCTCGCCCCTACTACTACGTCCTCGAGGGCGTCACCAAGTGGCGGCTGCAGTCGGGGCTCTTGCCTGATTCCATCGCCTCCGAGGTCGTGGGGAAGCGAACCCATTTCGCCGTGCCGGACAACCGATTCTTCCCACCCGCGGCACGCCGGTTCCTCAACGCGCACTTCGTGTCGGTGGGACCGCTGCGCGTGCTGGGAACGGATCTGGGCGATCAGCGCGCATCGGCTCGCTCGCCGCGGCTGTTCGACGTGAGCTACGCCGAGCGATTCGCCGTGGTCGCCGACGGCAAGGGGGCGGGAGGCGACCTCGATGGAGTCCGCTACCGAAACCCAGTGTTGCTGCATCCCGGGCTGCATTCCTACCTCCCGCTGGAGGGGGAGAGGCACGTGGCGGTTCTCTGGGTGGGCGCGCTGGAGAGAGGTCTCGTGGCGGAACCGGAGACGCGGGAATGATCGACGCCGGCTTGAGCCTCGCCAAGCACGATCGGGTTCTGGTGCTGGCCCCGCATCCGGATGACGAGTCCATCGCCACGGGTGGGGTGCTCCTTCGAGCGGCTTCGGCGGGGGCCGCGGTGCGCATCCTGTACCTTACCGAAGGCGAGAACAACCCGTGGGCCCAGCGGGCGACCGAGGGGCGCTGGCGCATCTCGGCGGATGATCGACGGCGATGGGGAGCGCGTCGCCGAGGGGAGGCGATCGAGGCCCTGAAGACCCTTGGCTTCTCAGCGGGGGTCGCGCGATTCATGGGATTCCCGGACCAGCGCCTCACGAATCTGCTGGCGGATCCCGGTGATGCCCTGGTCCGACTCGCGAAGGAGGTGCGCGCGTGGGGCCCGACCGTCCTCTTCGTGCCGTCCCTTGCCGACCGACATCCGGATCACAGCGCTACGGCGGTGATGGCGCAGCTGATTCTGACGGATGGGGAGCGTGCGGCTCGACCTCGGGTCTGCGTCTACATGGTCCACGAATCGGTCGTGCGACGGCGCCGGAAGAACCTCGCCTGGCTCGCGCTGGCGCCCGAGGAGCGAGAGGCGAAACGCCGAGCCATCCTGTGCCACGCCTCGCAGCTCCGGCTGCGACGGGGCTTCCTCTTGCGTTTCGCGCGGGGATTCGAGCGATTCGAGCTGGGGCTCCACGCTGCGGTCCCGGGCGATCCGGGGAACCCGCTGCGCCTGCTTGGCGCGACCCACGACACGTGGTCCTTCGCCCTCCGGCCGTCCATCCGCCTGGCGCTGGACCGCGCCACGTTGCTCCTGATCTCCCAGGGCAACGGCGAAAGGAATGCCCTCTCCCTCCCGATTCCACGTATTGTGGGACGGGCTCAGACCATTCGTGCGCACGATGGAGCGAGCGTTGGTGAGGTGATGACGCATCGCAACGGAGCCTTCCTGACGGTGACGATCGTCAGCCCTCGCCTCGGCCGCTCCGACCTTCGCGTGGCGAAGCTGGAGCTTGGATGGGACCGGAAGCTTGGAGTGTTCGACCGCTGGCCGTGGCTCGTGTTCGGGACTCCCGTCCGGCGATCGTCCCGCCGTCCGGCCGAGCCGGTGGAGCGCCTTCGATCCTACGCGCGCCTCTAGGAACCGAGTTCCGCAGGGCCCCCGGGGCGGACCGCCTCGTTCGGTTCGCGCTCGTGGTGGTCGTGTGCGGAATCGCATTCTGGTGGCGCCTGGGGTACCTCGGGCTCATCGACCCGGATGAGCCCTTCTACGCGCAGTCGTCGCGCGAGATGCTTCAAGCTCGCGATTGGGTGACTCCGCGGATCTTCGGACATCCGCAATTCGAAAAGCCGATTCTCTTCTACTGGCTCACGATGGGTTCGATCCGGATCTTCGGAGAGAGCGAGTTCGCGGCGCGGGCGCCGGCGGCGCTGTTCGCCACGCTGCTCGTACTGATGACCTGGGCGTTCGGCGCCCGCGCGCTCCACCCGAGGGTCGGCCTTCTGTCCGCCGTCGTGCTGGCCACCGGGACGGAGTTCTTCGTTTCGGCGCGGATGGTGCTGACCGACATGGTGTTCTCTGTCTTCGTCTGCGGGTCGGTGTTCTCGCTTTGGCTGGCATGCCGCGCGAGCGCGGGGCGCGGCCTTTGGTTCATCGCCGCTTGCGCGACGAGCGGGCTGGCGGTCTTGACGAAGGGGCCCCTCGGGGCTCTCCTACCGCTCCTGGCGCTCGTCGCGGCGCTGCTCGCGGGTGAGCGCCCAGTTCCAGGGAGGCTCTGGCAGGCGCTGGCCGGGGTGCTTGTCTTCCTCGCGATCGCGGTCCCCTGGTATGCGATCATGCTCGGAGCATTCGGGAAAACGTACTTCGACGCGTTCTTCCTTCACGAGAACCTGGAACGGTTCTTTCGTGCGGAGCATCCAAGGAACAATCACCTCTACTACTATCCCCTGGTCTTGATCGCGGGCTCGGTTCCCTGGGCGCCGACGCTCGCCGCGCTCCTGGGCCGTACGCGAACCATCGCGGCCACGCCGGGCCCGCCGCGGTTCCTTGGTATCTGGATGCTGCTCAGCCTCGGTTTCTTCACGGTCGCCCAGTCGAAGCTTCCGAGCTATGTGCTTCCGCTCTTCGTGCCGCTCGCGCTGCTGGTCGCGCTGGCCCTGGATCGGCTGATGCGCCACGGCCTCGGGCGCAGGGAGGCGTGGCTCCTGGGCATGCTCGGTGCGTTCCAAGCCGTGCCGTTCCTCGTCGCGCCGCGAATCGTGACGGTTCACGCCCTCGCGTGGCCATTCGGCCTCGTGGCCGCGTGCCTCGCGGTCGCTCTGATCTTCCTGGCACGGCGGGCATGGGCCGCGTGGATCGTGACCACGGCGTGCGGCTCGCTGGTCCTCGTCCTCGTCTGCCTCACCTGGGCAGGTCCTGCCGTCGATCGGGTTGTCTCGACCCGCTCGGTCTCGAGAGAGGTTCTTCACGAACAGGGACCCGGTGAAGCGTTCCTCGCCTCGCCGCTCCTGGTCCGGGGCGTTTCTTACTACACCCGGCGCCCGGTGGCCGTGCTTTCCGATCGCCGACGCCCGTTCTTCACGCCGCACCCGCTTCCTGTCGTCTCGCCGCGTGATCTGAATCAATACGTGAGAGGGAAAGGCACGGCACGCTGCGTCGTCACGACACGCGACTGGGGCCGCCTCGATCCCGTGATGAGCCTCGACGGCTGGGTGGCGAGAGATACCCTTGGAGACAAGGTCATCGCCCAGAGGCGGTGAGGCGCCGAGCGGGAACAACCCTCAGGAGTGGGGCGCCCAGGTCGGAATGAAGAGCTCGAAGCGGGCGCCCCCCAGCGGGGAATCGGAGACGACGACATCCCCCCCGTGGGCGCGGGCCACGCGGCGGAGGATCGGAAGGCCGAGACCAAACCCATCCTTGTCGGCGCGGGCCTCGGATCCCCGGTAAAACGGATCGAAGACACGCTCGCGTTCCGGGGGCGCGATTCCGGGTCCGGCATCCTCCACGACGACGTTGCCGCGACCTTCGTCGTGGTACACGCGCACGCGCACGGACTGCCCCGCTGTCGTGAACTTGAAGGCGTTCGAGAGGAGGTTGCGGATCGCCGACGTGAGGAGAATCGAGTGCCCGGCGACCATCACCTCGTCCTCCGCTGCGATCTCGAGATCGGACGCGCGTGCGCCCGGCGCCCGGAATTCGTTGGCCAGATCTCGAACCAGATCGCTGAGGTTCACGGGCTGACCCAGGTCCTCCTTCGACTGCGACGCCGGCTCCGACTGACGGAGAAGCAGGAGCGCATCGACCAGGTCCGACATGGAGCGCCCCTGTGCCAGGGCGTGCTCGAGGCCCGGCCGGAGCACCGGCGGGAGCGCCGGGCTCTGAATCGCGTACTCCAGCTCGCCGCAGACGACCGTGAGCGGCGTCCGAAGCTCGTGCGCCGCGTCCTGCGTGAAGTGCCGCTCCGCACGGAGTGTTTCTTGTAGCCTGCCGAGGAGGCGGTCGATGGCGTGGGCCAAGGCCGCCACTTCTGCCGGATCGGCTGCCGTTCCGAACCGATCCAGGGATACCTCGGAAGACATGCGCTCCGCCTGCGATGCAATCCGCGAGAGCGGCTTGAGGGCGCGGCGCGCGACGGTCTGGCTCAATGCCGCGACCGCGATGACGAGTGGAACGGCGGTCACCCCCAGGGCGAGTACGAGTGCCATGACCGCGCGCCGGCGCAGCTCGACGGGAGTCGAGGCGACCACCCAGCCACCACCGTCGAGGGCCACCCGGGCTTCACGCCAGCTCTTGTGTCGCTTCATGGGGGTCGACGGGGGTGGATAGATCTGCCGGCCTTGCTGGTCGAGCACCCGGACGCGGACGCCTGCGGGGGCATCGCCCGCCAGCGCTCCTTCTGCGGCGCCGCGAAGGTCTCCTCCCTCCTGGCGTTCCAGCTCGATGCTTCCGGCCATCTGAGCGGCCGCGTCGTGGAGGAACTTCGACTCCTGCCGCTCGAGAGCGTTCGCGGAGATCCAGATGCTGAGCCCCGCGAAGAGCAGGACGAGGGCCCCCGCCATCAGCTGCTGGAGCGTGGCCAGGCGGCGGACGAGGGAGGTGCCGTTCACGGGGTGATCTCGAAGACGAACCCTTCGCCGCGAATCGTACGAACGGAGCACCCGGACCCTTCGCCGCCGATCTTGCGCCGGAGGCGACTCAGGATGACGTCGAGGCTGTCGGACGCCGGGCGTCCGTTGCCGCGCCAGACTCTATCGAGCAGATCGGCACGCGCGACCACGCGTCCCTGCCTGGAGACGAGCGCCTCGAGCACCTCCCATTCGCGGGCCGTGAGCGGCACCTCACGCCCCAGCCGCTCCAGGCGGCGCGCCGTGAAATCCATCCGCACGGATCCCGCCTCCACGCAGGCGGGGGGAGTCAGCCCCTGTCGTCTGCCCAGGGCGCGGACCCTGGCTCGCAGCTCGGCCAGCGCAAACGGCTTTTGCAGGTAGTCGTCCGCCCCCGCGTCCAGGCCCCGCACGCGGTCCCCCACCTCGGCCCGAGCCGTCAGACAGAGGACCGGGGTGAGCACACGCTCCGCGCGCAATCGACGGCACAGATCGAGTCCGTCCCCGTCGGGAAGCATGAGGTCCAGAACCACGACATCGTAGCGCCCCGCCATCGCTTCGCGGAGCCCCGTGGAGAGCCGCGACGCGGTCTCCACGGTCATCCGGTCCGACTGGAGGGCTCGGACGAGGAGATTCCGCGTCGGCCCGCTGTCTTCCACCACGAGCACTCTCAAGCTTTCAGCATCTCCGGGAATGGGACGCTCTTCTTCCAGAAGGGAACAAATGAACCCGGGCTCCGTGACAAGTACGCGCCGCAGGGACGGATTGGACCGGAAATGTAGAATGCTTGTCCGGTTCGAGCCCATCCCACGTTCTCCAAGATGGATGTCAGCGTGGCCGTTACCGTATTGTCGCGGCCGGGATGACCGGGGTTGGGGACTCGCAAGCGGTGGAGGTGCGCAAAGATGAAGGCAAATGGAACCGTCATCGCGATTCTCTGGGCTGCCGCGCTTTCGCCCGTCGGCATACGCGAATGCCGCGCCGAGACGGCGTATGGGGGTGTCTGGCGACCGGGGAGCGGCGGGCAATGGTGGAACGCCGGAATGACCCTGGATGAGTTCAAGGCGCAGGACAAGGCCTATTTCGACAAGGGGTACCGCATCGCGGCCTTCGCTCTCAAGGGTGGACGGTACGCGGCCGTCTGGAGACCCGGGACCGGAGCTCAGTGGTGGCGCCCGGGAATGACGCTCGACCAGTTCAAGACCCAGGACAAGGCGTATTTCGACAAAGGGCTCCGCCTCACCGCCGTGGAGGTGGAGAACGGTGCCTATACCGCCCTCTGGCGGCCAGGAACGGGAGCTCAATGGTGGCGTCCTGGAATGACGCTCGACGAATTCAAGTTCCAGGACAAGGCGTACTTCGACAAGGGGCTCCGTCTGATCGCGATCGCGCTCGAGAACGGGAAGTACACCGCCGTCTGGCGGCCCGGGAGCGGGGCGCAGTGGTGGCGGCCGGGAATGACGCTCGACCAGTTCAAGACCCAGGACAAGGCGTACTTCGACCAGGGGCTCCGTCTGGTCGTGCTCGAGAGCGAAAATGGAACGTACACCGCCGTCTGGCGGCCCGGAGGCGGAGCACAATGGTGGCAGTCCCATCTATGCTTCGACGAATTCAAGACCGAGGACAAGGCGTACTTCGACCAGGGACTCCGTCTCGATCTGATCGATCTACACGATGATCCGCTGGCGATCTACCGATTGCCGTTCGATGACGATTCAGATTGGAAGCTGTTCAACGGGAATTTCGACGACCCCAAGAGCGGCCATCCGGACACCGGAAAGGACTACGGCAACAATCAGAAGTACGCGTTCGACTTCGCCCACGACGCCAACAACAACGGAATCGGCGAGAGTGGACAGAATGTTCGGGCCGCTCGCGGGGGCACGGTCTACGCGCTCGCCAACTCAGAGGCGGGGAACACCTGGAAGACCGGAACGACGGAGGAGAACCTCAAGCGCACCGGGCCCTATCCGGCCGGCTACTCGGGCGTGGGCAATTTTCTGGTCATTCGACACTCGGACGGCACCTACGGGACCTACTGGCATCTGCAGAAGGGGAGCATCACGGTCAAGGCCGGCGATCCAGTCGCGCGTGGCCAGGTCGTCGCGCAATCGGACAACACCGGCAACTCGAGCACCCCTCATCTGCATTTCGACGTTCGGAGGGGCTGGTCGCTTGGCTATCCAGGCGACAAGCTCGAGTACCCGAGCGTGAAGATCCTGTTCCAGGACAAGAACCATTCCTGCTGGCTGCCGCGCGTCGGGAACGCGCTGGCATCCAACAACAACTGAGCCCCGGGAATCTCTAGCGGACGGACTTGGCGTCCAGGGGACTCACCGCGTGCGCTTTCCCCTTGCTGAGCTCGGAGGCGAGGGCCAGGAGCTTGGGCAGGGTCGGGGCCTTGTCGAAGAGCGCCGCGGCCGCCGTCACCTCATCGTCGTCCTCGAGAACGATCCGATAGGCCTCCTCATCGCCCGCGTACCGGCGGCCCAGCTCGCGGCGGATGCCGTTGTCGACCCACCGCCTCGCGTCGGCCAGCGAGTCCGCGTTCACCAGCACCTTCTCGTCGCGTACTAGCTGCGCGAACTCCTCACGCATCTGCGGCGTCAGGGCGTAGTTGGCCGGAGGATCCTTGTGCTTGGCCGCGTACTTGATCGCGTACTTGAAGAAGACCTGCTTCGACTCCAGATCTTCCATGATTCTCGGGAGCTTCACCTCGGCCATCTCGACGTCGGGGGTGATCCCGCCCCCGCCGTGGACGACCCGACCCATCTCCGTCTTGTACTCCGGCTTGGCCTTCTTCGAGGCGGCCGCCGCGTCGGGCTTGGAGTCGTCGTTGGCGAGCGCGCCGTCCTTTAGCTGCGCGTCTTTCTGGATGCACCGCCCGCTCGGCGTGTAGTACTTCGCCGTCGTGAGCTTGACCTTCGGCCCGTCCGCGTCCCGGGTGAGCGGGATGGTGGTCTGCACCAGGCCCTTTCCGAACGTCGTCGTTCCGACGACCAGTCCCAGATCCAGGTCTTGCAACGCGCCCGACACGATCTCGGACGCGGACGCGGTCCATTGGTTCACGAGGATCACGATCGGGTAGTCGGTGTGGGGATGATCCGCGTCCGAGAAATAGTCCCGGTTCTGCGAGGGATCGCGCCCTCGGGTGTAGACGATCTTCTTGCCGCGGGGCGTGAACTCCTCCGCCACCTCGACGGCCTGGGAGAGCAGTCCGCCCGGGTTGTACCTGAGGTCGATGATGACGCCCCGCGGATGCATCTTCTCCAGTTTGTCGAACGCGGCGTCCATCTCCTGGCGGCTCCGCTGCGAGAGAAACGTGGAGAGCCGGATGTAGCCCACCCCGTTGCCGAGCATTCCCGCGTAGGGAACGCTCTTGCTCTCGATGATCTCCCGGACCATCTCGAACTCGAGCGGCGTCTCGCGCCCTTCGCGGAGGATCGTGAGCTTGACCTTGGTGCCCCGCTCGCCCCGCATCTTCTTCGACGCGTCGTCGAGCGAGAGCCCTTCGGTGGAGATTCCGTCGATCTTGGTGATCCGGTCGCCTCCCAGGATCCCCGCCCTCCACGCCGGACTGCCCTCGATGGGGGAGATGACGGTGAGCGCGCGATCTTGAAGTGCGATCGAGAGGCCGAGGCCGCCGTAGACGCCCTGGATCGAGCTGTCGAGACGCTCCGCCTCCTCCTTGTCGAGGTACTCGGAATAGGGGTCGAGGCTGTGGAGCATTCCCCGGATCGCGGCGTTCATGAGCTTGTCGCTGTCGACGGGCTCGACGTAGTTGTCGCGGACCCTGGCCAGGACCTGGACGAAGCGCTCGAGGTTCGAATAGGTGTTGTCGTTCGATTCCTGGACCCGGGCGACAGCCCAGGTTCCGGAGATCAGAGCGACCACGAGGACGCCTGCCACGGTGATCTGCCTGCGATTCATGAGTGGTTCCCTCTGTCGTTGGGTGGCCTGGGGACAGTATCTCTCAGGTCCGTACCCCGCAGCACGATCATTCGTTCCCGATCCAGGCCTCCCAGCGAAGACCCGGCCGGGGCCGCTGACAGACGATCCCCCTGTCGTCCGCCTACGTTTTGCGAACGCGCCCCTTCCGGTACTTCTCCATCCACTCTGTCGCCGCGCGACGAAGGAGCTCCGTCACCACGGCGCCCGTCTCGATGCTGGCCAATTTGAAGCGGCGATGGAGATCGTCCGGCAGCGCGACCGAGGTGCGGACCATCCCCCTGCTCGAGCCGGCGCGGATCCGCTTCATCCGCATGCGTTCGGGTCGGGTCATTTGAAGCGCCGCTCGTTCGCCACGAGGACCTTCGGCAGGATCTTCATCACGGACACGCGCGCGGTGTGCTGGCGACGCGCCACCACGACCGGGGCCTGGGCGTGATCGCCGCGCGACTTCAGCTCCCAAATCCCTGACCTGAGGACGTGGAGCGAGCCGCACTGCGAGCAGACGCGCTCCAGAGGAGCGATACGCCAGCTGAAGGGGTGTTTGCAGACAAGACAGACGACGAGCGAGACCATTCGGTAGCTCCGCCTAGCGCATCCTTGGCCGTTTCGAGGCGTCCTTGCGGTATGAAGAGGGTTTTGCTACGAGGCGACGACTGCGGAGCGGATCCCCTGTGACTCAATGATGCAACAGCGCAACGCGACATTCAAGTGAATCTTGCAAGTCGACGCGTAAGTCGTTGTGAGCGCTTTCGTAGTAGGCGTGGCGCTCTGCGCTACTTTGCTCCGCGATCACAGCAGTTTTTGCAGGGTAAGCGTCACCTCCACAATTCTGTGACCGCGGGCGAGCTGAACCCGGCGAGTTGCTTTCTCGACCTGAAACAGGCGGCGAATCTCGTCGAGACCCATGTCCTGTGCCCGTCGGCCATCGACGCTCACGATCCGGTCTCCTTCCTTCACACCCGACTTGGCCGCCGGGGAGCCTTCCAGAACCAGAAAAACGACCCGATCCCGGAGATCGGCACCCCCGGCCACGATGTACCATCCGGCCATGTCGAACTCGAAGGAATCGCGAGCGGCCCGGTTCGGTTTCAGGAACACACGATTGCGTGAGTAATCGAATGTGATCGTGGTGCGTCGAAGCGTCTCGCCGCTGATCTGACCGGCGCGGTCCACCGCATCCTCGACGATGCTCGCGACGGGGTCGGAGAACCTCACGCCGCCGAGCTCCAAGGCCGCGACTCGAGTGAGAAGAGCCGATGTTTCCCCACCGATGCTCCGCCCCCGCACCTTCAAGACCCGTGGAGTCGATTCGCCTATGGAATGGCGCTCGGCGAACGGCGTGTTGAGATTCACCGCGTCGCTCGATCCCGTATCGATGAGGAATCGGCCTTCCGCGCGTCGCCCGTCGCCGGTCACGACCACGGCGGTCACGTAGGGCTGACGTGAGGAGGTATCGAGCGCGATGCCCCGATCGGTGCCATCGCGATCGTAGGAGGCGGGGTCGTAGATCTCGACAGCCCGATTCTCGTAGTCGAGGACAACGACAAACTGCTTCAGGAAGTCGTACCCGAGGACCCCATCTGGGGCTCGACCGAAAAACGGACCGAACGAGGTCAGGTCGAGCGAGGAGATCCGAGGGTCCACCAATTCCTGACCGGCCACTGCGAGTCGAGCCCCCGTGACGGTAGCGCGCTCGATCGTCCCGCCGGGAGCTTGGATGCGTTCCAACGGACCGACCGCAAGTCCGAGCTTTTTCGCAAGGGAGCGTTCGATGGCGCAGTTCTGGAAACCGGTATCCAGCTCGAACCAATACGGCCCCCGTCCATTGATCGTCACGGGGACGAACATGATGCTCGACGTTACCTGGGTGTTGACTCTGGCAAGAGGTTCGGCGTGTTTCTTCGCGGGGCCGGCGCAGCCCGCGACAAGAGCGATTCCAAGCGCTCCGACCGCGAAGATGGAGTCCCTGATGCTCCTGCCGTTCTGCTTCCGGGTCCTCATGGGGGGGAGTATAGCTCCCGCTCCCTATGCAAAGCGCCTCAGGAGGTTGAGTCTCCTGGAGGC
>Ga0075423_10004562_pt1 | contig 12851 bp, 9 predicted proteins | sample SoiMethybrSBSTD2_FD_80114 | JGI IMG/M metagenome (GOLD analysis project Ga0075423, IMG submission 80114) | Bulk soil microbial communities from a Populus tree surrounding site in Tennessee, USA - Soil MetaG P. TD hybrid SBSTD2 | ecosystem: Environmental > Terrestrial > Soil > Tree plantation...
CCGCTACTCCGCCGGCGAGACCGCTAGCCGAGTTGAAAGTGCTGCGTGCGCCTGGACCTTATGCGTTCTGTACCGCAGCGATCGGACGATCGTGGACCGGTTATCCGTTTGACGGTGTGACCTCGATTCGGCTGCCGGCGCAGCGATATCCCATCCGTATTGAATGCAGTGGCCAGGCGCCGGTAACGGGTGAAATCGAGGTGCCGGCTGGGAAGAACGAGCGCAACTTCAACGAGGTCGTAACCTTGAGTCAGGCTCCGACAGAAGCACCGGTGCAGCGATGACGTCGCGATGGTCCAGCACAGGTGCGTTGTGCGTCGCCGTGACTCTGGTGCTGTGTTGGACGACCGCTCCGCTCTGGTCCAGTCAATCAGCTGCCGCGCAAGCCGGCGATCCGGCGGCAGCGCTGTTTAAGGCCGCCGACGCAGTCCGGGTCGCCGGGCGCACCGACGAGGCTATCAGCAAGTACCAGCGGATCATGGCGGAGTACCCGTCATCGCCGTGGGCGGCACGTTCGGCGTTGGAAACAGCACGATCGATGGTTGGGCAAGGAAAGTGGGAGCCCGCGATGCGGCAGATGGATATCGCCCGCCTTGGGTTCAAAGGCACACCAGAAGCCGAGCAGGCCCTGGAGCGAAACACGATCCTGCATCGCCTTCGACTGCGACAAGGGCAGCCGGTGTATCGTTTCGCGCGAACCGCCGTCGATGGCCGGGCATTGCTGCGACGAGTCATCAACGTGGACATGGACTCGAAGGGGCGAGTGTATGTCGCGACGCGCCAGTCGTCCGTGGTCCTCAACGAATCGGGCGGGATCGTCAGCCAGGAACCGACCAACGACCTCCGAGGTCTCGCGATGCATGGCGACGTTCCGATCTGGTTCTACGAACGCGGCACTCGGGAAGGCACGAACGCGCTCGTATCGATTGCCATTTCCGACCAGAACCGGCAACGTGAACCAGATATTCAGGCGGGCGCCGTCGTATCCGGAGAGGCGATGCTCATCGCTGACCGCCGCACGAAAGCCGTTCACCGGGTTTCGATGAGTGGCAGCTACCAGTCGCGCCTCGCACTAGTAGACGCCGCGCGCATTGCTGTTGGGCCGCTGGGAGAAGCTGCGGCGATCGAACGGGAGACGGGCGCCCTGCTGCTTATTGCTCCGGATGGAAAAACACGTCCGATACCTGCGGCAGGCCCAGGGTACATGTTTCGCGGCCCGATAGACTTGGCATTTGATCCGCTCGGGCATTTGTACGTCCTCGAGCGTGATTCGGTTGTCATCTTCGCTCCGACCGGTGAATTTCTATCTGTGTTCGCGCCCGGTTCGGCCGCCGGGGCGTTTCGAACGGCCGCGGCTTTCCACGTGGATGCCGCCGGCCGGCTGTACGTTTACGACGAGGATGCGGAGCGCCTCCAGGTATTCCAGTGATTGTGCCCCCTAGCAGGACGAACATGAACTCACGCCGTTTTTCTCTCCGGTGCACGTTCGCGGTTCTTGTGCTGGCCATCATCACAACAATCGCGGTGCCTGTTGCCGGACAGGATACGGAGCGTCCCCAGGAGTTGATTGCCGCCGAGCGACTGGCGGCAGCCGGCGACTGGGATCAAGTCATCGTCTCACTGACCCAACTCATTCAGCGGCTGGAGGCGGCCCCAGGTGATGCACGTTCAGGAAAACTACTGATCGAGGCGTACGAGAAACGGGCGTTGGCTCGTCTGCAGACCGGAGACCGCCCGAATGCCACGATCGACTTCACGGCATTGCTCCAGATCGATCCGAATTACGTGTTTGCGGCGCCGTCCCCCGGAATCATGAACGTCTTCGAGGAGACACGAAAGTCAACGCTGGCTTCGCTGGATGTGGCCCTCACTCCGGAGGACGCGATTGTCGTCCTCGCAAAAGACGGAGCGACTTCCCCCGAGACCGCCGCGCGAATCGGCTCGCAGTGGTTGACCGCTGGTTCCTACCGCATAACCGCTCGCAAAATCGGCTACGAAACGCGGACCGAACAGGTCGAGCTGCGACCTGGCAAAGCTCAGCGTCTTCCGATCGAATTACGACGCACGACTGCCGTGCTGCGCGTTCGGACCATCCCGACCGGAGTGAGCGTGCGCGTTGACGGCGAACTGAAAGGAACGACTCAAGCCGCTTCGGACGGAGATCCACGCTCGGAGATGTTGGTCATCGATGGCATCGTTCCCAGGGCGACGCCGTATCGACTGCAAATGGAAAAGGACTGTTTTGTTTCGACGACAGCCGAGCTGATGGTGCCGCCACTGGAGATCTGGAAGGGAGTGGCCGCTGCGGATCCCCTGGCGTGGGATCCCGATCGTTACTACGACCAGGTCTCGCTGAGGCGCGCGTTCGGAACGATCGCGGTGACGGCTGACCAGTCGAACGCGGTCGTTTCGATTGACGGCGAACGACGAGGTACCACCGGGACGCCGATTCGCGACGTGTGCCGGGGCGATCATTCAGTAGACGTGCGGTCGCCCGGAGGACAGTTTTCGCAGCGCGTTCGGGTCGAGCTCGACGACGAAGTCCGCGTGCAGGCGAAGCTGATCCCGACCTACGGGATTGTGAACGCAGCTCTTCAAAAAGGCAGCCCCGGTGTGCCAGGCGACCTTGCCGCCGTGGTGAAGGCGGTACGGGCAAGCGATCTCAATCTCGTTCCCATTGAACTCGCTGAAGGGGATCTGGCGTCGCTGGTCTCTGCCACTGATGACAGTCTGCGCGCCGCGACCGACCGCCTCCTCCAGCGATTCGACATACAAGGCATCGCCACACTGGCGACCGTGACCCCCGATTCGGAGGGTCGCGACCTCGAGCTCAGACTGCTCGCCCGCGGGTCATCGAAGCCGGACGTCTTGCGATTCTCGCTCAAGAATGACACGAGTGTCCGCGGAGTGATTGCGACTCTCGAGCAGCAGGTTGCCGTCGTGCGGCCGAGTATCGGCATCGACGCCGTCGATGTCATGCGGCTCGAGGGAGCGGTCGTCACCGGCGTCGATCCCAACGGCCCGTCAGCCAAGACCATTGCACCGGGTGACGTGATTGTGGGCATCGGTACCAACTCGATTGTGGATGTCGCGACTCTGGTGGCAGCTCTCGCCAAGACCACTGATGCCACCGTGAGCGTGCGCTTGCGTGACAAGTCAGCACCGATCACCATTGCGGTCGAACGCCGGCCGAGTGTCGTGAGCATGTACGAGAGTCGACCGCTCAATGTCGCGATAACCGAGTTGAACACACGGCTCGCGCGACGGCAGCTGCCGGGTGGCGCAGCGTCGGCGGAAGAACAGCGAGTCGACCAGGGGATTCGGCTGAATCTGGCTACCGCATTGATGGCAGCCGGGAACTATTCGGCCGCACAACAGATGTTGTCCGACGTCCGGCTCGAGAGCCGGCGCGGTATCTCGAATGGAACCGTCGACTATCTCAGAGCTGTCTGTTACAAGCAGCTGAAACAGCTCGCTGAGGCGCGCAAGCTGTTCGAAGCGGCGAGCCAGGACCAGGGCGCACTTCTCACCGAGTTTGGGCCCGCTATCTCCTATCTGGCAAAAGAGGAACTTTCGGCGCTCGCAAGTCCTGCGCAAGAGTAGGTGCCGCGCAATACACGTCACTGAAAATTGAGCTGCCAGGAGACGCCGAAGCGGTCGGCGCACCACCCGAACCTCGTCGAGAAGCCGTAGTTGTCGAGTGGCATGAGAACCTGACCACCAGACGAGAGCGTCGAGAATGCCGACTCGAGTTCATCACGCGTCTTGAAGTCAACGAACAGCGACACAGCCGGAGTGAACGAAAACGCATGCTTCACCGGGCTGTCGATGAAGATGAGCGCATGGCCATGCAGTGTCGCATCGGCCCGCTTCACGGTTCCTTCCGGACCTGGTTCGCCGGCGCGATACCGTTCGATGCGCTCGACCCGGAACCCCGGAAATACTGAGCCATAGAGCTCCATCGCTGCCGAGGCGTTGCCCGAGAACATGAGATGCGTTGCAACTTTAGGATTCACGTCGGGCCCCTTGAGCGCGCGGATGTTAACACGGGTGCGATCGCGGCGATTGCCGAACATCATGGTCCGCGATCATCGTGGAAGCCGTGACACGTGAAGGCCACTCGCCTTGACATTCTAGGTGAGAGGGCGTAATGTCCCTCACCTAGAATGTCTACCCGTCAACGACGATCCACCCAGCAGCCGAGGAGCGAAGAGGAACGGCTGGCGCTGCTCCAGGGCACGCTCGACCTCTTGGTCCTGCGCACGCTGCGCCTTGGTCCGGCGCACGGCCATGCGATCGTCAAAGCCATCGAGAGCGGGTCGAACGATGTGCTGCTGGTCGAACAGGGATCGTTGTACCCGGCGCTCCACCGCCTGATTGAGCGCGGGTGGGTTACCTTCGACGAGGGCACGTCCGAGAACAATCGCCGCGCGAAGTTCTATCGATTGACGGCCAGGGGACGAAAGCAACTCGACATCGAGACGAGCCGCTGGGACAAACTCGCCGGTGCCATCGCCCGCATCCTGCGGCCGGCCACGCAGGAATGACGTCATGTGGCGCAAGCTGCTTGGCGGCGCCGCGCGGCGTCGCGCATTGAAGCGACTGGACGAGGAGATTCACGATCACATCGATCGCGAAGTCGAGGTGAACGTCGCTAGAGGGATGTCGCCCGACGAGGCGCGCCGGCAGGCGAGACTCGCGTTTGGCAACGTGGCCCTCGTGCAGGAAGATGCCCGTGCCGCGTGGACCACGCGCTGGCTCGAGCAGAGTCAACAGGACGTACGGTACGCCCTCCGCACCTTCCGCAGGAGTCCCGGGTTCGCCAGCGTGACGGTCCTGACCCTCTCGCTCGGAATCGGTGCAAATAATGCCATCTACACCCTCATCGATGCGTTGATGCTGCGCTCGCTGCCGATCCCGCGCCCCGAGCAGTTGCTGCAGATCTCGATGACGCCGGGCGGTGCGCGCGAATCAATCAACAGCGATTCGTTGTCATATCCCGTGGTTCGCGTGCTTGCCGAACAGCGGGACTTGTTCGATGGCGTCGGCGGATTCAGTACTTTTACTTTCGACGCCGGCCCTCCGGACAACGTCAGGCGAACGCCGGGTGCCTTCGTGACAGGTGGCTTTTACGAGGCGATGAGCCTCGCGCCGGCAGCGGGCCGTTTGCTCACGCCAGATGACGACGAGCGCGATGCGCCCCTCGTGGCGGTCATTACATACGAATTCTGGGAGCGCGCCTTCGCGCGCGATCCGCGCATCATCGGGCAACCGTACCTGGTGAACGGCCACGCCGTCACGATCGTCGGTGTGACACCGCCTGGCTTCACCGGGGCGCATGTCGGTTGGGGTGCCGATCTCACGCTGCCGGCTTCGGCAGTGGCGCAAGTACGGCCAGAGCTTTCGACGCTATTGGGGCCAGGCAACATCTGGCTCCGAGTTCTGGCGCGGCCCCGATCGGGCACCTCGACCGAGCAGGCAACGGCGGCGCTCACACTGCGGTGGCCGCAACTCTCGCCGGTAGCAATCGCTCCGACGTTCACCGCGGAGCGGCGGGCCGGGATCGAGAACGCTCGATTTACTCTCCGACCGGGAGCGACCGGCTGGACCAACCTTCGCGACCTCTTCCGGCGGCCGTTGTATCTGCTCATGGCGTTGGTCGGGTTGGTGATGCTGATCGCATGCGGCAATGTCGCCGGCCTGCTGCTCGCCCGTGCAACGACACGGCAGAGGGAGATCGCGATTCGACTGGCGCTCGGCGCCAGCCGCGGGCGCGTCGTTCGTCAACTCCTCACCGAGAGTCTGCTGCTGTCGCTCGCCAGTGGCGCATCGGGCCTCTACCTGGCAGGGTTTCTGAGCCGCTATCTCGTTGACGTGCTTTCAACCGGACCGCTCCAGGTCACATTCGACTTGAGGACCACGTCGCGAATCCTCGCATTCGCGCTCGCCCTGGCGGTTGCCACCGCTGTCGCGTTCGGCCTCGCGCCGGCATGGCAGGCCACGGCGAGACGACAGATTGACGGATTGAAAGGCACCAGTCGTTCGCTGCGTGGCAGGCTGCTGCCTGCCGTCGTCGCCGCCCAGGTCGCTCTTTGCCTGATGCTGCTTGTCGGCGCCGGCCTGTTCATCCAGACCTTGCGTAACCTGCGGTCGATCAAATCCGGCTTTGAGCACGACGGTGTTCTGGTCGTCGATGTCGCTGGTAAGCGTCCGCTCACTTTCTACCGGGAAGCGATCGACATTCTCGAACGGGTTCCTGGTGTCACCGCCGTAAGTGTGTCCACGAACACGCCATTGAGCGGGGCTGGATGGAGCGAAAAGGTGACCATCGACGGTCGAACAGAGGAGCGCGAGCCTGCGTTTGTGGCTGTATCGCCGAAATACTTCGAGACGCTCCGCGTCGTGGTCCGGCGCGGCCGGGCGTTTTCCGCGAACGACGAGGGACCTCGCGCGACAGTCGCAATCGTGAACGAACAATTTGTCGAACGCTATTTTCCTCGACAGGATCCGCTCGGCCGGCATTTCGCCGCAACCGTGGCGCAGCCTGAGGTCGATCTCGAGATCGTTGGTGTCGTCTCCGACGTGATCGCCAACGACCTCCGCGCCGCGCCACCGCCAACGGTGTATGTCCCGTACTTCCAGGTGCAGGTCATGTCGCAGAACTTCAGCACGCTCCAGGTGCTGGCCACAGGATCGCTGGCGGCGGTTTCCGAGACGATCCGACGCGCGCTGCAGGGGCGAATGGCCGGCACGCCCGTGGATGTCCGCTTGCTCAGCGCACAAGTCGATTCCGCGTCAGTGCGCGAACGGCTGGTGACGACTCTTGCCAGTGGGCTGGGTGTCGTCGCACTCGTCCTCGCGGCTATTGGTTTGTACGGGTTGCTTGCGTACAACGTTGCTGCGCGATCGAAGGAAATTGCTATTCGCGTCGCTCTGGGAGCGAAACCTCGAAACATCATCACGCTGGTGTTGCGCCAGGGTGTTGGGCTGGCGGTCGCTGGAATTCTGATCGGTGTCGCATTGGCCGCGGCACTCTCCCGGCTCGTTGAGGGAATGCTGTTCGGGCTCACTCCCCTGGATCCGACGACGTTCATTGTCGTGTCGGCGTTGCTTGCGGTAGTCGCCCTTGTGGCATCGGGCATTCCCGCGCGCCGTGCCACACGTGTCGACCCACTTGCCTCTATCCGGGCGGAGTAACGCGATGTGGAGAAGGCAACGCAGAAGAGCGTTGGATGGGCTCGACGACGAGATCCGCGATCACCTCGATCGTGAGACGGAGATAAACATCGCCCGCGGCATGTCGCCCGACGAGGCAAGACGCCAGGCTCGACTCGCGTTTGGCAATGTCGGCATCGTGCAGGACGACGCTCGTGCCGCATGGACCTGGGCCTGGCTCGAGCACGCGCGTCAGGATGTCAGCTTCGGCGTGCGCATCCTGAAGAACTCGCCGGGACTGAGCCTCTCTGCTGCCGTCCTGATCGCGCTGGTGATCGGCATCAACACGACGATCTTTTCGATGGTAAATGCGATGGTCACTCGACCCGCGCCCGGCATCACCGGGGAAGGGTTGATCAGGATCGCCGTCGTCGATCGGCCGGGCGCGCCTTTCGTCAGCTACCCGGACTATCTCGACTACGCCGCGCAGACGACGACGGTGCAGTCGTTGACGGCGTTCACCAACGGCCGTGTCACGGTGACAGCCGATTCTGGCAGCTATGCGTTGATGGCGAACGCCGTCGAGGCCGGCTTCTTCGACACCCTTGGTATCCGCCTGGTACGGGGACGCAGCTTCATGCCGAGCGAAGGGAGCTCTTCCAACGCCGCGGAACAGGTGGCGATCGTCAGCTATCGCGCCTGGCAAGACCTGTTCGGTGGGGCCGAAGACATCGTCGGCCGGAGCATCGCGGTGAACAACCAGCCCGCGACCGTGATTGGTGTGGCGCCGCCCGACTTCCGCGGCACGATGCTCGCGGAACGGACCGACGTGTGGCTGCCGCTGCTGCAGTACTGGAGCAGTTTTCCGCCGGACACACGCCGCCGTTGGATGACCGATCGCAGCGAAACACCGGTGGATCTGATCGGACGCTTGCGGCCAGGCCAGAGCGTCGCAGCGGCCCAGGCAGATTTCACGACGATGGAGGCGCGATTGAATCGCAGCTACCCCGTCGCGGAGCGGCCGCGCATCGCCGTCGTGCGTTATGCCGCCACAGCCGGCGGTGTGGTGCCCGCGATCGCGCCGATGTTCCTCGCGCTCTTCTCGATCGTCACGCTGCTCACGGTGTTGGTCGTATCGGCGAACGTCGCGAATCTCATGTTGTCGCGAGCCGTCGCCCGCCAACGCGAGACCGCTGTCCGTCAGTCGCTGGGCGCATCGCGGTTCAGGATCGTGCGCTTGCTGCTGGCTGAGGGGATGTCTGTTTCCGTGGTCGCTTTGCTGGCGGCTTGCCTGATGACGATCTGGGCGGCACGCGCGATCCCTCGCCTGTTGCCGGACTCGCCCTTCGCCGAGGCAGGGATTGATTTCGGTCCCAATTGGAAGGCGGTCGCCTACGCCATGGTGCTTGCAGCGATCGGCACCATCACCTTCACTCTCGCGCCGGCCTTGCGTCTATGGCGTCAGGACGCTTTGCCGTGGCTGAAGTCCGGCGAGCACAGCGTAGCGTCGGGTCGATCGCGGCTGTCGAGCGCGCTGGTCGTCCTGCAGCTTGCCTTCTCGGTTCTGCTGCTCACGCTCGCCGGGCTGGCCACTCGGTCGGCCTCTCTCATGATGGCCGATGTCGGATTCGATACGAATAATATGCTTCTGTTGACCGTGCGTACGAGCGGCGCCGCAACAACGCGCGATACCAACCTGCTTCTGATCGACCGGATTCGCGAGCGCCTGCGAAGCGTTCCTGGCGTTCAACAGGTCTCGTACGTCCGAAATCTGCCGCCGTTTGCCTGGAGCAGGGAGATGGTGCGAGGCACGGGCGCGACGGATTCCGTTCGCGCCTCGCTCCACGTTGTCGGACCTGAATATTTCTCGACGATGGGGCTGTCGCTCGCCGCGGGGCGCCCGCTGACCGCCGCCGACCGCGACAGGCCGGCAGCGATGGCGGTGATCAACCAGAACATGGCGGATGCGCTCTGGCCCGGCGGGGACGCGCTCGGTAAGACGATGACGTTCAAGGAGCTGAGCCTGCGTGGCCCGAGCGACGTGGAGACTGAGCGGGTCGAGGTCGTCGGCGTGGCGCCTCGCGCCTTCGTTGCGGGCTTCAATCCGGAGCGGCCCGATCCTCGTCCGAACCTCGCGTTCATCGTAGAGCAGCGTGCGTTCGCGACGAGCCGTCGCGATCCTGCCGAGCCCGGCGAGATCACGTTTTACCTGCGCCACGGCAGCGCTGATCTCGATTCCGTGGCGTCGGCGCTCGGGCCCGTGCTGCGCGCCCTGGAGCCGCGGGTCGCGATCGTGTTGACACGGACGATGAACGCTCAACTCGAAGGGGTGACGTTCACGGCGCGTATGATCGCGAGGCTACTGCTCATCTTCTCGTTGATATCACTGCTCATCGCCGCGATCGGGCAGTACGCCGTGATCGCGTTCAACATGCAGCGCCGCGTCCGCGAGTTCGGTGTCCGGATCGCGCTCGGTGCATCGGCACGACAGGTGCTGTCGACAGTGGTCGGCGAAGGATTCGCCCTGACGGTAATCGGGCTGGTCGTGGGTTTGTTCCTCAGCCTGGGAGTCGCCCTGGCCATTCGCGGAGTGTTGTTCGGCGTGACGCCGACCGATGCGCCAACCTACGCCGGCGTCTTCGCGCTGCTCGGGTGCGTCGCCCTCATCGCATCTTGCCTGCCGGCGCTGGCGGCAACTCGCGTGGATCCGGTCAAGGCGCTGCGGCAGGAGTAGGGAAGCGCAAATAATTGTCGGCTCCCACATTCTCTGGCTCGCAGGTTGATCGGTGACCACGAAGAGAATGAAAGCCACGAAGAGAACGAAGAACACGAAATCAAATAGCGGCGGAGATCTGCGAAGACGCTGAGGCGCCACGCCGGCGAGGCTTCGCCTCGGATGGAGCGCGCGGCGTCCCAAGCACAAGCCGCAGAAAGATGCTCGTGGCTTGCGCTTGGCCGCCGCGCGATCCGTCGGCCGCCCGATCGGGCGGCCCCGGCGTGGCGCTGTGTGGTCCGCCGCTTCGTGGCCTTCGTGATCTTCGTGGCTAAGTATTGGGACCAGGTAGACAGGCCCTTTCAACTTACAAATAGAATCAAAGACCTCGAACCTAACGGTCACTCAATGGATTCTCTGCTTTGTGATCTCGTGAGGTTCGCGATCTTCGCGATCTTCGCGATCTTCGTGGTTCCGGCGTACGATAGCGCCCATGGAAGTCCGCGTGTATTCGAACACCAGGCGGCCTGGCGTCGGCATGGCACCGAAGCGGGAAGGGTCGCGTCCTCTGTTGCCGCAGCATGCCCGCCACTGTCCAGTTCTCGAGGCGGGCAGCGCGCTCGGATTCATGGTGTATGCGTCGCTCGAGCCGAAGGAATCCGTCTATGTGGAGTTCGAAGGTGACGGGCGCTACAAGTTCGTGTACTACCTGCAGACGCAGGCCGGAAAGCGAGCCCCGATCTTTCAGATCACCATAAGCCTCTCAGTCGGCGGCATCGGCATGATGAAGGAGGACGTGACCTTCGTGGGAGCGCCGATGTTGTCGCGCGAGGCAGCGGTCGCCGTGATGCGCGCCTTCCTGGTGCCTGAGGATATGGGTACACCGACTGGTGCCATCGCGCTTCGTGGCGCCACCAATTTCAAGACCCCGCCCGGCTGGGACACGGTCTACACGCCGATTCTGAACATGATCGAGCGTCCCCTCGCGCCGATGCTGTCCGTACGCGTGGAGACCGACTGGTATACCCACGAGACCGAATTCCGCTACGTGCTTCAGCCCGGCGAGGGGATCACGATGGAGCACAGCATCCCGATCGGGCAGGTCTTTTTCGTGCCGCGCGAGCAGGTCACAATGCGGCAGTGCACGAGCGAGGAATTGAAGGCGATCGAGGCGTCGCGCGATGAATTCCATCGCCTCAAGGCCGCCGCGACGCAGCAGACCTCGTACGGCCTGAGCTACAGCCCGCACTATTTGCGCCAAAGCCGCGAGCGCGAGAAGACTCCGACTGCGGACTGAAGGCGGGTCTACAAAGCAAGACCCGCCCTACGCTGAGAGTCTGTAGTGTAGGGCGGGTCCTGGTTTTTGGACCTGCCGTTCTTCGAACCCGCCGTTTACTTTAAGGACCGGTACGCGAGGCGATCGGCGAAGAACGATCCAAGCCAGAGTTCGTTGCCGACGCGCATGGCGATCGCGGTGCCCGTAAACGACGGTGTCGCGGGGCCGCGGGCGATCTCTGTCACCGCCATCGTCTTCGGATCGATCGTCACCACGACATAGCCGCGCGGGCACCTGATGCCTTCCTCGGTCTTCGGCGCCCCTCCGCACGACGGCTCGTTGTCGATCATGCCGGCCGTGATCAGTCGATTGTCGCCGGTCCAGCGCACGTTGTCCGGGCCGAACTCCTTGAGCTGCGCGGTGCGAAGCGGTTTGTACGGCGCGTTGCGGGGGAAGGCGATGATGCGCTTGGTCGTCGTCGAGGCCACGTAGAATTCACGATCGTCGGGCGAGGTGTCGATGCCGTTGTTGGCTGGCAGTTCCGTACCCGGCAGCATCTGGAACGCCTTGTCACCCGGCTTCCATGCGAGCACGACGCCGGTGTTCTTCTGCGCGAACGCGTCCTCGAAGGTCTTGCCCGGAAGAATGAGCACGGTGGCGACAATCGAGCCGTCCGTGAAGGCGGCGACGCTGTTGAGCGCCATCTTGTCGGGCGTCACAACGCAGCCGATCCAGGTGGCAGCGGGAGCGGCGCTGCTCATGTCGAGCTCGAAGACCTCCACCGACTCGCGGCCACCGTGGTTCGTTGCGTACACGGTGTATCGGCCATTTGCCGCCGGGCGGAGGGCGAGGCCATGCAGAACCGCCTGCTTTGCGTCGAGAGGCCCCGGGCAGTTTGCGTATTTCGTCTTGTCGGCTCGTGTGTTCGCAGTGCCGACAGCGTACAGATTCCGCACGGTCTTCGCCTGGGTGTCGACGATGTGAAGACCGCTGCCGGGTGCCATGCCGCTCGCCACCATCCAGCGACTGTTCGGCACGAGTACGAGGTCTTCTGCGTTCTGAACACCGCAGACGAAATTGAGCCCGCCCGCCGGCGCGCATCCCGCAGGGGAGGCTGGTGCTTGCGCGCCGGCGACGGACAGGGAAGCGCAGAGCGCCGCGTACACCACCGCTGTCGTGAGGATTGTGTTCTTCATGATTGTCTCGGGGACGGATTGTGAATCGCGACGGGTCTAAACAGCAAGACTATCCGGCGGGTCTACAAAGCAAGACCCGCCCTACGCTGACATTCTGTAGTGTAGGGCGGGTCCTGTTCTTTGGACCCGCCGTGAACGCGGCGGGTCGTGACGAAACGCGTTAGAGATCGAGTCGGCCGGTGCTGGCGCCCAGCTTCTCGATCTCGGCACCGGACAAGTGCGCCATCGCGAGCAGCAGGTTCGCCGTCGGCGCTTCCTTGGCCTCGATGTGACGATTACCCTTCATGCGGCCCTGAGCGCCGCCGACGAGCACCGCAGGCGGGTTGCTGCGATCGTGCTGGTTGCCGTTGCTCATGCCGCTGCCCCAGTAGAGCAGTGAATGATCGAGGAGGTTCCCGTCAGCGTCCTTGGTGGCCTTCAACTTGTCGAGGAACTCGCTGAACTTGACGATTTGATACGTGCAGAGCTTCGCGTACTTCGCCAGCTTCTCGGCGTCGTTGCCGTGATGCGA
>Ga0075423_10004566_pt1 | contig 12846 bp, 13 predicted proteins | sample SoiMethybrSBSTD2_FD_80114 | JGI IMG/M metagenome (GOLD analysis project Ga0075423, IMG submission 80114) | Bulk soil microbial communities from a Populus tree surrounding site in Tennessee, USA - Soil MetaG P. TD hybrid SBSTD2 | ecosystem: Environmental > Terrestrial > Soil > Tree plantation...
TAGGGGCCAATAAAATCAGTAAGCAGGCGCTGAATACTATTTACAATTTAGTGTGGGAATGTGAATTCAAGAATATTCTTAGTGCGGGCAAAATTTGGCTTAAATTTATGGAGGACAAGAATAACCCATTCGGAATAGCATTGAGAAATAAAAGAAATCACACAAAAATAAATGCTGGAGATATAATTCAAATAGATGAAGTTTATTATCTTGTCCAAGATGTAGGTATCCGCAAAATACCCGTAATTGATTAATAATAGCGATTGAAGCCGTGGAAAATACGAGATTGTGGTTACAAACTCCGATTACCTAAACACTAGCAATAAAACCGTAGAATATTAAGTTAAAAGGTCCTTCCGAGCTACTAAAGCAGATTGATTATTACAGAATTGAAAAACAATTATCGAATGACATGTCTTGTATAACGTGTGACTAGCCTTTAGGAACTATTTTAAATATTCTTCCATCATCCCTGTCAAAGACGAGGACATACAAGTATCCATCAGGTCCGACTTGCATATCGGTAATTCCTCCAAAGCCGGAAGCAAATTCTATTTGTTCCGTACTATCTTCTCCGCTGGCTACTTTGTCTGCAAGCGTTCCGTTAAGAACAAAACCGGTCCTGTCATTATTTAATTTAAAATGATAAATATTTCCATATTTTATATCCGAGACAAAGATGTCATTCTTGTATTCCTTTCCTAATTTGTCAGTGGTCAAAAATATTAGTGCTGTTGGAGCTACCGTGTTACTCCAAGTGAACTCCGGTGCACTATACTTTCCTTTTCCTCCAAAGTCAACAAGATCTAAGGATCCTTCTGTAGCAATCGCTCCTTTCTCAGGTTCTTCTCCAAGGTCTACATCTGTCTTCCATATCCCTTGGACCTTCGTCCATCCACTATTAAATCCTGGCTCTACTAGGTTTATTTCGTCGCCAAATGTAGGACCATTCTCAGATTCCCACATTTTTTTTGTAACTGGATCAAAATCAAATCCAAAACTATTTTTTATTCCGTAAGCATAATAAAGATTCAGCATAGGAATACTTCCTAATATACCGTCACCAACTGGTTTACCATCTTGAGTAATTCTAAGTATACCTGCTCTACCATCAGGTGCCGGACCATCTTCATAGTTTTGAGCCTTCGTTTCGGAATTTATATTCTTAAATGAGCCATCGACATCGCCGATAGAAATATAGAGATTATGGTCCGGACCAATATTCATTTTACCTGCATTATGTCTAGGTCCTGGTAAGGAGGGAAGATCCAAAAGTAATTTCGGATTTACTAATTTGTTCCCTTCCAGTTCATATCTATATACACGATTGCCTAGAGGATCTCGAGTAATATTTCCCAACCCACTTGTCTCAGCTTCGGTGTAATAAAGAAATACGTACCTACTCCCTTTCGAGTTATTTGCTGAGACGGCAAGTCCGAGTAATCCCCTTTCATCCTTTTTTGCAGCATTGACATGGATCAAAGGCTGTTGTGAAATATTTCCATTAACTATTCTCTGGACATTTCCGCTATTTTTTTCGGCAACCAATATATCGTTTGGACCAAGAAACGCCATGGCAGCAGGAAATTTAAGCCCGCTTGCAACCAATTCTGCAGTCAGATGGGTATCATTAATAACAGGTGGGATGGTAGAAATTCGTGCTCTTGCCGATACTCGGCTAGTAAAATGCCAAGTTAGTAAGGCTGATAGTATCACTATAATGAGAATAAATGTAGCAATGACCAGTTTATCGTATTTGCTGACCACAATACTCACTAACCTTTCTAAGATGTCTCACTGTCTAATTTATGAGCATTGATACAATTGTTAAGTGAAATCATTCGAAATATTATGCCATCTCAATCATTGTCTTATAACATTTACATATTTCTCAATGTCCACTATTCCTAAATCTGACATTATTCAAAAGTCCACCTATTATTCACCATAACGCAACTCATTATGAGAACGTCGTGTAAACTTACTGTTAATTTTATCAATAAGCGCTATGAAAAAGCGATGATAAAGTTAGAAGTGATGAAGATGTACATTTTTTTCAAAAATAATGGGATTTTAAGCTGAGATTTCGGTCCGGCTACCATCAGGATTGTATTTATAGACCTTGCCTTGCTCTTCATCAGCAGTTTTCTTATGTGATCCATCACAAAAGGGTTGATTTTTGCTCAGTCCGCACATGCATATCCATTTGCTTTCGTTTCCTACTTTTACCTCCAACGGGCCTCTGTCTTCTTTTCTAACTAACCTTGCCATTAGATAGATCACCCGCTAGGGATAATATAAGTCAAGTTATTTATTTGAAAACCTAGCATAAATAATCTACTAACCTCGTCCTTAAATAAAATTCAATTTGATACTATTGTTAAATAGTAGTAATATCTGTAGATTACCCCAGGTCAAGAGGACTGCAGGTATTATGATATTGCAAATAAACATTAGGTTGAATCATTTAGCAACATCCAGTCTCTGACTCGATTATGTCAGTTGCTGAGTACAAAACCTATGTTTCATTCAAAATTTAAGCTTCTTTAAATTTTGCCGCTACCTTAATTATCAACAATACTAATTCCAACATGAATGAACAAAGTTGCCTTGATCACGGGGGCTTCGAGCGGCATAGGATTTGAAACATCATTGACTTTAGCAAGGAATGAATTTAGAACATTTGCAACAATGAGGAATTTATCTAAATCTAGAAAAATTAGAGAAATTGTAAAAAAGGAAAGGCTACCACTTACTGTGATTCCGTTAGACGTTAATGATAATGCATCTATTCGAACGGCTATACAGAATATCTTGATTGAAGCAAAAAGAATAGATGTTGTGATTAATAATGCAGGATATGGCTTGTTCGGGGCAGTAGAAGATCTACCTATGGACAAAATAATCGATCAATTCGAAACAAATTTTTTTGGCGTAGTTAGGGTTGTTAAATCAGTCTTACCAATTATGAGGAACCAGCATAGTGGTACCATAATAAATATCAGTTCTATGGTAGGGAGGGTAGCGATGCCTCTAAATTCTGTCTATGTTGCAAGCAAATTTGCTCTAGAAGGATTTTCGGAATCAATCAGACATGAGCTCTCAAAATTTGGTATAAATGTAATACTAATTGAGCCAGGAATTGTAAGAACCGGATTTTTTGATAACCTACAAAAATCTAAGAATGAAGCAGCAAAGTCCCCATACTCTGCATTATTAAAAAGGAGATTGAGTCGGTTTAAATCAGTTTCAGAGAGCAATTCCTCGTCACCATCGCAAGTGGCAAAGGCTATATTGAAAGCTCTTCAATCAAAGAGCTCAAACTTTCGCTATATCGTAGGCGAGGACGCAATAATAGTTTTAGAAAAAAGGAAAGTTTTATCGGACATTAAATTTGAAAAATGGATTTGGGATAGTATCATGGAAAGTAAGAGTTTAGTAAGAGCTAATTAATTTACTGCTCACGCATTGAATAATGTATATTCCTAAAATGATTTAGTTCTGATCCCCTAACTGACAAGAAAAAATTGCCCGTTAGATATCTGAACGTGTAATAAGGTCTGAAATCAGAACTTTTACACTCGCACCTTTAACTGCATGTAGAGTAAAGTAATGTAATCATAATTCCTCCGCCCCTTGCACCTTACCATAGCCAATGCTTGTACCACCTAAAAACATCTCACATCCCTTGTTTGGACATATGAAAATAGCACATCTCAATCCAGGTGCTTCGGCATTATCAGGGTACACAATTCTTATATCCACATCTCTTTCAAAATCCTTTTTGCAGTACGGACACTTTGCCATAACTGTTCAAGTTACCGGTAAAATAAAAACTTGATCTATCGATGCCCGGTAAGCCTAGTCTTAACTTATCTGGAAGATCAGGGATTAGTTGATCGATTTATTTTTTGTATTGAATATAGCAGGGAAAACTGATATCTGCCTAGTACCTTGTTGAATTCGTTTACCTCTTCTTTTTTCTTCAGTCCATTTTTTTCCAAGACTCGAATTGAGCGTTTATTAATGGGGTAGACATATGCAAAAAGTTCTTCTAATCCCAAATTTGAAAACGCATAATCGATAACTAAACCTACACATTCTGTTCCAATACCTTTCCCCCAGTATTTTTCTCCTATCCAATATCCTATGTTTGCATTTTTGGCAAGCCAATCAATATTTTTTAGACTTATGATTCCAACTAAAAATTTACTTGAGCCATTATATACATACCCACCTTTATACTCTATAGCAAAATTTACAGCCTTAAGTAATTCTAAATCCTTCCTACTATTGTTTACAAAGGTTTGGGCATACTTTTTCTCATAGGGATAAGGAATTTCCCACAAGGATTTGACCACATTGGCTGTCATGAGCTTAGTTATTTCCTCAATATCTCCGTCTAAGATCTCTCTCAACGTAACTGATACACCATGTAATTTAGGCAAAATCAAAGTCATTCTTTATCTCTTTGTAGGTAGTACTAGAAACTAATATTTGTAATATTAATGCAAAATGAAAAAAGTTGAATCAGAGAGTACAACAATAATACTCTTGATATTGAAGAGAGCCGTCTTTCTTCATGATTTGGTGTGTTGTGTTGATTAATTTATTATGATTTAAGGATAACCTGCATTTCGTCGCGATCTACAGGTACGAGATTGTTTTCTCGCACTCCTTGTCTATAGTGATTAGCTAATGTATTTGCAAGTATCAATCTAGCCTCATAAATTACTCTCCCAAACACCGTGATCGTATATCTCCTACCTTCTTTCTTGACAATCCCAGTGTCTACAAGTTTAGATATTCTTGAATAATATTCTTTTCTTGACATCCCTAGTTTTAGTATCAACTCTTTACTTCCTCCACCTTCATAAACTAGGGAATCAAACAAACTCAAAGATTTCCAATCACAAATTGAATGAAACACCTGACATGTCGAGATCTGTGGTGCCTCTATTCTGATATTTGAATTGATTCCAGCACCACAGGGTTTTAGAGGATCCTTGGTCATGATGATTGTATGTGTATTCTTATCCTTTCTCGCATTTCTGCTGTCATTACATCTTCAAGATTTACCTCATGTTTCTTTACTATATGACCTATCAATTGCATCATCAAGTCGTCTTCTGTAAAGGCTCTTCCAACAAATTCACAATCTGAAGATATATCTTTACATGAAACAGTTAGCATGCTCTGATCCTGAACTTGAAATATTTAAATCAAAATTAACATAGTTCACCCTCAAGGACTGAAATTATCTACTAATCCAAAAATGGATAATCACATAAAAAACTTGGACACTAGCCAAGTTTACTATTGTAAAGTACAGTGGATGAACAAAGGACTGTACCTCCTTTCATCTCCATTTATTTTCTGTATTTCTGCTGGATGGAATTTAGTAAATAATCAAGTTTTTAATGGTTGCTTAACTTAGTTAGTCATTTAATAAGTTGAGTTTATTTCGACATTTTCTACAATTGTTCAAATACTAAATATGATTAGTTTGTCGTTTATTTTTTGTTGATTCAAAGAACCAACTATATTTTTAACTCAATTCTACTAAGTAAGTGAATAGAGTACTAAACTAGTCCCCCACTTGGGAAATAATGTAAACCACACCTGGAATTACGGTTGTTGTGAATAGAATGCCTGTAATTATTTTGACCCATGCCATCATACTAAAATTTCAATATAATTCAATCCGAGGTATTAAAGATCCAGGTCAGTCGTATTTTCCAGCTTAGATGCGATGCATTTCTGATATTTCTAATTTATATTTGCCTCATCCAAATCTTGTCCCAAATAACTATAGATCCCACCGGATCTATATTGATTAGGGTTTTAAGTGGTGTTGCCGTATAATTAATAAAAATTGACAAAAAAATCTCGTAATGAGACAAAGTTAGTTCAGGAGCAGATGAAGGAAGAACATCAAGAAAATTGGACTAAAGAAATTATAGAAATGGAAATTGAATGTCCAAGATGCAAGGATGTTATGACTTTGTGTTCAAATTTCAGTTCCTTGTGTTATGTATGTAACCATTGCAACTTCTGTTTATCTACTGCGAGGACAGAGTAATTTTTGAGCTAGCTTTTGTTCACGCCTTAAAATCAACCAACTAATTAAACATCTATTATTTTGCTTTAAGTCTAAAATACTAGCTCAGTCTAAAATTCTGAAATGTAGCCCCTTTATATTTATATCCAGTGGTGAGGTAGATAGTTATAAAATGTATCGACTCCATCTTTTGTTTTTACTGATTTCAGTTACGATACTTGGACTTAACATAAATTATTTAGGTCAAGGCATTTTGGTGCCTGCATTTTCGCAGGAGGATGAATTTCGCTGTACAAATGGCTCTACAGTTAACCGTCCTTCAGAGTGTCCCTCAAGCGATCGGTGTCCTTCCTCACCATCCCAAACCGAGAACGGATTGGTTCAGTGCCTTCCCCGGCCTTCCACCGAAGAAAGCCCACAACAAAACAACCCTAGCAAATCAGCTCCTCCTACAGTCTCGTCCTTGATTCCGAATCCATTTTTGACGAATAACTTGGAAAGTAACGTGCCTGATGAAAATACTACTATAACCGTCTTGACTGACAAACAAATTTACAGGGAGGGAGAGGTAGTTAAGATAACAATATTGAATAATAGTAGTGGGACATTAAGAGTCGATAATATCAAATCCGTGGCTATAAAGAATCTGCAAACCGGAGAGAAATCTTTACCATCGTTATTATCAAAATCAAAGATATTACCCCCAAATGGTTCTGTAGAACTTGTATGGAATCAACAGAATACTAAAGGTAAACAGGTAAGTGCGGGCAATTACAGTTCCTCAGTCTCCATTGGATCTTTCAAAGCTAATTCAACGTTTGCTATAGTAAAGTAATCAATAATCCTATTGGGCCTTTGGTAGACGGAAACTATTATTTTTATCGATGTAGTTTGTTAACGACAAGCAAAGATTGCCGGCAGCGGTTCTCTGATAATTTGACAAAATTTATAACGGAATTCAGTTGCAGATTCTACCGGACAGTAAAATGCCAAAAAATTGGGATAGGCTAAGAGAAGATTTTCCAATTACTAAATCATACACATATCTTGCCAATGCAGCAATTACGCCGATCCCTCTCCCTGTTTATACTGAAATATTAAAATTTTATCAAGAGGCATTATATCATGGCGGGACTATATGGAGTGACTGGATAGATGCAATGGAAGAAACAAGGGAGCTCTATTCCAAATTTATTGGAGCTGACAGCAAAGACGAGATAGCTTTTACTCATTCGACAAGCGAGGGAATGAACATAATTGCTCATATACTTTCAGATAAGGGGATAGTAATATCTAACGAATTAGAATTTCCCTCTACCAATCTGCCATGGATTAACAAGAATTCCAAAAATATAAAGTTCCTAAAATCTGATTACGAGGGTAAGATACCGATTCTAGATATCGCAAAGATGATAGACAAATATTACGGGAAGAGAGGTAAACAAGTAAAAACCATACTTACTAGTCATGTACAATTCTCAAACGGGTTTAGACAAGATTTAGAAGAGCTCGGCAAACTGACACAACGTAAAGACCTACATCTTGTAGTAAATGCCACACAATCACTTGGCGCAATGTCTTTAGATGTCAAGAATTTTAATATTGATTTTATGGCATCAAACGGCCATAAGTGGATGCTTTCATCATTTGGAATCGGAACTATCTATATAAAAAGAAAATATTTGAGAGATAAGGACTATTTTAAGCCAACTTTCTTTAGTCTATCAGGTCAAAAGAAAAAAGATAATTTTGATAACAATACCATATTGGATAGCTCTTATTCTGCGACAAGATTTGAACTTGGAACACCTCATTTTCAAAATATAGTCGCGTTAAAGGCCGCAATAGAATATACATCAAAAATTGGGATCAAGCAAATTGAAAAACGAATACTTGGGCTTACGAATTATCTGATTGATAAGCTTGTCAATATAGATATTGAAATTCTTTCGCCAGTAGCGGAAAAAAAATATAGATCCGGAATAATCGTCTTCAAGCCAAAGAGGGAAAACCCTAGTCAAATTGTAATGAAACTGCAGAAAATGAACCAAATAATTGTTTCTGCTAGGGGGAAGGGGATAAGGGTATCTCCACATTTCTATAACAACGAAGAAGATATCGACAATTTAATTTCGGCATTAGTAAACATTTTGAAATAACACCATTGATAATTAATTAGGGGATTTGACTCGTAGTTTTAAGTCCTAAATTCTCTCCTTCTGAGATCTCCTGACCCCAAAGCAGAACAAAGCAATAAATCGTAATAATTTTCTTCCAAGATTATGTTATTACTATAAGTGACAACGTTGACCTAATATTTTTAAAGTCTTTGATTTCCGCAGCTTGTTTCTTAAGATCAACATTATCATTTGCATTCACCTTCATGATGATATCATACTGAGCACCTGCAATTTTATAAATCATCTCGGGACCGAGTTTAGTCAATTCAGAAAACACGCTCTCCAAGAATCCATGATTACATTCAATTAATACGAATACTGATACCATTATGGTATTATGTATTAATGTTTGGAGGAAACTAATAACCTTATTGTATAGTTTGCTAGAGTGAGATCAAATCAGACTACCTTAGGTGGAATGATTAAACCTATCTTTGCACGAGCTCGTCTGTAATGCATGGTGAAGGCAGCTAAAAAATGAAAGACCAAAATTACTATCATCATACTCAAGCCGACATAAGTTAAAATTTATAGTTCCTTACCCTTAGTAAACACATCTTTTCCTTACCGCATTTACCTTAAAAGTAATTGTATTGAGGATACGGCCATAGGCTTTCGACCAACTAATAAAACACTATATTAGATGTTAAATTTAATACTCTATTACGATATACGAATTACATTTTTATCTTACATCATCCCCGATGGACCTAGATTAAGGTCGGTAAATTTTGATAATTAAAGCTAACCATCTGATTTGGCTACATGTGCATTTAAAATAGGTTCTCAAGATTAATATCGATGTGTAAATTTTAAATAGTTTAACAGGTATAATTTAACGAAGAGATCAGAATGAGTATAGAACCAGATGATTGGTTTAGTAGGTTTTTTGGTACCGGCAGTTGGCCATTCAAACGGAGAGGTTTTGGTGATATGTTTAGGGGATTCGATGAAATGAGAAGGGAAATGGAAAGAGAGTTTGAAGAGTCATTCAAAGACATAGAGACAAAGGCACCAAAAGATCTGATTAGAGAATATGAGACACCTGAAGGAGGCAAGGTTAGAGAATTAGGACCTTTTGTATATGGTTATTCCATGACTATAGGACCCGATGGAAAACCAAGAGTTAAAGAGTTTGGAAATGTTAAATCTCCTATGCGAGCTGGCGGTTTCCTAAGGACTCCGATGATATCCTCAGAGAGGGAACCTATGTCAGACATAACTACTACGGACAAGGAAGTAAAAGTTACGATAGAGTTACCTGGAGTTTCGAAGGAAGATATCAAGATAAATGCTTACGACGGGACGGTGGAAGTAACGACTAACGATCCCAAAAGAAAGTATCATGAAGTTGTTGAAATACCTCCAGAGACGGACATTGAAACTGCCAAATCCAGTTATAATAATGGGATACTTGAGATAACTTTTAATAGGAAGAGTCAGGCAAAGCCGAAAGGTAAAGAAATTAAGGTTGAATAAAGAATAAGAAAGAAAAAACTTTGTAGCTCTGGTTCCAAGTAATTACTTCGTTACGTTTTATCATTAAAAACTTGAGAATCGAAATTACTGGGCTAGACTCCCCAAAACCTACCAAAAGCCGATTAAAATAGATGTAATAATAAGGGTTGTTCCTATACCCAACATTGATAATTGAACTTTGAATTTCACGTTTGCGTTGTACTTATTCTATAACCACTGCTTGTCAATAACAATGTTAATTAATTTAGATTCGGAAATCAACATAATATGCCAAAAATGTGTCATCAATAGGTAATATTATCCGTACCAAAGCACTCTCACCTACTATTATCTACTATTTGACTTTGAAAACGATTGACTATGTTTTTGAGGTGATCATAAAGCAAAAATATTATCGTCCTACTAAAAATGCCCTAAGTTCAACAACAACTAAGGCTATTGCATATTCATGAGAAGAATAACTTTAAGGGTTTTGGATATACCATGTTTACGGTTGAGTGCGGAACAAAGTTACGTATTATAGGTAAATAAGGATTAAAATATTCGTTGCCTTTATTCTCATAATGACAAAATCAACAAAATTTGTGAGCAAAAAAATCCTAATTCCAGCCGTATTAGGTGTTGGAATACTAATGTCAGCAATTTTTGTTGCTTGGCCTCTAGGAAATTCATGGGCCCAGCGACAAGACATGGTTACCAATAACACTATGATGAAAGGCCCCTTCAATTTGCCAAAAATAAATGGTTCCGTTAATGTAGTAGATAATATGAAGAACTTCCTTAAAGAAAGTACAAAAATACCCTTTTCGCAAGCAGCTCAAACTGCTGAAAAACAGGTCAACGGTACCGTAATTGGAGGTCATATAGGAGTGATTCAGGGATATTTGGTATACACTTTCGCTGTCGTAGGAAATCAAACTCTATACAAAACAATCATAGATGCAGGAAATGGACAGGTTCTATACACCTCACAAGGCCATCCAGTTGGTTCATTTGGAGCCGGAACGTTCGGACATCCTAGAGGACCATTTGGGTTTGGATTTGGTGGATTTGGGCATGGAAATAATTTCTTCGGACACTGGGATAAATCACCCAATATGGGAGAAGGACCCTGGTCCAAATAATTTTTTCTCGTTCTATAATATCTCAGATCTAAACAATAATTTAACAAGTTCTCTAAATACCAAAAAATGAGTGTTACTCAATGGGTAAACAAGCCTGAGTACAAGAACAGGACTAACATTCGATATAAATCCGTATATTTAGGATCTTTAAATTTGGGCCGACTATGCTCATGGAAATTGGGTCCGGTATCTATCACCTGTAATTTGGCCGTTTTTTATTTAACACAATTTTAAGAAGAGTCAAAAATTTCATTAGCTGTTCATGACTGAAATCAGCCTTCTTCATTGTTTGAACATCAAACTTGAGTCTTTTCAATTCTTCATAGATTTCCTTATCCTCTATCGTATCAACTAAAACCTTATTTGGAACAGGTTTTTGTAAAAGCTCTACAGGTAATTCTAGCTTCTTCACAGAATCAGATAAAGTCTCCCTAACGTAGGCAGAAACAAAAATTATTCTCTGATGAGGATTTATTGTCAATATTTCCCTTGCTATCTCAAATCCGTTTCTGTCTGGCAACTTGTAATCAAGGATAACAGTATCAAAAGGCTGAAGGTAAGAGCCAGGTCTTTTCAGAAGTACTTCCTCAAATCTCTTGCTATAAATTTTAAGACATAACTCCCCATTACGTGCAATTACAACCTTATGTCCCCTCTGAGATAACACCTTAGAGTACAGGGAAGCAATTTCGGGATCATCATCAGCAATTAATAGCTTCAATACTGTTCCTTAATTCATTAGCCGTTATTTACCCATTGCATTAATCTGCCTATAATATTCTACATCTCAAACCTACAGTACAAAATATTCAGGAATTGTGCGAAAATATTATGTATTAAAAAGATATTAATCCTAGTGAGATAGCTTATCCCAGTGAAATAATCTAAGTGGACAGCAACCACATAATGTGTATCTATGGTACGCACGAGGGTCAGCTGATTCACGCGCTTCATTTCTTGAAGGATGGTTTTCATAATAATGAGAGGTGTATTTTCATTACCAACTATCTCACAGAAGAAAGGATAGAAATTATATTACATGATATTTTGTCCGAGTCTCACTCTGAGATCTCCAAAGCACCTGGCGACATAAAGATCGTTTCTGCGATCGACTGGTTTTTCAAGGGTCAAGGACAAACAAAAGTAAATCAAGAAGACTTAATTAACTCGTACACAGAGCTTAGTAACATTGCCTTACGTGGTGGAAAAAATACACTAAGAGCTTTTGTTGACATGAGTATATTTTTTAAATATGACCTTGTGCTGGATCTATTGGAAAGTGAATCTAAACTTCAGAGAATTCCTAATTTCCCATTGAAATTAATTTGTGGCTACCTAGAATCGGACATATCCTTACTTTCTGCCGAGTCTTATCAGAGGCTGCAGACTGATCATAGACATGTATATCTCATTCCTGATTAGTCTGGGGTATGATTGATTTGATTTGATCGACATTACAATTAAGGTTATAAAATCTAAATCAAATTTGAATACCTAAACATTAAACATTAAATACGATTATTCAAGTACTCAGTATAATGGGTCTTTATACATGGGTATTTCTGCTCTCTCTCATTTCTATCTTTTTAATGATGGATCATTCAGACTTCCAGACTAATGCCTATGCGCAAAACATAATTAGCATAGTCTATAACGCTGACGCCGGTGGCGGAAACGCAACAAATCCACTTAATATTTTCCATCCAAAGGATATTATGATAAACCAAACCGCTGATATAAAATGGCAAAATCCTACACTGGGCATCCCATATCCTCATACAGTAACATTTGTACGTCCAGATAGTAACTTCTCTATTCCAAAAATTAATTTTAACTTGTCAAATTACTCTAGCCTTTTAGAAGTAGCAACGCAAAATAAGCTAAATGACAGTGATAATGCGGTAAGTTTAAAGGCCGTAATTCTCCCAACTGTGATTTCTGAAAATGGTTCAATCACTTACCTTGATCCAAGTGGCGATCTTTGGGGGAGCGGGGCACAATA
>Ga0075423_10004567_pt1 | contig 12845 bp, 9 predicted proteins | sample SoiMethybrSBSTD2_FD_80114 | JGI IMG/M metagenome (GOLD analysis project Ga0075423, IMG submission 80114) | Bulk soil microbial communities from a Populus tree surrounding site in Tennessee, USA - Soil MetaG P. TD hybrid SBSTD2 | ecosystem: Environmental > Terrestrial > Soil > Tree plantation...
ACGATTCATCCGCACCGCGAAGTGCAGCGGCAACTGGTACTCTTCGTTGCGGCTCATGCGCCTGTTCAGCGCGGAAGGATCGTCCGCGACGATGCGGCGGACTTCGTCGGCGAGGTTCATCGCGATCGCCGAGAAGATGTGATGCCGCGCGCCGCGGCTGACGAGAAATTCGGCGATCGCGCGGTGGGCGTCGTCGTCGCAGCCGTACCACGAGGTCGCCCAGCCGATCACGCCGAGCTCGTGATCGTCGCCGTGACCGACAACGTCGCCGCCCCCGTCGGCGAGCCGGCGCACGACGTCGAGGTGACCGCCGGCCGCGGCCCAGTGCATGGCGTACGTGTTGTCGCCGTGCTCCCGGTTATTCACGTCGAGGCCGCGCTTCAGCAGGAGGTCGACGGCGTCAAGATGTCCATGCTGTGCTGCGAAGTGCAGCAGCGACCATTCGTACGGCTTCGCACGGTCGTGCAGCTTCTCGGGGTGCGCGTCGAGCAGCGCCGACACGACTGCGACGTCCCCATTGCGCACGGCCTCGAACAATTGCTCGTCGATGGTCATACACAAACCCGATTCGATTCATCGATCACGGCTCGCCTGAAAGGCTCGCCCTAGATTTGGGACGACCTGCGACTATCCCGCGGACGCATCCTCGTAGCGCGAGCCTTTCAGGCGAGCGATGTCGTCAGCACGAAGGCTTCAGCCGAGCGGTTACGTTGGCTGAACGGTAACCGCCTGACGAACACGCTCGATCTGTCGCAGATGCAGCAGATCGTGGCCGGCGTAGAGGCGGCGCAGATGCTCGAGGCTCTCTGCGCCACGCTCCACGTGCATCCCGACGCGCTTCAGATCAGCGTCGGTCGCCCGCTCGAAGAGACGCAGGTTCGCGCGGCGAACCACCGTGAACAACTCGATGGCCTGCACCGGATCGGACTCGTCATAGTGCAGCCGCTCGGCCCACAGATCCTGATCGTATCCGGTGAGCGGCGGTCGATCCTGCGCAAGCACCAATCGGAATCTCCACGCGCCGACCATTTCGGAGTCGGCAAGGTGCTGCAGGATCTGCGTGATGGACCACTTTCCCGGACGCTCTGGCTGACGAAGTTCCTGCGGCGACAAGCCGTCTATCGCACGCGGCAAGAGCGACGGCGTTTCGCGCAACACCGCCATCGGATCGCGATTGCCGAGCAGTTCGAGAATGGCGTCGACGTATGCCGCCGCGTTGTGTTCAGCGCCGGTTGACGGGTTCGTGAAAACGGACATCGGTCCTCCAGTCATGCATTCAGCGTCGTCACCGCCGGCCGGCGGCGGATCGCGTCGGCTTCGAACCGGGCGTACACCTGCATGAAGTCGCGGTACATCGTGTGGCGCGACCGATCCGGCTGCAGCCGGCTTGCGGCAATCGGTTCCGCGACGTCGCGCACGACGTCGGTCCACGCGATGCCGCGCTCGCTCGCAAGCGCATGCGCGTGACGCGCGCGCAGCGCCGCGCCGAGACAGGCGGAGTTGCTCACGGCGAACTGATACACGTCCGCGCCGAAGACGTCCGCCATCACCTGCAGGATTTCGCGATTCGCCGCCGCGCCGCCCGTCGCGTGAATGACGTCGAAGTTCACCGCCATCCACTGCGAGTGCAGCGCCATCGACAGCATCTGCGCTTCGACGACGGCGCGCACGTGGCCGGGACCGTCGTCGAGCGCCAGATCGTAGCGGCACGGCCCGGGCACGAGCACCGGCGGCGTGATTTCGGGATCGAACCACGGGACGAGCACGCGGCCGTCGTTGCCCGGCGGCGTCGCGGCCAGCGCTTCGGAGAATTGCGGCCACGTGAGACCGAACATGTCGCGGATGCGCTCGCGCGCGAGCGATCCGTTCGTGAAGCACGTCAGTCCCATGTAGTCCCCGGTCGGTGCGCCGAACACGTGACCGGTGGCGGTGGCGTCGACGCGCGGTTCGCGCATGAGACCAAAGATCGTATCGCTCGTGCCCAGTGAAATCGCGGCGAGCCCTTCGCGAACGAGTCCGGTGCCGATCAGGCTGCACGGGTTGTCGCCGGACCAGAGGACGACGCGCGCCGCAGGCAGACCGTGGCGCTGCTGCCAGTACGACGAGAGCGTGCCGGCAATCGTCCACGACGGCGCGATATCCGGAAGCTTCGACGCGAGCGACGGCGCCGTCGCATCGAGCGCACGACGCCACCACGTCGCCGATGCGAGATCCATCAGATTCATTCCCGACGCGTCGCCCGGATCGATCGCCACATGTCGTCCGGCGAGCAGCGACGCGAGGAACGAGCTGACGAGATGAATGCGATCGGTCGCGGCGTATCCCGCCGGATCCTGCTTGAAGAACTTTCTGACTTGCGGCCCCGTGAACCGTTCGAACGCTCGCGAGCCCGTATGCTCGGCGAGCACCGCGGATCCGCCGACGGCATCGGCGATCTCGGCGCATTCGATCGCGGTGCTCGAATCCATCCAGATCGGCGCGACCGGTCGCGACAAGCAGCCGGCGAGCTGCGCCGCCGGAGCTCGGCGCGGATCCATACGCGCGAACATCGATGCCGCACTCGCGTTCAGATACACGCTGCCGTGTTGTTGCGCTGAACCGGAGATGGCCTCGAGCCGGGTCAGATCGAGACCGCTTCGCGCGATTGCTCCAAGGATTGCGTCGAGCGCGTCGGCCCAGAGCAGCGGCGACGAAACCGCGACCGTCGGATCGCTCTTCGGCAACACGCCGTGGACCGTCCCGTAGCCCGGAAACGCTTCGTCGAAGTCGAACGACGATTCGTACGCGACGCGCGTGCGATCGCCGTCGACGTCGAGAACGATCGCCGTCACGCCCTGCGTGCTGGAATCGAGACCGAGAAAGAGGCTCACCGCTTGGCTGAATCCTCGCGCTCGCGCTGCACCGTCATCGCACGCCCAGCAACACGTCCATCGTCAATTGATCGAGGCGCTCGTACGCGAGACCGCGCGTCGCGAGCGCGGCGCGATCGAACGAGGCGGCAAGCAGCGCGTCGCGGCTGCGCGGCGAGTACGACGAGAACGCCGGCGCCTTGTCGCCCTCGCGCCCGTCGCCGAGCGATGCGATGAGCGACTGAATCTCCCGATCCGCGCACCACTGCCTCGCGCGCTCGCGAAGAATCAGATACGTGCGCATGCATCCGCGCGCGAAGTCGAGAACGCCGCCGTAGTCCTCCGTCCGGTACGCGTGCGCGTCGAAATGCCGCGGGCCGTCGTAGCCGACTTCCTCGAGAAACTTCACGAGCCAGAACGCCGACTTCACGTTCGCGGATCCGAACCGGAAGTCCTGATCGTAGCGGCCCGGAACCTGATCGTTCAGATCGATGTGAAACAGCTTTCCCGCTTCCCACGCCTGCGCGACCGCGTGGAGGAAGTTGAGGCCCGCCATGTGTTCGTGCGCGACCTCGGGATTCACGCCGACCATTTCCGGATGATCGAGGGTCGGGATGAAACCCAGATACGCGCCGGTCGTCGCCATATAGATGTCGCCGCGCGGCTCGTTCGGCTTGGCCTCGAGCGCGAACCTGAAGCCGTACTTGCGATCGATCGAGTACTCGCAGAGGTAATTCACCGCCTGACGCAGCCGCTTGATCGCTTCGTCCGGCCGCCGGCACGCATCGGTTTCGGTGCCTTCGCGCCCGCCCCACAACACGAAGATCCGCGCGCCCAGCTCCGCCCCGAGATCCATCGCGCGCATCGTCTTCTGAACCGCGAAGGCGCGCACGCGCGGATCGTTTGCCGTGAACGCGCCGTCACGAAACACCGGATCGAAGAACAGGTTCACCGTCGCCATCGGCACGACGATGCCGTGACGCTCGCACGCGCGTTTGAAGCTCGAGACGATGCGATCGCGCTCGGGCGGCGAGGCGTCGATCGGCACGAGATCGTTGTCGTGCAGGTTCACTCCCCACGCGCCTGCCTCCGCGAGCAGCGCGACGGCATCGTCGGGCGGAAGCGGCGCGCGAACGGCGTCGCCGAACGGATCGCGGCCGCGGTTGCCGACGGTCCACAGGCCGAACGAAAACTTGTGCTCGGGGCGCGGTACGAACGGGTCAGGCATGATACATTCCGCGGGCGATGGCGATTCGATTGCAGAATCTAGCAGAATCGCTCGGCGTTGTCGTTGTCGTTGTCGCGATGATGGCGGCCACTCCCGCATCCGCACTGAGCGAGCGCCAGGCTCCCCAGCGAGTCGAAGGCCCTCAGGCTGAAGCTGGACAGCGGATCTTCGCCGCCCAGTGCGGCTTCTGCCACGGGCGCGACGCGATGGGCGGAGACTCCGGTCCCGATCTGACCAAGTCGGCGATCGTTCGAGACGATGTCCGCGGCGACAAGATCGGACCGATCGTGCGCGACGGACGCGTCGACAAAGGCATGCCCGCGTTCCGGCTGACCGATGCCGACCTCGCGGCGGTCGTCGCGTTCATCCACGATCAGAAGGGCAAGTCGGAATCGTCATCGCCCGGCGCGCGACGATCGGTCGATCCGTCGGACCTGCAGAGCGGCAACGCGGACGCCGGCCGGCAGTACTTCAACGGCCCGGGCCGCTGCAGCACCTGTCATTCACCGACCGGCGATCTGGCCGGCGTGGCCAGTCGTCTCAAGGGACTCGAGCTGCTGCAGCGCATGCTCTATCCGGCGCGAGGACGTGGCGCGACGGCCACGGTCACGCTGCAATCGGGTGAAAAGATCTCCGGCGCGCTCGCGTACCGCGACGAGTTCACGATCGCGCTGACCGACGCATCCGACCGCTATCGATCGTTTCCGACCAGTCAGGTGACGTTCACGGTGAGCAATCCGCTCGACGCACACGTCGAGCAGCTTGGAAAGTACACCGATGACGACATGCACAACGTTCTGGCGTTCCTGCAGACGCTGCGCTAGCGCGGCGCTTCCGCTCGCGTTCGTCGCGCTCGTCTACGCGCAGGACGGGCCGCACGGCAAAGACCGCTGGACGACCTATCACGGCGACGACACCGGTCAGCGGCACAGCGCCCTCGCGCAGATCACTCCGGAAAACGTCCACCGGATGACGCTCGCGTGGGCGTTCTCGACCGGACAGACCGCACAGATCAAAGCCACGCCGATCCTCGTGGACGGCATCATCTATATATCGGCGCCCGATCACGTGTGGGCCATCGACGCGCGGTCGGCGCATCAGCTGTGGCACTACGCGTATCCCGCGAACCCGGGCTTTCATATCGGCCATCGCGGCGTCGCGGTCTACAACGACTCCGTGTTCCTGACGACGCCCGACGCGCATCTGGTCGCGCTCAACGCCCGCGACGGCAAGGTGAAGTGGAACGTCGTCCTCGCCGATCAAAAGAAAGGATACTGGTCGACGAACGCGCCGCTTCTCGTCCGCGATCATCTGCTCGTCGGCGTCGCCGGAGACTTCGACAACCTGCCGGGCATCCTCACCTCGATCGATCCCGAGAGCGGCAGAACGCAGTGGACGTTCTACAGCACGCCGCCGCCCGGCACGCCGGGCAATCCGAGCGACGGCGCCACCGGCGGACAGATGTGGATGACCGGCACCTACGATCCCGAGCTGAATCTCGTGTTCGTCGGAACCGGAAATCCCACGCCGGTGCTGAACGGCGTCGCGCGCGCCGGCGACAACCGCTGGACCGACAGCATCGTCGCGCTCAACCCTGATACGGGGAAGCTGGTGTGGGGATTTCAGGCCACACGCCACGACACGCACGACTGGGACGCCGCGGAAGTGCCGGTGCTCGTCGACGCGACGTTCAACGGCGCGCCGGCGAAGCTGCTGATGCAGGCATCACGCAACGGGTACTTCTACGTCCTCGATCGCACGACTGGACGGAATCTGTTGACGAAGCCGTTCGCGACGGTGAACTGGGCCACGGGCATCGACCAGGACGGCCGCCCGATTCCGAATCCCGCAAAGGAACCGGCGCGTGATGGACGACTCGTGGCACCCGACGAAAGCGGCGGCACGAATTATCGATCGCCGAGCTTCGATCCAGGAACAGGATTGCTGATTGTGAGCGCGCACGACGCGTACGGCATCTACTTCTTCCGTCCCGATCATGGCGCGTACGGATGGGCGGGCGCGGACTACACGGTGCACGGCACGAGCGTGCTGCGCGCGCTCGACTATCAGACCGGCACGACGAAGTGGAGCCATCCGCTCGGCGACGGCGCGTCGGGTGCCGGCGTGCTGACGACGGCATCGGGATTGACGTTCACTGGCGACACCGCGGGCAACGTGATGGCGCTGCGCACGAGTGACGGCGCCACGCTGTGGCACGCAGGCATCGGACGCGTCGGCAACGGACCGATCACCTACGAGCTCGACGGCCGCCAATATGTCGTCGTCGGAGGCGGTGCGTCGCTCTACGCGTTTGCGCTGCCGCAGGAACCTCGCTAGGTACCGAACCTCGCTCAGAGCGCGTTGCGAAATCGACGTAGGGCGAGGCTGAAAGCCTCGCCCTACAGATTTCCAACGCACTCCAACTTAATTAACCTGAGTACACATTCGTAAGCGGCCGTTCCAAATCGTCGGACGGCGCTTTTGGATCGCTCGCATGCGGGCCAGAACGGGCCTCGCGGTCTGGAATACCGCTTGCTGCCGTCCTCGCGCCGAGTGACTGCATCAGACAAGTCGATCGATCGCTCGTTCATCTGGCTCGCGGTCGCGTTTCTCGCCTATGCGGCCGTGTACATCTTCCGCATCAGTTTCGATGTCGATGGAGTCCGCTACTTCACGCTTGCGGACGATCAGATGATCTCGATGCGCTACGCGGAGAATCTCGCGTCCGGATCGGGTCTCGTCTGGAATGCGGGCGGACCGCGCGTCGAGGGCTACGCAAGTTTTCTCTGGGTCCTGTACATGGCGCTCTTCCACGCGGTGCACGTACCGCGTCCATGGATTAGCGCGTGCATTCAGGCGAGCGGCGCGATTCTTCTCCTGATCAATCTGCTGTTCACGAAACGGCTCGCCGAGCGCCTGTCGGGTGGATCGACAGTGGCCGGCATGATCGCCGCGACGCTCACGGCCTTCTACGTTCCGCTGGACAACTGGGCGTTTCAAGGCAGTGAGGTCAGCGTGATGACGCTGATCGTGACAGTCGTCGCGTACCTCGTGGTCAGCCGGTCGTACGAAAGTCCGTCGCTCGGCGTGTGGCTGCTCGTCGGTGCCGCGACGCTCGTCAGGCCCGATGCGATCGTCATCGCGTTCGCGCTGTTCGCGTACGTGCTTGCGACGCGGCGGGCATCATGGCGACCGAGCCTCGTTCGCGGTATCGCGATCGTCGCGGCCTTCGTCCTCGCCCAGACGGCGTTCAGGATCTGGTACTACGGCGATCCGCTGCCGAACACGTATTACGTGAAGCTGACCGGTATTCCGGCGTGGATCCGCATGGGCCGCGGTTTCGTCGTCACGTCGATTTTCCTCGTGGAGCTGACGCCGCTCGCGTGGCTGTTCGTTCGCAGCGCGCGCTCTCGTGCCTGGTGCCAGCAGCACGCATGTCTTCTCGCTATCTTCGCATCCCAGCTCGCCTACAACGTGTATGTCGGCGGCGATGCGTGGGAATGGTGGGGCGGCAGCAACCGGATCGTCGCGACCGTCATGCCGCTCTTCTTCATAATGGCGGCGACGAGCGTCAGCGCGTACTTGAGTGTGGCGTTCCGGCCGATGCAGCTTGCCGCGGCAACGGCCGCCTGCGTGTTCACGGTGAACGTGATGGCGTTCGCGATGTGGCCCATCACCGCGCCGTGGAAGCGCCTGCTGCTCGTCGCCAAGCCGCCGCAGAGCGAGCAGGACAGCCACGCGGTCCGCGCCGCGCTGATGCTGCGTCGATCCACGGATCCGTCCACCGTCGTCGCCGTGAGCTGGGCCGGCGCGATTCCGTATTTCTCGGAGCGGCCCGCAATCGATCTGCTCGGCAAGATGGATCCGCACATCGCTCACCAGCCGATGCACGTGCCCGTCGGCGAGCAGCGATGGCTTCGCTTCGTCCCCGGGCACCTGAAGTGGGACTACTCGTATTCGATCTCGACACTGAAGCCTGACGTCATTCAGGCGCCGCTCTGGACCGTGCCGGGCGTCGGCGGCAACGCCGTTCCGATGCTGAGGAGCGATTACACCAAGCGCCGCCTGGGCACCGACTGGTACGTCCGCAACGACTCCCGCAAAGTACATTTCGAGCAGATCGGCCTCGATTGATCCATCCTCCGCGCGCGGTGATAAAGTGCCGGCCATTCGGAGGATCGCGATGGACAAACTGTCGCGTCGTGAGCTCGGTCGTCTGGCTGCAGGTCTCGCTGCAGCGCAGGCGGTCCCTGTCGGTGCGCAAGAGGCCGTGCGCTCATCGTACGAAGGCCCGCTCACCGGAATAGAAACCCGCGTCGCCGATCGAAAATTCGATCCGGTCGTTTACACGCGCGAGCTGTTCGCGGCGGCGCCGCGCCGGCTCCGATTTACGGCGCGGACACGCGCGGATGCCGACGCCTGGCAACGCACTCTGCGCGCCAAGGTCATCGACCTGCTCGGCGGATTTCCAGCCGAGAGATCGCCACTCGGCGCGGCGATTGTAGAAACGCGATCGTTCCCAACGTACCGCCGCGAGAAGATCGTCTTCGACAGCCGGCCTGGTACGAGCGTGCTCGCGTACGTCCTGCTGCCCGCGAACGCGGCAACCACGGCGCCCACGATGATCTGCGTTCCCGGCCACGGCCGCGGCGTCGACGACATCGTCGGCATCGACGATCAGGGGCGCGATCGGACCGACAAGGCCGGCTATCAGCACGACTTCGCGATTCAGGTCGTGGAGGCCGGCATGGCGGCGGTCGCGATCGAGCCGATGGCGTTCGGCTGCCGGCGCGATCCGATCAACGCGAAGAAAGGTCTGTCGCAGAAAGCGTGCGAGCCGGTGGCGGGCGGCGCGCTGATGCTCGGCGAGACGATGATCGGCTGGCGCGTGTGGGACATCATGCGCACGCTCGATTACATCGCGACGCGATCGGAGCTCGACGCGAATCGCGTCGGCTGCATGGGCATCTCCGGCGGCGGGACGGCGACGCTGTTCGCGACAGCCGTCGAGCCGCGGATCCGTGTTGCGATGGTGAGCGGGTACCTCAACACGTTCCGCGACAGCATCGGCAGCCTCGCGCATTGCATCGACAACTACGTGCCCGGCATCCTGAACTGGGCGGAGATGCACGACGTGGCCGGCCTCATCGCGCCGCGGCCGCTGTTCGTCGAATCGGGCGAGAAGGACAACATCTTCCCGATTCACGCGAGCATCGAGAGCTTCGACAAGGTCCGCGAGATCTACGGTGTGTTCGACGCGGCCGATCGCGTCGAGCAGGAGGTCTTCCCGGGCGAACATTCCTTCTGGGGCAAGCGCGGCGTTCCATTCCTGGCGCGGCATCTCAGCGTGTAAACACACACTACGTCTTACCGCGGAGCGCGCTGAGAACGCAGAGAAAATTATTCTCTGCCGTCTCCGCGATCTCCGCGGTTAAACGTAACGCTTCAATCTCTGACAGCCGTGCTTACGCCAAAACCGCGAGTTCGGCGTCTAAACATCGTTGAATGCGCTCCGTCATCGCCCTTGCGATCGTCGCGATGGCTTCAGCTGGCGCCGCCGGCGCGCAGGTCGTCGCGCCGCCCCGCGATCGTCCGAACGCATCCGCCTCGGCGGGAACCGCGACAGTCAGCGGACGCGTCGTCGACGCGCAGACGGGCAACGCGATAGCACGTGCGCGCGTGCGGCTCGAATGGTCCGGGTCGAACGGTCCCCCTCGCGCGTCGGTGACTACCGATAGGTCGGGGCGCTTCGTGTTCACCCGGCTGCCGTCCGGATCGTTCATGCTTACTGTCGAGAAGTCGACGTTTCTCTTCGCGCGTTATCCGTTGTCACGGCAGACGTTTCGGACCTCCAGCAGGCCGATTCCTATCACAGATGGGCAAAGGATCGACGATATCGTCGTGCCGATGTATCACGGCGGCGCGATTACCGGACGTGTGCTCGACGCCAACGGCGATCCCGTCGAGAACGTCGTGGTTCAGGCAGTTCGATTATCGAGGAGCGGAAAACCACAGCCGCGGTTTGGCGGTGCGAACTCGAATGACGTGGGGGAGTTCCGTGTATCGCGGCTCGAACCCGGCGAGTACCTCCTGCTCGCCACGCCGCAACGCTCCGTCGACACAACAGATACGTCGAGCGCGCCGGAACCAGTGCCGACGATGACGTTCTACCCCGGCGTGGCGTCGATCACCGACGCACAGCCGATCGCCATCGCGCGAGCCACGATCGTGGGCGGCATCGATCTGCCGCTCGTCGAAGGCCAGGTGGCGCGCGTGTCCGGCCGGCTCCTCGATCCGACGGCGCAAGAGGTTACCAGCGGCGGTCAACTCATCATTCGTCAGATCGTCAACGATCTCGGCCGCGGGAATTTTGGAGTCAATGGCACGGGCGTGAAGCCCGACGGCACGTTCGAAGTGACGCTGCCCTACGGTGAATACGAGTTCATGGGACTGAGATCGGATCCTCCACTTCCGGGCAGCCCGCCTGGACCGGGTCCCCAGCGCATCGGCATCGTGCACCTGATCGTGAGCGGCGAGTTACGCGACGTCGCTATCGATCTGCTCCCGCCGGCAAAGGTCTCAGGACGTTTTGTTTTCGAAGGGACTCATCCGATTCCCGCCGTTTCGTCATCGAACGGCAACGCCAACATCGTGTTCACGTCTGTGGACGGATCGTGTCGTGGAGGGCAGGCGACGACGGCGGCCGACTGGACGTTCACGGCCGCCAACATATCCGGCACCTGCATGATTCGGTTCTACGGCAGCATCCCGCGATGGTCCCTGATTGCGATCAGACACAACGGTGAGGACTTGCTCGACAAGCCCGTGGCATTTGCGCCGGGACGGAACGTGCGCGGTGTTGAAATCGTGATGAGCGATCGGCCGACGGAGTTGATGTTCCACGTCACCGACAGTCGCGGCGAATCGACGCGCGACTACGTCGGCCTCGTCTTTCCTGCCGACAAATCACGATGGACCGATGTCGACGGCCGCTTCGTGCGGCCCCTCGTGCCGCCGCGCGATGCGCCGGCGGTTGCGACCAGCGGGATGCTCGGGCTGGGATCCGCGATCAGCGACGCGCCGTCAAACCCCGCACGCGGCGAGCTGATGGTCGGGTTGCCGCCGGGAGAGTATTTCGCCGTTGCCGTCGACGATCTCGACACCGAAACCTTTCGCGATCCGGACGTCCTGGAACGCCTCTCTCGAAGCGCGACCCGAGTCACACTCGCAGACGGCGCGCACGCCGACGTTTATCTCCGGCGGATCAAACAGCAGCAGTGAGATCGCTTGGGCTGAAGCTACGACGTGCGGCATTACGTTCGCCGCAAAGCGCTGACATCGCAGAGAAACGCGTTCTCAGCGTTCTCTGCGGTCTCCGCGGTTGAGCGTAGTCTTCACTTGAGGTCCCCGGTCTGATATTGCAGCGCGGTGGTTCTCGCCTGATATTCGTATCGCGCGGTGGCCTGCTCGATTTCGGCTCTCGTCTTGTTCAACTGCGCCTGCGTGAGCTCGACGATCGATCCGAGGCCGAGGTTGTAGCGGCTGTCGGCGAGATCGAGCGCGTCGGACGCCTGCGCGAAGAGCTGGTTCGTGAGATCGAGCCGTTGATACGCCGTGCGCGCATCGAGCCACGCGACCGTCACGTCGCGGCGCAGCCGGTTCTCGGCATCGCGCACGCTCTCGTCCTGACTCTGCGCGCGAAACCGGGCTTCGGCGCCGCGGGCGGCGAACAGGTTGCCGTTGCTGAGCGGCACGGTGATGTTGATTCCCGCGGCCGAATACCGATCGTTCAGTCCGACCTGATGGTATGGCGTCACGCCCGCGGCGCCTACGAACGACACCGACGGCATCCACAGATTGCCCTCGGCGTGCGCAAAGGCGGCCGCCGCCTGCGCCGCGACGCGCTGCGCGGCGACGTCGGGCCGTTGCCGCAGTGCGGCGTCGATGAGCGCCGCGCAATCCTCCGGCGGCGCGGCCGGCAGCGGCTCGTCCTCGAGCTCGTACTCATTCACCTGCGTGCTGCCGAGCGCGGCCGCGAGCGACGCGTACGCGGACTGCAGATCGTTTTTTGCCTGCACGAGAAACAGCTGCGCCTCTCCGAGGTTCACCTTCGCGAAGCTCACGTCGAGGCCCGACTTGAGATTGCTGTCCGCCAGCGCCGTCACCTGATCGACGACGAGCGTGTGCGCGTCGACGGTCTGTTGCGCGACCTTCAACACTGCATGCGCACGCAGCGCGTTGAAGTACGCTCGATCGACCTGCAGCAGCACGTCCGATTTGCGCGCGTCGGTATCGCGCTGCCGCGACTCGGCCGACAGCTCCGAGCTTCGCACGAGATCGTTCGTTCGGCCGAAGTCGGTCAGCAGCTGCGAGAACGACAATCCTGCGGCAAACCGGTCGAGGATCGTCGGGTTGTTGAGCCCTCCGGCCGCGATGCGCGTGCCGTCCATTGCGCCGGCGCCGGTGAAGCTGCCGATGGCCGCCGGAAAGTACGCCGATCTCGCTTCACGGATCGTTTCCGCGGCCGCGAGTTCGGCGTAGTGACCCGCACGGATCAGCGGATGGTTGTCCTCGGCCTGCCGCTCCGCCTGCTTCAGCGTCAGCTTCATCGCCGTCTGCGCGCCGGCGTCCGCGCCGATCAACGACATGACCAGCGTCGCCGCGAAGATTGCGCGACTCATCGTTCCTCCCCGCGCGCGGCGGCACCGCGCTTTCGATAGGCCAGCAGGTAGGCGGCCGGTACGACGAACACCGTGAGCGCGACCGAC
>Ga0075423_10004570_pt1 | contig 12840 bp, 9 predicted proteins | sample SoiMethybrSBSTD2_FD_80114 | JGI IMG/M metagenome (GOLD analysis project Ga0075423, IMG submission 80114) | Bulk soil microbial communities from a Populus tree surrounding site in Tennessee, USA - Soil MetaG P. TD hybrid SBSTD2 | ecosystem: Environmental > Terrestrial > Soil > Tree plantation...
CGATGGGGGTACTCCCACGGCCCCTTCGTGGCGTTCACGTAGTCCTTGATGTGCTCGATGTTCTTCCCGCGCTCGAGCAGCAGGACACGCAGACCCTTCTCGGTGAGCTCCTTCGCGGCCCAACCTCCCGAGATGCCGGACCCCACGACAATCGCATCGTATTCTACCGATTGCATCGCTTTCCTCACTCGTCGTTGAGGGACGCTAGCCCGCCCCGTCGCCGCCCAGTGGTCGCGACCCTCGGGCCGTGCGGGGATGGCGCGAATATGTAACCGATTCCGCCGGGTCACGAGGGGTGGCGGCTGGCGGCTGGCGGCGAACTGAGCCCTTGATCGCCGTCGCCCGTCCCCCGCCGCCCGTCCCCGGTTCTATCGCGCCAGCGGGAATTCGGCGACGCCTACGCGAATGATCGTGTTCCGGCCACGACGCCCGTTCTCCAGCTTCGCCGCCGTTTGCGCCTCCTCCGGCCAGATCCCGTACACGCGCCCGTTCAATGCGACGAGTCCGTTGTAGTCTCCCAGGAACGACGATTCGCGCGGATCGAACGAGACCTCCGTCCAGGCGTAGTTCGTGAACGAGCGCCCACCATCCGTCGACCGCGCCAGCACCACGATCGGCCTAACGTTGGTCGAGTCGCCACGCCGGTCATAGAACACGACGTAGGCAGAGCCGTCCGCGGGATCAACAGCCACCCACTGCATGAACTGATCTTTGCCGTTGTGAAGCGGGTCGTCATTCACGCGCGTTGGCTTCGACCACGTCCGCCCGCGATCTGCGCTCGTGGCGACGAAGATGTCGATGTCGCCGTTCCGATAGTCGCCCCACGACACGTACAGCCGATGACTCTTCGGCTCGATCGCGATGTTCGGAAAGCCATTGCCGCGGGAGAAGTTCGCGATGTTGAAGTACGGCGGCGCCGTCTCGATCACGCGTCGCGATGGCGTGAATGTCTTGCCCCCATCGCGTGAGGTGGTGAAGACGACCCCTCGGCCATCGCTCCACGTCGCGTACAGAGTGCCGTCGTCGGCCACGGCCGCGCGAAACCCGACCAGTCCGCCGGTGTCGTCGCGCGGCAGTCCGGGCTCCGTGCTCACCACCTTCGGCGTGCTCCACGTACGGCCATCGTCGGTGGATCGCGAGAAGAACATGACGGTGCGATCCACCTGAAACTGAATCCAGCCGATGTAGAGGTTGCCCACGTATGGGCTCCCCTCCCTCGTGTCGGCGATGATGGACGGCATGTCTTCCCACGGGAGATTCGGCTTCGTCTCCGGGTGCTCGACGACCACGCTCGGTTCCTTCGCCCAGGTCGCCCCGCCATCGTCGGAACGCCTAACGAATATGCCACCGCGGGTACCGCCGAGCGCCCAGTAGGAAGTCACGCCGGTCCGGTCGAACGCGATGTAGCAGAGGAAGGCGTGGCCGTGGCGGTCGACGGCAACCGACACGTCACCCGCGACCCGATAGTTGGGCGGTACCGTCCCCTCCGCTGTCTTCCACGTGACACCCGCATCAGCCGTCCACGCGGCACTCGCCTGGTTCTGATAAACGCCAACTGCGCGCCGATTGTCGCGCGGGTCGATCGCGATGCCGGGCTCCGTGAACGGCCCGGGCTCAGTGATGGTCGCCACACGTGCGCGTGGCGCGAGCGGAAGCGGCTCACGCACGAAGCTCTGCCCACTCGAGCGCGACGACACGAGCGCGCTCGCGAGGCCGGGAAGGAGGAAGCGCAACCGGAATGTCATCGTCGGTGATGGTAGGAGTACCCGACCTGCTCGGCCGATTGGATCAAGGTGAAAACCAACTGGTTCGGAAGCAACTCGTCGCGACGGTCCACATCAACGAGTAAGCGAGTTGCGGCCAGCCGGCGAATGGCGTATGAGCCTATGCCCTAACAGTCAGGGGACGATGCGACTCATTCTCGTACTCGCGGCGCTGTGCGCTCTTGCCGGAACGGCATGGAGCCGCGCCCAACTCCCGCCTGTCTCCGCTGAGCCGCCGGCGGTCATCCACGCCGGGTTGCTGCTGGATGGCCGTGGCAGCTCGACACGCAACGCATACATCGTCGTTCGGAACGGGAAGATCGAGCGCGTGACGACGACGCCCGTGAGCGTCGCCGGCGCGTCGGCAATCGAGCTCGGAACCGCGACGCTCCTCCCCGGTCTCATCGACGCGCACGTCCACCCCGGGTGGTACCTGGACCGTCAGGGCAAGCGCAACTCGCAACGGAGTGGCGACACGCCTGCGCAGGCTGCGCTCGCCCGCGCCGGGAACCTCTACGCGACGCTCATGGCGGGTGTCACGACGATCCAGAGTGTCGGCGGCCCGGAGGACATCGACCTGCGCGACGCGGTGGCGCGCGGTGTGATTCCCGGTCCGCGCATCCTGACATCGATCACTCAGCTCAACTCGCCGCGAGCCCCGCCAGATTCACTTCGCTTGCTCGTGCAGGCGCTCAAGGCGCAGGGAGCGGACCTCATCAAGCTGTTCGCCTCTTCCGGGCTCGGCGCCGGTGGCGCGCAGACCATGTCCGACGAACAGCTGGCAGCAATCTGCGGCGAAGCCAAGGCGCAAGGGCTGCGCTCCGTCGTTCACGCGATCAGCGCGGCGAGCGTTCGTGCAGCCACCCTCGCGGGGTGCACACAGATCGAGCACGGGACGTTCGTCACCGATGCGGAGCTCGCGTTGATGGCCGAGCACGGGACGATCTTCGACCCGCAGGTGTGTCTCGTGTTTCAGAACTACATCGACCATCCCGACGCGTACAACTTCACCGACTCGACGCTCGCGCCGCTCAAGGCGGCGCTGCCGACGGCGTCGCGCATGTTCGCGAAGGCGATCCGGACGCCGGGACTCAAGGTGGTGTTCGGGACGGATGCGGTAGCTCTCGCGCACGGCCGCAACGTCGAGGAGCTCGTCTGTCGCGTGCACGCAGGGCAATCGCCGATGGACGCGATCGTGTCGGCCACATCGGCCGGCGCCGCGGCGCTCGGCCTCGGAACCTCGCTGGGCGTCGTCGCGGCGGGTTACGATGCGGACCTCATCGCCGTGAACGGCGATCCGTCTCGCGAGATCGGCGCGCTCACACACGTCGTCTTCGTCATGCGCGCCGGCCGGCGATATCGGTGAGCTCTCGCCGCATTTCGCGACACTTCGCGATTTGCGAGATTCCGCGACTGGCGAGCGTCCTAACGACGACAAGGGCCCTCTTTGCAACCGCCTCGGCCACAAGCAGTTGCACGGTGACGAACACCGGCGCCTGTCGTGGCCCCGCACGTGCTTTCGTCTTGGCCCCGTGGTGGAGGACCATTGATCGTTTCAACCAAGGGAGAGAGACGAGGATGCGACTGAAGACATTGCTGCCGACGCTTGGCATGGCGCTCGCGAGCGCCACGGCTTCGGCTCAGAAGGTGACGTACGACTACGACAAGGGCACCGATTTCACGAAGATCCGGACGTACGCGTGGACCCACACGCAGGAGGAATTGCGGGACGAGCTCAATCACAAGCGAATCGTAGCGGCGGTCGATTCGCAGCTCACGGCCAAAGGACTGACGAGAGTTCAGGAAGGCGGCATGGCGGACGTCCTCGTCGCCTACGGCGCGGGGTTCGAGCGGAACCTCGCGATCAACGGCTCGTCGTCGGGCTGGGGCGGCGCGGTCTATCGCGGCAACCGAACCGGCTCGGCGCGCACTGAGGAGATTCTGACGGGCACACTGGTGGTGGCGATGGTCGATCCCGAAACGAAGTCCATCGTTTGGCGTGGCACCGCCACGCGGGACGTCGACCAGAACGCGAGTCCCGAGAAGCGCGACAAGAGCATCAACAAGGGCGTGGCGAAGCTCTTCGAGCACTATCCGCCGAAGAAGTAGCTCACGAGATCAAAGGCCCGGCATGGGACCCGTATAGCGCGCGCGTGGACGGATCAGGTGGCCCGATGCGTACTCCTCCATCGCGTGCGCGATCCAACCAATCGTTCGGCCAAGAGCAAAGAGGAGGAACGGCGCTTCGTCTGGAAGCCGATAGGCTCGAGTGATCGCCGCGAGCCCGAAGTCGAGGTTCGGCTCATCGTTGAGCAGTTCTCCGCCAGCCTTCACGAGGTGGCGGAACGGGCGCCAGGCCGTGTCGTTCCCGCTCGCTTCAGCGAGGCGGATCAGCACGGCCGCGCGAGGATCTCCGTTGGGGTAGAGCGGGTGGCCGAAGCCCGGCACGCGTTCGCCCTGGCGGAGCCGCTCGACGAGTGCGGCACGGGCAGTCCGCACGGAGTCGACGTGCCTAACGAGTGACAGTGCCCGCTCCGACGCGCCGCCGTGCTTGTGCCCCTTGAGAGTGGCAAGCGCGGCGGAGACGATGTCGTACGGAGCGGCGCCCGCCGACGCGGCACAGCGCGCGGCGAATGCCGAAATGTTGAGCTCATGATCGGCACAGAGCACCATCGCGGCGCGGATCACGTCGGCGACCGCGCTTCGTTTCGGCGCCCACGCGGCCTGCAGCGCCTGATGAATCGGACCGCGCGCGCTGCCGCCGGCGACGATCGATGTCGCGAGGCGTATGATGCGCGCGCCCGTCGCACGCACGGCTGGCGGCCGGAGATCGAACGACGCGTGATCGCGGGCGCCAGCGATCGGCAGCGCGGCCTGGATGCGAGACCGCGCGTCAGTCGAGAAGCGATCGAGCTGCGCGAGCAGCGTTGCATCGAGTGGGTTCGGCTGATGGAACAACCGCTCTCGCTCGTTGTCGCTCGCTCTCCAGAGCAGCGCGGCCACGTCTTCCACGCTGGCCGTTTCGGCTAGCCGCACCGCATCGTGGCCGCGGTAGTAGAACGTGCCGCCATGGATGAGCGTGATGCCCGACTCCAGCACGGGCTCGCCCCAGTGGAGTCCGTGCGCCGCGGCCTTCGACGGATCGCGCCGCGCCACCTTCCGGTCCTTCAGGCGATCGACGTCCTCGCGGTAATAGTGTCGCTCTCGCGTGCGGCCGGGAACGGGCTCGGACCGCAGCTGGCCGCGGCTGGTGTAGGCGTACAGCGTCGCTCGCGTGACGCCGAGCGCGTCGGCGGCCTGCTTCGCGGTGAGAAAGTGCGTGGGTGGCATGGGCCGGTGCGATATGTTGATTGTCGAATCAAGATTGACAAGTATAGCGAGCGCCGGCAGCATTCGCGACATGAGCACGAATCACGGATTGGACAATGTCATTGCCGCGTCGACGCGGCTCAGCGAGGTGGACGGCGAAGCCGGCCGGCTGACCATCGCGGGGTATGCCGTCGACGATCTGGCTCCCGCCGCGACCTTCGAGGAGGTCGCCTTTCTGCTGCTGAACGGACGCCTTCCGGACCCGTCCGAACGCGTCACGTTCGCGCGAGCGCTGGCCGCGCGACGCGAGCTTCCACGTGCGACACTGGACGTACTTCGCGCCGCAGCGGCGGAACGCACGGCGCCGATGGATGCGCTCCGCATGGCGGCACCGCTGCTCACCCTCGGACGGAAGGAGGATCCGCTCGAGGACGCCATGACAGCGATCGCCGCGTTCCCAACGATCGTCGGCTCGTACTGGCGCCTGCTGCATGGTGAAGCGCCTGTCGCGGTCCGCGACGACCTGGGCCACGCAGCGCACTATCTCCATCAGTTGTCAGGCACCGAGCCGTCCGCCGACCGTGCGCGCGCGCTCGAGACGTATCTCAACACCGTTTGCGATCACGGGCTCAACGCGTCGACGTTCACTGCCCGTGTCATCATCTCGACACACTCGGATGTCATCTCGGCGATCACGGGCGCGGTCGGTGCGTTGAAGGGTCCGCTGCACGGCGGCGCGCCCGGTCCCGCACTCGACATGGTGTTCGAGATCGGTACGCCAGAGCGCGCCGAGTCCGTGATTCGTGCGATGCTCGATCGTGGCGAGCGTCTCATGGGCTTCGGGCATCGTGTGTACCGAGTGCGCGACCCGCGGGCGGATGTCCTGGCGCGGGCGTCGGAGCGGTTCTATGCGAGCGACGTGGATCGATCGGTGTACGAGCTCGCCCGTCACGTGGAGGCGACGGCGCTTCGCCTCCTTCGGGAGCGGAAGCCCGATCGCAGACTCGACACGAACGTCGAGTTCTACACGGCGCTGCTGTTGCACGGCATCGGATTGCCGACGGACCTCTTCACGCCAACCTTTGCGGTGGGACGCGTGCTTGGCTGGTCGGCGCATTGCCTCGAGCAGCTTCGTGATGGCCGCCTGATTCGTCCGCAGTCGACGTACGTGGGCGCGAAAGATCTTCACTATGAGCACCCTGTGGCAATCGCGGCCGCCTAACGACTACTCATCACGGGCATCGGAGTGATAACCGACCACCAATAACGAATGACCCGCGACCCAGAACCCGTGACTCGCGAAAGCATCTCGTGATGTCTTCGCGAGGTATCGGTTCCGTGTTGTGGGTCATTGGTTATTAGTCATCGGTGTAGCTGGCAGCCGAGCCTGGCAAGTTGTTACAAGCGGGAGAGGAACTCCACTTGTAATCGCTCATCGAGCAAGACATCTGAGCGGTTGGAGTTCACTTCCGCACGCACGCCCGCCAGTCGCATGGGAGACGCATCATGACCCCGACGTCAGCCACGCCCGCCTCATCGACCTCCATATCGGTGACGGATCACGAAGCACAGCAGGTCGATCGCGCAAACGCGACCGGACTCCAACCCGTCGCATTCGTGCACGGACTGTGGCTGCTGCCGAGCAGTTGGGATCGGTGGGCAGCGTTCTTCGAGGAGAACGGGTACACGGCGCTCACTCCGGGATGGCCCGATGACCCAGCCACCGTTGCCGAAGCAAACGCACACCCCGAGCTGTTCGCCGACAAGACCGTTGGACAGGTCGCCGATCACATCGAGGAAGTCATCCGAGGCCTCAAGAAGAAGCCCGCCATCATCGGCCACTCGTTCGGCGGCCTGCTCGCACAGATTCTCGCGGGACGCGGCTGCTCGGCCGCAACCGTGGCGGTGGATCCCGCTCCGTTCCGCGGTGTGCTTCCCCTCCCCATCTCCGCACTCCGGTCGGCATTCCCGGTGCTGGGTAATCCAGCCAATCGCCACCGGGCAGTCCCGCTCACGTACGAGCAGTTCCGCTACGCGTTCGCGAACGCTGTGAGCGAAGAGGAAGCGAAGGAGCTGTACGAGACGTTCGCCGTGCCCGCGCCCGGCGCGCCGCTCTTCCAGGCGGCGACCGCGAATCTCAACCCGTGGACCGAAGTGAAGGTCGACACCGAAAACCCGGACCGCGGTCCGCTCCTCATCATCTCGGGCGAGAAGGACCACACGGTGCCGTGGGCGATTGCGAACGCGTCGTTCCAGCAGCAGGACAATAACGATGGGATCACCGAGATCGTCGAGATCCCGAACCGAGGCCACGCGCTGACGATCGACAGCGGCTGGAAGGAAGTCGCGACAACGGCGCTGAATTTCGTTAGGCGCTTTGTCTGAACGGATCACACGTGTTTCAATGGGTCAGAGCCCTTGAAGCCGCTCGAGCATCCAGACAGTGGAGCTGAAACGGATCACACGGAAACAGCGGATCGTCCGGATGGCTCCCCGTCAGGTCAGATGATTCCGCAACGAGCCCGGACTGAGAGGCAACGACCCGGGGATGCCACGCATCCCGGGGCCGTTGCCTAATCATTCACTCCTGTGCGATGGCAGCTGCCTTCGCGACGAACGAATTAGTAGAGATCCGCCGTTTCCGTATGATCCGTTCCACACCTCTATCTGGATGTCTGCTCTATTTAGCAGGCGTCAGGCGAATGTTGCGATACTCGACCGCCGTGTGATCGCCCTGCAGCAGGATCGGCCCCGGCGCACCCTCGTTGCTATCGAGTGCACCGCCTGTGATGCCGGGAATGATCTGGTCGGCGATCACCGTCTTGCCGTTCAGCACGACGGTCACGCGGCGGCCGATGAGCGTGATGTCGTACGTCTGCCACTGCCCCGGACCGGTCGCCGCGTTCTCGTTAGGCCAGAGGAAGCCGTACACCCCGCCCACATGCACCGATAGCGGGAAGTCACCCTGCGGGCTGTCCTCCACCTGCACTTCGTGACGGCCGCGCAGATAGATCCCGCTGTTCCCATTCTTCGGATAGCGGAACTCGGCGTGCAGCTTGAAATCGTTGAACGTCCGCGTCGTCACCAGGTTCGCGCCGCCACTTGCGTTCGTGAGCACGCCGTCCACGACCTTCCACTGACTCTTCCTCCCACCCTGCGTCGTCCACCCGGTGAGATCCTTGCCGTTGAACACCGTGATGGGCTCGCCCCACGTCGGAGCCGTCGCACGCTTCAGCGCCGGCGCGCGGGAGCCCGTGAACGTGTGACGATCACCCGCCGGGTTCACGATCGTGCCTGTGAGCTTCTCGCCCTCCATCTTCCCGTCGAGCCGCAGATCGCCCTTCCCCTGCTCCCACTGCGGCGGAATAGCGAAGCTGAACGCACCGGCGTTGTAGGCGACGTTGCCGATCGCGCGAGCGCTCCCGGTCTGGCTGACGAACCGACCGACGAGCGCGTTGTTGCCGGACGCCGTCACCTCGAGCCACGACGGGTACTGACCAGCTGAGTCCGAGACGACGAGGTCCCACCGCCCGACAAGGGGCGGTGGGGGCGCCTGCTGCGCAGGCGCGTTGGCAGATGTCGCGACGAGCAGCGCGACGGCGAGCGGAACGAGTGTCGTGCGCGAGGTCAGGCAGACGCGCGTCATGGCCGAGTCCATTGAGTGAGTCTCACTCAATGATGCACTGCCGACGCGCGATCCGCCTCTATTCCGCCCGCAACACGTCCGCCGGATCCACCCGTGACGTCCTGCGCGCCGGCAGCCAGCTCGCCAGCGCCGCGATCCCCACCAGCAGGAGCGACGCACTCACGAGCGTCACCGGATCCGTGGACGCCACGCCGAACAGCAGGGACTTGAGCGCGCGCGCCACGATCACAAACAGCACGAGCCCGCTCGCGATGCCCAAACCGGTGACCGCCACGCCCTGTTTCGTGACCATCCGGACAACGGCCGAGGGCGTCGCGCCGAGCGCGATGCGCACCGCGAGCTCTCTCGTCCGCAGCGACACGACGTAGGCCATCACACCGTAGAGTCCCACGGCACCAAGAATCAGCGTCACGAGGGCCGCCGCGCCGAGGACGATGATCGTGAACGATAGCTGGGCCATGGACGCGGCCGTCATCTCCGTCATCGTCCGGACGTCGAACAACGGGAGCGTCGGGTCGAGCTCGCGCACGGCACGCTGGACGGCGGATGTGATCGACGTCGGGTCGCTGGCCGTGCGTACGACGAGCCCCATGGTCCAACGCATTTGATTGTCGCCACCCGCGGCCTGCGGACGATAGACGACGAGTGACGGCGGCATCGCAAGCGATGTATCACGCGTGTCCCCAACTACCCCGACGACCGTGAGCCACTGCGTGGCTGGCAGCTCGCGGAATCGCTTGCCGAGTACTCGCTGACCCGTGGAGTCCTTCCAGAACTGCATCGCGGCCGAGCGGCTGATGATGACCTCGTTAGGCCGCTGGAGCTCGAGACGATCGAACGTTTTCCCCGCGACGAGCGGGATCCCCATGGTGCGGAAATAGCCACCATCCGTGATCGTGTAGAACGTGAGTGGCGGGATCTTGTTCGCGTACGTCGCGAGATCGTCCTCCGGATACAACGGATCCTTGCTCCAGCCGTTGTTCGCCCCGAAGGGAATGCGCGAGGTGAGTCCCACATCTTTCACGCCTGGAAGGGCCTTCACGCGGTCGAGCAGTTGCGAGTAGAAGCGCACCACGCTGGAGTCCTTGGGGTACCGAGCGTACGGCAGCGACATCCAGAACGTCGCGAGACCCTGCGGCTCGAAGCCGGGGCGAACCGCGTTCAGTCGCTGAAACGTGCGCAGGAGAAGCCCCGAGCTCGCCAGCGCCACGAGCGCCAGCGCGATCTGCCCGGCGACGAGCGCGGTGCGAAGGCGTTGACGTGCGCGGCCGGCCGTTCCGCCACGCCCGCCTTCTCGCAGCGCGTTCGACAGGTCGACGCGACCGATGCGCATCGCGGGCGCGATGCTGCACGCGACCGCGACGAGCGCGGACACCACGAGCGCGAAACCGACCGTCGCCAGGTCGATGCGCACCTCAGCCAATCGTGGAATGTCCACGGGACCCTGTCGTACGAGGAGTCGTATCGCGGCAGCCGCCAACCCGACGCCCGCCATCGCGGAAAGCGCTGTCACAACGACCGATTCCCCGAGGAAATACGCCGTCACGCGGCCGCGGCCCGCACCGAGCGCCTCTCGCACGGCGAGCTCACGCTGGCGGCCATCCGCCCTGACGAGGATGAGGTTCGTGACGTTCGCACACGCGACCAGCAGCACGACACCGGCAGCCGCGGCGACGATCCACAACGTCTTCGCGATGCCACCGGTGACGTCATCCTTGAGCGGCACGACGAATGGAACGGGCTTGGCCTGATCCAGGAGCATCTGCGTCGAGACGCCGGGCGCGAGGTTCGGCGAGATCTCGACAATTCGCGGCAGAACGGAAACCAGTTCGCGACCCGCGGCCGCGACGGTGAGCCCCTTCCGCAGCCTCGCGATGCCGTCGTAGTTGAAACCGCCCGGAGACGGGTCGTTAGGGTCGAGGCGCATGGGCAGCCAGAGCTGCGTCTCGGGAGACGGGAACCGGAACTGCTTCGGCATCACCCCGATGATCTCCCACGTTCGCCCATTCACGTCGAGCGTTCGGCCGATGATTCCGCGGTCCGCGCCGAACCGCGAGCGCCACAGGCTTTCACTGATGAGCAACACATTCGGCCCGTGTGGCGCATCGTCGGCCTCGGTGAAGCTGCGACCCAGCAGCGGCGAAACCTGAAGCAGCGGGATGACGCTCTGCGTGATGTCCGCCGAGCCGATTCGCTGTGGCTCGCCACCGCCGCGCGGGTCCGAGACGTTGACCGCACTGCGCTGGTACACACCGATCGCCTCGAGCGATCGAGCGAGCTTCTTGTATGTGAAGTAGGTGCCGGCCGTCTGATTGCCCTTGCCGAGCCCTATGACCGTCATGTTGTGGTAGGGGACTACGAGACGGTCCGGGTCGCCGTACGGGAGCGGGCGTAGCAGCACGCCATTCACGAGCGCGAAGATCGCCACGGCAGCGCCGATCCCGATGATGAGGGTCAGTGACGCGGTGGCCGTGAAGGCGGGGCTCCGGCGGAGGGATCTCCAGGCCGGTTTGAGAACGGCTGAGAAGGACATGAGGCTCGCAGATGGCTGTCTTGCTGGCCTACGGCGCTCCTCGGGAGTCGGTTTCCGACGGCGACCGAGACTGGTCGGAGCATGTCAGGGACATCCTGATTGACGAGATCATTGCTGGCGGGAGCATTGAATCATCGTCCGCCGAGCGTCCATGGGAAGCGAAATGGGAGGGGCAGCATCCACCGAGAGCGAGCAGGAATCCGATCGCCGCACCGTCAGGCGTGCGATGCGGATCGGCCTCTGGGTGTGGCCGGCGTTCATGGTCCTCGATGTGTACATGTGCTTCGTGGCGTATCCGAGCGCGCGGTTTTCGCTGTTCGTCATCATTCGAGTAGCGGTGGAGCTCGTGTTCGTCGCCGTATACCGGGCGAGCTTGCGCCTCAATGCGAGCGCGAAGCGTCTCTTCGCATGGCTGAACGTGACGTTCGGCATCGTGGCCATCGGCATTTCCCTGATGGCGATCGACCTCGGAGGCATCCGAAGTCCGTACATGCACGGGATCTCGGTCGTCGCGCTGATTCGGGCTGCGCTCGTGCCCACGCACTGGCGCCGGTCGCTGCGGTCGTATGGTCGGATCGGGCTGGCGTTTCCGTTGGTGATGGCGATTGGCGCGCTCGTCGACGTCGAGCGGCGGCGCTTTGGCCCCGCGTCGGTGCAGCCGATGGACTGAGAAGCGCCCAAGCATCGCCTTCAGTCGTCGGGTTACTCCTTCCCGAGGCGCCGCCTGAGGGCGTGAAACCGAGGGTCGTCCCGGAGCGGTGCGAGGCGCGGATCGATCGTGAGATACGCCAGCACGGTCGAGCGTTCCTCGTAGGCGCGCTCGAGATAACGGAGCGCCTCATCGCGCTGGCCGAGCCCGGCGTGCACGACCGCGAAGTAGTAGGAAGGCACGTAGCTTTTCGCCGCCGCCGAGCGAAGCGCACCGAGCACGCTCCGTCCCCGGCCGGTCTGCCCGGCAACCGCGTAGGCGTGGCCGAGCGACGACTTGCGATTGAGGCTCTTGTCGCTGATCGGCTCCAGAATCGCGATTGCCTCGTCGGGCTTCCCTTGCTGTTCGGCCACGAGCCCCAAGCCCCACTTGACCGTTACGTCGGTGGAATCAGTCTCGAGGAGTGCCCGCAGCCGTCTCGCGGCGTCGTCGTAGCGGCCCGCGAAGTAGTCGAGCAGGGCGCGGTTCGCCAGCAGCGATGCCGACAGCGGGTCGAGCTCCACGGCGCGGTCGAGCTGGGCGATCGCCTCGTCGAGCCGGCCACGCGATGCGAGAAAGCGGCTGTACGAGAAGTACGCATCGGCGTAGCTGGGCTGGAGCTCGAGCGCGCGTCTGAATTCCTGCTCGGCGGCGCGCCAGTCCCATTCGTAGTAGGCCCGGATGTAGGCGTTCGCCGCGTGCGCTTCGGCCAGCGTCTCATCGAGCTCGAGGGCTCGAACGAGTGCCGCACGGGCCTGGGGCAGCACTTCGATCGGCGGAGTGTCGGTGAAGAACGGAAGCGAGGTGTAGTAGTTGGCCATACCCACGTTAGGCGGGGCCCAGTCGGGTGCGTAGCGGCTGGCTTGCTCGAACAGCGTGCGCGCTTGCTCGAGCTCACCGC
>Ga0075423_10004573_pt1 | contig 12836 bp, 6 predicted proteins | sample SoiMethybrSBSTD2_FD_80114 | JGI IMG/M metagenome (GOLD analysis project Ga0075423, IMG submission 80114) | Bulk soil microbial communities from a Populus tree surrounding site in Tennessee, USA - Soil MetaG P. TD hybrid SBSTD2 | ecosystem: Environmental > Terrestrial > Soil > Tree plantation...
CAGCAATTCAGCCCTCCGTCTCGGTTTCTGCAGAGTTTGCTGAACGTGTCAACCTAACAATGTATTCTTGTTTTGCCGTCCTGGCTTTCCTTCTTGCGTTCCCCTTCCAATCTCCCCAGGAACAGTATCGACAGCGCTTTGATTCTGCCGAAGCACAGCGCCGCGCTGGCAATATCGAAAGGGCAGAAACTGAGTACGCAGCTATTCTGGCTGACGCCTATCACAAGCTCGGTCAAACATATTCCGCCCAGAACAATCCTTTCGCAGCCATAACAGCGCTTGAAGCTTCACTAAACCAAAGGCCTAATTTCCCGGAAACCCTGGTAGATCTTTCGATAGCCCTCTTTAACAGCGGGCAATACAAACGAGCCCTGGTTCCTGTCGACAATGCAATCGCTTTGAGTTCCGGCAATGCGGCTGCGTATCACATGCGCGGCAAGTGCTATTTCATGCTGAACGAGTTTGACAAGGCCGCAACCGATCTTCAGAGAGCGCTCCAGTTATCACCGCGTGACTATGATGTTGCGTATACTCTTGCGCTCACTCACCTAAAACGCAGCCAGCCCGCGCTCGCGCAGCAGATTTTTGATCGCATGATTGCCGAACTCGGCAACCGACCGCAGCTAAGGATCTTGATCGGTAAAGCGTATCGACAAGCAGGTTTGTTAGAACAGGCAATTGAGCAGTTCAAGAAAGCAGTTGCAATCGATCCCGCGTTTCCCCACGTTCATTACTACCTCGGTCTTGCATACCTGCTGAAGGACGGAGCATCGCGCATCGATGAGGCCGAAACGGAGTTCAAGTTAGAAGTTGCAGCGCATCCTGATGATTACTTTGGAAACTATTATTTGGGTCTCGCTTTCACGATAGGTCGACAATGGGATGCGGCGGTTGTTTCTTTGCTAAAGGCTGTCAGCATTCAACCTAATAATCCTGACGCTTATTTTTACCTGGGACAGGCTTATCAGGGTTTGCAGAAAGATGAAGAGGCTATTGAGGTACTAAGAAAATCAATCGCGCTAAATCCCGATCTAAAACACAACGATTACCAGGTTACAAATGTGCATTACCGACTCGGTCAGTCGTTACTAAAAGTGGGTAAGACAGAAGAAGGGCGCAAAGAATTACAAATTGCCTCGGACCTCAAAGCGCAAGCCTTCAAGAGTGACGAAAAAAGGGCCGAAGCATTTCTTACGTCCGACGACTTGAACGAGCTGCCAAAGGCGCAGTCAATTGACACGAGCTCGATTCCAACTCAAGACCTACAGCGGCAGGAAGCGTTGAAGGTTGATGCCTCTTTCTTGACCAAAGTGATCGCTCTGGCTCACGAAAATATCGGAATACTGAATGCCGAACGACAGAAGTTTCGTAAGGCCGCCGAGAGTTTTGCCGAAGCCGCCAAGTGGGATCCACAACTACCAGACATCCATTACAACATCGGTCTGGCATACTTTAAAGCTGAGTTATATAAGGACGCGGTTTCCGCTTTTGAAAACGAATTGAAGCTTCGGCCAGATAACGCCAGGGCTAAACAACTGCTCGGTCTCAGCTACTTTTCCACTGAAAACTATGAAAGGGCGGCGCCGATTCTGCGTGAGATTCTGGCAGTCAAACCCAACGAAGCCAGTTTGTATTACCCTCTTGCATTGTCGCTTAGCAAACTGGGAAAGACAGAAGAAGCACAAGAAGTAGTGAAGCAACTGCTCACTTACGGTGGTGATATACCTCAGGTCCATATCTTACTTGCAAAGGCATATTACGATCAGGATGCACCGCAAAAGGCTCTCGACGAGTTGAAGGCAGCGTTGGGGCTCGACAACAAGGTACTTCTAGCGCATTTTTACTCAGGGCTTGTTTATTTGAAGCTGGGCAATTTGGCTGATGCGACGAGAGAGTTCGAAAATGAGTTGGCTCTGAATCCAACCGATCTTCAAGCCAGGTACCATCTTGCCTACGTGTTACTCGCAAACCAGGAGACAACGCGCGGTATGCAGTTAATGAAAGAGGTGATCCAAACTGATCCGAATTTTGCCAATGCATACTTCGAACTAGGCAAGACTCAGTTGCAACAGGGTGATGTCAAGGGCGCGATCATGAATCTCGAACGAGCTGCAAAACTCGCTCCTGAACAGCCCCACGTTCACTATCAACTCGGACGAGCGTACGTCGCTGCCGGCCGTCAGTCAGAAGGGCAGACGCAACTCGACCTTTCGAAGCAGCTGAAAGACAAGGCGCGGAATCAACCGAATTAGAACATGCCGCAAGCGCAACAGTACGTCCCTCGCTCATGAAAGCCGGCCTTTCGCTGACAATCCTCATCAGTTTGTTTTTGTCACCTTCAGTAACGTTGGTGCGCTCGGAGCTCAATGGCGTTCAGTTCACAGACATCACGAGATCGGCGGGAATAACCTTTGAACACGTTTCGTCACCAGACAAAAGATACATAGTCGAATCAATGAGTGGCGGAGTGGCGCTGCTTGATTATGACAACGATGGTCTACTGGATATCTATTTTGTGAATTCACTCACGGTCGATTTGCTAAAGTCGAATGGCAAAACAAAGAGTGCCCTGTACCGAAACAACGGTGATGGCACCTTCTCGGACGTGACCGCCAAAGCCGGCATCGGGGACGTCGGTTGGGGCATGGGGGCAGCCGTTGGCGACTACAATAACGATGGTTTCACTGATTTGTATGTCACTTGTGTCGGACCCAACCATCTCTTCAAGAATAACGGCGACGGAACGTTTACAGATGTCACTAAGACGGCAGGCGTTTCTGATCCGCGGTGGTCGGCGGGTGCTTCATTCGTTGACTACGACAATGATGGCAAACTTGACCTGATGGTCGCCAACTACGTGGCTTTCGATTTCAACAATCTGCCTGAGTTTGGAAAAGGCCGTACGTGCCAGTACAAAGGAATTCCAGTTCAGTGTGGTCCCAGAGGCTTGCCGGGCGACGGCGATAGCCTCTTTCACAACGACGGAGACGGGAAGTTTTCGGATGTGAGTAAGAAAGCCGGAGTTTCAGATCCAAATGGATATTACGGCATGGGAGTAATCTGCAGCGACTTCGATGAAAATGGTCTAGTCGATATCTTCGTCGCTAACGACTCCACACCAAATTTTTTCTACAAGAACAATGGCAACGGTACGTTCGAGGAGATCGGCTTCCTTTCCGGCACGGCAGTAAACGAGAATGGAAGTGAGCAAGGCAGCATGGGGGTGACTGTCGGCGACTATGATCACGACGGCAAACTGGATTTGTTCATGACGAATTTTGACGACGACTACAACACGCTCTACCACAATAACGGCAAGTTATCTTTCACCGACGTGTCGTACGCAGCCAAGGTCGCAGCGGTAAGCCTTCCCTACGTCGGCTGGGGAACGAAGTTCTTCGACTACGATAACGACGGCTGGGTGGACCTCTTCGTCGCCAATGGACATGTTTATCCACAAATCCAAACATACCGGCAACGTAACTTCATACACAGGAACAATCGCGACGGAACGTTCTCAGAAGTAGCACAACAACTTGGAGCTCCATTCAGTGAAAAGCGAGCTGGCCGCGGCGTCGCCTTCGGTGACATCGATAATGACGGAGACGTCGATATCGTCATCAATAACCTGGATGGACCGCCTACGGTTTTACGTAACGATGGCGGGAATGCAAACAACTCAATACTCATTAAGCTGATCGGAGTCAAAAGCAATCGCAGCGCGATAGGCGCACGCGTAAAAGTGGTTTCTGGTGACCTAATCCAAAAGGACGAGGTCCGCAGCGGCGACAGTTACATCTCGCAGAGTGACTTGAGGTTGGATTTCGGACTTGAGAAGCGCACGAAGATTGATCTGGTGGAAGTTCACTGGCCCAGTGGTGCATTAGATAAGATAACAGACGCTAAGATCAATTCGATTGTTACGATTAAAGAGGGAGTCGGGATCGTCGAGCAGAAGGGCTTCAAACGATAATGTTTCGTCTGCTCATAGTCGCAGCAGTTTTCGTATCGCTTGCTTGTTGTCTATCCGCGTCTGCGCAAACGACTGGCGGGTTAATCACTCGTTTGGAGAACGCTGCCAAGCTGATCCGGGATGGTAAGCTGGCTGAAGCTGAGAAAGATTTGGCCGCAATCCTCAGAACAAATGCGAACCAGCCTGATGCCTTGAATCTACTCGGTGCAATTCGCGCACAACAGCGAAGGTATGGCGACGCAGAGACTCTGTTCTCGAGCGCGGTTCGAGCCAATAGTCGGCTTGTCAGCGCCCGCGTCAACCTGGCACAACTCTACTTGATTCAACACAAAACGCAGAACGCCATTGCCGAGTTAAACCAGGGATTACAGGTGGAACCAGAAAACGAACAAGTGTTTGACCAGCTGCAGAGCTTGTTGTTTGCCGAGAATCGATTTGACGAATTCATTAAGCTGGTTGAGCAGCGCAGGGACACACATTCGCTCACGGTACCTTTGCTGTTGTCATTGGGAGATGCGTACCTTCAAAAGAAAGACCGAGACAAAGCCGAAAAAAGCTTCCAGTTTGTGCTGGAACAACAGGCTGATGATGCTGATGCGATCCTTGGTCTCGCGCAGGTTGCTCTTTTAAAAGGCGACGCCGCTTCAGCCGAGTCACACTTCAATCGTGCAAAGAAATCAGTCGCTGATTCGGCTATTACGCTTCAGCGGTTTGCACTCGTAGCGTGGGACCTAGGGAGGTACGAAGAGGCAAATCTGGCTTTAATAGAAGCCGTCAAGCTAAAACCAGATGACCCGTCGCTTTTTGTCGCTCTGGGGACGACGTGGTTTAAGAAGCCCGATCCGGTCGAAGCTGAACACGCGTTTCGGCGTGCACTCGAGTTGCAAAGCGATAATTCGGAAGCGCAGATGTATCTAGGCTACACGCTGTTCCTTCAGGGCAAATATCCCGAAGCTCGTGAGTTGCTGACAAAGAGTTTGGTCAAACAGCCGGCAGTGCCGCAGACCTATCATTACCTTGGATTGATCGCACAGGAATATGGCGATGACCAGTCAGCGATTCAGTTCCTGCAGAAGACTCTGGAACTCCAGCCGGCTTATGTCGATGCTCACGTCGCGCTCGGGCGATCGTATCTGAATCTGAAGAACTATCCACTTGCTCAGAGGGAGCTTGAGCTTGCGGTCAAACTCAATCCAGATGACAGCCAGGCACACTATCAGCTGGCAGTTCTGTACGCCCGATTGAAAGATCCTCTACGTGCACAGGAACAGATGGGGATCGTCGAACGCCTGAAAGAGGCAGCCAAGCAGACGAAGAAACCTGCTCCCGCCATTGCGCCGTAACTCGTTGTTCGCTGATGGTTATAAAACAGTTCATCGCCCTCGTGATGCTGGCTCTGTTCGTGGTCCAGACGCGAACGGTGACGCAGGTGCGCAACCCGGCCCCATCCAACCAAACACAGGTCACGTTCACGGATGTCACGAAGAAGAGCGGCATTACCTGGACGCACAATAACGCACAATCCGCCGAGCGCCATCTGCCTGAGACAGTCGGTGCGGGCTGCGCATTTATTGATTACGACAATGACGGCTGGATGGATATTTTTCTCGTTAACAGTGGTAGCTCAGATTTTTTTACGCCAACGACACCGCTCCGAAATGCACTCTACCGCAACAACCACGACGGTACCTTTACTGACGTCACTGAGAAGGTGGGATTAGCAGGCGGAAGCTTTGGAATGGGTGTAGCGGTTGCTGACTACGATGGAGATGGTTTTCAGGATCTGTACGTTACGAGCTACGGACGTAACACGCTTTTCAAGAACACGGGAAAAGGAACTTTCGTCGATGTAACCGACAAGGCCGGTGTGGCGGCCCCGGGCTGGTCTACCTGCGCAGTCTGGTTTGACTATGACAACGACGGAAAACTTGATCTCTTCGTATCGAGCTTTGTGTACTACGACAAATCACTGAATGTGCTGTGCGCCGACGAACAGAACCGCCGGTATTACTGCATTCCGCGCCACTACAAACCTCGACCAAGTCATCTGTTTCGCAATAACGGAAACGGCACCTTCACGGATGTTAGTGCTGAAATGGGCTTTGCTGGCGTTGCCGGAAAATCGTTTGGAGCTGTTGCCACCGACATTAATAACGACGGGTGGATGGATTTATTTGTCGCGAACGATACGATGCCCAACTTTCTATTTGTAAACCAGGCAGGAAAGAAATTTGAAGAATCCGGACTGGCGGCGGGAGTTGCTTTTAGCCAAGCCGGCCGACCTCGCTCCGGCATGGGTGTGGACGCCGCAGACTATGACGGGGATGGTTGGCAGGACTTGTTTGTCGCGAACATCGACTATGAGTTCTTCAGTCTCTATCACAACGATAAGGACATTACTTTTACCGACGAACCGCGAGAAATTGCCGCCGCTACACAGTTGTTGAGTGGTTGGGGACTCAGGTTTTTTGATTACGACAATGATGGAGATCCCGATCTGATGTTGGTGAATGGGCATCCGGACGATTTCGTCGAGATGCATAACGCTCGAGTCAAATATAAAGAGCCGCTGGTTCTGTTTATAAATAACGGTGGCACCTTCAAGAATGTAAGTCGAGACTCCGGAGATGTTTTCGCCAGGGACTTTGCGGGCCGAGGGATGGCGACAGGTGATTTTGATAATGATGGAGATCTAGATGTGCTGGTCTCAAACAACGGCGAAGCACCTCTACTGCTGCGCAATGAAGGCGGTAATCGTAACAATTGGTTAGGACTGGAGCTGGTTGCAACGAAAAGTAACCCCGCAGCGGCCGGCGCGCTAATTCGTTGGGAAGCCGGGGGAGTGAAGCGAAGCCGTCTGAAGACTGCGGGCGGGAGTTATCTTTCGGCGCATGATCCACGAGAAGTGCTGGGCCTCGGAACTGCATCGAAAGTTGATGTGCTCGAGATTCGTTGGCCGCGCGGCCACGTGGATCGTTTCACCAACCTGACGCCGAACCGCTACATGAAGATAGTCGAAGGTTCCAGCAAATAGAGATTCTCTGCTGATACAGCTCCTTCACTGCACAATCTCAAACGCAACGTCTCGCTTCAGCGCCTTTCCAGCCACCAGGTCGATACTCTCGACTACCGCTTTGTATTTCCCCGGGGCCAGTCCCGTAAGTTTGATGAACCTCGCAAAATCCAGGTGATCGCCAACCATCTCAGTTAAATCAAACTCGGATGGCTTTGATGCGAGCTTGCCATCCTTCATCAAACTCACGATTACTTTCACGACAGGTTTATTCGTACCCTGCATTAGCGCGGCGTTGTACAGCCGAAAGAAAACAATCAGATTGTCGGTTGCGCGAAACACTCGGCTAGGTGACGGAGTAATCAGTACATTTCCCGCGCTCAGAACCTCAATGGGCCCTGCCAAAGGCTTAGTGTATGGCGCGGCACGGCGACTCAGCATTGGAGTCGTAACCCAGAACTGAGAATCGAATGCGGGAAGCTTCAGTCTCTCTCTCTTTGCCACAACCTTTTCGGAAAGTCGATCTTTTACCAGCAGCTCCAGGTTGTAGCTTCCCGCCGCTAATTCGATGTCCTGGCGATAAAAGATCCTGTCGTTCAGAATGGCGTCGTACTGCTGAGGTGTTAGATCGACATTAAAATTCCCACCTACTCGAGATAGGATCTTGTCCTCGCCTTCGCGCTTCAGGAGACCAAGCACCTCCAACTGCAACCGGCGTTTCCCAGCCTTTTCTTCAAATGTTACCGATTCGGGTGGAATGTCGAACATGAGCGGCACGATGTAGGAGTCTGGTGGAACTCGAAACGGAATTAACTCCAATGAAAGTGGTAAGGTCGAATTTGCTTCGATAGCGGAAAAATTTGCCAGCAGCTTCTTGTCCTCGGGCGAGAATAGAACTACCTCGCTTGGCTGAATTGCAAAATAACCGGGACGTGCTACCACATTTAGACCTGGCCGTCTTACTTCGATCTTTACTTTACGGAACCTGCCATCAAAGTTTTGATCTGTGCTGCGGTATGCCAACGTGTAACGTGCGCGAATCTCGTTGTCGATGCGGTTCAGCCCGACGGCGATGTCGTTTGTATTCTTGATGAAGTGTCCCCCGGTGTCCTCCGAAATGCGATACAACAGATCTTGTTGCCGATTGAGTCCTTCATGGCGCGAAATGTCGAAGACGCTTTCTCCAGCAGAAGCTCTTATTCGACTCTCCTGGTCAACAGCCGCCGAGATCCCTGACAGAGCTGACGGTGGCGCTACGGCGCTCGATTGGGGAACCCCGCCTTTCAGACCAGTCGAATCGATTATATAGACTGTAACGTTCGCGCGATTAGCAATATCGATTGTGCTTTGGATCTGCCAATCCAGCACCTCAGGAGCAATAAAACCTTGTGAGAACATCACCAGGGTTTTCTTGCCGCGCATTGGTCGCAAGCCTTCGCAAATCGCGGCCAGAGCCGCGAGGATGGGACGTGCCTGTTGCACACTAAGTGCCGTGCGAAATTGAATATAGTTCTCGAGCACACGCCTGGTGAGCATCACCTGCAAAAGATTCGAGCCCCCTGCCTGGGTTGTCGCTGAGTCAAGTGAAGGCGCACCCTGCAATTCGTCGCGCAATTTCGCGATGTTCTCATTGAGGTCGCGCAGTTCGGCTGTTTTTGAGGAAGTCCCGACATTTGCGGAGCGTTCAATCGCGGCCAGGAGTTTCTCCTTATCCTGAGTGAACGGTTGCAGCAACTGGAGTCCACCGGTAATCGCAAACAGCGCTACCGAGTCGTTGTTTGTGATGCTTTCGCGAACATACTTAATCATTCCCTCGCGGACGGCTTTCAGGTTCGTGGTCTCAGTGGTTTGCCCGTCCAGCACGAGAGCAACAACATTTCTCGGAAGGAAACGAGGAAGAGGTGGTAAATCCGGTTGGGGTTGGGTATTCGGCGCTGGAGAAACTGTTACTTGAATTGGACCCGCTTCATTGAGAGTTGCGTCGAAGAATTCGATCTTCTGTGGGACACCGTTCTCAGTGACTATAAAGTCCTCAGGCTTCAAATCTCGAACAACCTTGCCTTTTTTGTCCTTGACAGTCACATCGAGATTTACAAGATTTGAATTCACCTTGACGATGTCTTCTTCGCCACTAGTCTTCTTCGTCTGCGTTTGTGATAGCGTGGCTATCGAACTCAGACAAACACCAAGCATTACGCAGGTAATAATGGCCAACCAATAGAGCGAATGATGTTTTTTATGCACTTGTCACCTCAGACATTAAGAAGGATGGCGAACATTGGTCAGTCGATCTTCTGCATTACATGTTGAGACAGGGACTGAACTGCCTCGAATAAAAAAGTTATCAGCAGTTGAATCAGAAACAAGTTAACGCAAGGACAAACGGTTCATCTCCAGCTTATTTTTGAAACACCAGATTGTCTACCAGTACTGTACCCCGTTGCAGCACGCATTGATTGCAAAACGCACTAATACTTACAGCAGTCAACTTCTTGAGCAGGTCTTTTGTGTCTAACTTATCCGGAGCCCATGAAGGTTGAGCCAATGTTTTAAACGAAATCAGGTAGGTGTTCAGACCAGGTTTCAACTTGATCGAGGTTTGTGGGAAGCCCGAATTTAGGTTTATGCCTTGACCATGACTCACGAATTCTACACGCAAGTATTCAGCGCCCGTTGCATACAGCTGGAGTGAAAGCTGCTTATACGCGCTCACATCGTCGGCCACTGGTTTACCATCCTTATTGGGATGGCCCTGAATCTCCAGCGTGACATTGGCCCACTGGTTCGGAGTGGTGAGGTTATAGTCAAACGAAGCCAGGTGGTTTGGGTCATCACCTTTAAGCCTGACTAACTCTGGTGCGCCAGGCGACGCGTTTGCCAAACCTTTATACTGGACAGGCGTCGTTTCCTGCGACGTATAAATCTGGATGAATCCCCCACCGTTGCTAACTGGCCTGCCATTTTCCAGTTTCTCGAAATCCGCATAAACGAACTTGTCTCCGTTCGGTGTCTCCGTTTGGTTGGAAGCTCTGTTGGCTCGATAACCAAAAGAGAATATCAAAACGAATGAGACAGCAAGTCGAAACTCGAAATCGCCTCGTTGCACCGTGAAACTCCTTTCGAGATCGTCCACGCCGACGAAGTCGCCTGATGTTTTCTCGTTAGACGTCGGCCTCTGATTGCTAATTGACTGAGGAATCGGTTTTGCTGAACATCCGGATATACAGTATCAGCCGAACGATCTCTTGACGCGTTAGCTTCTTTCCAAATGCCGGCATTTCGCCCTTGCCTTCAGCAACAATGGCAGCAAGTTTATCGGCATCGATATCCGGTTTGCTCCACTTTTCATCAGTGAAATCCGGAGGATTCAACATTTGACCTATGACTGTTTGTCCTTGCCCATCTTCCCCATGACAGCGTGCACACTTTTCCTTAAACAAAGACCTCGCTTTCCTCAGTTCGCCGGCTGACAGGCTTTTGTCCTCAGACGCCTGGATTGAGGGCGACGACTTTACGCCCACATTCAAGAGGCAGACACTGCATACTGCCAACGCTGCAAACACAAGTCTTACTGAAATCGACATAGTTGCTGAATCGTATAAATCTGTATTAAACCTCGACCCGCCAAATATAAGATCCGGTCTGAGAAAACAAAAGTTCCAAACTATCCCCAACTGCCATCGAGTTGTTGGGCCTTGATTCAGATGTTAGACTTTTTCATCAACAGTGAGAGGGTGCTCCCCAGGACAGTTTCCTTCACTGTCGTCTTCTGTGTCCAATAAGACAATAGAACAAGCATGCTTGCCTTCGTATTTCTTGCCCTCTCATTTTGCGGTGTTTCAGTCCAAGATCCGGCTGCCCTTCGTCAATCAGAAGCTGATTTCGCACGCGGTGTGATTTTGCAGCAAAAGGGCGATCTCGAAGGTGCTCGAGCGGCTTATGAGGCGGCGCTTCGCAGTGTGCCAAACCGGGCGGATGCGTTGTCAAACCTGGGAGTTATTGACGCTCAGCTGGGACAATATGGGGAAGCAATAAAACGCTACATTCAAGCCTTAGCGATAGACTCAAAGGAAGTTTCCACACGATTCAATCTAGGCTTGGCATACTACAAAACTGAAGACTTCGCCATGGCTTCCCGCGAATTGGCAGAAGTGATTGGCACGCAGCCCCAGAATTATCGGGCCCGCTTGTTGTTGGGACTCTCTTATTATCAACTTAATAAGTTGTCTGAAGCAGTAGCTCAATTGGAGTCGGTCTATAAAGCAGAACCTCAAAACACAGCGGCCGCTTATGCACTCGGTACGGCTTACATCTCAATGAACCAGACTGAGAAAGCTGAGCCGCTGGTAAACAAGGTGTTTAGCCAGATCAATTCCGCGGAAGCACATCTGATTGTCGGGTCGTTTTATCTGGCGATGAAACAATCTGCAAAAGCCCTCGAAGAACTCCGCGCTGCCAACCAATTCAACTCACAATTACCTACGCTCCATGCACAACTTGGCGACGCTCATTTGTTTTCTGGTAACCGTGAAGAGGCAATCAAAGAATACCTGATCGAACTTCAAAATAACCCACGAAACTTCAACGCCAACATTCGGCTGGGATGGATCTACAGGGAGGAAGGTAGACTGGATGATGCCGCAAAACTGCTTGCGCGCGCTTTAGAATTGAGACCAGAAGATACTGCTGCGTTGTATCAGACCGCTCAGTTGTTACAGGCTAAGGGCGAAAACAGCGAAGCAGTTAATTTACTGGAACGGGCAGTCCACCGGTCACCGGAATTTACACCCGCACACGTTCTCCTGGCGCGGCTGTATTACAAACTCAATCGTAATGTTGACGCAGAACGCGAGCGCGGCATCATTCAAAAACTCAACGACGAACGGCAGCAGAGCGAGCCAACCCCCGAAAGTCGCAAAGAAGAATCAAAGAGTGAAAACAACAGCGCACCCATTGATTGGCAACAACGGGGAATCGAGCTTCGTTTAAAAGGAGATTTAGAGAACGCGCGACAGGCATATGAGACGCAGTTGAATATGACGCCTGACAGAGTTGAGACATTGACTGATCTGGGAATTGTTTACGCGAGCCTCGGCAAGTACGACAATGCCATTGCGCTTTACAAGAAGTCGCTCTCTATTCGACCCGATCAAAACAACGTCAGACTGAATCTCGGCCTGGCTTACTATAAGGCGGAGGCTTTTTACCTCGCTCTGCGCGAACTGACGGACGTTGTAACCAACGAGCCTACGAATCTACAGGCTCGGATGGCTCGAGGTTTTTGTTTATTGCAGATAGGGCATTCGCCCGAAGCGATCGTTGATCTTGAAACAGTCGTTGCATCTCAATCGGATAATCTTGCAGCAGCATATGCTCTCGGGACCGCTTATATTGAAGTAAAAGATCTCGACAAAGCACAAAGTCTGATCGATCGCGTGTTCGGCAAGATGAACACTGCTGAATCGCACGTGTTGATAGGTCTTTACTATGTTGCTGCGAGACAGTGGCTCAAAGCTATTGACGAACTTAAGGCAGGTAAGCAACTCAATCCAAACATTCCCACTCTCAATTCCGCACTTGGTAGAGCTTACCTTGGTTCTCATGATCGTGATCGGGCGGTTGACGCCTTCAGCGCCGAATTGAAACTCAATCCACGCGATTATGAAGCAAATGTAAACCTGGCACGTTTGTATCGAGAGGACGGCAAATTAGATGAAGCCGCCAAACTCCTGAACGTGGTGTTGGAGAACCATTCGGACGATGCCGAAACGCTTTACCAAATGGCGCAGGTGACTCAAGGTAAGGGTTCAATAAGTGAGGCCGTTGTCTTGCTCGAAAAGGTAATCAAGC